>MTKZ01026428.1_pt1 | contig 18099 bp, 12 predicted proteins | sample 1042781 | NCBI WGS metagenome assembly MTKZ01 (sample SAMN06212207, study PRJNA360539) | anaerobic digester metagenome | biome: Wastewater treatment plant; material: sludge; isolation source: anaerobic digester fed with sludge from wastewater treatment plant | place: Denmark: WWTP Viborg ... | reverse complement strand
GGTCATCGTCACCCCGGGTGACATCAGGGAGTGTACGAACCCGAACACCGACCAGACAAGGCTCACGAGACATTGCTGATCCTCCACCGCGGCGCCAAGGGAGAAATCCTCGCGCTCGTAGAATACCCGCCCCGGCGGCGTTATTGGCGCAGACGTTCTGTATCTCTCCACCCGCGCCGCTCGAATTCCGATTGATCTTCGCTGATCTCTTATCCGTCCATTCCTCACTATGCTATTGTCGCGGGCGATCGCCGCGCCACGAGATGGAGGCCCAGGATGCAGGACGACATCATCGACCGTCTGCTCGACGATCTCATTGTCGAGGGGCAACGATCCGGCAGGATGTGGAATGTCGGGCGAGAGGGAGGAGCGCTGCTAGCCTGGCTGGCTGGCCTGCTCGGGGCTCGTCGGGCGCTGGAGATTGGCACATCCAACGGCTACTCAGCGATCTGGATCGCCCGCGCGCTGGTTGCCACTGGCGGCACGTTGGTGACGCTCGAACGTGACGCAGCAAAGATCGCGTTGGCTCGCGCCAATCTGGCTCGGGCCGGCCTTGCCGATCGCGTCGTCATTGTCGAAGGGCCGGCGCTCGCTTCACTGGCCACTCTCGGCCCCGGCTTTGACCTCGTCTTCATCGATGCCGACAAGGGGAAGTACGTCGACTATCTTCGCGCCTGCCTGCCGCTGGTTACGACCGGCGCGGTCATCGTCGCCGACAACATGACCAGCCATCCAGCAGAGACCGCCGCGTATCGCGCCGCCGTCGCGTCGGATGCGCGTCTCCAGAGCGTGACGGCTCCGGTTGGTGGCGGGTTGCTCCTCAGTCGCGTCATTGGGCCGCCGACAGGCTGAGCACGTCATCTCTACGCCGATATTGTCTATGGGCGGGGTGTGCGACACGATTCTGGTCTCGTGGGGTCGTCACCAGTGGCTCTATATGGTACTCATTATGCGTGGTTGCGTTCGCCAAAGCGGCGCGTTCCGATACCAGGGACGGCCAGATCGCCCGGCGACACGTATAGTAAGTCAGGGCTCTCCACCGTGGGGGTAGGAGAGTCGGCCGACTTCATCACCGGCGCCGCCGCCCTCGCTGTCGTGTTCGCGCGCATCTCGTGCGCGACGTGGACGGTGAACGGCAGCCGAGCGATCAGGAGCCGCGCGGCGTTGCGCGGCTGCTGGATGCACAAAGGAGGTGGTTGTCGCTCAAAACCAGGGCGTCATGTCCGGTTTTGGACGCGCCCCAACCCGTCGTGACCGTGTGCAGGGGGGTCGCGATGTCCGTGTTTTCCGATCGAAGCCGAACACTCGAGTATCACCGCTGACGCTAGTCGTCCGTGCTCTCGCGCGTGCTCCGATCGTGGAACGCGATGTCCTGTGCGCGTGGTGTGTGCCACGCGATCCGGTATTTCATTCGATGGAGGAGTGATTTGCGACTCATGCCCAGATGGCTGCGATATGCCGGGCTCCTCATGGTCATTGCGCTCGTTATGCCACTGATCGTGGCTTGCGGCGGCAGCAGTGAGGCAACGGCAACCAAGGGAACCACTGCCACTGAGCCGGCAGCGGCGTCCAGCCCGACCGAATCCGGAACCACCGGCACTGCAACCGGAGCCGAGCCGACGAAGGCGGCCGAAACCCCGTCGACTGGCTCGCCAGTCAGTAGCCCGCCCGCTGGCAGCGCTGGCCGGGTCGAAGGTGGCGATCTGACGTTCGGGCAGACCCTCAAGCCGGTCGACAACAAGGGCGGCACCCTGATCGAGGGCGCCATCTCCGATATCTCGACTGTGCTGCCGATCGTCACTGACGACGTCCCGTCGAGTAACTTCGAGGCGTTGATTTTCGAGAGCATGATCACCGTCAACCCGTTCACCCTGGAGCCGGTCGGCCTGCTCGCCGAGGCCTGGGAGTCGAACGAGACGATGGACGTCTGGACGATCTATCTACGCGACGGGGTGACCTGGCAGGACGGCAAGCCGTTCACGGCCAAGGATGTCAAGACCACCTACGATCTGCACATGAACCCGGACTCCGGATCGAGCTACACCTCGGATCTCACGAGCAAGATCAAGAGCGTCGACGTGGTCGATGACCACACCGTCACGTTCACGCTGAACCACCCGCTGGTCGACTTCCTGGTTGATGTTGCTGGATACGCCATCGTCGCGGACCACATCTGGGGCAGCGCCCCGGCTGCCAGTGTCAAGACGGACGGTGGCGCGACTGGCCAGGATCCGACGCGTGTTGTCGGCACCGGCCCGTTCAAGTTCAAGGAATGGCTGTCCGGCGATCACGCGACCGCGGTTCGCTACGATGACTACTGGAACGGGGCTGCCGCGCTCGACGAGTACATCATGAAGGTTGTGCCGGACCGCGCAACCGGCGCCCAGCAGCTGAAGACTGGCGAGATCGATTTCTTCCAGGGTCTCCTGGGATCCTCGGTCAGCGAGTTCAAGGGCAGCAACGTTGATGTCGTCGCTGCTGACGCGCTGAGCTTCACCTTCTTCGGTTACAACATGGACCCTGCTCGCAAGGGTGTCTTCGAAGATGTCAACGTCCGCCAGGCGCTGATTTACGCTCTCGACCGGGACGCCATGGTCGAGGAGATTCAGTTCGGCTTCGCGCAGGTGGCCGTTGGCACGATGCCGCCGCTGTCCTGGGCCTACAACCCCGATGGCATCAAGCTGAAGTACCCCTACGATGTCGACAAGGCGAACCAGCTCCTCGATGAGGCCGGCTGGGTCAAGGGCTCCGACGGCGTCCGCGCGAAGGACGGCAAGAAGCTCGAGTTCACGATGTACACCAACGCGGGCAACAACGTCCGCGAGCAATACCTCGTGGCTGCCCAGGCATACTGGAACGAGATCGGCGTCAAGATGACCCCGCAGCTCGAGCCGTTCCCCGAGCTGGTGGATCGCATCACCGAGACGCACGACTTCGATATCTTCCTGATCGGCTTCTCGTGGAGCGCCACGCCGGACCAGTCGATCATGTTCGGCTGCAACTCCTACGAAGGTGGCTTCAACTTCGGTAAGTACTGCAACGAGGAGGTCGACAAGGTCCTGAACGAGGCTATGTCGGAGCCGGATCGCGCCAAGCGCATCGAGCTCTACACCGAGTTCCAGAACCTGATGCTGGCCGACGCGCCGGCTGCGATCCTCGACTTCCCGCAGTCGCCGACGGGCGTTAACCAGCGGCTCCATAACGTGTTCCCGAGCGGGATCAACGCTTATTGGAACGTGAACCACTGGTGGGTCGACAAGAAGTAATCGACCAGACCCTTGTGTGGGGGGCGGGCGTTGCCCGTCTCCTGCGCAACCTCTATCATGTCGCTGGTGTTGGGACGGGCGCTCGCCCGTCCCAACCGATTCAGACGCACGACTGTTGCGTCACATGGATTCTGACTTACCATTAGCGCTGGACCCTGGGCGGCTGCCGCAAGGGCGAAATCCGAGGGCGTGGCGCCCTGGCAGCAGCTGTCGGGTATGGGGATGGGTGTGCGCGTCATCCGACGCCGTAGTATTGGGAAAGGGCCGGCCGATGGGGCGATTCATCATCAGGCGGCTGATTCAGACGATCCCACTGATCATCGGCATCACGGTCATCACCTTCGCGATCGCGAACCTCGTCCCGGGGAGCCCGGTGTCGGGGCTGGAGTTCAACCCGCGGGCGCGGCCCGAGGACATCGCGCGGATCAAGCAGAGCCTGGGCCTGAACGACCCGCTCTATAAGCGCTACTTCGTCTGGGCCGGCAATGTCGTCCAGGGCGATCTCGGTCTTTCGTTGAAGAACTACCGGCCTGTCCGCCAGCAGATCATGGACAAGCTGCCGAACACGCTGCTGCTGACGGGCTCGGCGCTACTCCTCTCGCTGATCATCTCGATCCCGATCGGGGTCTATTCGGCAGTCAAACGCAATTCGGCGTTCGATAAGATAGCGACTGCCGGCGCAGTGTCGGGCTTCTCGATGCCGACGTTCTGGTTCGGCATCATGCTGATCATTGTGTTCGCCGTGAAGTTCCGCGAATGGGGGTTGCCAGCGTTCCCGGCCGGCGGCGCCTACGATCTGCGCGGCGGCGGCGGGTTCTGGGATCGGATCCACCACCTGATTCTGCCCGCGTTTACGCTGGCCTTCGTTCAGACCGCTGCATGGACCCGCTACATTCGCTCCCAGATGCTTGAGGTGCTCAGCCAGGACTACATGCGCACGGCCACGGCCAAGGGCTTGCATAGCCGCGCGGTTATCTTCCGCCACGGCCTGCGCAATGCCGTCCTGCCACTGGTGACGCTGCTCGGCATTGCGATCCCCGACCTGTTCGGCGGCGCATTGATCCTCGAGACGGTGTTCAACTGGCCGGGGATGGGGCTACTTGCCTACAACGCCGCGATCGGTAAGGACTACCCGATGATCATGGGTATTGTCCTGTTCGTCGGGACGCTGGTCATCCTTGGCAATCTGATCGCCGACGTTTGCTACGGTCTGCTCGATCCGCGTATCCGGCTGGAGTAGTGCGGCGTACTCGCCTGCCGAAACGACGACTGGCACAAAGGAGATAGACGTGGGATCGGTTCCGTCTGCGCCGGGCACTACAACAGCTGACTCTTCGAAAGCGGCAGACCGCACTTCGTTGGAGGGGGTAGGCAAACCTCGAACCTACCTCGGCATGGCCTCGCGTCGTTTTCGTGGCAACAAGATGGCAATGGTTGGCCTGTTCTTCGTGCTCCTGATGATTCTGACTGCGATTGCCGCCCCGCTGGTGAGCAAGCACGTTACAGGCCATACACCCAACGCCCAGAATCTGCGGCTCAAGTTCTCGGGCTTCAACGAGAATGGCTTCCTGCTGGGCTCCGACAACCTCGGCCGCGACACGGCAACCCGTCTCGTCTATGGCGCGCGGGTTAGCCTTGCGGTCGCCGGGATGGCGATGTTCTTCGCGATCACGATCGGCGCCGTCGTCGGCGTCGTCGCTGGCTACTACGGCGGCATCGTCGACACGCTGCTCATGCGGTATGTCGACATGATGCTCTCGATCCCGACCCTCTTCATCCTGCTGCTAGTCGCCTCGATGTTCACACTGAGCCCGGTGGCGCTCGCGCTGGTTATTGCCTTCGTCTCATGGGTGACGCTCTCGCGACTCATCCGTGGCGAGGTCATTTCGGTGAAGGAGCGTGACTATATCGACGCCGCCCGCGTCGTCGGGGTCGGCGACCGGCGCATCATGTGGCGGCACATCCTGCCGAATGTCCTGCCGGTCGTCATCGTCTGGGCGTCGCTGACGGTGCCTGCGCTGATCCTCGTCGAGGCGTCGCTGTCGTACCTGGGCCTCGGCGTCCAGCCGCCAACAGCCTCGTGGGGGAACATGCTCTCGCAGGCGCAGCTCTCCTATACACAGTCGATCCTGGTCGTCTTCCTGCCGGGTTTGACGATCTATCTGACGGTCTTCGCCATCAACCTGGTCGGCAACGGCCTGCGCGATGCCCTCGACCCGCGTCTGACGGACTGAGCAACGAGCGAACGCACAGCATAGTGAGACGGGGCGGCCAGCCTGGCCGCCCCGTTCGCGTGTCCTCAGGTGAGATGCGCTCGCCAGGCCGACCAGTTCCAGGAGCCGAGGTGGATGACGCGGTTTCCTCCGCCGTAATCGACGACCTCCAGGTGGTTCGCCTGCGTGTGGCGGGGGAGCCCGGTGGTCGGCTGCCAGGTGTTCCCTGCGTCGCGGCTGAACCATGCGCCGCCGCTGCCGGCCAGGATCAGCACGGCGGGGTCTCGGGCTCGATCGACCTCGAGCGCGTCGATGGAGGTTCCGGCTGGGCCGCTGATTGTCTCCCAGGTGATGAGGTTTGTCGTCCTCAGGAGCGTCTGGCCGGCCAGACAGAAGGCCAGGCCGCCGCCGACGACCGTCACCCGCCTGACCGCTGAGTTCCCAAGACCTGCCGGCAGCGTCAGCTCGACGACCGATCCGGTAGCCGTGTCCAGCCGATAGATATGCGGTCCGGCTGTGCCAACAATCAGCCAACGGCCATCCAGCGTTGCCAACCCACCGATCGCCGCTGGCACGGCGCCGAGCTTCTTCCAGTAGAAGCGCTCGTTGGCAGGGTTCGTCGCGGCCCCCTTGTCGAACATCCCGACCACGTCCCCGGTTGCCACGCCATCGCCAGCGATCGCGACCATCAGGTTGCTGGTTCCGGGATCCTTCCAGGCCGGGTATGACACGCGACTCGCGATCGGCATGAACTGACTGCCGGCTGGATAGCCAGGAGGCTCGAGAGGGACGGGGTCGGTGAACTTCGCGCCGTCCCAGCGTGACCACTTCATGTCGACATCGTCGTTGCCGCCGCGCAGGACGACATCGGGCGTGACGAACAGGGCGCGGAAGCCATCGCCGCCGTCGAACAGCTCTTGCCAGGCTTCTCCGTCGGCGGTCAGATAGATGTTGCCGTTGTCCTGTAGCGCGCCGACGAGCAAGCCCGGGTAGGCCGAGCTGGCGCTCAGTGCCTGGCCGGCTGGTGAATTTCGACCGTCGAACATCAGCGTCGGGAAGTGCTGGTTGCGCGATGTATCCCAGGTCACCCCTGTATCGCGGCTGACGAAGATCCCGCCGTCGCCTCCGGTCAGCACCGTCTGACCAGAGCCATCGAACCGGTCGAAGGCGATGCAGAGGCTATCGGCATGGAAGCTGTTGTCGGCGACGTTTGGCCAACGCGCTGCGTCCCAGGTCTGCGCGGCGTCGGTCGATCCGAGCAGTCCACTCCGCCGGCCGGCCAGCAGGACGAGGTCGCGATTGGTCGGGTGGGCGGCGAGCTTCAGGTTGCGTTCGGCCTGGTAGCCCATATCGACCGTCCCGCCGACCCCAGGCGGCTTCAGGTAGGTCAAGTTCGGGTCGGTGTACGGGATCGACCAGGTGCGTCCGCCGTCGTCCGAGCGCAGCACCGCGAGCCAGGCGTTGTCCATGCTGTCTTCGACCGCGGCGTAGACTCGCGATCGGTCTGCAGGGGAGGATGAGAGCGCGCCGTTCGCCATTCGTGCGACGACTGTCGTCAGCCGTGCGTCGGCCGGCGGCCCGCCGGTTCCGGGAGTTGTGGTGGACCACTGAAGGCCGCCCCCACCCCAGGTCGCGGCGAAGAACGCGCCGCCGGGCGCGCCGGCACGGTAGCAGACGATTCCATCGCCGGGTCCCTGGCAGAGCGCCAACATGTTGCCGGTATTGACCAGTGGGTCGGACGACCAGGCATAACCGACGGCGGTTGTGGCCGGGATCGCGGACCACCAGATCCCGGAGTTTGTTGCGACGACGACCAGATTACGACCGGGCAGCACGAGGATGTCGTTGATCGTTGCGCCGGGTCGTGGCGCGCCGGGGAATATGCCCCCCATGCCTGGCAGACCGTTGACCCGTTTCCAGGAGAGCAGCGGCAGGAGGACGCCTGGGTCGGACTCCATCATGCCGGCGGCCGTCCCGCAGTAGAAGTGGTTGTCGCCGCGCGTTCCACGCGAGAGGCTGCGGATGCGGACCTCCGGCCAGTCGAGGCTCAGCGGGAAGGATGGCCCGCCCGGCTGGACGGTCCAGAGCCCGCTCTCCTCGGTTCCAACCAGGAGCCGGTCGCCGGGGGTCGGCCCCAACGATTCCACCGCCTGAACCCGGCCGGCCATATAGAACCCGCCGCCAACTTCGAGTCCGCCATCCGTTGGCCTGGTCCACTTCAACGCGAGCCCCGGCTGGACGTAGAGCTCGTGCGCGGATCGCTGCTGGCCACAGAGCCGGGCGGTCACGTTCACACGCTGCTCGACGCGCAGCGTCTCGCTGACGCCTACTCGCCCGGTCGGTCCGGCCACCCACGCCTCGCCTGCCAGATGGCCGTTGACGACTATCGTCACCAGACAGCCCGGCAGCAGATCAATGACCGTCACCGATCGGTCGCCGTCGATTGGCTGCTCGATCCGGAATGGCGGCAGGTCGGTCTCGCCTTCGACCTCGCGCTCGGCGACACCGCGAGCGCAGCCGCTGACTTCGGCGCGGATGTGGTCCATCTGCCCGTTGGGAAGGGGGTGGAGCAGCGGCGGGAATACCTCGACATCAACGACACTGCTGGTCGCGAAGGCGTGGCCGATCCGGCCCTTCAGCAGCTCGGAGTACACCTGGACGAACGAGCCATCGGCAACGCCAGACACGCGGACGACCCCGGCGCAGGCGACGAGCCGCTCGGGAATCATCGGCGCGACCCCTTCGGCCGGCTGGGTAACGACTGCCGGCACGGCGGATGCCGGCCCGTAGACATCGCAAAGGCCCTGGACGACCGTGAGTTGCTGTCCTGGCGTAAGAGTCACCCCGGCCAGGTCCACCTCTTGCGACTCCTCGGCCGCTTCGAAGACCAGCAGCTCTGTTGCGCCAGACATCACCTTGACTGTCGCCGAGGGGACCAGACCGTAGGCCCAGAATAGCAACGACCCCGGGCAGGGCTGGCTGCCGATCCACGGAGCGCCCGGCGGGCCGGGGTCGACCGTCGCCGACACATTATCGCTGGGTCGCGATTCACAGTGGATGTCACCCATTTCCTGCCGGAAGACGAGTGATTCGCCACCCTTCAACGGCGGATCGACCCGCCCGTACAGCTCCTGATCGGTCACTGGCCAGGTGTAGACTCCGTCGTCGCGTTCCACGTACAAGGTCGCGCCGACCTGCAGCCCGGTGATGTGGAGGACGCGCATGCAGGCGAGCAGCGGCGGAATGACCGGGGTCGGGAGCTCCCCGTTTGCCCCGCGGTGTATTTGTTCGGCCGGTAACGAGTCGACGGATGGCGCGGGCGCCCCGCCGCACGCCTCCGCTGTTGCGGTCAACACCTCACTGCCACCGATTGGTCGATTCAGTGGGACGACCGCTCGGCTGCCAGCAGCCGTGACCTTCCCGAGAAACATACCGCCACGATCCAGAATCGAGACGGTTGCTCCAGGAGCGAGTCGATCGATGACGGCAATGGCGGTGCAAGCCACCAACGGGCCGGCGAACTGCGGTGGGGACGCGGATCGGTCCTGGACGGTTGCTCCGATGCCCGACGCAGGGCTGACATCGGCGCCGCGACTCTGGCGGGCTCGGACGATCTGGCCCGGCTGGAGGCTGACACCGGGGTTCAAGGGGAACCACTGGTCGGGCCAATCGGCCGGCCCCCCGCCGACAGGACCAGCCACGCCGTCGAGGAGGATGTCGACGCGCGCTCCATGGAGTTGACCTTTGACGCGGACCTGTGTGCTACAGACGGAAAGCTCGCCGACGATCACCGGAGCCATCAACCCCATCGCGCGTCTCCTTTCCCGGGCAGGTATTGCTGTGATGGCTGCATCGTGTTCCCAGGATCGGAGACCGTCAACTGTCCTGCCGGACATCTGTCGCCTGTCCGGGTGTCTCCCCGGTCGAATCCGGTGGTACCATGGTTCGCTGGGCGCCAGCGGCCTGCCGACGATGGTGTCGACCCTGGAGCGTCCGTAGTGGCCCGGAGGAAGGCTACGTGCAACGACATGGTCCACCGATGGGCCGGATGTCTCCAGAGCCCGGCTCCGGACGCGCGCTCGGACGCGCCATCGGTTATCTCCGTCAATATCGGCTCGATGCGGCCGGCGCGTTGCTCGCGCTCATCGTCGTCTCAGCCGCCAACCTGGCCGTCCCGCAGGTGCTGCGGGTGGCGATCGATCGCGGCGTCGATGGCCGCAATGGGACAGTGGTTGCGCTGGCAGCCGCCAGCCTGGTTGGGCTGGCGCTAGTCCGCGGGCTGTCGTCGTTCCTCCAGGGCTATCTGTCCGAGCGGGCCTCACAGGGGGTCGCCTTTGACCTGCGTGAGGCGTTGTTTGCCCGGATCGAGCGACTTTCGTTCGCGTACTTCGACCGCGTCGAGGCCGGCCAGCTCATCAGTCGCATTACCAACGATGTCGAGCAGATCCGCCAGTTCGCCGGGACGGGGGTTATCCAGCTCGCTTCGGCCTTCATCATGCTGCTCGGCACGACCACGCTGTTGTTGATCATCAACTGGCGACTAGCGCTGGTCGCGCTGGCGGCCATCCCGCTGATTCTTCTGGTGCTGCTGCGCTTCGTCCGGTCGGTCTTCCCGATCTTCGGCCAGCTNNCAGGAGCAGCGCGAGATCGCCCGCTACAGGGTGGCGAACGATGAGCTGCTGGACCGTAACGTCGCGGCGCTGAATGCCTTCGGCAACAACTTCCCGCTCGTGTTCTTCGCCGGCAACGTCGGCCTGCTCGGCGTCGTCTGGATCGGCGGACGCGAGGTCATCGGCGCGCAGCTCACGATAGGCGAGCTGGTCGCGTTCACTGCCTACCTCAACTATCTGCTGTTCCCGATCCTGACGATCGGCTTTCAGATGGCGACGATCTCTCGCGCGGGCGCATCGGCACTGCGAGTCTTTGATGTGCTCGACGAGCCGGACGACCTGGTCGAGAGACCGGATGCGCGTGTGTTGCCGTATCTCAACGGCGGGATCGAGTTCCGCAACGTTCACTTTCGGTACCCAGGCGCGGAACAGGAGATCCTTTCGGGGATCGATCTGACGATCCAGTCGGGGCAGACTGCGGCGATCATCGGCACCACAGGGTCGGGGAAGAGCAGCCTTGTCAGCCTGATCTCGCGCTTCTACGATGTGTCCTCCGGCGCAGTGCTGATTGACGGCCAGGATGTCCGCGAGGTGACGCTTTCCAGCCTTCGTGGGCAGATCGGCATCGTGATGCAGGAGACGCTGCTCTTCTCCGGCACGATCCGTGACAACATCGCCTATGGCCGGCCAGAGGCCAGTGACGCCGAGATTGTCCAGGCGGCGCAGGCTGCCCAGGCGGCAGAGTTCATCGAGACACTGCCGGCCGGGTTCGACACCATCGTCGGCGAGCGCGGGCTAGGTCTTTCGGGTGGCCAGCGACAGCGCATCGCGATCGCCCGCGCGCTGCTGGTCGATCCGCGGATTCTGATCCTCGACGACAGCACATCATCGGTCGATGCGCGGACCGAGGCTGCTATCCAGGAGGCGCTCGACCGGCTGATGCGTGAGGGCGGGCGCACTGTCGTCGTCATCGCCCAACGGATCAGCACTGTCCGTGACGCCGACATCATCGTCGTCCTCGATGCCGGCAAGGTCGTTGCCCAGGGCACGCACGCGGAGCTCCTTGAGGAGAGCGCCATCTATAACGAGATCATCCAGTCGCAGCTTGTCGATGACCGAACCACGGAAGCGGCGATGGCAGGAGGCGACCGGTGAGACCACCGATCGAATCGTTTGCGGATCACGAGCAAGCTGCCAATCAGCGCGCCGTTGCCGGCCGGCTGATCGGCGAGGCGCGACCATACTGGCGACAGTGGCTGCTGGTACTGGCGCTGGTGCTGATGAGCGCGGTGGCGCAGGCGGGGGCGCCCTGGCTGATCGGGCGCGCGGTGGATGACGCGATCGTGGCGGGTAACCGCCACGAGCTGACGCTGCTGATGCTCCCGCTGCTGGGTCTCTATCTGATGGGCGCGCTGGCGATGCGCGGGCAGATCCGCATTGTCGGGAGAGTCGGTCAGTCTCTCCTGGCCTCGCTGCGTGGGCGGCTGTTCGACCGTTTTCTGCGCGTGCCGTTGCGCTTCTTCGATCGCCAGCCGATCGGCGACCTGATGAGCCGGGTCATCAACGATGTTGAGACGCTCAACCAGTTCTTCTCCCAGATTCTCTCGCAGACGCTCGGCTCGATCTTTGCTCTGATCGGCGTCATTGTCGCCATGCTGTTGCTCGACTGGCGATTGGCGCTAGTCAGCTTCGCGGTCATCCCGATCATGCTGGTGACGACCTCGTACTTTGGTCGCCGGGCGCGCGTTGTCTATCGTCGGGCGCGCGAGACGACCGGCGATGTAACGGCCGGCCTGCAGGAGGAAATCGCCGGAGTTCGTGAGGCGCAGGCATTCAACCGCACCGGCCAGAATATCAGCCGTTTCCGGGAACGCAACGCTGCGAACCGCGACGCCAACGTGCAGGCGGTCGGTGTATCCTCGGCGTTCGCTCCGGCGATCGACATCCTCTCGACACTGGCAGTCGCCGTCGTGATTGCCTATGGCGGCTACCTCGTCGTTCACGATGCGCTGACGGTCGGCGTGCTGACAGCGTTCGTCCTCTACGTTCAGCAGTTCTTCCGGCCACTGCAGATGCTCTCGACGATGTATGCCCAGGTGCAGGCGGGACTGGCCGGCGCCGAGCGGATCTACACGGTCCTCGACGAGCCGGCCGAGCCGGCGGATGCCGCCACCGCCATCGCGCTCGACACTCTCCGGGGCGAGATCGAGTTCCGGCATGTTCGCTTCGGTTACGAGACGGGTCGCGACGTGTTGCACGACGTCAGCTTCCGCGTTGCCGCGGGCCAGACAGTCGCCCTCGTCGGGAGGACCGGCGCTGGCAAGACGACGATCGCAAACCTGATCCCGCGCTTCTACGATGTTGATGATGGCGCGCTGCGGATCGATGGACATGACGTTCGCGAGATCACCCGCGAGAGTCTGCGGGCAGGGATCGCCGTCGTCCTCCAGGAGCCGTTCCTCTTCGCCGGGACGATCGCCGATAACATTGCCTACGGTCGCCCAGACGCGCCTCGCGCCGAGATCGAGGCGGCGGCGGAGGCGACCGGCGCGGCCACCTTCATCGCGATGTTGCCGGATGGGTACGAGACTGTGCTGGGCGAGGGGGGCGGCAATGTCAGTCGCGGCCAGCGCCAACTGCTGACGTTCGCGCGCGCGATCCTGGCCGACCCGCGCATCCTGATCCTCGACGAAGCGACGAGCAACGTTGACACTCGCACCGAGCGGGTTATCCAGCAGGCACTGACGCAGTTGATGGCCGGCAGAACGAGCATCGTCATTGCCCACCGCCTGAGCACTATTCGCACTGCCGACCTGATCCTCGTGATCGAGGATGGGCGAATCGTCGAGCAGGGGAGCCACGCCGGGCTGCTAGCGGAGGGTGGCGCCTACGCCGCCCTCTATCGCCATCAGTTTCGCGATGAGCCGACCGCAGTCGCGGCGGACTGACCGCAGCGACTGGCATGAAATGCCAGGATGGCAGCCGCCCTTGTGCCCTGTCATCCTGAGCGGATGCGAAGGATCTCCCCCGGTTCGATTGTTTCCGGCCGAGGGGAGATCCCTCATTGCAATTCGGGATGACAGGCGACACGGTCGGCTATCGAACCCGCAGCGTCGCAGTGGCGGACAACTCAGCCCAGCCGCATCGCGAGCCCGGTAACCTCGCGGACACGATCCATCTTCGGCGTCGCGATCTCGCGGGCGCGCTCGGTGCCGCGGTCGAGGATGCGCATCAGCTCGCCCGGGTCGGCCGACAGCTCGGCAAGGCGCTGCTGGATCGGCTCCATGTGGTTGGCGACGACTTCGGCCAGATCCTTCTTGAACTGGCCGTAGCCGGAGCTGGCGTAGCGTTGCTCCAGCGCGGCAATCGGCTCATCACTGAAGAGAGAGTAGATTGTCAGCAGGTTCGAGACGGCCGGCTTGTCCTCGCGGTAGACAATGTCCGAGCCGGAGTCGGTGACAGCCCGCATGATCTTCTTGCGGATCTCGGAGGGCGTGTCCTGAAATGCGATATACGAGGCCGGCGCGCCGGACTTGCTCATCTTCTTCGTCGGATCGTCGAGACTCATGATCCGCGCACCCTCGGCCTGGATGTCTGCTGCGGGAATGACGAACGTGTCGCCGAACGTCGCGTTGAAGCGCTGGGCGACGTCGCGTGTCAGCTCCAGATGCTGTCGCTGATCCTCGCCAACCGGGACCGAGTCGGTGTCGTAGAGCAGGATGTCGGCGGCCATCAGGACCGGATAGAAGAACAGGCCGGCGCCAGCGCGCTCGTCGCCGCGACCCTTGTCCTTGAACTGCGTCATGCGGTTTAGCTCGCCGAACATCGTCTGGGTCGAGAGGATCCAGGTCAGCTCGGAGTGTTCTGGCACCTCGGACTGGACGAACAGGATCGCCTTCTCCGGGTCGATCCCGCAGGCGATCAGGACTGCGGCGAGGTCGAGCGTGCGCTGTCGCAGATCGTCGGCGGTGAACGGCTGGGTCATGGCGTGGAGGTTGACGATCGAGTGGATGCTCTGGTGGTGGTATTGCTGGATCACCCAGCGGCGGATCGCGCCCAGGTAGTTCCCGATCGTCACCGCGCCGCTCGGCTGGATGCCGGAGAAGACGCGCCTGGGGCTGCTGGCCGGTCTGGTTGCCGCCGGCCGCGGCTGTGTCTCGACGACCATCGTCGTGCCCGGTCCTTTCCATATCCGAAGCCTGTCCGCCCCGGTATCGCTATCGACAGACAACAAAAAACCCTCGTCCCTGTCTCGGGACGAAGGCGTCTGGCGCGCTCCGCGGTACCACCCGGATTGGCTCGTCCCTCGCGAGACGGCCCTCCTTGTCAGATACGGAACGCATCCACGCGTCCGATATCCAGCCCCGGGTAACGGTAGAGCCCTCCGGCGCCGCCTACTGAGGCCATTAGCCTGTTCGGAGCGCAACTCCCGGATCCATTCCACGCCTGCTGCGGCGCCGGCCTCTCACCACCTGCCGGCTCGCTGACCCGTGCTCGGGCGCGTACTCGTTCCGTTCGTCGTCGTTCGCGTCTTCACTTGTCGTGCCGATCGTAGCAATCCGTTGGCGTCGCGTCAACGTCACATCGTCGCGCGCGGGGTGGGCAGCGTAGGATTAGCGCGGCAAGGGAGGATACGGTGCGTATTCACATCGGGATGGATCCCAATATTCTGAAGCTTGGGCCGTTCGTGCTCGCCTGGCATGGCGTCCTGACGGTTGTTGCGATCTTCGTTGCGCTCTGGATCTTCCAGATCGGCCTTCGCGAACGTCGTGTGACGTTGGAGGGCTTCGATTCGTTCGTGCTCTGGTCGATCGCCGGGGGCATTATCGGCGCGCGTGTCTTCTTTCTGATCGACCACGCCGGCTATTTCGTCGATCACCCCGGCGAGGCAATCAAGATCAACGAGGGTGGTCTGGCGATCTGGGGAGCGGTGATCGGTGGCTTTATTGCTGTCGCGGCGCTCTGCTGGGCACGCAAGTATCCGTTCCGCAAGGTGATCGACGCGATCGCTCCGGGCCTGATCGTCGCCCAGGCGGTTGGCCGGATCGGCTGCGCGATCAACGGCGACGCCTGGGGCGCGCCGACGAGCTGGCCGTTCGCGTTCATCTATACCAACCCGAACGCGCTCCTCCCCAGCCGCCTGCTGAATGTGCCGACCCATCCATATCCGGTTTACGACATGATCATGGCGATGCTGATCCTCGCAGTCATCTGGCCGCTGCGGAAACGTGGGCTGCCAGATGGCTCGATCTTTGCCGTCTACGCCGCGCTCTATGGCGCGACGCGGTTCGTCATTTCCTATGTTCGCGAGGAGCGTGTCTGGTTCTGGGGAATGCAGGAGGCGCAGGTTGTTTCGCTCGTCGTCGTCGCACTGGCGCTGATCGCGTTGGCCTGGCTTCTCCGGGGGCGGCCGGCGACTGCGACGGAAACCGAGATGGCTATCTCCGCTGACCAGATTGCTCACCGATAGCGGGACATAACGACTGCGCTGCTGCGGCGTTATCAGTGCAGAACGACGATGCCCTGCGACCGACGCAGCCCCGTACAATGGGGCGTATCCCGCCGTGACACACGTGACGCCTGTGGTGAAGTGAGCCAGCGCCATGTCGGTATCGTCATCTTCGTACATCCTGATAGGCCATCACCGACGTATAGTGAAATGTCGCCTCATATCGGCATCGCGAGGATCCGTTGAGTGAGCGGATCCGCCGGTTGGAGGTGGTGTCGGGTGACGCCGATCGGTCCACGTCTGCCGAGCCAGCAGACGAAGTGCTGGTAAGCCGCGTCTGTGACGGTGATACGGCGGCGCTGGAGGCGCTCTACAGCCGGTATGCGCGGGTTGTTTATTCCTTCGCTGCGCGCATCGTTGGTGATGGATCGACCGCTGAGGAGATTCTCCAGGAGGCGTTCGTCCGGACCTGGCGACAGGCTGAGACGTATCGGACCGGTCGCGGCAGTTTCGCCAGCTGGTTACTGAGCATCACCCACAATCTGGCGATCGACGAGTTGCGACGCCGCCAGCGCCGGCCCCAGCGGTTCGATGGCGCTGACGTTCATGAGGTAATGGACGGGCTTGTCGATGACGCAGCCAGCGTCGAAGAGGCGGCCGAAGCGGCTCTGCTGCGCGAGCGTGTTGGGCGGGCGATGGCATCACTCCCCGACGCGCAGCGAGTAGCAATCGAGTATGCGTTCTATCACTCGATGTCACAACGTGAGATCGCCGCGCATCTCGGCGAACCGCTTGGGACGATCAAGACCCGGCTTCGGCTGGGAATGCGGAAGCTGAAGGACGCGTTGGCCGATGAGGAGATCATCGGAGGACGCTAGAACGCGAGACGAGTAAGGGTGGATGTTGGTGAGCGCCGAGCATGATGATCTGTCCGGCCATGGTGAGGACGACGATGGGCACGTCCGAGGCCTGATACCGGCCTTCGCGCTCCATGCGCTCGATCCCGACGACGCTGAACGAGTGCGTGGCCATCTCGCGCTTTGCGACGCTTGTGCGGCCGAGCTCGTGGCATACGAGCGGGCGGTCGAAGCGCTGCCGTATGCTGCGCCGGCCATGTCAGTGCCGCTGCGCGCGCGGGCGGCGCTTCTGTTGCGGATCGATGAGCGTGAGCCCGTGTCGGCGGCGTCCGCCAGGCGGCGCGAGCGCCGCCGGTTCGGCTGGCTGCCGGCCAGCCCACGGCTGGCTGGAGCGCTGGCTGCGCCTGCGTTGGTCCTCCTCCTCGTCATCGGTGTCATGGGCGCCCGGCTTTACGAACAGCAGCAGCGAATCGAGGCGATTCAGGCCGAGCAGGATCGCACTGTGCGGACGCTTGCCGAAGCACCGGTAACGGTCGGGTCCACCTTCATTGCGCCGTTCGCTGCCGATCGAGATCTGGCGCCCGACGCCAAGGCCAAGCTCATCGTCAATCGCGAGTCCGATAGCGCGTTGATCGTGGCAGTCGACCTTCCAACGCCAGCCGAGGGGCAGCGGTACATCGTCTGGATGCGTTTCGCCGACGGAACGGATTTCGCCAATGGCGGCGAGCTGAGGGTCGATCCGGACGGCGGCAAGGCCACCTTGATGATTCAGCCATTCGGCGGGTTAGCGAGATACGAAGCAGTTGTCATAACATCCGAACCAATCGCGTCCACCGGTGGGCCGAGCAGCCCCAGTCTGTTGACTGCTGTGCTCGGAGCGCCGTAGTGATATCCACCTCTTGCGGGTGTCGGCCGCAGTCGAGGGGGTGTCCAGCCGTATCTGGCTCGCGGAATTCGCCGAAGCAAGTCGCGGAGGCGGGTCTTTCGGAGGGTGAGCATGGAGGGATGTTGTCCTGTCGAATACGTCAGGCGTCGTGGGAAGGCGCATTCCTGGTCTGGTCATATACTGATGTCACACAGTGACGATCTCCGCTGAGACGCATGCCGACCGGTCTCTGGTCTCGCGTAGTGCGCGTCTCACCGACAGGGGATTGATGCTGTAGATTTTCGCGTGGTCTTGCCGAGGGGCAGAATCGTGCCGATCCTGCAAGCGCAGGAATGGGTCGACTGAGGAGAGGGGTTCGAGGACAGATGGATGAGTTCGTGAAACCAGAGGATCTGGCGGCGCAGACGCTGCGTTCGCGGCTGTCGCGTCGTGGCCTCCTGCGCCGCGTCGCGGTGCTGGGGCTGGCGACGCCGGTAGTCGGCACCTTGCTGGCGGCCTGCGGCGGCAGCAGCGAGACGGCGACGAAGCCGGCCGAAGCGACCAAGCCGGCCGGCGGCGGCACGGAGGCGACCAAGCCCGCCGAGGCGACCCAGCCTGCCGGCAGCACACCGGAGGCGACCGCGCCGTCCGGCGGCGCCGAGGCGACGGCGACAGAGAGCGGTTCGGGGAGCGCCGAGCCGGCCGGCAAGATCGTCATCATCCAGGGTGTCGATGCCAACTCGCTCGATCCCCTGCTGCGCAACTCGACGCCGGAGTTCAACCTGAACCTCCACATCTACGACATGTTCCTCAAGCGCGATGCTGAGACGCTCGAGCTG
>MTKZ01002034.1_pt1 | contig 18121 bp, 16 predicted proteins | sample 1042781 | NCBI WGS metagenome assembly MTKZ01 (sample SAMN06212207, study PRJNA360539) | anaerobic digester metagenome | biome: Wastewater treatment plant; material: sludge; isolation source: anaerobic digester fed with sludge from wastewater treatment plant | place: Denmark: WWTP Viborg ... | reverse complement strand
CTTTTCTTTCTGGGGGCCTGCGCCTGCCTGGCTCTCACACGGGAGGAGCTGGCTCACTCAGGCACCGTGGTGATCCCCCTCTTTGAGGACCATAGATTTAGCATCGGATATGACGGGCAGACGGGCTGCTTGAGCTGCCATCACTTAGACGGTAGGATATCAACCAGAGATCTAGGGGGCATAGGCAGTTGCCAAGCATCAGAGGCATGGAATCTTCGCGGCGGCCTGAATCTTGGTGATCTGAGCCATTGGATAGGCACGATTCTGCGCGAAGACCCCTAAGATAGTCCAGACACTGTCTGGACTGTTGCCAAGGTCTACTTCCTGGGGCTGGAGGATACCTACAGCGAGCGGGACCTGGAGGCGGCCATCCTCCGGGAGCTGGAGAGGTTCCTACTGGCGCTGGACACCGACTTCTCCTTCATCGCCCGGCAGAAGCGCATGACCATAGGGGAGAAGGACTTCTATCTGGACCTGCTCTTCTACAGCAGCAGCCTGCGCTGGTACAAAGCAATGCCATCGATATTGTTGCCACTATCAATTTCTTGATCATCCTGTTTTCTCTTTTAATTGCTAATAATGCGACTGCCCATTAAGTCGGCTATTCTAGACCACCTTAACCGAAAACACCATCCGGCTCGTGGCACCAGGGGCTTCTTTCTAACTGCCTATAGTACCGTGAAGACAATTTCCAATTTGACAAAGAGCAGAAGCCCTTCCTGAAGAACAATACCTTCCATGGGACGGACATCGTGGGACAGCATGGCCTGGCTATGCGCGATGAACCTCTACCTGCATGGCATCGGCGGTGAGGATAGCCCCATAGACGTGGCAGACTCTCTCCTATCCGACCGGGGAGTGTGCGTGGACATTGTGCTCACTAATCCGTCCTTCGGCAAGAAGAGCAGTGTCACCATTACCAATAGCGGGGCCAAGGAAGGGAGCCAAGCAGAGAACTACAACCTCCAAGACTTCTGGGCCACCACATCCAACGAGCAGCTAAACTTCTTGCAGCACGTCCGGACCATTCTGAAGATCAATGGCCGGGCTGCCATTGTAATACCAGATAATGTCCTGTTCGAAGGTGGCTCTGGCGAGACAGTACGGCGAAAGCTTCTCAAAGAATGTGATGTTAATACACTGTTGTGCTTACCTACGGGCGTCCTCTATGCCCAGGGCGTGAAGGCTAATTTGTTGTTCTTCGATCCAAAAGCGGCCAGCGAAGCACCCTGGACCGAGAAACTGTGGATCTATGACCTGCGCACTAACAAGCATTTTCACCCTCAAGACCAATCCTCTGAAGTACGAGGATCTGCAGGACTTCATCCAGTGCTACAACCCGGAGAACCGCCGGGAGAGGACCGAGACGGATCGCTTCCATACCTTCAGCTATGAGGAGCTGGTCAAGAGGGATAAGTGTAGCCTGGATATCTTCTGGCTCAAGGACGAGAGCCTGGAGGACTCAGCGAGAACCTGCCTGACCCAGAGGTGCTCGCGGCTGAGATCATGGAGAGCCCTGGAGACGGCCCTGGAGCGGTTCAAAGCGATCTATGAAGAGCTGGGTGAAAAGCCAGCTTAGACCCTCTTGATTCCCTCTCTTGCAGTGCTGGATGTCGCGAGAGATCCGCCGCATTGGACTAAATCTTGAAGAAAGTCGCACTTCTTAACTCGGCTTGGCAACCTTATTAAGTAGTTGACGTGGTTTTTCAGAATATGAAGAAAGCCAGATGCGCAGTTACTCCATGGATTAAGGGCAGTGCCTGGCTGTTGTCATAACTTTTAATCATCACCAACCCCGTGTTTATTGGAACTAAATCAGTGACGATCAGTGGTTATGAATAATTATGATAATTTCTTAAACAGCCTTAAATAGCGAAATAGAACAAGTGAGTTTAATTATGTTTAATACCGAAAGGAAAAACGAAAAAGGCGAAGCAGAAATTGCCATCTGCCCAATATGTGGTTTGCGGGTAGAGTTCATAGGCTCCCCGATGGTTAGATGTTACTCTACAGGCGAAACCTATGAGCAATCAGAGATCAGATGGACATTAAGGTCGAAGCTCCCAATGGATATCGGATTCGATGTCGAGAACATCCGGGGAAACGACTTGCTTCAGGACTTCTTGCCCAATGCGCACCAGCAGGGAGAAGAAATAGAAGCCTAGCCGTTCTCCTTTAAAGCCTTTCTTCCCAAATCAGTTACAAACACCTTCGATATGGCATTAGGTAGCGTCAAGCTTGACGGATAATCACTGATAAGAATATCTACATGCCCTGATTTCCTGAGTTTCATCAAACGATTCCCAAGCTCATTTTCATCTAGCTTCAAAATCTCATTGACTTTGACCGGACTGATAGAGCGCTTCGGCGAGAGAGTCTCGATGGCCTTGAGAATATCAAGATCGGTTGTGTCCATAAACTCACCAAGTGATACATGGCATCCAATTGGATATAAATTATGGTTTTTGGATAAGGATTCAGAAGAGTCGCGAAGGAATTAAAATGCGATGGGCTCCACCTGTCGCGAAAGAATTCGCAACTTAGATAGTTTTGTTTTAAAGAAAATATTTATATACTACTATCATATGTATAAATCTGGAGGGATTATAATAAAGCAATCCACGGTAAGAGTCCTTGACGAAAAGGATATGGAATTTGTCGATGCACTGCGGAACCTAAGGGTGCCTAGAAGTGTGGCCACTCTCATTACCTTCCTCGCCAATGCAAATGAAGCGACCTCCAGAGAAATCGAAATGGGAACCAGCATGAGGCAGCCAGAAGTGAGTATCGGGATGCGTGGGCTGCGCCAGAACAACTGGATTGAGGAGCATGAAGTCAAGCGAGAAGGAAAAGGTCGTCCCACGAAGGTTTACAGGCTCTCGGCACCTCTTGAAAAGATCATTCAACACTATGAAGAACAAAAGAACCAAGAAGCCGCCCAGACCATGCAAGCCATCCAAAGGCTGAAAGAGATTGCAGCAACCTGATCCAAGCCCACCATTCTTTTCTTGCAATGCCCCCCCTGGATTTGGGAACCTTGAGGGCTTTATCCCTTCATTCAGCACTAAAAATATAGAATTTTGGATCAAATTAATTAAATTATATGTATTCAATCGAACAGCACTCCTTGTTTATGGCTATATGTTCCGCATTTGGAAGCTTGATAAGCGTAATCGTGACTCTTCCATCCAATGGAATCTTGTCAGCAGGGATCATTAGGTAGCCAAATGTCTGGTAGCCCCAACCCTTTGTATCCGCAGGCATCTTGAATTCTGGATGAGTGTTCTTTAGAGCAACCGTTGCATTTATGCTACCTGTTCGTGTTTCATATTTTATCCTTGCATCTGTTGAATAGCCACTTCCACCACTGTTTCCAGATGGACGAGTGACCAATGGCGTGAGGTAAATGTACAGCATTCTATCGGTTGGCAGGCCATAAAATGTCCATTTTGCAAATTGCCCTGGCTGAGTCAACCACGTCCAACAATCAACATAATTCCCAGAGATAACATGGAAATCTTTGTCATCTAGTACAGAAACCACATTTACTGAACCGTATTGTGTTACTGTACTCGAATCATTAGATCTGAATGCTGTCCATGTGTAGTCAAGCGGGCATAACCAATCAGACGCACTGGCATTTTCTGGAACCTTTTGCCATCCATCCGACACAGTGCTGTTTATAGTATCCGCAAGGAAGGCGCATTCCTTAGTTATGTCATTCTTGATCATATTACGGCAATCGCCAGATGCACCTGAATGCCCCTTAGTGCAGCAATGATCGACTTCAAAACCCTTACAGTCTCCGCTGACTTCAACTAAGGCGTAATTATTAGGGCATGAGGAGTATTGCTCCAATATTTCCCAGCCATCCGGTGGAGTGCAATCCATGCATTCGTCTCCTGGAAGGAATCTTGCACACTGCATTGTATCATTGTTAACTATAATTTGAGTCGGTAGCGGAACAGCCAGTGTGATTTCTGCTAGCATGATTGATAGGACAAATCCAAAGTATCTCATGCTCATCTATTATGAAGATCAAATATATTTTATTTGCCACCCCTCGTTCCTAGTAGGTTATTTTATAAACTTGAAATCTATATTGGATATTATGGCGGGAACAACAGTTGAATCAATATTCGGCATAAATGCCGGTATTGTCTGGAAAGCTCTCAATCAGAATGGAGCGAGCAAAATTCGTAATCTTATGAAAGCTACATCCTTGAGCCGAGAAGATGTCTTTGGTGCTTTGGGCTGGCTTGGCCGCGAGAATAAGCTGGTTATGGAGCAGAAAGGTCGGGCTATGGTCTTCTCGCTGCGAGAGGAGGAAACACGTCTATCAGTCCCCGAAGAGACAACTGCTGAACATGCACAGAAGGCAAAGTCAAAGTCTGGTAAGACAAAGCAGACAAAAAAGACTAAGAAAGGTCGCTCGGTCAAAGCTGCTGCCAAACAAACCGAAAACTCAGCCAAGCAAGCCGATAAGGTGCAGGAGTTTCTGCTCCATTAAATGAAGAAGAAGATCGCACTTGTTCCGTGAAGGCATAAAAGAAAATGGCCAGCCCAGGCGCAATAATTTCGATGAAAAAAAGGCTATGTGAAGAGCTAAAACTGGGCTTATATGATTTGCCAATTGATTCCAACGATCCAACAATGTTTTTTCCCAGAATTTTTTTTATGATTTCTATTTTTTAATGTAATACCATGCATCTTTCTGCGCGGATATTCTGCTGCAATTTCACTTCTTTGCAGCTTTTTCGACTGCAGATGTCACTAATCTCTCGGAAAATCCAGCCGCAAAGGACATAGCCATAATTTGGTAATAATTTTCTGATAAATCCAATTCTATCCCAGAAAAAATTCCACTCATTAGGAAATAAGTTATTGCTAATGCGGAAGCTGCGCCGACGATAAGTTTTGCAAGAAGTAGCCATGAACCCGCTAGCTGTTCAGGAATTCTTGATTTAGACCCCGTTGCCACTGATAATATACTACTTACGGTCGCACCAATAACCCCAAATATGATAACAGATAATATTAAATAAAATTTTGAAGATTCATAATTATAGATAAGGGGGATTAGAGCAAGAATTGCAAGGACTGCAATTACAGAAAATATAGAATATTGCCTCATTAGAGTCATGTTTTTATAATAATTGTTGTGATGAGCTTCATTTAGAATCAAGCTTGCGCAAAATAAAGATTCTTTATTTAATTTATCTTGCAAATTGCAGCATTTGTCGCCGATAATGTCCGCTATTGTTTTACTTCTCCATTTACTAATAATTTTATCACTAGATTTCTCAGAAACCTCATTTAATATGGCTCTGGCTTCAATTTTTATCTCCTCATCATTTAAACCCATATAGGAAAAACTACGAGCCATATCGAGGCAACGCCAACCAAGATCAAAATTATCTTTATCACATGATTCTTTGGCCAAATTAAGCAAACTGCATGCGGATTTTGCCCAAGATGGACATGGGTCTTCTTTCTTGTTTTTATTTATTATCTCACCTAATCTTCTATTAAAGCATGCTATATCGGCTGCAAGGCGTGATCTTGATGCAGCCGTTCCGGCAAAATGTTTCGCTATTGAGCCTTTAGATGCTTTCTTAATTAGTTCATCTATGATTTCTTTCGATAACGGTTCGCAGCAGTTCTCGTTCTCCGTCATAGTCGAGCCTCTTCAATGCGATCTGAATGTCCATCCAAACAACTTGATCAACTTCCTCTGAAGGCTTAAACAAGCATTCGCCGATGAGGATCATATTCCAGAAGAGCACAATCTTTGGAATGCTTTTCACGCTATAGGTCACATTGCCTGCGAAGCTTTCGACTTTAACATCACATCCCGTCTCTTCTTTTACTTCTCTTACCGCCGCATCTTGCCAATCCTCTCCAGCTTTGAGTTTGCCTTTAGGAAGAGTCCAATCTCCATAACGCTCTCGATGAATTATTGCAATTTCTTTGCCTTTTTCTGAATTGCGCCAAAGCAATCCCCCAGCAGCACCAATTGCATTAGGGCTTTTCTCTCCTTCTGCCATTTTATTCCTCATTTTCAGCCAACAAACTACAAGAGTTGGGTTTTTATCTTGCAGTATTAATTATGTTAGTCCCTTTTGAGTATTTAAATTCTTTGATCGAAAAAGGTGATGTTCAGCCAAGAAGAGTATACAATTGAATGGCTACATCCTAATGCAGCACCATGATACAGATCCTTATAGTCCTGAACCATCCAACTACAATAAGGAAAAGTTCAGATCCGCAGGAACCAAGCTCTTAAGATCCTTGAGCGAGCAGGCTTCGACTACGAGCTTGTGGAGGATCTAAGACCCTTCGTGGTCAAGATGTATCGGTACAGCAAGTACGCACCGCTTCTAAAGAGCTCTATATCGTTCATAGAGACGGCGGACTGGAGGATATTCCTCATGAAGGACTCGGCTGCCGTGGAAGAGGCGCAGAGGTTAGGCGCAGAGTTGTACCAGGGCGATTATGGATCGCTCACTTTCAAATGATCCGCCATAAAGATGCGATGGCGGGAGAAATCCTCCTTATAGTGCAGCTACTATGCTACCATCTCGGCCCTGATAAAGCCCGTCTGCCTTGATTGGTCAGCCTAGCTGAAGTGATGCCGTTTGGAAGGCAGTAATCCTCAAGACCTGCTTCACTCTTGGTCTGGATATGTCCTTCCATCTCCAAGCAGCCCAAGCGTGCTCCCAGCTCTTCAGGATCAAGTCTTATAAGTGAATTGATCTTATCCGCCTTTGTAAATGGAACCTTGAGGTCGCTTATCGCTTTCAGGATATCGAAATCAGTAGTGTCCGTGGATTATCACCTTAGTTTGATTGTGGAGTAATCCAGTTAAGGCTATCGTTTATGCATGTGCTTTTTGGCTCACTGCATACAAAATTATTCAAGAGTAACACGCAGGCGAATGCGTAAACCAGCGCCGTCATCATAATCTTCACACAGATCAGGGGTAAGGGGGGACGAGGAAGCCCTTCACTTGGTTGGTGGGATTTCCGAGGATACCTCGAATTTGTATGCAAATAGGGATTCTTGACTCTTGCGAGGCTTCTTCATTGTTCAGTTTTTCGGCTTTGTAGGTGCGCTCCAGTTCCGGTGATCACTCTGATCACCTTTTTGCTGAGAAAATCTAGACTGATACTAATTTAACAAATTTTAGAATAGGGAACTAATTAAGAAACCGATATCTTGCGGGGCAAATTAGCAAAATTAGTGAAATTAGTATTTTTTGAGCCACCTTCAATTGCAGATATGCATCAGTCCTTACGATCCCTTTTTGGGAGAGGCACTAATGCTCTCGATATATGTCAAATTAACTACTAATTTTGCTAATTTACTAATTTTGGTGCCTATAGATGTCGATTTCTTGAATTAGTTTAGGTCTTTAAAATTAGCAAAATTAGTGGAGACCGAGGTTTAGACTAATCAAGGTTCGACGGCAGGGCTGATCATGGCTGCGCCGGAGGGAAGCCCCGCAGGGCCGCAGACTTGATCTTTCCAGACAACGGGCTATTGGCTGGGCGTATGCCAGGCGGGGCGCAGGACGAGCGAAAATGGTTGGCCTGTGGTCAAGGCCGATTGGGGCGATTGGATGCGCCCTGCCGGATCTGTGGCTCCTCGCATCTACGCCCCTCAAGATTTCTGGGGAGCATCTTCTCCCTACTCAGGAAGCCTAACGGTTCTATTAAATGTGCCAGGTATAAGTCTGGCCGCAGCTGTAGGTTTTGGTCTGCGTAAATTTGGCACCATCGTTGTCCACGGTTATTGTGTGAGGTTGGCCTCCCGTCACCATAAAGGAATAGATGCCATCAAAATGATCCCCTCGTCGTCCATCCCCACCGATATAGTTGCCATCCACATTGACCGAATAGCCTCTCATATATTCGGATACGATGACTATCTGCGCATTGCACCCTGGCTCTGGTGTAGGGGGATAGGGCGTGGGCGGATAGTAGCCAGGATCATATGGCGGATAATACGGTTCATAAGGTGGATAGTAAGGCTGTTCATAGACATAGACATAGATGTAATTGCTCCAACCATTGCAATAGTACTGAAGAGTATGCCAACCTGGAGCATCGCCATTGAACCACATCTTTTGCCAGCCGGGATATTGAACATAAGCAGGGTAATCTGTCACTAGCCTCCCATCTGGATACCACTCATACATATAAAGCGGCCCCCATCCTCTGACATCCATCCACATGGGCAGCCATTGGCCAAAATTGCATCCTGCCACCGTCGATGGCGTGTAGGGAATGTAAAATCGGTTTACGGTCTGGATGCCAGGCGGGACAACCATGTATGTGTGAGCATAGGAGCTTGACCCGGCTGTAGCTCCGTAAGAGGGTGCCGTGGTTTTATATGAAGTTGATTCTGTCCCATACGGCGGAGCGGCAGCCTTTGCGGATGCCTCGCTAGTTGCGGTTAATGTCTGGTCGCTCTCTGATGATGTCGGACCCTGGGAGCTAGATGATGCCTGTGGGATCGGGATTCCCTGCGATTCTGGGCTAGGAGGCGTTGCCGGTGGAGTCGGCTGAGCCCATGCACTGCCTACTAGAAGCAGTATCAGCATCGTGAAAATCAAGATTTTTTTCATTCTCTTCACCTCTAAAAATCTAGGAGATATATGCCGCTATTGACATAAATATTTACTCGATAGAGCCCGCACAGCTTTTCTCCATGATATAGCGTTAGAATAGCTCAAAAATATTAGCCTGTTCACGCCTTTAGAATTTCGGCGTAATCCGGGTCCAGACCCCTCCATTTTACCTTGTAGCCCAGCAGGGTCAGCGCCTGGCTGTATGCTCTGATGCCATGCCTCTCGAAGATCTTGAGGGCATCGTCATGCTTTTTCACACCCACCAATTCGCCCTGGATCTCATCAAGGACGTGCTGGCTTACCAGCTGGTCTCCGATCAATGAAAAGCCGGGCCTGCTCTGCCCTTTGATTGTATCTTTTAGAGGTTCGATGCCGACGCCATATCTCCTGGCGACCTCCTCCAGATCGATGACACGTGCGTCGCTGTCAAATGAGATCTCTATTCCTTCCAGCTGGGCCATCTCTTCCGCCTTCTGCTTCTCCTCGTATCCTCTCAAGATCTTGATTATCTCCAGATGCGGAATTTTTTTATCATAGAACAGGAGGTTCTCTGCCTGGAACTCGGAGCCCGTACATGCCAGGTTTCTGTTTACAAGCAGGATCAAGCTCTCATTTTCCTGCAGCAGATTCAATTTCCGAATCTTATGCTTGAGATATTCAGGCGTCCAGAAACCAATGATCTCAACATATATCCTGGTGCCATTCCGCTCCAGAGAGAAGTCCGGAATGATGGCATACTCGCCGGCCTGAAGTACCGCCGGCTCTCTTTGCACCGTCCAGCCTTTGAAGCCGAGCTGATAGAATTCCTTCTCAATGGCGCTATCAAATACGACCTCGGGATCAGATTCTACGCCGAAAAGCGATCTTCGGGTGTGGTCCAGAGTGAAGTCATAGATCCTCTTTCCCTGGAATGTCTTCCTGGATATGCTGGCCTTCAAGCTCCATCTGCCGGCCTGCATCAAGGTGGGCAGCAGCCTGGCAAAGGCCGATCCATACCTCTCGGTCAGCTTGAAGAGGGAGAGGGGCCCTTCCAGGGAGATCTTGCCATCGTGTATGGAATAAATGAGGCCGAGCTGCTTGATCTTCCTGAATACCGGCTGGTAATTGTCCTCCACCCGGATCTCCATGGCCGTAGCCCTGAAAAGAAGAGTCTGAGCCAGGGATAGATTGTACTGCTTGAGCAGGTCCTCCGGGGCCAGAGTCTGAAACTCCTTTACCGCAAGATTGTCTTCCTGATCCGCCCAGAGAGCCCTTTCCAGCTCGGCTGGGGCTACAGACAGCCTCTTGGCAGCCCTATCCAGAACCCTCTCCCGCCCATCTTTGCCGGTGACAAATCCGCCCGATTCCTCGAAGACCGCCCTTCTGGCTGCAATGGGATCGATGGCCGACTCTGTTTCTATTACGCATCTTCTCTCCAGGATCTGGGCGAGCCCCCGGATCAGGCGAAAGTTGATCTCCTCTATGCCCTCCAATTCCTGGATAAGCTCTCCGTATGTCCTGCCTATCTTCCCCTCAAACACGGCGATAACTGACGAGGCGATCTCCAGATTATCCTGATCCAGACGGGCATAAACGGGCTCAATCTTCCCCTTAGAAATCTTTGTGACAAGTAGGTCGCTGGTAAGCATTTTCCTGATCCTATTGCTTCAATGGCTTCTTTCTTCTCCTTGCCGTGTTGACCTCGCTGGTCTCAGCAGATACAATCTCATACAGCACAGCCTGCTTGCCCTCTTTCTTGCGGAGAATTCTGCCCAACCTCTGGATAAATGCCCTCTCGCTTCCTGTTCCGCTCAGAATGACCCCTACATCGGCGTCCGGGACATCTATGCCCTCGTCCAGGACCTTGGAGGTGACAACTGCTTTGTAAACTCCTGATCTGAACCTGTCCAGGGTCTCGCTCCTCTCCTTGCCCGTCGTCCGGTAGGTTATGGCTGGTATCAGGAACTGCCTTGAGATCCGATAGACCAGCTTGTTGTGCTCGGTGAAGATGAAAATCCTGCCGTCGTTATGCCTTTCCAGGATTTGGGAGAGCTTTTCCATCTTGGAAATGCTGTTATAGGCGATATCCCTGGCCCTGTTCCTGGAGAGAAGCGCTCTCCTGGCCCCCGGATCTCTGCCGCTCCTCATGACCAGCTTCTGGAAGTCGGCTGGCCCCCGGATGACCAGGTTGATCCTGGCCAGGTAGTCGGAGAAGATCTTCTGGTTGGTCTCATATTCCGCTTTCTCTTCCTCGGTCAGCTCGACTGCGATCTTTTCCAGCCGGAAGGGCGAGAGATGCGTTCCAGTAAGCTCCTTTACCCTCTTCTCGAAGACCTTGCCGCCCACGAGCCGGTTGAGCTCCTCATGCAGGCCGTCCTCCCGCTCAAAGGTGGCTGTCAGGCCCATCCGGTAAGGGGAGGCGAACATCTCCGCAATGTTCCTGTACCCTGCTGCTGGGAGGTGGTGGACCTCGTCGAAGATTATCAGGCCAAACCTGTTTCCCAGCTTATCGGCGTGGGTGTAGGCCGAGTCGTAGGTGGAGACGGTCAGGGCTCTGATCTCCCATTCGCCGCCACCCAATACCCCCACCTCGGTCTCGAACTCCTTCTTGAGCCTGGTGCGCCACTGGGCCACCAGATCGAGGGTTGGAGCCACGACCAGCGTGGGGGTGTTCAGTTGGGCGATGGCTTTTATCCCCACGAGAGTCTTGCCGCTTCCTGTAGGGAGGACGATTATGCCGCGGCTGTCATTGGCGGTCCATGCATCCAGGGCCTGGTTCTGGTAGTCTCTCAATACAGCGCTGCTTTGAAGCTCGGGACAGGGCAGCAGATCCAGGACCTCGTCATCGAAGTCGAAGCCGGATCTCTTCAGGAAATCGAGTATATCCCTGTAATACAGAGCCAGGGCTCGGTGGGTCTTAGAGCGCTCATCCCAGGTGGAATTGGGGACGCGGACGTCTCCCTGGATCCGGATTGTGCCTCGATCAAAAGCGAGCTTCATGTCTAATTGATGTCTCCCTAGGCGTTCTATGGGTTCTGCAAGCTCTTTTTCTGGAATTATGGCATGATTTATTCGCATTTTTTCTATGGAGAGCTATTCAACAAATAGCATTCTCCATGCGGCGAAGCTTCTCTTGTCCTATCTGAAGAAATTAGATAGATGATCCGAGCGGTTATAGACCTGTAGTTAGCCGTTCAAATCTCTTCTGGGCATTCTCAAGTATCTCCTCCTCTCCTGGTATGATTCCATGGTGCATCAGCACCTTGCCATTTACTATGGTAGTATCTACTCCCCCTGAGATGCTGTAGATAAGATGGGAAATCATGCTTGTCTCAGGCTTGAACCATGGTCGTTTTATATCTATTAGAGCCAGGTCAGCTAATGCGCCATCTCGAAGGCCAATATCTAAATTCAAGGCCTTATATGCATTGTCTGTTGCAATCTGCCAAGTTTCCTCAGCTTTGAGAACGTCGGGCCTACAACAGGCATTTTTCTGGACTATGGCCATGGTTTTCATCTCCTGAAAGAGGTTTAGGTTATTATTGCTGGATGCCCCATCGGTTCCCAGGCACACATTGATTCCTGCAGCCTTCATCCGGTCTATGGGTGCAATCCCATCGGTAAGCTTTAGGTTACTTACTGGACAGTGAGCTACATTTACGCCGCGATTGGCTAATATTGATATATCTTTATCCGTAAGCCAAATGCAATGGGCAGCTATAGTCCTTTGGCTTAACACTCCTAGTGAATCAAGATATTCAACTGGCCTAAGTCCATGTTCTTTTATGGAGTTCTCAACCTCGTCCTTGGCCTCTGATAAATGAGTATGGAGAATGATATCATATTTTTCAGCAAGATCTCTAGCTTGGAGCCAGGTTTCATCTGAGCAGGTAAAGACGGCATGTGGACCTATGGCGGGATGAATGAGGGGATCTCCCTTCCAACGCTTTATGAAAGGCTCAACCGTAGAAAGCGTCTCCGACCTAGCATCGAAGATCGCTTCAGAGAGAAAAGCTCGTAGGCCCATTTCCTTAGTGGCCTTTGCAGTCTCATCCATTTGAAAATACATATCGTTATAGCAGCAGATTCCGAACCTTATCAGTTCCAAGCAGCCTAATTTCACACCCCAGATAATATCTTCCTTGGTTAACTTAGCCTCTAGGGGCCATATCTTCTCCGTTAGCCAGGGCATAAGTGGCATATCATCAGCATATCCCCTGAAGAGTGTCATAGCCAAGTGTGTATGACAATTGATCAGCCCAGGTATGGCCAGCATACCATTGCCATCTATAACATCTTCATCTTTGAGGTTATTACCGATCTTTACTATCCGATTGTTCTCTATTAATATATCACGATTCTTGATCAATCTTTCCGATTGTATAAGAGAGATATTCTTGACTAGCATGAGTCCGCATTATTCGACTTTGTTATAAAACTTTGCCGAAAAGCTTTGCAATCAAACTGGATTATGTGCAGAGAACGCACAATCCAAACAATTCTTAATTATAGCGACAATAGATCGATTCAGCGTAGAGATATTTCCTTAAACTTAAATGAGAAATATCTTAAAACTTAAAATATAAGTTGCGCTAAATAAATTGCTAATATACAAAGATATCCTATTTTGGATATATAGGAATGTGTGGGAATTATCTTAATGAAAAGCCGACCTCGAAAGCGGCAACCTTGAAGGAGGTATCCTTGTAGGGGCTAAATTCCAAGCAAACACCTTTTCGTTCAAATCTTTGGGGAAATCTTTATCTTGGTAATGTTTCAGTCCAAAGGGAGGGAAGTATGAGCCGTGCGATCATAGTAACTGCAATACCCGTGGAGTTCGAAGCGGTATTATCCAGCCCAAGCCTATCTAATTGGAAAAAAGATAAGCAACCGGGTAGCATCTATAGACGAGGCAAATTTCTAGGAACCTCTTGGGAAGTGCTGATAGTTAGGAGCGGTAAGGGGAACATTTCAGCAGCCAGTGCGACCGGGAGAGCCCTTCAATATTTCAAGCCTGATGTAGCCTTTTTCGTGGGCGTGGCTGGAGGAATCAAGGATGCAAGCCTGGGAGATGTGGTGGTTGCAGATGAGGTTCTATATTATGAGTTCGCTAAGGCAGGCTCCAAAGAGAAGGTCCTGGCTCGACCTAGCGGATATCGCTCTGACTCAGATTTAGTACCAATAGCTTACGACGAAGCTATAACTAAGGAATGGCTTAGGCGGTTGGAAAACACTAGTCCTGTTGATGCTCCCAAGGCTTTCGTAGGCATGATTGCCTCAGGGGAGAAGTTAGTGGCATCCAGGCGCTCAGCCTTGTATAATTTTCTAAAAAATAATTATAATCAGGCCATAGCAGTGGAGATGGAAGGTTTCGGTTTTCTTGAAGCTTGCTATAACAATAAAGTCCCAGGACTGGTGGTTCGAGGTATCTCCGACCTCTTGTCCGGGAAGAAGAAAGCTGATGCAGGTGGGTCTCAAGAGACGGCTGCCAAGAACGCCACAGCCTTCGCTCTCCAGGTACTGGCAGAGCTATCAGGAGACGGAAGCTGTTTAGATGGAAGCTGTTTAGACAAGGTGATCAACGTCCCGCAGCTGCCATCAAGCTTCGTTTCAAGGAAACAGGACTTTAAGGAAGTTGAAAAGGCTCTACTCTCCAATAAGAATATAACGATTAGCATTACCGGCCAGAAGGTTGGATTCTGGGGTATGGGTGGAATAGGAAAGACTGTGCTGGCAGCAGCCATTGCCAGGAATAAAGATGTAAGGAAGCATTTTCCTGATGGCATCTTCTGGCTGACTCTAGGCCAGAATCCGGATCTTGTTAATAGGCAACTTCAGCTGGCCAGGAATTTGGGGGAGAAAGAAAGATCAATTATCGATGTGCAGGATGGCAGAAGTTATCTTAGCAGTCTTCTAGCGGATAGAGCTTGTTTGATTATTTTGGATGATGTCTGGGATGCCAAGCATATCGATGCCTTCAATATCCTGGGACCTGCCAGCAAAATGATGATCACAACCAGGAAGGCCGAGCTGCTTCGAGCAGGAGGAGCGTTCGAGTATAATCTAGACATTTTGGAGAAAGAAGAGGCTTGGGAACTACTGGCCAACCAAGCACATCAGAAGCTAGAGGATCTTCCTATTGAAGCTAAGGAAGTAGCCAAAGAATGCGGTTACCTCCCGTTGGCGCTTGCAATGGTCGGTGCAATGGTTCGAGATAGGCCAGAGAGATGGAAGGTCGTATTGCACCGATTAAGGGAGGCAGATCTTTCCAAGATTAAAACAGATCTTCCGGACTATCCCTACTCCAACCTATTTCGAGCTTTAGAGGTAAGCGTGAATGATCTTGATCCGCAATATAGGAATCGCTATCTTGACCTAGCGGCTTTCCCGGAAGATACTATTGTGCCTTTAGCAGTTCTTGAAACATTCTGGGAACCAGAAGGGTTAAACAATTTCGATGTGTCGGATTTTGCGGATGTGTTTATCAGCCGATCTTTGGCTAGATCGGGTGGAAACGGCTTGGCTCTACATGATTTACAGTACGACTTCGTACGCAGTCAAGCAGGAGATCTAAAGGCACTCCATGGACGCTTGCTGGGTGCTTACAAGAAAAAATGCCCAAATGGCTGGCCATCTGGGCCGAATGATGGATATTTCTTCCAGCACTTAGCCTATCACTTATCTGGGGCAGGACAATTGGAGGATTTAAAATCACTTCTTCTCAATTTCAACTGGATAAGATCAAAACTATATGCATGCCATGAAGCCAATCTTCTCGTGTCAGATTATGATTTTGCCCAACCTCAAGAGGATAACGATATACGCTTATTACAAAAGGCTATCAGATTTTCTGCCAACGTCCTCAACCATGATTCAAGTCAGATACCAGGCCAGCTATTTGGGCGTCTAATTGATATTAAATCCTTGCGGATTCAAGCTCTGTTGAATCAAGCTTTAGAGACTACCTCATATCCATGGCTACGATCTCGAACGCCTAGCCTTATTTCTTTCTCTCGCGGAATCAGTGCCATAGTCGTTGCTCCTAATAACCGAAAAGCGTTATCAGGATCATCTTATCGCACAATAGAGATATGGGACCTGGAGACCGGGAAAGAGATCGGAATGCTTAAGGGTCATACAAAAGGCATCAATTCAGTCGCCATTACTCCAGATAGCCAAAGAGCTATATCGGGATCAAACGATCGCACGATTAAAGTATGGGATCTGGAGACTGGACAGGAGATCAGAACTCTTAAGGGCCACACCGATAGTATTTTTTCAGTGGCAATTTCACCTGATGGTCGAAGAGCTATTTCAGGGTCAGAAGATCACATGGTCAAAATATGGGATCTGGAGACTGGACAAGAGATCAGAACTCTTAAGGGCCACACCGATAGTATTTTTTCAGTGGCAATTTCACCTGATGGTCGAAGAGCTATTTCAGGGTCAGATGACAGCACTGTCAAAATATGGGATCTGGAGACTGGACAGGAGATTAGAACTCTTAAGGGTCATGCTGATTGGATCAGTGCAGTCTCCTTTTCACTCGATGGCCGAAAAGTTATATCAGGATCATGGGATCACACAGCCAAGGTATGGGACATGGAAACTGGCCAAGAGATCTTTACCCTTGAGGGTCATTTCCGTGAAGTCAGTGCACTAGCAATCTCCCCTGATGGTCGAAGAGTTGTATCAGGATCATGGGATCATACCGCCAAGGTATGGGATATAGAAACTGGTAAAGAGATTTTGACCCTTGAGGGTCATAACCGCGAAATAGGTGCACTAGCCGTCTCCCCTGATGGCCGAAGAATTGTATCAGGATCATGGGATCATACTGCCAAGGTATGGGATATGGAAACTGGTAAAGAGATTTTGACTCTCAAAGGCCAAACAATCGGGATCAGTGCACTAGTCGTTTTCCCAGATGGTCGAATGGCGTTATCTGGATCATCTGATGGAATAATCAATTTATGGGATCCGGAGAACGGTAAAGAGATTTTGACTCTCGAAGGCCATACGGATTCTATCCACTCAATAGCATTAACTTCTGACGGCACAAGGGCCATATCAGGGTCATCTGATAATACGATCAAAGTGTGGGATCTGGAAAAGGGGCAAGAGATTAAAACTCTTCAGGATCGTACCAAAAGTATCAGTGCAGTCACAGCTACTACTAATGGCAAAAGAGCTGTATCCGGATCAGATGATGGTACGATCACTGTATGGGATTTAGAAACTGGACAAGAGATCAACGCTTTTAAAGTTCACGAAGGTATCATTTTTGCAGTTTCCGTGTTTCATAATAGCCGAATGGCATTATCAGGATCCGATGATGGTAATATTAAGATATTGGATATAGAGACGGGAAATATTATCGCAACTTCTTCCGTTGCGTCAATGACGACCGTCTCTGTTTCTAAGGATGAAAGAAACATCATTGCAGGAGATAATTCGGGCACGATCCATTTTTTGGTACTGGAAAATATAAGTCGAGTTGCTTCGGCGCAGGCACACCCACACGAGGGTCGCTGAAGACATCAAATCATCTTCATCGGGAAAATGCAGAGTTATCGTAGCGTTCAGAAAATCATGGCCAACAATGGCAGGCGATCTGGCAAAACGGCATCAGCGCACCAGCGCAGCAAGCTGCCGAGTATTCATAAAGATAAAGAATTAACCGCCCGCCCTTGCAGCATATGTATACAGTGAGTCTCGAAGATACTAAGCATGACTAACCCTACAGGCAGAACGCCGCCGGCCACCGCCCCTCCTCGTACTCTTCCGGCTCGCTCCTCTCCTCCAGCCGCCTCTGTATCATCTCCTCCACTTCTCCGGGCCGGGTGCCGAATACCTCCGCCAGGATTTCCATTGCCGCTTGCAGCTCCATGGCCTTGACGTTGCTTCTGATGCTCGCCCGCCTCCAGGGCCATCTCATGAATACGCCTCCAGAGTCCTCTGCTCTCCGGCTGTCCTCGCCTCAGCCTTACCCCGGTCCTTCGCCCCAGCCGGCTCGTTGTAGATGCAGAACACCCGGTCGGCCAGCTCGGCCATCTCCTGCAGGTGGGGGTCCAGGGCCGGGGCGTAGAGAAGAACCGTGGCCTCCCGGGAGGTCTGCTTGAGGGCCTGGGCCAGGTAGCCCACCATCTCCTGGGAGTCCTCGTAGAGTAGAGGGTCGTGCTCCACGATCAGGAAGCTGTGGTGGTTCTCCTCCAGAATGGTCATGAGCTGAAAGGAAGTGAAGGCCCGGCGCACATCCAGCTCGGTGATGTTCCGGTTCAGCCGGCTGAGGATGCGGGAGTAGTTGCCGCTGATGAAGAGGATCTTATAGCGCTGCAATTCAGGGTGGCTGTTGATGGCTCCGGCCATCAGCTCCACCGGGGCGACCAGGACATTGAAGGTCTCGGGGAGGAGGGAGACGGTCGGGCAGAGTTCGATCTCCATGAAGAGAACAGGGTGCTTCGGGGATATCAGGCAGAGGCAAGGGGGCGGGGCGAAAGTGAGAAGGCC
>MTKZ01007139.1_pt4 | contig 18130 bp, 19 predicted proteins | sample 1042781 | NCBI WGS metagenome assembly MTKZ01 (sample SAMN06212207, study PRJNA360539) | anaerobic digester metagenome | biome: Wastewater treatment plant; material: sludge; isolation source: anaerobic digester fed with sludge from wastewater treatment plant | place: Denmark: WWTP Viborg ... | reverse complement strand
ATATATGATCCATCCTTTCGCTTCTGCTCTTTATGTACTCTAACTATTACAGCTGTTAACACTTCATGTCTTTTTACTCCACTATTTGGTAATGCCTTTTGTACTGCTACCTTAACTACATTTCCCAATCCTGCAAACTTAATTTTTGAGAAGCCAGGGACACCTATTACCTTTCCTATCTTAGCTCCACTATTATCTGCAATTGTTAAGTGTGATTCTTTCTGTATCATATTTTTACTTTTTACTAATTACTACCCATCTTACGTTCTTTGAGTAGGGTTTAGATTCTCTAATAACTACCTTATCACCAATCATATGTTCATCTTTGGTATGTGCAAAAAATATTTTCTTCTTATTTACTACTTTTCTATACCTAGGATGAGAGGTAACAGTATCTACCCTTACTCTAATGGTATCTTGCATACTGATACTTACTACAACTCCCTCTAATTCTCTTTTATTCCCTGTATTCTCCATTTTTATCTATATATTTATCTAAAACGGCTTGTATTCTACCAATATTATGTAAATCTCTCAAGCCTATACTATCTTTTTCGATACAAATTTAGTTTTTAGAGATAGCTTCTGAGCACCTAATCTCATAGCCTCTCTTGCAATATCCTCTGAGACTCCACTTAATTCAAAAATCATATTACCTGGTTTAACTACTGCAACATATCCCTCTATATCTCCTTTTCCAGCAATCATCTTACTATTAGTACCCTTATGAGTATATGGTTTGTGAGGGAATATCTTTACCCAAACTTTACCTTTTCTTTTCATAGAGTTAGTAATTGCTCTTCTACCCGCTTCTATCTCTCTTGCTTTTATCCAACCGTTTTCGAGCGTCTTAAGACCGTACTCTCCAAAAGTAATGGTGTTGTTTGCAGTTGCGATACCTCCCATCTTTCCTCTAAACTCTTTTCTATGTTTTCTAATTTTAGGCTGTAACATTTTTATTCTGTATCATCTATATTATTTTTCTCTCCTTTGTATACCCACACTTTTATTCCCATCAATCCTGCATCCATCGTTTGAGCAACCTCTAGTGCATAGTCTATATCAGCTCTAAGTGTTTGGGCTGGAACAGATCCAGCATTAGCTTTAACTGTTCTTGCCTGACTAGCATTATTAATTCTTCCAGAAACCCATATTCTAATTCCCTTTGCACCTGCCATCATAGCTTTCTCTTTTGCACTTGCTACAAGTAACTTACTTGGTTGCCTTCTCTCTATTCCATCAGCGATACTTCTTGCAATTATTCTTGCTGAAATATCAGCTTTTTTAACCTCTCTAATCTTTACTTCAACATCCTTTTTAGTCCATCTTCTTAAATCTTTCTGTAAGAGGTCAATACCCTCTCCACCTCTTCCAATAGCGACACCAGGTCTTGCTACAAATACTTCAATTTCAATCTTGCTTGCAGTTCTATTAATCCCAATAGTATCAATCCCTGCATCTTTCATTTTTTGAGTTACCTCTTCCTTTATTTTTAAATCTTGAGCTAATAACTTGGCATATTCTGCTTTAGAAGAGTACCAGACAGAGTTCCATGTCTTGTTAATACCCATTCTAATTGCATTAGCATTTACCTTTCTTCCCATTATTTAACCTCTAATTCTAAATTAATATGTGATCTCCTCTTTAATATTCTTGAAGATCTTCCTCTTGAAGCAAATCTACCTCTTTTAAATGTCTGTGCTTCATCAACAGATATATGTTTAATTTTCAAATTCTCACTCTTTTCTCCAGTTATTTCTCCTGCTGCGGAGATACCAGATAACAGGGCTTTCTTAATGAAGAGACAACCCTTTTTGTTAGTAAACTGCACAATATCTAAAGCCTCATTTACATCCTTGCCTCTTACTAAATCTGCAACTAATCTCAACCTCTGTGGAGATTGTGCAATATTTTTAACTTTTATTTTAATCTTTTTATCTTCCATATTTATTATTCTTCAAATCTACCACTACTTCCGTATACTTTAGCTAATTTCCCTTTCTTAGCATGACCTTTAAACTTTCTTGTCTGAGCAAACTCTCCTAATCTATGACCTATCATAGATTCCTCAATTAATACCTCTTCATGCTTCTTACCGTTATGTACTGCAAAGGTTAATCCTACCATCTGAGGAGTAACTGTAGATGCTCTTGCCCATGTCTTTATTGGTTTTCTGACACCAGTGGCAAGTGCTTGATCTACTTTCTTCTGTAATTTTTCATCTACGTATGCTCCTTTTTTTAGTGACCTAGACATATATCTTTTTTCCTAAATTATTTCTTTGCGAAGGGTCTTTGTGGACTTCTTCTTCTCTTAATTATTAATCTTTCAGTTCTCTTGTTCTTTCTTGTTCTAGTTCCAATCCTATTCCCCCAAATATCCTTAGCTGTACCTATTACACCCTTACCTTCACCTCCACCGTGAGGATGCTCTACTGCATGCATTGCCATACCTCTGACTACTGGTCTTCTACCTAAATTTCTACTCCTACCTGCTTTCCCTAACTTAACATTTACTCTCTCTTCATTACCAACTTGACCAATTGTTGCCATTCCTTCTCCTGGTACTAATCTAATCTCGCCTGAAGGCATTTTAATCTGTACATATTTACCAGTTGGATCTACTCCCTGAACTACAATAACTTGACCTGCAGATCTTCCAAATGTTGCACCCATTCCAACTCTATTTTCTACACAATGAACCTCTGTACCTGATGGAATATTTTTAATCATCATTGCATTTCCAGTTAAGACATCTACCTTCTCACCTGAAATTACTTTATCTCCAGCTTTAATTCCTCGAGGTGCAATTATATATCTTTTATCTCCATCTGCATACTGTAAAAGTGCTAAATGTGCGCTTCTATTTGGATCAAAATACAATCCTAATACCTTTGCTTCTACTCCAAATTTATCTCTTTTAAAATCTATCTTCCTTACTCTTCTTTTGAAACCACCACCTCTATGTCTAACAGTAATCTTACCCTGGTTATTTCTACCAGATCTCTGTTTTTTAGAAATAGTAAGACTTCTAGGACCTCCATCCTTTTGTAGCATCGACCTGTCTTCTAATTTTGTTCCTCTTAAGCTCGAGGTTGTTGGTTTGTATGATTTAACTCCCATTATGCTATATTTAAAAATTCATCAATTTTATCTCCCTTTTTAAGAGTCACTATCGCTTTTCTCTTATCACTTTTTCTACTAGATTTATTACTCTTCCAATCTCTAACCATTTTTCCAGGTTTAATTACAATGTTTACACTTAATACCTTAACTTTATATTTCTTTTCAACAGCATTCTTAATCTCAATTTTATTAACACCACTATCAACAAAGAATACATACTTATTACTCTCGTTTGCTAAAGAGTAACTCTTCTCTGATACTACTGGTTTTAATACAATCTCTTTACTTTCCATTTAAAAGTCTTTCCTCTAAAATCTTAACTGCATCTTTTTCTATTACTATCTCTTTACTGTTTACAACATTTTTTACATTTACTCTCATTGGAGTAAGCACATTAATACCCTTTACATTCCTAAGAGCCATTTTTACTCTATCGTTATCAGATATGATAAGGGTTTTCTTTTCAATATCTTTTAACACTTTACTCCTAATATCCTTTAACTCTTTAGAATTAACAATACTAACTACCTTTACATTCTCATTCCTATTTCTTTCAGAAAGAACTACACAAAGTGCTTTTTTAACCATACCTTTGTTAATACTCTTCTTCCAATTTCTAATATTAGGACCAAAGGTTACACCACCACCTACCCAAAGAGGAGATCTTATAGAGCCAGATCTAGCTCTTCCTGTTCCTTTCTGTTTCCATGGTTTTTTCCCTCCTCCAGATACATCTCCCTTACCTTTAACAGATGAAGTACCTTTTCTTTCGTTACTTAAAAACACATTTAATACCTGTGCTACTAAATCAGCGTTATATGGAAGAGACCAAACCTTTGGGTTTAACTTTATCTCTTCTACTGTTTTTTCTTTCTTTACTGTCTCTGCCATTTTATTCTTCTATATATATTTTTACTAAATCTCCGTTAGAACCTGGTAGTGGACCACTAATTAAAAGGTAATTTTCTTTAATATCAACAACTCTTTTGTTCTTTATTGTTACAGCATCTGAACCCATTCTTCCACCCATTCTTGTCCCTTTAAACACTCTTCCTGGATCTGCACCTGCACCTATTGAACCTGGAGCTCTTAATCTATCAGATTGACCGTGAGTTCTAGGACCACCTTTAAAGCCGTGCCTTTTTACAACACCTGCGAAACCCTTTCCTTTAGATATACCACTTATGGTGACAACATCCCCTTTGTTAAAAGTCTCTGCAACCATATCACTTCCAAGTTTCAAGCCCTCAGGTATTTCTCCATCTACTAACCATTTATGCATTGGCACATACCCTATCTCCTTGTATTGGCCTAATTGTGCTTTAGTACCTTTCTTTTTACTTCCTAATACCAATTCAACCTTGCCATTTCGAATGTTAGCAATTTTACATCCAGCAACATCAACAAGAGTAACAGGTATTGCCCTGTCATTTTCAAACACTCTTGTCATTCCTTTTTTAATTCCTAATATTGCTTTCATATATTTCTAATTATTGAATTTCGATACCCACACCTGCAGGCATTTGAAGATGCTGCAAAGCGTCAATAGTTTTTGGTGTTGGATCGATAATATCTATTACTCTTTTGTGAGTACCAATCTCAAAATGTTCAATTGAACTCTTATAGATGAATGGAGATCTATTTACTGCAACCTTTCTTCTTCTTGTTGGAAGAGGTATTGGACCAGCAACCTTTGCCCCCGTACTAATGGCAGTCTCAATTATACTTTTTGAAGACTTATCCAATACTACAGCATCATATCCTTTTAACTTTACCCTAATTTTTGAACTGATTTCACTCATTCTATCTTAAAGAGCTAAATTAAACTTAAAGTACAGGGAGGATTTCTCCTCCCTGATTAACTTACTTTACTTAATAACCTCTGTTACAATTCCCTTACCTACAGTTGAACCACCCTCTCTAATTGCAAATCCTTGTCCTTTTTCAATTACTACTGGAGCTACTAACTTAACACTGAACTCAGTATTATCTCCAGGAGCAACCATTTCTGTTCCCTCTGCTAAAGTAACTTCACCAGTTACATCTGCAGTTCTTACATAGAATTGAGGTTTATATCCTGTTATAAATGGAGTGTGTCTTCCACCCTCTTCTTTACTTAAGATATATACCTGTGCCTTAAACTCAGTGTGAGTTTCTACGGAACCTGGTTTAGAAAGGGTTTGACCTCTCTCAACATCCGTTCTTTTAAGACCTCTTAGTAAGATTCCTACATTATCTCCAGCCTGACAATCTTTCATTGATTTGTTAAACATTTCAATACCAGTTGCTGCTGTCTTCTGTGGTTTTCTTCCCATTCCAAGTATCTCAACCTCTTCGTTAAGCTTCAAAACACCTCTTTCAATTCTTCCTGTTACTACTGTTCCTCTTCCCTCAATTGAGAATACATCTTCGATAGGCATTAAGAATGGTTTCTCTACATCTCTCTCTGGAATTGGAATAAATTCATCAACAGCTTTCATCAATTCTTTAGCAGATTCTAATCCTTCCTCTTCTCCCTTCTGTGCTTTTAATGCATTACCAACAATTATTGGAGCATTTGCATCAAATCCATACTTTCCTAAAAGATCTGATACATCAGCTTTGATTAATTCTAAAATCTCTTCATCTGCATCTCCAAACTTGTTGATGTAAACTACCATCTTAGGAACACCAACCTGCTTTGCAAGCAAGATATGTTCTTTTGTTTGTGGCATAGCACCATCATCAGAAGATACTACTAATATTGCACCATCCATTTGAGCTGCACCAGTGATCATATTTTTAATGTAGTCTTTATGTCCTGGACAATCTACTAATGCATAGTGTCTACTATCTGTTTCAAACTCAACATGAGCTACTGCTACAGTAATAGACTTTGCTCTTGACTCTGGATCTTTATCCAATTTATCAATCATTTTATCTTTCTCCCCTGAGAAAGCATTTAGAATACCTCTTACCAATGTAGTCTTACCGTGATCGATATGACCCAAGGTTCCGATATTCATGTGTGGCTTTGTTCTTTCAAAATCTGCCATGAATATATTTTAATTAATTTATATATATTTAATATTGTTATTAACAATACAATACCCTATTTTATTAAACAGTAGAGTACGCATGGAATATTATCAAAAAGAGACTATTAATGCAAGTGTTTGTTTACACTTTTCTCATTTTAAAATTCCAATTGTAAATATTACTTTCCAGTTTGACCTCCAGCGACTTCTTCTGCTACATTTCTAGGAACTTCCGCATAGTGAGAAGGCTCCATACTTGCACTACCTCTTCCACTAGTCAAAGATCTAAGTTCACTGGTATATCCAAAAAGTTCTGCTAAAGGAACTAGAGCATTAATAACGGTAATTCCATTTCCTAAATCTTCAGTTCCTTGAATCTGACCTCTTTTACTACTTAAAGAACCTGTAACATCTCCCATATACTGTTGAGGAACTTCAACTGCAACATCCATAATTGGTTCTAAAAGTATTGGTTGTGCTCTTCTACACCCATCTTTAAATGCCATAGAAGCTGCAACCTTAAATGCCGCCTCAGATGAGTCTACCTCGTGATATGAACCGTCAAATACTGTAACCTTTACATCAACAACTGGATATCCAGCTACAACACCTGCCTTCATGGTTTCTATTACTCCCTTTTCAATTGGAGCTATAAACTCACGAGGAATTGCACCACCTTTAATAGCGTTAACAAATTCAAAACCTTTACCTGTTTCATTAGGTTCAATCTTAAGCCAACAGTGTCCATACTGTCCTTTACCACCAGATTGTTTAATATATCTTCCTTCAGATTGCTCACATATACCTTTAACAGTTTCTCTGTAAGCTACTTGAGGCTTACCAACATTAGCTACAACATTAAACTCTCTTTTCATTCTATCTACCATAATTTCAAGGTGTAATTCCCCCATTCCAGAGATAATGGTTTGACCTGTTTCAACATTACTTTCTACTCTAAATGTTGGGTCCTCTTTTACTAATCTAATTAATGCTTCAGACATTTTCTCTTCATCTGATTTAGTAGCTGGTTCTATAGCTTGAGATACAACTGGCTCAGCAAATGTAATCTGCTCAAGAATTATTGGGTCTTTCTCATCACAAAGAGTATCTCCTGTAACAGAGACCTTAAGTCCAACAATTGCACCAATATCACCTGCTCTTAAAGTGTCAACTTCTTCTCTATCATCTGCATGCATTAAAACTAATCTACTTATTCTCTCTCTTGTATCTTTTGTTGAGTTGTAAACATATGAACCAGACTGTACAGTACCAGAATATACCCTGAAGTATGAAAGGTTCCCAATATGTGGGTCGTTAACAATTTTAAAGACTAATCCAGAGAATGGCTCATTCTCATCAGGCTTTCTCTCAATTTCTGCTCCACTCTTTGGATGGTCTCCCGCAACTGGGGGTACATCTAAAGGAGATGGCAAACATAATGTGATGTAATCCAGCAAGGTTTTTGCCATAGCTGTTCTAGAATCTCCCCCTAATACTGGAAACACTTTACTTTCTAAAGTACCTTTTCTTAAGGCTACCTTTAATTCCTCAACAGAAATTTCTTCTCCTGCAAAGAATTTCTCCATTAATTTATCATCCATTTCAACCAAAGCCTCAATTAGAGTAGCTCTTTGTTCCTGAGCCTTACTCTTTAATTCATCTGGTATTGGAATCTCTATTATTTCCTCTGACTCTGCAGAATTATATTTAAATGCTTTATTCAAAAGTAAATCAATATATCCATACAGTTCACTTTCTCTTCCCAAAGGAATTGTAATGGCTACTGCCTTATTACTTAATCTCTGTTTAATAGTGGCAAAACTCTTATCAAAATCACCACCTATTAGATTAATCTTATTCAAAAAACATATTCTTGGAACTTTATATTTATTTGCCTGTCTCCATACTGTTTCAGATTGTGGCTCAACACCCTTTCTACCATCAAAAATAACTACTGCACCATCTAATACTCTTAAAGACCTCTCTACTTCGGCAGTAAAATCTACATGCCCTGGTGTATCAATGATATTTATTCTGTATCTCTTACTATCATAGTCCCAAAAACATGTTACAGCTGCAGATTGGATAGTAATTCCTCTCTCTCTTTCTTGCTCCATAAAGTCAGTGGTTGCAGCACCGTCATGGACTTCTCCCATCTTGTGAATCTGTCCAGTAAAATACAATAGTCTTTCAGTTGTTGTTGTTTTTCCAGCATCTATATGAGCAATAATTCCAATATTTCGGATTTGCTCCAGAGACATCTTTACATCATAGGTTTGCATATTAAAAAATCATAAAATTAAAGCCTAAATGGGAACTTAGGAATATACGCGGTATGGATTATATCAAACTAATCAATCTGAGCCAATAGGGATTGGGCATCTTTTGATACTAAACCATTAAGATCATACTCTAAACATTTCTTTGCATACTCTCGTGCTTGCTCAATATCCCCATTTTCAAATTTTAATCTTGCAACTAAGAGATTGTATCTTGGATCAAACTGATCTAGGTCCCAATATATATCAACTACTTTCTGAGCTTCCTCTAACTTCTTACTCTTTATTAGAAAATCTCCTTGAGAGTACAAATAGTCTGACTTTTGTAAAGGTTCTAATTCCTCGTACTCAATTTTATTCATATAGTAGGAGAATTTTTCACTGTCACTTCTAAGAGAGTATATATACATGTAATACATTGGTATCCAGTTTTCACCAACAAATATCTTTTCAGCACCCCTCATTACTTCTAAGGCTTTCTCTGTTAGATTGTCTTCTAACAGGATATCTAGGTACTCTCGATAAATTAAGGAGTCCGAAGTATCAGCACTGTATGCTATGGCACTATCATAGTAACTGAAAGCACTATTAATATTATTTATTAAAACATAGTCTCTAGCTAATACCCAATATATATATTTATTTAGGTCTCCCAAAGAGGATGTACTTTCAAGCAAATCAATACTCTTTTGATACTGTCCATACTCATAGTAAGCCTTACCTAAGATATATATTCCATCTATATACTCGTCCATCTTACCTACTTCTGGTTCAAGTAATGCAATCGCTAAATATGGATAACCTTGCTCCACATACTCTTTGCCAAGCTTAGCAAGATTAAAAAGCCTATCTTCATTAATACTATCTAGGATTCCCCCCCAAGAAACAAACTCCTCTCTCCATACCTCTCCAGGTTCTACACTTTTTAAAGTCTCCTTTGCTTTTTCTACATCGCTTAAACTTTCAACATATGAAAGAATTAATTTAGCCTCAATTAACATCTCGCCCTCATATTCTTCTTCTAATAGATTTCTTGCTTTCTCTATTTGTCCTACTTGAAGAAAGGATTTAGCCATTCCTAAAGATGCAGGTAGGTAATTGCTGTCCATACCATCTGCAAGTTGATATGAATACAAGGCTTTTTCAAAGTTTTTGTACTCATAGTATCCATCTCCAACAAGAGTATAAAGGATTGCACTATCTTGCTCTGAAAGTTGCCCTCCTGATTCTTCAATTATTTTACTAGCATCCTCCATTCTGTTTTTAGAGATAAAGATCTTTACCATTCTCTCAAAGGCACCTCTTTTTGATGGAATTAAATCAGAAGCCTCACTTAACTTCTCAACAGCTAACGTATACTGTTTTCCCTCTATTAAAATATCTGAATCAGAAATAATTCGGCTATACTGCTCTAACTCCTCTTGCGATGTAGTACATCCTGAAAGAAAGAATGCCGAGAAAAACAGTACAAAGGATAGAAAGAAAATTTTTATTGATTTATTCATACTAGACATTTTACACATCTTTTATCAATCATGCTATACTTTCTGTAGTCCCAATATATATGGGCTTCTATGGATACTCAAACAGATCTCAACAACAATAAAAAGAACTTGAAATCTTACCTTTTTCTTTTAACTCCTTTTTTTGTTTTATCTTTTTTTTTACTCTATTACTCTAAGGGACTAATATTTGCTCAAGAGAGTGCTATCAATTTAAATGTTGAAATAGAGGAGTATCTATATCTCCCCAATACGACAAAAGAGAGAGCTTCGTATGGCCCTAAGTTAATAAGTATTAAAAGGGGAGATGAGGTTGTTAATGTTTTAACTACTTTATCTAATGTAGAAGATATTTTAAAAGATAATGGGTTTACCCTAGAAAAGAATGATTATGTATATTTAAATACTCAATATGTTGTTGACCGAAGTATTATCAAAATTGTAAGAACAAGTAGTGTAATATTTGAGAGCTTAGAAGAAGTCCCCTATTTAAGTGAAACAAGGGAAAGTAGCAATTTATTAAGAGGCCAAGAGAATACTATTCAAAAGGGTGTATTGGGTGTTAAAAAAGAGGTATACCAAAACACATATGAAGATGGCGTATTGGTTAAAAGTATTTTAGTAGATGAGATTGTATTAAAACATCCTCAAAACGAGATAGTTGAGATTGGAACTTCTTGGTATACATTGAAGGGAATAGAGATTCGTGGATATAACTGTAATTATTGGTACTCTGTAGTAGACTCTGGTCCATACTCCCCAGAAGAAAAAGAGTGGTTAAAATTTATTATGTACTGTGAATCTGGTTGTAATGCAGAATCAAACAAGAGTAGTTACAAAGGGCTTTTCCAATGGAGTCCATACTGGTGGAGTAAACAGTTTAGCGAAAATATTTATGATGGGCACGCTCAAATAAAGCATACTATTGAAAAATATAGGGCTGGAGAATCTACAAGAGCAAGTCAATGGCCAGCATGCAATGCTAAATATCTAAGAGAAAAAAATAATTAACTATCCCAACTGTAATACTCACATATATCCTGAGGTATCTCACCTAAAAATCTTGAGGGAATTTGTGTGGAGTATCCTTCTCTAGTAAGTCTTTGTTGTGCAAATGTTAAATACAATTTTTCTTTAGCTCTAGTAATACCTACATAACAAAGCCTTCTTTCCTCCTCTAATTCATTTTCATCTGTAAATGATCTAGAGTGAGGAAGGATACCCTCTTCAACGCCTACAATAAAGACATAGTTAAATTCTAATCCCTTTGAAGAGTGTAGTGTCATAAGGTTTACATAATTACCACTACCATCTTGATTCTTGTTTTGTTCCTGTTCGATTAAATTAATCTCCTGTAAAAACATATCTAAAGATTTCTCCTTGTATTTTAAGGAGTAACTACTAGCAACGCTTTTTAATTCCTCAATGTTTTCTTTTTTGTATTCTGCTTCCTCTGTTTTATCATCAATATATTCTATATATTTAATTTTTCTTACTATTAAATCTATTACTGAGAGGACATCCATTCCTCTAGTATCAGAATATATGGAACCAAAAAGAGAGATTATGGATAGGAATTTACCCATCTGAGGAAGTAACTCTTCAATTTTTTTGTATACCGTCGGATTAATATCTAAAGAGTGCTTTACTCCATTACTTATTTCATAACACCCTATTAATAGCTCTCCTACACTACAACCACAAGTTTTAGCATTAGAATGTAGTATGGCAGCTGATTTAGGACCTATCTTTCTGTTTGGAACATTTAATATTCTAGAAATACTTAAATCGTCTTTGGGATTAAAAATAAATCTAAGATAACTAAGGATATCTTTTATCTCTTTCCTATCATAGAATCTAAAACCACCTACCAACTTATACGGTAGTGCACCCTTAAGCATAGCTTCCTCAATTGCTCTAGATTGATAATTAGTTCTATACAATACTGCAATATCTGTAAGTGGATAGCCCTGCCTTCTCATTCGGTTAATCTCATCAACAATGTAATTTGCCTCATCATCTTGATCATGAGCTTGATATACAACAATACTGTTCCCACTCTCTTTATCTGTCCAAAGCTTTTTATCTACTCTCCCCTCATTTTGTTGTATTACAGACATAGCTGCAGAAATTACATTACCACTTGATCTGTAGTTTTGTTCTAACTTAACTACTTTTACATTTTTAAAATCTTTTTCAAAAGATTGTATATTTTTAATATCAGCACCTCTCCAACCATATATTCCCTGATCATCATCTCCAACTACACAGATATTTTGATATTTTTCAGATAGTAATTTGGCAAACATATACTGTGCTGTATTAGTATCCTGATATTCATCTATTAATATATATTTGAATGTATCTTGATAGTAAGANNTGTGCTTGAAGTTGTTTTTGATAGAGTGGATATATATCAGAGACAATATCTTCAATATACCCTCCATAATGTTGAGAAAATTTATCTGGAGAGATGAGTTCATTTTTAGCAGCAGAGATAAAGAAGGAAATGGACTTTGGTCTTATCTGTTTAATATCAATATCCTTTTCTATTAATATCTCCTTAACTAAATTGTCAGAATCATCTGAATCGTATATGGAGAAATTAGGTAATAGTCCCAATTTCTTTGCATTGTGTCTAAGAAGTAATGCACCGATAGAATGAAATGTACCAATAGATGGAATATCTTGATTATTCACTCCTAACTCTTTTAGCAAGGATACTACTCTCTCTTGCATCTCTCCTGCGGCCTTTTTTGTAAATGTTACTGCTAATATGTTATTTGGAGATACACCCTCTTTGGTAATTAGATATGCAATACGATTAGTTATTACCCGAGTCTTACCAGAACCTGCTCCAGCAAAAACTAACAAAGGACCATTGGTACTTTCTACTGCAATTTTCTGTTGCTCATTTAATTTTCCAAGTATTATTTGATCAAAATCCACAGTACTGATTATATTCTAAGACAAAGTTTAGATACAGAAGTATATGATTATAAGGTGAGAAATATATTAACTAATTGCTATGAGTTAGATTTCTTTCGCATATTTTTGATACACCCATCCTGTTTGGCCATCTCCAAATTGTACAATATACCATCCCTCTTCCTTACCCGTTGTAATATATACTTGGCCCTCATCTGCAACCTCTAGTACTTTACAGCTATACCATCTACACTCTCTAATATTTACAAAACCGTACTGAGGAGATACAAGTTGTATTAATTCCTTATTACCTTTTATTATCGAAAATTCAACATCAAATGTTGTACCCTCTACTATATAGTCCTGAGATTTCATAAAGTAAAAGCTCTGTTTATAATCACCCGGTATGCTCTTTGCATCCATTTGGAATACTACCTCTCCACTTTCACCTGGTTTAATAGTGGCATTTTGTATATGGGTGGGTTTACTAAAACTCTCCCAAACTTGATTTATAGCGTGAGGACTTTCAACTGAATCTATTGTTGAAACATATATGTATGAGAGATCTCCAAACCAAGTAAAATCATTTTCATTTTTAATTATTACTTTTACATCAAACCTTGAACCTATCTCAACCTCTTTTGGATACTCTACTGACTCAACACTCCCTTTATACTCAAGATGTTCTGTATCAGACCAATTAACATCTTCAAGAGAGTTTGAAACGGAATTTTTCATAGAACTTTGTGACGTACTCGATGTTAGAAAAGAAACTGCATTTTCATTTCTTGTTAATTTCAATTCTACAAAGTCCCAATCAACTTTTTTTATACCGTATTTATATGAGAGATCCTCCACTAAAGAATTTAGCGATGAAGATAGCCGAGGAGAAAGAGAGTAGTTGTCATCCATAATACCTATTAAAACTACATTACTGCCTCCCTCTAGACCTGGATTTATTCCATCTCCACCTTTAGCTCCTTCGTATATTTTTCCACTTTTATCTATTAAGTAGTTGTAAGGTATGTCATTTAATCCTAATCTTGTAACAGAGTAGTAGTAGAGGAACTTAACCCATTCTTCAGGTTTGTCTGAGAGATTTTTATTAAAGCCATCTAGTTGTGATATGTATATCTTTTTAGGATATGAGTATATCTCTGATTGCATAGAGAGTGTTTCATCCATTTTCATGGTATCTCTTTTTTGAATCTCAATTGCTGCATTTGTTCTTGTACTAGATAGTGTTAATAGAAAGAAGAACAAACATATTATTATAGAATACTTAATATACCTCATAATTGATATTGTATCATAAAAAACTCTTCTATCTAGATATTTAAAATAACTATCTAACAAAGGGAGCTCCCTCTTCCTCTTTGCTTTCTTTTCTAAGAATATCCTCTTTCGTATATAGATATGAGGGATCAATTGCACAAATAAAGATTCTTACTTTTGACCAATGTTTCTCTTTATAGGAATCTTTAATTTCTGCTTCCCCATCTAAAACATATGTTGGTACTATATGCTTACTCTCGACATCATTAAAAATATATTCAAGAGAAACAGATTTTAGTATATATTCTGTAAAATCATAAGGAGAGGGGGTATTGTAATATCTATCCTCAATAATAACATCTCCAATTTTCTTTGGATAACTGGACTCAGTTATTAGTTCTTTTAAATCTGCCAAAGGAAGATACTGGTACTCTCTAACATTGGCTTCATTAATTAATAACATAGATGCTTTAATTATCTTTGCATCTTTATTAACTTCAATAAGAAATGAATTCCCATTCAAATATGAAGAACCTATCTCGACCTCTTTTATTACATACTTACCACTATACTTTGTTACTCCTTTGGTAATTGTGTCCTCTTCAAATTTAAATTCTTTAATATCTAGATATCTACTCAGGAATTGGTTTATATCTTCCTGTGAGTTAATCTTATAATCTAAGGGAACTCCCTTTTCTGAAGAAATTGATAATATCCCTGTATCAAAAGCATAAGTAATTATGTCTTTATTGCTAAGTTGCAAGTAGAAGTCTTTCCCCGAGTTGATTTCCTGATTAGAGTTATATACTTCCTCAATGAGAAAATTAATTGCTGTAGAATTAAAACCTGTAACGGTTAATATCTTGTCGTTTTTCGGAATTTCAATCAGTTGTGTTTGTGAGATTATATTTAGCTCTTTACTCCACTTAGGATATGGACTATCAATCTTTTCCATATTTGAAGAGTATCCCGATTCTGGAGTTTTTTTCTTTCCTAAGAATATTACCAAAAAAAGAATTAATATAATAATAAGTATTAGTAGTACTAACGACAATATCTTATTCTTTTTTATTAATTTCAAAAATTTTTTCATATTAATAACAGAACCTGTTTATTATTTGACTCCTTATACTTCTCCAACAGTCAGTAGAAGTATCCCAACACAAGGCTGCTTCTGTAGCTTCATTTCCAGAGCAGGCTGAAGTATTAACTTCAGTTGCTCTCCTACATCCAGATGTAGTTGTAAAATTATAGTTCCCCCCATTATTAGATAAATAATCTGCACCCCACTCTCTCATATCTGTATTACAGGCACCCCAACCTTGAATTTGATGAATTAACTCATGTACAAACAATTCGTAAGCATATTGAGGAGATGTACCCATTAACTTGTCCCCCTTACAAAATATTGATCCCGCACTATAGCACCAAGCCCAATCTATGCTAGAGCACATATCGTGCCCTGGGCATGTGACAAGTTCTAGACCAGTACTAACAGGCCTATAATTTGAAGAAACATACTCACGTGCTTGAGCAAAAATTTCATATACATCATCACCCCCAGGATAAGGAGGGAAATATGGCCCAGGACCAGGATTTGGATTATCAATTATCCCAGTATACATTTGCCCATACACATCACAAGTTGCAACTGTATTTGGAACAACATAGTTATATGAATATGTCCTTTTATTAAAATCCCTCCATATCTTCCTTGCCCCACCAAGCCCCAATACTACTACAGCAACAAAAGCTATTAAAACTATCTGTCCAATCTGAAGAAGAACTTTCAGTCCTTTTAAAGCCAACGTTATTATCGCTCCAGAGACTGCACTTACAGCAATACTTATAATGGGAGTAAGGGTAACTCCCATAATTCCTAATATCGCTGTAACAACTGGTTGAACTAAGTTTTTTAACCCCCCTTTTGCAAGAAAAGTCTCTAATAACTCACCCCCCCCATGTCTTTCAAACCATTCAGCTATTATTGGTTTACTCCTAAAAAAATTTACGATTTTTTCTCTAAATAAAAATGTCCTAGTTTCCATTGTTTTCTCAAAACCCTCTTTGATTCTGAGTAATATGCTATGTCTATGTGTAAGATTTCTATACCTCTGAGAGCGTTCTAACAATTTTTTAAGAGCTTCTTTGTCATTAACTCCCAAGGTTCCACTTTCAATTTGTGTGATGATACCTCGAATATATGAATTTAAATCTCCTCCATATTTAGACTCGAGCTCAGAGATGATACCTTCAGCAGTAAGACTAGCAACACCTAAACCTCCAAAAGTATTTGATAAATATTTAAGCATGTTATTATTTTGATTTAATAGTCTTGCAAAACCTTCTCCATTAACAAAAAAAGTCCTGAAAATTGATCGCGGCGTCATATAGTAGAGTGACTCCCCCATAGCATTGTATGCGTTCTTTATTGTAGAACCAGGACCCTCTGCCTTTCTTGGCACAAGAATATCCACACCTGCGACTTTTTTCTTGGTGACAGGACTGAGGGTATTCTTACCTTCATCAAAAAAACTTCCATCAATCATACTTGGTATTAATGCCTGCGCTCCCATTACACCACCCCAAACATTATTTATAGAATTAATATATCCCTCCCATTTTCCTATAGAAGAAATAAGATTTTGTTTCCAACCTAGTATTTCCCTTGCAGCTTTTCCGTCATTTATTGCCCGAGTTATTCTTGCCCTCTCTGTTGCCGATAAATATGAAGGATCTGTTGGACTAGTACTAGCTCTAGCAAGTCTATCGGATAAATCTTTAATTTGTTTTTCTGTTCTTAAATTTACTAATACTTTTGTTTTCTCATATATTTCTCTTTTAGCTTCGTCTGGTGATCCTGGAGCTGCACCACTAAGCGAAATAATTCTATCTGTTATGTTGTCATCTTCTATTGTTCTGTATACCTCAGGGTCAATAATTTTAAGTACCTCATTCCTTCCAAAAGAAGTAAAGACTGTATCAAACTGCACTGCTATTGCGGGAGAAAAATTTCTTTCTAAGAAATTATGAACCTGTTCTGAAGTTACCTTTCCATCTCTTCCAGGTCCGTAGAGTAGGAAATTAGTAAATCTCGTTTTGTCAGTATTTGAGAGAGTATCCCAACCACCTCCGAACGTTTTTCTCCCAATTAATTCAAGAGTTCTATCAACAGTAAAATCTTTAGGGACATCAACTTCAGAAACTTTAGAAGAAATACCCCCCATTCCAACTACCCTTTCTGTCGGTCTTGTACTTTGCCCCACTGCCTTAGCAATTTTATACTTTTCATTTGCAGAAGCAGTTGCTAGTGCAATGTGTTGAGCCTCAAGGTCTCCAAATTTATGTGCCCAGGCTGTTGTTAAGAAATCATCCATAGCCTCCCCTAACATTCTTGCCCTAGATGCTTTTCTATTTCCTTTCGCTCTTTTTATAGCCTTGTCAACCATCCCTGCGGGATCTTTGATAAAGCTAGCAAGATTCTGAGTAGTAATCTTTATTGTTCCATACTCATTAAAATTTGCCTTAGTAATGGTTATATCTAGGGCATCATTAAACTCATCAATTATCTGATTTGAAACAAATGCCCCGGGAGCTTCTAAAGCAGCTGCTATTCCATCTACTAATGCCCCTTCAGCAGAGAAACCCGAGGGCTTAACAGGTCTTCTTTTGTTAATAGGCTTATCTGCTTCACTAAATATGAAATCAAATATTGAACCTACAGCATCATAATTTGTAGACTTTTTTCCTTTTGGCATATTCTCGATTAATTAGCTCTTAAAGAAACCTCCAATTAAAGGTATCTTACTCATGCTACCCTTTGCTCCAGCAAAGCCTTCCTGTAATCCCTTATTTGAACTTGGTGGGAATATTGACTCTAGGAACTTAGGAGCTTGAGCAGCGTAATAAAGAACTATTATTTTAATTACTCCCAAGAACAATCCTCCTGTTACATCTGGACCACCTGCGTTATAATCAATATCTTCGTTTATTAACATTCCGGG
>MTKZ01011572.1_pt1 | contig 18131 bp, 13 predicted proteins | sample 1042781 | NCBI WGS metagenome assembly MTKZ01 (sample SAMN06212207, study PRJNA360539) | anaerobic digester metagenome | biome: Wastewater treatment plant; material: sludge; isolation source: anaerobic digester fed with sludge from wastewater treatment plant | place: Denmark: WWTP Viborg ... | reverse complement strand
GAGCGCGGCCAATGCACAGGCAGCGACATCGCAGTGCTGTATCGCACCAACTGGCAGAGCCGGCCGATCGAGGAAGCGCTCATCCGCGCGTCAATCCCGTACCAGCTGATCGGTGGCGTGCGGTTCTACGAGCGAAAGGAGATCAAGGACGCCCTCGCGCTCTTGAGATTGATCGCTAACCCGGACGACTTCGCGGCCTTCCAGCGCGTCGTAGCGGAATATCCACTTGGCGCAGGGATCGGGGCCAAGACGCTCAGCGATCTTGAGGGGTGGGCTCGTTCGCACGACCTGGGCTCCGGAGCGGCTCTCGACGCTGTTGGCGATGCCGGCGGCCCTGCGCTCGCCTCACGCGCGGTCAAGCTGCTGATCGGGATGCGCGAGCGGGTCGGTTCGTTGCGCGAACTCGAGCCCACGATGCCGTTGTCGGAACTGTTCGATCGTGCCATCGAGGAGACGGGATACGCGGGATACTTCACCGCAGGTGACGACGAAGCGATGGCTCGCTGGGAAAATCTCCAGCAGCTTCGCGCGAACCTCGAACGGTTCGACGACGAGGCGCCAGAAGAACGGCTTGCCATCTTCCTCACTGAGGTTGCGCTCGTCAGCGACGCCGACACCATCGAGGAGGTGCGCGAGAAGGTGACTTTGATCACCTTGCATGCCGTCAAGGGGTTGGAGTTTCCAGTCATCTTCCTCACCGGCGTCGAGGAAGGATTGATTCCGCACCAGCGGTCGATTACCGAGAATCCGGCCATGCTGGAGGAAGAACGTCGGCTGTTCTATGTCGGCATCACACGAGCTAAGGAGAGGCTCTATATCAGCCACGCCTTTCGGAGGTCGCGATTTGGCGGCGTTGAACCTTCTGCGCCATCATCATTTCTGTCATCAATCNNCCCAGCCAGCTCGTTGGCTGCTGGCAGCCGGAGCCACGAGCCTGCGAGGGCGACGACGCGCAAGCTGCTGGTTCCAGACGCGATTCCAGCGCCAGCCTCGATCCGCGTGGTGGCCGGCCAGCGCGTCTTCCATGTGAAGTTCGGCGACGGGATTGTGACAAGCGCTACCGACCGCGGTGGCGACCAGGAGATTACGGTCGAGTTCAAGCGGTATGGGGAGAAGCGGCTGATCGGGAGTCTTGCAAACCTTACGATCGACCAGGAATAACGGAGGCAGCAGATGGCTCAATGGGTATCGGCATTCGACCAGGGCGATGGCGCGAACAAGGATCTTCTCGGTGGCAAGGGCGCCAACCTCGCCGAAATGACCCACCTGGGGCTGCCCGTTCCTCCAGGATTCACCGTCACCACCGATGCCTGCCGAGCCTATCTGGCAACCGACGGAGCACTTCCGGATGGGCTCTGGGCCGAGGTCGTCGACGGCGTGGCGTCGATCGAAGCGCAGCTCGATCGAAAGCTGGGTGATCTGACCAATCCACTCCTGGTCTCGGTCCGTTCGGGCGCCAAGTTCTCGATGCCTGGCATGATGGACACCATCCTCAATCTGGGTCTGAACGATCAGACGGTGGCCGGCCTGGCGGCCAGTGCCGACGAACGATTCGCCTGGGACTGCTACCGACGGCTGATTCAGATGTATGCCAAAGTCGTGATGAACGTCGAAAGCGACCACTTCGAAGACGCGATCGACGCACTGAAGCGTCGAGAACGGGTACGGCTGGACTACGAGCTGTCGGCCATTGCGCTATCCGAGCTGGTCATCGAGTTCAAAAGGATCGTGCTCCGCGATACCGGGCGTGAGTTCCCGCAGGATCCGTGGGATCAACTGCGCGGGTCGATCGAGGCCGTCTTCGGCTCGTGGAACAACCGCCGCGCGATCAACTATCGCAACCAGAATCAGATCCCACATGATCTCGGAACTGCCGTCAACATACAAGCGATGGTGTTTGGCAATCTGGGCCAGGACAGCGCGACAGGCGTTGCCTTCACCCGCAATCCGGCCACAGGCGAGGATGGCATCTTCGGCGAGTTTCTGGTGAACGCACAGGGCGAAGATGTCGTCGCCGGGGTTCGAACTCCACAGCCAATCTCCGAAATGGCAGCGCTTCCCGCGTTTGCCGTCGCCTGGTCGTCATTTCAGGACATTACCGCCTTGCTCGAGCGGCATTACCGCGAGATGCAGGATGTGGAGTTCACGATCCAGAACGGGCGACTCTTCATGCTGCAAACCCGAACTGGCAAGCGAACCGGCCAGGCGGCGGTCAACATCGCCGTCGCAATGGTCGGCGAAGAGTTGATCTCGAAAGAGGAAGCGATTCAGCGGGTGGAGCCATCACAGCTCGACCAGCTGCTGCATCCAATGATCGACCCGGCCTATCACCCCGAGGTGCTGGCGGTCGGTCTGCCGGCCAGTCCCGGCGCAGCCACGGGTAAGATCGTATTCGATGCAGACGACGCCAAGCGCCTCGGTGACGACGGCGAACGAGTGATTCTGGTTCGCATCGAGACATCTCCCGAGGACTTCCACGGGATGGTTGCGGCACAGGCGGTTCTCACCGCTCGTGGCGGTATGACATCGCACGCGGCGGTCGTAGCGCGTGGCATGGGCAAGCCCTGTGTGGCTGGCTGTGGCGCGCTCGATATCGACTATCGGGCGGGCACGGTCAAGGTCGGCGGTCAGACGCTTCACGAGGGCGACTTCATCACGATCGACGGCGCTTCTGGCAGGGTGATGCTCGGCGAGGTGCCGACGATCGAACCGAACGTCGGCGGCAGTGTCGCGACGCTTCTCGGCTGGGCCGACAATGACCGGCGCCTCGGGATCCGGGCGAATGCCGATACTCCCGCCGACGCCGCGAAGGCGCGTGAACTCGGCGCGGAGGGAATCGGGTTGTGCCGAACGGAGCACATGTTCTTCGAAGGCGACCGCATTCAGGCAATGCGGGAGATGATCATGGCCGCCAATTCCGCCGAGCGAAGCGTGGCGCTCGATCGGTTGCTGCCAATGCAGCAGGAGGACTTCGAGGGCATCTTCCGCGTCATGGACGGCTTCCCGGTCACGATCCGAACGCTCGATCCTCCGCTTCACGAGTTCCTGCCACATACCGAACACGACATTGAGACGCTTGCGCACGCAACAGGCATGACAGTCGAGCAGGTACAAAACAAGACTGCCGCGCTCCGCGAGGCAAACCCGATGCTCGGCCATCGCGGGTGCCGCCTTGGGATTTCGTATCCGGAGATCACCGCGATGCAAGCGCGAGCGATCTTTAACGCCGCCGCTCGTTGCGTCCAGGATGGCGTCGTCGTTCATCCGGAGATCATGATTCCCCTTGTGGCTGATGTCGAGGAACTCCGTCGCCAGCGCGAGGTCGTTGACACGGTCGCTAAGCAGGTCTTCGCCGAGCATGGCGTGGTCGTCGATTACTCAGTTGGCACGATGATCGAGCTTCCTCGCGCCGCGCTGACTGCGGCTCAGATTGCGGAACAGGCGGAATTCTTCTCGTTCGGCACCAATGATCTTACGCAGACGACGTTTGGCCTCAGCCGTGATGACGCCGGCCGGTTCCTGCCGATGTATGTCGAGAATGGCATTCTGCCTGTCGATCCGTTCGTTACGCTGGATCAGGTCGGCGTTGGAGAGTTGATCGAGATCGCCACGGAGCGAGGCCGCTCGACTCGGCCTGATATCAAGCTCGGCATTTGCGGAGAACACGGAGGAGACCCAGCGAGTGTCCGATTCTGCCATCAGGCGGGGCTGAACTACGTCTCGTGCTCCCCGTTCCGAGTCCCCGTCGCCCGTCTCGCGGCAGCGCAGGCCGCACTTGGAGACACCGAGCGCGATAAGTAGTCCCGTAGACGAATGGCATGACTGTACGTACACTAGATTCCGACGATAATAACGGACGGTCATGCCATGAACGTACGCCAGCGAATCGAGGAACGAGAACGAGAATGGCTTGCGCCGGCTGCGGCGATGGCGAAACACGCAACTCGCCGCAGCCCCGAGGACGAGTCAGACTTGCGAACCGCATTCCAGCGCGACCGTGACCGCATTCTCCACTCGAAGGCGTTCCGCCGCCTGAAGCACAAGACACAGGTGTTCCTGTCGCCTGATGGCGACCATGTCCGGACGCGAATGACGCACACGCTGGAGGTGACACAGATCGCGCGGACGATCGCGCGCGCCCTTGACCTGAACGAGGATCTGACCGAGGCGATCGGGCTCGGCCATGACCTCGGTCATACTCCATTCGGCCACGCTGGCGAACGGGCGCTCGCCCGGGTCTATCCAGGGTTCCGTCACAATGAGCAGAGCCTTCGAGTCGTCGATCTGCTGGAGAAGGATGGTCTCGGCCTCAATCTCACCGATGAAACACGCGACGGCATCCTGAGGCACTCGAAACCGGAAGAAGGCATTGCCGGGGAAATGGCCGGCACGCCAGCCACTGCCGAAGCTCAGGTCGTCAAGATCGCCGACGGCATTGCCTATATCAACCACGACTTCGACGACGCGGTTCGCGCAGGACTCATCGCCGCCGATGACCTCCCCTCCTCGGTTGCACAATCACTCGGCGTATCACATAGTCAACGCATCGATTCGCTCGTCCGTGATGTCGTGGCCGCCTCGCTCCCTGCGCTGAGTTCACCGGTGGATGGCAGACGAGTGATCACCATGAGCGCTCCTGTGCTCGAGGCCGCGGACATCATGCGCGCGTTTCTCTTCGAGCGCGTCTATCACCCGGTCAACCTCCAGGCAACGACACGCCACGCCGAGACTGTGGTCGAGGAGTTGTTCGCGTATTATGTCGCCAACGAGCCGGACATACCGGCGAGAATCGCGCCGTCACGTGGCGACGAAACGGCTGAACGCCGTGCCGCTGACGTGATCTCGGGGATGACCGACCGTTACGCGCTTCACGCCTGGATGACTTTGTTACTCCCAGAAGCCGAGGAGTTGTAGCCCATGGCTGGTGTTGCTATCGAGGCTGTTCGGGAGCGCACGGATATCGTTGATCTGATCGGCGCAAAGGTGCGACTGCGCCAGGCCGGTCGGAATCTCAAAGGGTTGTGTCCATTTCACGAGGAGAAAACGCCCTCCTTCGTCGTCTACCCCGAATCCCAGTCGTATCACTGCTTCGGCTGTGGAAAGAGCGGCGACGCGTTCTCGTTCATCATGGATACCGAGAATCTCGACTTCAGTGACACGCTGAAGCTCCTCGCCGCGCGTGCGGGAGTCGAGCTAGAGAGCCAACGCCCACAACGTCGCGACCCGGAGATCGACCGGGAACGAGCGCGCCTGATCGAGCTGAACGAACGGGCCGCATCCTACTTCACGAACCTCCTGTGGACATCCCCAGCCGGGTCATCAGCCCGCGCGGTGCTCGAGCAGCGAGGAGTCGATCGTCCGACCGCCGATCGATTCGGGCTCGGCTTCGCGCCCGACTCATTCGACGCCCTGAAGTCGCACTTCCTGGCCCGTGAGATTGACGAACAAGACATGCTTGCTGCTGGTCTGCTCACAAAGAATGAGAATACGGGCAGGACCTACGATCGATTCCGTAATCGACTGACGTTTCCGATCCGTAACCGCGACGGTCGAGTGGTCGGCTTCGGCGCGCGGGCGCTCGGAGATGAGAAGCCGAAGTACCTCAATTCGCCACAGACTCCGATTTTTGACAAGCGATCCATCCTCTACGGTCTCGATAAGGCGTACGACACGATCAGACGCGAGCGCAGCATGGTGATCGTCGAGGGATACATGGACGCGATCGCGGCGCACCAGTGCGGCTACGAGAATGTCGTCGCGTCGATGGGAACCGCGATAACGCCGAACCAGGTCGCTTCGATTCGACGCTACCTCGATCGCGTCTACCTCGCGCTGGATTCGGACACAGCAGGTCAGATGGCGACACTGCGCGGGATTGATTCCATGCGCGAATCGTTCGTCGATGATTCCCGGGTAGAGGTCAGCGCCAACCGAATGATTCGCTTCGAGCGCACGCTCGGCGCAGAGATTCGCATCGTCGTGCTGCCCGAGGGTAAGGACCCAGATGAGTTCATCCGGGCTCATCCAGATGCGTGGCCCGAGGCGCTGAAGAGCTCGGTTCCACTGGTCGAATACTATCTGACCCACGCACTGGCGGATATCGATCGATCGCCGAACGCGCGAGCGAACGCACTGCGGGATATCGCGGTTCCGATTCTGCTGGAGATCGGCGACGCCGAGGTGCTCACATTCTATGTGGACCTCACTGCTCGGCTGCTTGGCTACGGACCGGATGGGCCAGAGGAGGTGCGCCGGTCACTCCGACGAAACGTGTCGCCGCCGGCCACACGAGTTCACCAGCCCCAGGCATCGCGGCGTGACGGGTTGACGATCGATCGGCCCCTCGCAGTCGATCCCGAGCGTTTTGTTGTCGAGGTTATTCTCAACTACCCGATGGCAGGTGTTGAGGGCCTGTCGCACCTTCGCCGCGAGGACGTGATCGATGCTCGCCACCGCGTCATTCTCGAGCAATTGGCGATTGCGCAGGGTAACTTCGATGTGGCAATGCAGGCGCTACCTGATGAGCTCGCGGATTATGCGCGTGACCTGCAAACCTCGTTGACGACGGAGACCGGCGAGCCTCCACGCCCGTCCGCCAAGGAGATTCCGAACGCGATCCGCCGGCTCGCGAAGGCTCGTAATGACGACCGACTCCGGCAACTCCGGGTCGATCTCGCCGACGCGAAGAGATCAGGGGATACCGCGGCTGTCGAAGCGTGCACCCGTCAGATCACCGATCTCACCACGACGATGCCGAACCTTGCGCCCGACGAAAGCCCCTATTTCAGGGATCTTCGAAGCGACCAGCCAGTGATTCGCTAATCAACCCCTGGTCTTGATCCGGCTATATCGTGAGCGCGGCTCGGAGGGCGTCGATCAGTGCCTCCTCCTGATCCGCCAGCACAGTCCGTGCGTCGATGATCAGCCGCTCGTCAACAACGCGTGGCACGACAGGTTGATCCCCGATCCTAAGACGCTGCGCGAGCTGCTGAACGTTCAAGCTGCCCGCCGAGATCGCGATGCCAAATGACGGCAACAACTTTCCAGGCAATGAACCACCGCCAACAACCGCATCGGTGCGCACGACCTCTGCGCAATCGCCAAGCGCCTGCGACCACCTGCGCGCCCGGCGTTCCAGCCATTCGGGTGTCCTTGAAATAGCCCACCAGACCGGGATCTCATCGGTCGCCTCATCACGGATGTAGTGCCGCAACGTGGCCGCCAGTCCCGCCAGGCAGGTCTTATCGGCGCGGAGAGCACGCGCCAGGGGATGGCGCGCAACCTGATCAACCACCGCTGCGCGACCGAGAATGATCCCCGCCTGAGGCCCGCCGAGTAGCTTGTCGCCGGACGCGCAGACAATATCCACGCCGGCTCGGATACTCTCTCCGAGAGTCGGCTCGTGCGCCAGGCCGAACGGGTGCGTATCAAGCAGGCAGCCGCTGCCAACGTCCTCGATCAGGAGCACATTTCTCTCGCGGCACAATGCGACCAGATCATCCAGCTCCGGCCGAGCAGTGAAGCCAATGATCTCGAAGTTGCTCGCGTGGACCCGAAGGATCGCCGCGGTGTCGTCGTCTATCGCCTCCGAGTAATCTCGCGCGTAGGTGCGATTCGTTGTGCCGACCTCAACGAGGCGTGCGCCGCTCTGCCGCAGAACATCGGGAACCCTGAACCCGCCACCAATTTCGACCGCTTCGCCACGCGAGACAATTACGCCACGGCCTGCCGATAGCGAAGCCAGCACGAGCATCACCGCAGCCGCGTTGTTGTTCACAACGAGCGCCCGTTCGGCGCCCGTGAGTGCGCGCAGCAGCGATTCAACTTCATGGCCGCGCCCACCGCGCTGGCCGCTTTCCAGGTCCGTCTCCAGCGCAACATACGACGCGGCAGCCTTCGCCATCTCCTGCGCCGCCGACGCAGACACGGGCGCTCGGCCCAGATTCGTCTGGACGATCACACCCGTGCCATTGATCACCGATGTGGGCCGAGAACCAAGCAGAAGGTCCAGTTGATGAATGATCTGCTCGACCAGAGCTGGCTGCTGGTCTAGGCTATCGGACAGGATGCGAGCACGAGCAGCATCGAGACATTCCCGGATCACGTCGCGGACAATGGCAGGATTCGCGCCGGCGGACGCGCGTTGGATACGTTCGTCGTCCATCATGACGTGAACGGCCGGCAGACCGCGCAACAGCCGATCGCGCTGCTCGGTCATCGATTCCTCCAATGTCCCGGCGCACGAGCGCCGGATACGCAACGAGGAGCGGACGACCGCTCCTCGCATCCTCGTGGTCGGGGAGAGAGGATTTGAACCTCCGGCCTCCGCGTCCCGAACGCGGCGCGCTAACCGGGCTGCGCCACTCCCCGATGACCGGACAATCCTATCAATCCCTGTTCCTGATGGCAATCGGGAGCGCTATGCTAACGGGTCGGAATCGGCTCGTCCGCGCGCTAAACGCGGTAAGATTCAGATCCGGGCCAACCGGAGACACGCAGATCCGTCGTTGTAGAGTCCGTCAGGTGGCATCCCCGACGGAAGGTCGGACCGGCTCGATCAGGCCCGCGTAGCTCAGGGGATAGAGCAGGGGCGTCCTAAGCCCTGTGCCGGGGGTTCGAATCCCTCCGCGGGCGCCGTTTCGTCCAGGCGCAACGCAGCGCTGGACCGCCACCGTGCGACGAGGAGGAGTTACTGTGGAAATTCAGGTCAAGACTCACAACATCACGCTGACTGACGGCGCGCGCGAATATATCGATAAGCGCGTCGGGAAGCTCGATCGGATCAACGAGCGCATCACAGACGCGAAGCTCGAGTTGCGCGAAGAGCCTCACCACAATCCTACTCAGCGGTTCGTTGCGCAGTTCACCATCGCGACGAAGCACGCGATCCTTCGCGCCGAGGAACGAAACACCGATATCACCACTGCGGTTGATCTCGTCACCGACAAGATGGCTCGTCAGATCCGCCGATTCCATGATCGTCGTACTCGACGCGACCGACGCGCCGCGATCGGACTCGGAGAGTTCGCCGCCGACCAGATGAACCCGGACCTGTTGTTGACTGAACCAGCAGTGGATGGCGACGAGGATGAGGAGCTTGGCCAGATTGTCCGCACCAAGCGATTCAACATCCTCCCGATGGACACTGCCGAGGCGATCGAGCAAATGGAGCTACTGGGTCACACCTTCTTCGTCTTCTTCAACCCTGACACAAACCGGATGAGCGTGCTGTATCGCCGGCATGATGGCAAGTTGGGCGTGCTCGAACCAGAGCTCGCCTGACGATCGCGCGGGAATATGCCAGGATCGGGCATGGTTACACGTCTTGGAGCGCGAAACGGCGTCCTTCAGTGATCCGTAAATGCGCGGTTCCTGATCGGAGAATGATGACAGCGTCGGCGCCAACGACCATGACCATGCCCACCCGATATGGAGCCTCCCGCCCGGCCTGGTTCCGTACCTGGATTCAGCGCTTCGCATCGTCGAGCGCAATCGGCTACAGCAGCCTGCTGAGACACCAATCAGGACGGCCCAACCGGGCTGTCCTTTTTTTGTGCGTTCCAACGCGCGCATCGCGGCGTCCCGGCGGCCTCAATCGTGCAATGAGGATCGCATGAGCTGGTTCACCACTACCCCGCGGAGTCATGTGCCAATGACGACGATCGGGCAACACGCGGCAATCGAACGGGTTGCGATGCTCAGCGTTCATACGTCACCAGTGGCGACGCTCGGCAGCAAGGACGCTGGTGGCATGAACGTGCACGTCAGGGAGTTGGCCTACGAGCTGGGTCGCGAAGGCGTCGAGGTTGACCTGTTCACCCGACGGTCGGACCCGGTCACGCCGGAGGTCGTCCAGATTGCCGACCGGGTTCGAGTCGTAACAATCGACGCCGGCCCGCCAGAGCCAATGACCAAGGACGACGTGTTCTGTGTGCTGCCCGAATTTACGACGCAGTGTGCGTTGTACTCACTTCGCGCCGGGACTCGATACGACATCGTCCATAGCCACTACTGGCTCTCCGGGTGGGCATCGCATCTGTTGCAACGCTACTGGAATGCGCCAACGGTCCACACGTTTCACACTCTCGCCCGGCTGAAGAATGCCGTCTACCAGAACGGCGTCGCTGAATCGGACGTTCGGAGCCAGGTGGAGCGCCGATTGCTCGATGTGATCGACTATGTCATTGCGCCAAACCCGGATGAACGGGCCGAAATGGTCTGGCGAATGGGTGGGGTCAATTCCAGAATCTGCATCATCCCGCCGGGTGTTGACCTGACGCGCTTTCACCCCGGTGATGCACACCATGCCCGGGCTCGGCTCGATCTTCCGGCAAATCCACTCGTGCTCTTCGTCGGCCGGATCGACCCGATGAAGGGTATTGATACGCTGCTTGATGCGTTTGCATCACTACGCGCAGAGCCGTGGCCTGATCTGCCCCCCAAGCTCATTCTTCATCGGCGGAACGCTGATCGACGGGCGACCTGACCCCGATCTCTCCGCGGTCATCCACCGGGCGGAAGTACTCGGGATACGCGACGACGTGCTGTTTCGCGGCTCAGCGCCCCAGGAGATCCTGCCCGACTATTACGCCGCGGCAACAGTCGCTGCCGTGCCGTCACGCTACGAGTCGTTCGGATTAGTGGCGGTCGAGGCGATGGCCTGCGGGCTGCCAGTGGTCGCGTCACGCGCTGGCGGGCTGAAGTTTACGGTCGAGGACGGACGGAGCGGCATCCTCGTCCCGTCCGAACAACCCCGGATGTTCGCGTCTGCAATGTCGCGCGTCATCCGTGATCCGGGGCTGCGGTCATCGCTCCAGGTCGGCGCGCGTCAGGCTGCCATTCGCTTCTCGTGGCACGCGGTTGGCCCGGCGATGCTGAATCTATACGAGCGGCTTTCCGAGGGAGAGCGGGAGAATCTCTGCTGTCCGGGCGAGGTTTCGGACGCATCCTGAGCGATGGCAGCACAAGAACGGCCGGCGTTTGTCGCCGGCCGCATCGACTAGCCTGGTTGGTCTGATTATCGCGCAGCGTCCGCCGCTGCCTCGAATACCGTCAGAAACTCGTCGATCTCATCGGCGCTGACGTTGAGCGGCGGGATGATTCGAATCGCCTGATCCCACGTCCCTGCCGTCAACAGCAACACGCCATCGTCGATGCTTCGCGCAACAACGCTGGCGACAGCGCCGGGGTTCGGTTTCCCCGACGGTGTGACAAACTCCGCGGCAACCATGAGCCCCTTGCCGCGAACATCGCCAATCAGCGGATTGCGCTCGGCGATCCGATCAAGCCCGTCCATCATCCGCTGACCCATCGTCACCGCGTTGGCGATCATTCCTTCGTCGCGAATCGCACGGAACGTCGCGACGCCAGCAGCACACGTCACCGCATTTCCGCCGTAGGTGCCGCCGTGGGATCCCGGCGCCCATGCATCCATGATCTCTTGCGGCGCGACGATCGCGCTCATCGGCATCCCGCTGGCAATACCTTTGGCGACGGCGACGATGTCCGGGACGAAATTCGAGTGCTCGAACGCCCACCAGCGCCCGGTTCGGCCCACTCCGGTCTGGATTTCGTCGGCGATCAACAGGATGCCGTGTCGGTCGCAGATCTCGCGAACCCGACCCAGGAAGTCATCCGGAGGAACGATATAGCCGCCTTCTCCCTGAATCGGCTCGACGATGATCGCCGCGACATCGTCGGGCATGACAACCGTCTCGAACAGGCGCTCAAGCTCGGTGATGCAGGCGTCCGACGGGTCGGTAGCGTATGGGTTGCGGAACGGATACGGGAACGGCGTGTGGTAGATCGACGGCAGCAGCGGCTCATAATGACCGCGAACCTTGACGCGCGAGGTCGTCAGCGACATCGCAAGGTGGGTGCGTCCATGAAAAGCGCCGCGGAAGGCCACAATGGCCGGCCGGCCGGTCGCGATCTTCGCGAGCTTCACCGCCGCCTCAATCGCTTCGGCGCCACTATTGGCGAAGAAGACAGCGTTCAGCTTGTCTGGCATCGTCGAGGTCAACTCGTCCATGAGCTCGATCATCGGCTCATGAATCAGAATATTGGCCTGTGCGTGAATGATCTTCGCTGCCTGATCCTGAATCGCCTTGACGACTGCAGGATGACAATGCCCCGTATTGGTCACGCCAATCCCGGTGGTGAAGTCGAGATATCGTCGACCGTCGTGTCCCCATATGTACGAGCCTTCACCGTGATCGACAATCACGGGTGAATAACGACCGAGCACTCGCGGGAGGCGCTCCAGATACTGATCGGGTGCTACTGTCACGGTCCTCTTCCTCTCTTGGCAATATTCGCGATGCCGGCAAGCGGCAGCCCCGCTCAGAGGCCGGCGAGAAGCGCAGTGATGAGCGCCGTCCGCGGCCCGACGGCTGAGCGGAGGATATGCTCGCTGTCCGCATGGCCACCATCGCCCGGACAGCCGAGGCCGTCGAGCGTCGTCGCGCCAATCGCGGCGGTGAAATTGCCATCGGATGCACCGCCGGTCGAAGCCTCAGTCAACACCTGGCCCACCGAACGGCCGATCTCGCGCGCGCTCTCGAACGCAGCGACGATGGACGGGGTACGCTCCATCGGAGGTCGATTGATCTCGCCAGTGATACGGACCGTCGTGCCGTGAACGAGCGACGTCGAATCCAGAATCAATGGGACGATCCGTTCGGCTTCGGACATCGAGGTCACGCGCAGGTCGATCTCGGCGCGCGCCGAGGCAGCGACAACATTGCGCTTGGATCCGCCAGCGACGACGCCGACGTTGACGGTCGTTCCCTTCGAATAGTCCGTGAGCGCGTGGAGGCGTTGAATCTGGCGCGCAAGCTCTTCGTTGGCGCTAACACCAGATTGGTGATCCGCGCCGGCGTGGGACGCACGTCCTTCGATTTCCATCTCGAACATGCCGACGCCCTTGCGTTCTGTCTTGAGTGAGCCATCCGGCGGAACAGGCGGCTCAAGACAGAGCACACAACAGGCCTCGCGCGCGACACGCTCCAGCACCGATCGTGAGACCGGCGAACCAACCTCCTCCTCCGTGTTGACGGTCCAGACGATCTGCCGGTGATCCAGCCCTGTATCGGCAAGAATGTCGAGCGCCGTCAGCATCATCGCGACGGATGCTTTCATGTCGTAAATCCCGGGCCCGTGAATCCTGTCTCCGTCTTCCCGCCACGGCAGACGCTCGATGGCGCCCAGGGGCCAGACGGTGTCGATGTGGGTCATCACCTGAATCGGCGCATCGCCCGTGCCGGCGAACCGGGCAACGAGCAGATCTCCCCATTGCTCCTGCGGAAGTCGTTCCACCTGACCGCCACGGTTCTGAATCTCCGTCTGGAGCCAATCGATCAGGCGGTCGACCGCAACTTTCTCGCTGGACGGAGATTCCAGCTCGACGAGCGCGCGTAGTAACCCAAGCGTGGCATCGACGCGCGCAGTCGCTGCGGCCACGATCTGGTCGCCATGGGTTGCAGCCATACATGACCTTCCCTTGACGCGCGAGGGGATGTTACGCCTCGCGCTTCTCGCGCTCCTTGAGCTGCTTGTAATACTTCTTGCTCTTCGGCACCGGCTTGTCCGCCTCGGCCTCCGCGGCGGCAGCACGCTGCGCAGCCACTTCGTTGACTTCTGCCTCGAGCCGCACCAGATCGTTATAGACGTGGAAATTGTTGGTCGCGACCGGCGACCGGACGAGCATCCGGACGAGTTGCGACTGGGTTGCCTGCGCTCGCTCAGCTCCGGGAGCGGAGGCGCGGCTGATCATCGTGTCGAGCAGGGAAAGCGTATCCGGGTCGGCGGCGTTCGCTATGAGCCGCTCGCGGATGCGCTCGAGTCCGTCTCGCGCATTCATCGAAGCTCTCCTCTCCGTCGGCGCGAGTATAGCATTCGCTTCTTACCAGTCTGGCGGTTCGATCTCCTCTTCCATCGGCGGGATCCAAAGATGTTTGTCGAGGTTCACACGATACTCGTCGACAAAGGTCACCCCTTCGTCGACGAGCAGTTGTTTCATCACGTCAGGATGTCCCCAGGCCCAACCGCCCGAAAGCTCACCGTACCGATTGACAACGCGGTGGGCCACATCCGATACCTCGGGAGGGCAGTTTGACATCGCCCAGCCGACCATGCGTGCTCCGCGTCGGTCGCCAAGCACGGCGGCTATCGTCCCATATGTCGTCACCTTGCCCGGTGGGATGAGCAGCGCAAGTCGATAGACCCGGCTCGGGAAGCTCGGATCTGCGTCAAGCGGCTTCGCCCGTTCCGGTTCGGCGGCTTCGTCAAACAGATTGCTCTGGCGCATCGATCTTTTCCTCTACGGTCCCGGTCTTGTTCGACCACGCCATCACTCGGCCGGCCGGCGCGCCTCGGACAATCCACGACACGCGCGCAACATTCGCCGCCGGCCGTGGCTCCTCCCAGGGGCGCGGAGCGCCGGCTCCACGGCCGGCCAGATGACCGACGATCCGCCGCGGGCTATCGACCAGGACGCCCTCGTCCAGCCGGAGCTCGACCGTGACCGGATCGGCGCGCCTCACGTCGATCGCTTGCTGGGAGATATTGGTCGGCAAGAACGACCGGTTTGTCACCTCGACACTCACGCGCCAGAAGCTGTCACCGATCGGTTCGACGACTACATCGGAGATGGCGAGCCGAGGAAGCGTCGTCGCGAGATGATCGGTCCACTGGATGTGTGACTCGGCGATCCTCGGAACAAAGACACCGGGTGGATTCTGATGCGTGTACTTATACGTCCATCCGCCGATCTCGACCTTGCCCAGCGCGGGATGGTCGAACGGGTGCCACTCGACGAATCCTGCCCCGTCAAGCTCGGCGTCATTCCAGGCAAGTAGCGCTGCCTGCTCCTCTTCACCATGGGACGCATGAAACTGCTCGGCGTCATCGCGCCGGTCGATGCCGGCCGCGAGCCAGACATCCCAAAGCTCAGGAACCCAGCCGTAGAGCCCATGCTGATTGTAGGCCCAGTCCATGAGCGATCCATAACGAGCCGTAGCAGTTTCCTCATCATACGACTGGATCGTTGGGCCTCCGGTGAACTCAGTGAAACGACGACAGAGGACCGCGTAGTCGCCAGACAAGTCGCCGTGCCGGTAGGACGAGGCCGGCGCGCTGGACGGCAAGCGGAACGCAAAGCCGCCGAACGTGTGGTACGAGACGATGAGGCCGATATTCGGATGGCTCACGATCCAGTCGACGTTTGCTCGCGTCTCCGGTGGATAGAGCGGGTACGGCCCTGCTCCAGATTGTCGATAGTCAGGCTGCCAGTTGTGCGGATACGACCGGTTGAAATCAAGACCCCAACGCGCCGTTGCCACCTTGGCGGGCGAAGACGTGCCGACCATCGTCGACTCCGGATACAGCCGGTAGTAGACGATGTCCGGATCGTCACTGTCCAGACGGCGAACCATGAGGCGTGGGTCCAGATCCGAGACGCGCCAGTCCCCGCAATCATCCTGGACACGCATCTGGACAATCTCGCCGTCTCCGTCGATGTCGGCCAGGTGCAGGCCCGGTTGAGGGTCACCTGCCGGATAGTCGATTGCCGCCGACCGAAGCCGATAGGGAGTCGACAGATACACCTCGACGCCATCCGGCGCGATGCGCGGCTGGACGTACCAGGTCGTCTCAGCCAGCATATCGTCGCCACCCTCCGCGCGCTTAATCAGGGACCAGATCGTCCCAAGCGCCACCGCAGAACCGATGACCTCACCAGCATGGTGGTTCGCATCCACCCAGATCGCTGGCCGCCGATCGACCCCGCCATATCTACCGGAGTCCCGATCCCCAACGGTGGCCAGCAGCAAGTCCCGACCCTCCGCAGACTGGCCGATGATCGACACGGATATCCATCGCGGAAAGTCGCGCTCCCACTGGCGAAGCAATGCGGCGAGCTCGTCGTATCGCAGGTACGTCGCCAACTCAGGTCGATCGAGGTAGTTCGCGGACATCATCGGCTCCCTTCAGATCGGAGCAATAACCGCTGTCGGCCAGTATGGTTATAGTAAAATAACAAGGTTGCCTCGGCGCGCGCTGCCCAGCTCCCCTGGAACAGGCGCCTCGCCGGACAGCCGGCAGCGATGCCGGCATACCTTCCATGAATCCGCCATAGCCGTCGGAGAATAGCCACATGAAATCCCTGCTCAAGAAGGTCTTCGGTCCCTCAAGTCAGAAGACACTCAGCCCTCTTCGCGCCATCGCGGACGAGGTCAACGCACTCGAAGATGAGTATCGCGCAATGGACGACATCGCGCTGGCCGAGGTCTCAACACGGCTGCGCGAGCAACTCGCAGACGGCGCAACACTGGACGACCTGCTGCCCGAGTCGTTTGCAGCAACCCGGGAAGCCGCCCAACGAACTCTCGGTCAGCGCCATTTCGATGTCCAGTTGATGGGTGGCGCGGTGCTCCATCAGGGGAAAATCGCCGAGATGCGCACAGGCGAAGGCAAGACGCTCACCGCGACTCTCGCGCTAGCGCTGAATGCCCTCGATGGGAAGGGTAGTCATCTCATCACGCCGAACGACTACCTGGCCAAGCGCGACACGCAATGGATGGGGCAGATCTACCACGCGCTCGGGCTGTCTGTTGGTTGCATCCAGCATGACGAGGCATTCGTGTACGACCCTGAATATGTCAACGAAGACGAGCGGTTGCAGCGCCTTCGGCCAGTTGAGCGCACCGAAGCGTATGGCTGCGATATCACCTATGGCACCAATAACGAATTTGGCTTCGACTATCTGCGCGACAATATGGCGCCAGACCTGCGCTACTGTGTCCAGCGAGCGCTGCACTATGCCATCGTCGATGAGGTTGACAATATCCTCATCGACGAGGCGCGGACGCCATTGATCATTTCGGGGCCAGGCGACGAGTCAGTCGACCGATACGCCCAGTTTTCCCAGATCGTCCGACAACTTCGCAACGAACGCCACTACGAGGTCGATCTGAAGCGCCGCACCGTTTCCCTGAACGAGGACGGCATCGACAAGGTCGAGCAGTTGCTTGAAATCCCCGAGGGCGAAAGCATCTACGACGACCGATACCAGGACTTCACCCACTACCTTGAGCAGGCTCTGAAGGCGCAGGCACTCTTCCATCGCGACAAGGACTACATCATCGAGGATGGCGAGGTTGTCATCGTCGATGAGTTCACCGGGCGAAAGATGCTCGGCCGGCGCTACTCCGAAGGACTCCATCAGGCCATCGAGGCCAAGGAAAACGTCCGGGTTCAGCGCGAGAACGTCACTGAGGCGACCATCACCTTCCAGAACTACTTTCGGCTCTACGACAAGCTGGCAGGAATGACCGGCACCGCGGAGACGGAGGACGAAGAGTTCCACATGATCTACGGACTGGACGTCGTCGTAATCCCGACGCACCAGGAAATGGTTCGCGACGACCAGGCAGATCAGGTGTTCAAGACGGAATTGGGCAAGTTCGGAGCTGTCGTCCGCGAGATCAAGGACATGCACGAGCACGGCCGGCCGGTTCTGGTCGGCACGACTTCGATCGAGAAGTCGGAGCTGTTGTCGGAGATGTTGATGCGAGACGGTGTCCCGCACTCGGTGCTCAACGCCAAGCAGCACGAGCGCGAGGCAGAGATCGTCACGGACGCTGGTCTGCCAGGCATGGTCACCATCGCAACGAACATGGCCGGCCGCGGCACCGACATCAAGCTCGGGACGGGCGTTGCCGATAACGGGGGTCTTCACATCATCGGCACGGAGCGCCATGAATCCCGCCGAATCGACAACCAGCTCCGCGGACGTGCCGGTCGCCAGGGGGATCCGGGATCCAGCCGCTTCTTCCTGTCGCTCGAAGACGAGTTGATGAAGCGATTCGGTTCTGACCGCATCTCGGGGCTCATGGATCGTCTGGGGCTCGAGGAGGATCAGCCGATCGAGCACAACATGATCTCGAAATCGATCGAGAACGCCCAGACGAAGGTAGAAGGTCACAACTTCGACCTTCGGAAGCACGTTGTCGAATACGACGACGTCATGAACAAGCACCGCGAAGTAATCTACGCCATCCGTCGCCGCATCCTTGAGGGTGAGAATCTCCACGAGCGGATGCTGGAGATCATTGAAGGCCAGATCGGAGTCG
>MTKZ01044370.1_pt1 | contig 18133 bp, 17 predicted proteins | sample 1042781 | NCBI WGS metagenome assembly MTKZ01 (sample SAMN06212207, study PRJNA360539) | anaerobic digester metagenome | biome: Wastewater treatment plant; material: sludge; isolation source: anaerobic digester fed with sludge from wastewater treatment plant | place: Denmark: WWTP Viborg ... | reverse complement strand
TCACCGCATTGTGACCAATTTGATCGAAGGGCTTACCGTATTAAACAAAATCATTTCCGGGCTGATGTCCAATAATACTTTGCTATATGCCCCGGAAATAAAATTTTACGATACCAAATATAAAGTAACGCCCTATTTGGAAACTACTCTTGAAAATTTTTTCGTGGCTGGTGATGCCAGCGGACATAGTCGGGGCATTGTCTATTCGGCGGTGACCGGTATTTTTGCGGCGCAAGGAGTCCTAAAAAATTTGGGCAAAGATTAAGTTCAGCCGTCATTTTTTAATTCGATCTAGTGCGAGCTGTATAAGGAGAGAAAAATCTTGAAATCGCCGGAGAATAAAGATAAGTTCATGCGAGAGGGACTCGAGTACATCAAGCAAATAGTTAACCGTCGCGGTAGTCGCGACACTAAACAACTGACAATTTGCCGCTTTCTCAATGATAAATTTATCGGCTTTGATTGGGTTGGATTTTACTTCAGTGATAATCTCAAAAAGGAGCTAATTTTGGGACCGTTTATCGGAGATCCCACCGAACACAGGAATATCCCATTTGGTCGCGGAGTTTGCGGACGTGCGGCGGTTTCGGGCACAACGGTCAATGTGGCTGATGTTACGGCTGAATCGAATTATCTGGCTTGTAGTCTTGAGGTTCGGTCAGAAATCGTTATCCCTATTTTTAAATCCGGTCAGTTCGTAGCTGAATTAGACATTGATTCTCATCAATCGGATCGGTTCGGTAATTCCGAAAGACAATTTCTGGAGCAAGTGGGGCAAATTATATCAGTTATTTTTTAGATATAGGCAACAATTATGCTAATAAAAGGTTAAATTAAGGTTTGATTTTTAATTTGCTATTTAAATGATTTATAAAAGAATTAACTATGTTAGATTGAGACAAATTATGCGCAAGGCAACCATTCCGGTTATAATAATTATCGTTGTGTTAGGATTTTTATTTATTTCCCCGTTTGGCAAGTCAATCATTGCCTCGGGGAGTGACTTATACCAAAAATTAAACATTTTTCAGGATATCATTCGAATCATAAATGACAGCTACGTGGAAGAGCCGGATTGGAATAAAGTAATGGAAGGCGCTTACCGGGGAATGCTGGAAGAATTAGATCCCCATTCGGTTTACATCGAGCCCAAACAATTGGATGATCTAAATGAGCAATTTTCCGGTAAATTTGAAGGAATCGGTATTGAATTCGATATTTTGGACGGTTATATAACGGTCATATCACCGGTTGCCGGAGCTCCGGCTGAAAGAGCCGGACTGGAAGTCGGCGATAAAATCGTCAAAATTGATGGTGAATCCGCCTATCGTATTAGTCGCGATGATGTCCAGAAAAAACTGCGTGGTCCCAAAGGCTCGGAAGTAACCGTTACGGTTCGTCGTCTGGGGCAAGCCGATTTTGATGTAAAGATTATTCGGGATGAAATCCCGCTTTATAGCGTTTCGGCGGCTTTTATGATAGATGATAGTACGGGATACATTTTCTTAAATCGGTTCAGCGGAACGACCAGTGACGAAGTCGAAAAGGCTCTAAACCGATTATCCGCGGAAGGCATGCAACGTCTGGTTTTTGATTTGCGTAATAATAGCNNAAATCGTTTATACCAGGGGACGAATTTCGAGTGCTAATGAAGAATTTTATTCGAGTAAAACCGGACCCTATGAAAAGATACCCCTGGTAATTCTGATTAACCGGGGTTCAGCCAGCGCCAGTGAAATTGTTGCCGGTGCGGTGCAGGATCTGGATCGCGGACTAATTGTAGGCGAAACCAGTTTCGGCAAAGGCCTGGTCCAACGTCAATATCCATTGAGAGACGGCTCGGCAATTAGAGTAACCGTCGCTCGATATTATACTCCCAGTGGGCGGCTGATCCAGCGGCCTTACGATGGGGCAATTGACGACTATTATGACACTTTTAGTGCAGAAAACCGTGATTCCTTGTTAGCTGTCAAGGATTCGGTCGAGAAACGGCCGAAGTTTAGCACTATTGGTGGTCGGACGGTTTATGGTGGCGGCGGGATTACCCCTGATTATTCGGTGAAATATGATCAAGCGTTGAATAATGAGACCTACAAATTACTGAGACATCCCTCGCGAGTTATTTTTGAATATGCCTCCGATTTTGTTAATAAGAATCGGGATTTTGCCACCGATCGTAAAAATTTTTATAAAAATTTTGAGGTCAGCAATAAAGATTTCGAGGCATTTAAGAAAATGGCGGTCGAAAAAATTGGCGATTTGAATATTAAGCAAGTTGAGAAAGATGCTGAATATTTGAAAATTTTAATTAAAGCCGAAATCGCTCATGGTTATTGGGGCTACGATGAATACTATAAGATTGTGCGGCTTTCGGATAATCAAGTCACGTCTGCCGTTGATTTTTTGAATGAAGCCCGAAAAATGCTTCAGATTCAATAATTATTACTTGAGAATATCATTGACTTTTTTAAATTATTGAGTTAAAATTGTCAGCATTAAAAATTGAAATTAGAATTGTAATTATGGAGGTAAATAAATAATGGTTGAACTGTTTCTTAGAGGCGGAATTTTCATGTGGCCTATTCTAGCATTAGCAATATTTGGTATCATGGTCGTGATTGAAAGGGCATATACACTGTCTAGGGCTTCGCGGATAACCAAACGCTTTATTCCAAAAGTACTTAATACTTTGAAAGAAGAAGATGGAGTCAAGAAAGCGATTGAGTTATGTGAAAATACTCCTGGTCCGATAGCTGAGATCTTCCATGCTGGTTTATCGGCAGTAGGAAATGGGATGGAAGCCGTTGAAAAGGCGATCCAGAGTGCTGGCACCGTCGAAATGGCATTTCTTGATAAAGGTATGATTTGGCTGGCGACCGTCATTACCCTGGCTCCGTTACTGGGCTTTATGGGTACGGTTTCTGGTATGATCAATGCTTTCGACGCCATCGCAAAAGTCAATGATATGTCCCCTGCTATTGTAGCTGGTGGTATTTCTGAAGCTTTATTAACAACCTTATTTGGTTTAATTGTAGCAGCTCCGCTACAGTTATGTTATAATCTATTCGTAGCACGCGTGGACAGTATTGTAGTCGAGATGGAAGAAAGTACTATGAATTTATTGCAAACTCTTGATGTTATTAATAAGGAAAATTGCAAGTAAATATGGCTCTGCTGAAAAAAAAGAAAACTCGCAAAGTTGATATTCCATCTGCCTCGCAGGCAGACATAGCCTTTCTTTTACTTCTTTTCTTTATTTGCACGACCACGGTTGATGTAGATAAAGGCATTGGACTGATACTCCCACCCGAAGGTGACAGCCCGATAGAGATTTCTAAAAAGAATATCACTACAATCGTAATTGATCCGCAAGGCAACGTGTTAATTGATAATAAAGAAGTTGAAATTAATCAGATTCGGGATATTGCCGAAAGGTTACAGATAGAAAATCCCAAAATGATCTTTTCCGTTAAAGCTCATCCGCGGTGCCGATACGATAAATACGTGGCTGTTTTGGATCAATTAAAAATGGCTAAAGCTACCAGAATTTCTATTGCTGAATAAGGAGTAGTGAAATGGCTTTTCAACACAAAAAAAATATCAGTACGGAGGTTCCAACAGCCTCAATGCCAGATATTATTTTCACGTTAACCTTATTCTTCATGGCTACCACAGTGATGCGTCAATATTCTGGTTTACCGGTAGTTTTACCCAAAGCCAAACAAATTGAGAAACTTCAGTCTAAGATCCATGTAACCGAGTTGTGGGTTTCTAAAGAGGAATTGATTTCAATAGATGGTAAGCTGGTAAATCTCCAGGACATTAGAAATATTATGTATAACAAACGTGTTAGAGATCCGCAGTTAATTGTTTCGATTCGGGCTGATGAAAGGGTCACGATGGACTTAATGAGCAAGATTCATAAAGAACTGCGGTTAGCGGATGCGCTTAAAGTCAATTATTCCACTAAAACAGCTAGTTAAGGGTTAGACTATGATTTTAAGAAAAAAACCCGAAGCAAGTTTGAAATTACGCCAACCGCTGATGTATCGAGTTGGACTGGTTGTCGCTCTGGTATTAATCACAGGGATTATGATTGCTTTCCCCAAATTTGAAGAACGCGAAGTAGTCCAGAGAAAAGTTGATATTATTTTGGAAGTAACTGATATTCCGCAAATTGAACAAAAAATCGAAGCCGCCAAACCACCGTCTCGTCCATCCATCCCGATCGAGTCGGAAAACGAAGACCTTTCTGAAGACATCACAATTGATCAGACGACCGATTTTGATTCTTATACAGCCTGGGAGGCACCACCACCGCCTCCGGAACAACATAGCGACGAGGGTGAAGGACCGCGCGTCCGATTTATTCCTTACGATGAACCTCCCGAGCCGATTGGCGGATTTGCCGAGATCCAGAAAAACATAGTTTATCCAGAAATTGCGCAGGAAGCCGGTATCGAAGGGACGGTTGTAGTCCAGGCTTATGTGAATGAATACGGAGTCGTTACCGAATGCACCATTCTAAAAGGAATGCCCAATACGGGACTCGAAGAAGCCGCTATCGCCGCGATTAAAAAAACCCGCTTCAAACCGGCTAAACAAAGAGACCGAAACGTTGGTGTCTATATTTCGATCCCGGTTATTTTCAAACTAAAAAGCTAATCAATTAGTCCTAAATATTTACCTGACCGGCATAATCTCAATTATGCCGGTTTTGGTTTTTAATTATTAGTCGAAATTCTGACTGGTTAATTTGCTTCATTGGTGAAGACAATCTCCTTGGTTTTTATCTATTTATTAACGATACCAAGAGTCTATTGAATGTTTTTCTTCATTACTCGTTTTTTTCGTTTAAATCATTTGCCAAATTTGGACTTTCTGTGTAAAATGAATTGAAGATTTAGATCAAAGTCAACGGGACTAAGTGAATTTAAGTAACCCTACAGAGAACCGTCCTATTTATGCCAAGACTTGGCAGAATGTAGCCGCTGTTGAACGCTATGCTCTTAGCCGCTATCGTCATTATGATCAGCGCTTAATTTCCTGGCGGGAAAAACGGATCGTTAATCATCTTCTAAAACAAATAAAAAATGGAAATCACATATTGTTAGATATTCCTTCGGGTTACGGACGCTTTACCCCTCTCTTTCGCCAACACGGTTTCAAGGTTATCAATGGCGACCTTAATTTGTATGCTCTACTTTATCAACGGCAACGTTTTCCCGATAGTAACCTAATGTTCGTAACTGATGGCAATTGTTTACCGTTGCCTGATAACTCAGCCGGTGTCGTTTTTAATTTCAGACTTCTTCAACATTTCCAGACCAGTGACCAGAGAATTGCACTCTTACGAGAGCTTGCGCGGGTCACAAATTGTTACCTGATCGTATCGGTTTATCTTGAATCGAACTTTCATCGTCTAGCTCAATTAGTTTCACGGCGTAAACGTCGGATGACTATGATTTCTCGAACTCAGTGGGATACCGAATTGCGTTCATGCGGATTGAAAGTACTCCAGGTCAGTCGTCCGCTTCGTTTTCTCCACGCTCAAAACATTTTCCTAATAGAAAAATCGCAATCTTGTTCGGCACCAATTGATAAATAATTAACTATTTATAAATTGAGGTGAAGGATGCAAAAGATTATATCGTTTATACTCACCTGTACAGTGCTAGCAATTGCCGCAGAACCGCTGGATTTATTAACGGTATTTACCGAACCCTATCTTGCCGGCTCGGTGCCAAAAAACGTAACATGGTCGCCGAATGATTCCCTGATTGCTTTTCTGTGGAATGATCAAGGCGGAGAATTTCGCAATCTCTGGATAGCTAATCCGCAAACAGGTGCGAAAGAACAACTGACCGATTTTAATCCAACTACAGACGTAAATATGCCGTCTATAGGAGCGCTCGGTTGGCTGAATAATCGTTGTCTTTTCTTCGAGTATCAAGGTGACATTTGGGAGGCAAGTCTGTTGCCGGGTTACCCATTAAAACGGATCGAAGGCTTAACGAATTGCAAACCACCAATTGCTCTTGCGCCGAATAGAAGATATTTAACCTACAACAGAGGTGGCTATCTTAGATTGTTTGATTTTATAACTAAAGAAGAACAGACGATTATTCCGGATAAAGCTTATCAGCGTCCACCTGCCAGACAGGTGTGCGCTTACCAGACTACTTATTGCTGGTCGAATGATAGTAAAAAGATTGTGGTCTATTTAGAATCGGAAGCCGATGAAAATACTGTTCATTTTAAAGTTTTCACCGTCCCGAAAAGCTCGACCGATGATGTTGTGATTAAGGAGCATCCGAGTGACAATTCCATTGTGCGCAACTTTATCTGGTCGCCAGATAATCAGTCAATAGTTATTGAATCGGTTACTTCTAATTTACGTGAAAGATATATCCTTTTAGTTGATCTGACGAAAGACCGATTGGATACTTTATATCGTGAAATTAGCAATAATTGGATTGCGGATTTCGGATACCAATTATATTGGATAGAGTCGGAAGCGAAGATTTTGTTTGGGATGGAATATAACTCTTATAATCATTTATTTCTGCTTGATCCGACTAATGGGCACTATTCCGCCTTAACTCGTGGCAAATGGGACGTTAAGGATTATGCTGTAGATGCTACAGGGCAGTTGGTATATTTTACAGCGACAAAAGACAATCCTGAACAATTGCAATTATATTCTGCCCAAATCAAAACGGGTGAGATTACAGATATTTCTTATCGAGGTGGTAATTACTCATTCCAATTATCCAATAATAGTCGTTGGATAGCGGAGGTTTTTTCCAATTACTCTACCCCGCCCGATTTATATTGGATCGAAGCGTCTCCCCAAAGTAAAATGAACCAAATAACTGATCGTCCAGATTCACCACTCGGGAAACCGCTGAGGAAAATTCCGAAGAGTGGCACAATTCAGAATGCAATAACCGGTAAACCAGTTAATTACCGCATATGGTTACCCGACGATTTTAGAGTAAATCATAAGTACCCGATTATCGTTGTATTAAATGGTGCCGATTGCCTAGCGCCGCTGACCGAAGCCTGGCGACCGGAATGTTATTTTAAGCAATGGCTGAGTGATAAAGGTTATATTGTTGTTGCTGTGCAATATACGGATTTAAGGACAGCTATTGAACCAGCGGACTCGGAATCTTTCAGCGATCCTTTGAAAATTCAATTAGCAGATATTCAGGCTGTTGTCAAAGAAATTGGTAAACTTCAATATGTTGATTTGTCAAGAAGCGGGATTTGCGGTTGGGGTTATGGTGGCTACTTAGCCACGATGGCTATGTTCGAAACTGATAATATCTTTAGAGCCGGGGTTGCGATTTTAAATGACTTCTCCTGGTCACAATCATCGAGTATCTATTTGAATTATATGGCTAATCTACTAGCTAATGACCAGGTTTTTAGAAAAATTGATCCACATAATTTTTGCTATAATCTAAGGGGACGTTTGCTTGTTATTCAGAGCGCATCCAGCACTTTACCTCAATTAGTAGATGCCCAGCGGTTAATTCCTGAATTGTTATCTATCCGTAGGCCGGTAGATTTTTATCTTTATCCTTGGGAAAATAATCCGATTATGAGGAGCGCCAATCAATATGATATGTTTATTAAAACGGCGCGCTTTTTCCAGTTGAATTTATGACTCTGGCTCAGAAATGAGGTTGTTCAATTAGGCAATTTGCTTTCTTCCGAATTGGGAAATCCAAAAGGTTCAAAAGATTCTTTGTCCGGGAGTTTGATCTCACCAAATTTGGCTTCGAACTTGGCGAGGTTATCCTGCAAAGTGAATAGTAACGTCTTGGCGTGAATTGGAGTCAGGATTATTCGGCTTTGCACAACGGCTTTGGGTGAGCCGGGCATGATGCGTGCGAAATCAAGCACAAATTCGGCGTTCGAGTGCGAAATGAGTATAAAATTACTGTAGTTACCTTCTGCCTTGGATTCTGGCAATTCAATTTTAATTTGCGCGACAGGTTTAGTTGAGTTCATTAATCTTTCCTTAAAATGATACGAGGGAGTTAATATTCATCTTCCTCGCGATCTTCATTGTCTTCGTCCCATTCGTCTTCGAAGGGAATGTCAGTATCTGAGAGATCCCAGGCGTCATCACTGCTTTCAATTTCTTCAGTGAGATTTTCATTTAACTCGAGGTCATCCTCGAATTCATCCCAGACTTCTTTCTTTTTCTCGAATTTGGATGGATCAATTTCTTCTTCGTCGAAATCCTCGCGTTCGTGTTCGAGCATTTCTTTGCCATACAGGCTCATATCGAAGAAATCAATATCATCAATAATGTCATAATAGACCAACAGTTCCAGAAAATCCAGATATTTGGAATCCCGCAGGTTAGTCTTGCAATTCGGGCAAACCAGAGATTGTTTTAAATCTTCCTCTTTGAGAGGCGCATTACATTCGGGGCAAACTAAATCTTCCATATAATTTCACCTTATATTACGGCGCTAAATATACACGCCGAAGGTATATGCGTCAAGTTAAATTTTTATTTACTTTTTGGATTTGCGGTTGTAATAAATCCCAAATAAGATTGTAGGATTTTTCAACTAATCTATCCGTTTTATAATTAATGATTAGGTTGAATAATTTTTCCGCTAATTCGCTTTGAAAACCGACCTTGATCGGCGCGCGGCAGCGGGAAACGATAAAAGCCGTAGGAACCGTCGGAACCACATTTAAATCAATTGCGAACTCGAGGTTGATTCGAGCTAATGCCAGTACTTCTGGATCGGTGGGAAAACCCTCTTTGTTGATCCGACTGGAAATCAAGGGTATCAATAAATCGGGATTAATTTCCTGAATTAAGGTAAAAAATGCTTGCGGTACGAGCAATCTGACCAACTCCGGTTTTTGTCGGATGAAAGGTAAAAAGACCTTCAGTGCGCTATAGAAATGAGCGTGCTCAAAGGGTAAGCAAATTAGAACTCGAGCGAATTTAGTTGATTCCGATTCCTGTAAAGACGTATCCAGAGGCCAGCTAAATATTTTATGAATAGCCTTATGATTCAAGACATTAAATTGTTGATAGTTAGTACAATTCATCAAATTCAACCTTAAAAACTGAGCCGAAAATAACCTTTTATTTACAATTTTCCAATAATGGGAAATTGTTACCGAGTCATTTAACATTCAAATATATCAATTATGCAGTAACACAATAAGTTTCTTATAAATAGTCGAGATAATTAGCCCGAGTCCCTAATCAATCTTCGGGATTTCACAGTTAATCTCTTTCTTTTAAGCGCACAATCGTCGCACCCCAGCCGCCACCGGATTCATCGGCTAACTGAAATTTTTCAACGTAAGGCAATTTGCGTAAAATAGCCTGAACAGTCTCCCGCAATACGCCAATGCCTTTGCCGTGAATGATACGAACGTCGAGCAAGTCTTTAGCACGGCACGCCTCAAGATATTCGGGAATTAAGTCCTTGATTTCTTTAGGTGAGAAGGTATGTAGATCGAGAACGCCGTTGATCGGAATAGGATATGTTTTATTCTCTGTAATTTGAGCAAACGCCTCGCGCGCTCTTGAGATAAAATGCCGCACGAGTTTAGCGTCCTTCCATCCAGCGGGATTCTCCACCCCAGTATGAGTATCCACTCCGGCCGGTTTTACGGTTAAAATTGCCTCACGAATATTTATGGGATTTAAGCCCCCAGCTAAAATAACCGGTTTAGGTGAATATGCGACGATTTTCCGGCTGATTTCCCAATCATGGGTCTGGCCGGTGGCGCCGGTCGCGCCCGTCTTAGGATCGTATGTATCTGTGATAAAAGCTTCAACCAGACTGGCGAATTGATCAATAGTATAGCGCAATTCATCCATATTTCCAGAACGCACGATTAAACTTTTGATGATTCTCAGATCGGGATTTATGCGACGTAACTTTTGAACTTCGTTGGGTAAGATGAAACCGTGCAGTTGCAAATATTTTACTTTGAGCAAACGACTCAGGCTCGCGATTTCTTGCGCATTATCGAGATAAGTGATTAAGACACTTCTATCGCCGCAGGCGAGTTTGGCGATGATTTCGGCGGCTTCGACTTCGGTTAGATCCGGTTGGTGATAAGCCAGCCGCAATGGGAAACCAAGGCAATCCGCACCGCTCTCGAGTAGCATTCGAGCTTCATCTATACTTCGAATACCGGCGATCTGGATGATGTTTTCCATAATTAAAAATTATCGTTCTATACCAACTAAAACAAGTTGCAAAAACCAATCTGCCGATTAGGACGGCACGCTAAATTATATAAATTATATTTTATGGTAAAGTAAACTTTCCGAAGCCAGAATTGTTATTTCATTAGTAGACATTTCTGAATTACGCGCTTACCACCCGCTTGCAGACTAAGAAGATACACACCCGACGGCAGATTGTCACCCGACCAGAGATAATGATAATCGCCAGCTGGTTGACGACCTTTAAAAAGCTCTGCTACCAATCGTCCACTCAGGTCGAAAACGCTCAGCCGGACGTCGCCGGTTTCGGCGAGATGATATTTAATAGTAGTTGAGGAGTTGAAGGGATTAGGATAGTTGGTCAAACTCAGGTTGTATTTTATCGGAGTAAAAGATTGTTCGACTTGGTAAAAGTTTTCATAATATAAGGTGCCGTTTACATAGGCATGATATAGTTCTTTTCTCTCAACGGATTTCGAAATAAGAGAGTGACAAATATTAATATTTTTGATAATACCAACATTTTTCGAGAAATAAGTTAGAATGGTATCGGGTGGTAGTCCACTCTTTCTTACTCCTATAAACGTTTTTTCAACGATTATATTGTCGGTAAATGTTCCGACTCTAACGGTAATCGGAGTCTGGTCGTAATTTAATTTCATCATCCAGAGAGAATCGGGAGTGATCATTGAATTGCCATCCGATAAAGAAAGTGGATACAAAAGTGAATCACGCTGATTTTTATAGATCACGACATTTTTAAGACTGTCATAACCTATCGTATCATTTCCCATTAGGTAGTATGTTTTATCGTTAATCAAGATAGTCGCGGAGATGTTAATAGAAATGTGTTCGCTGTATGAGTCTTCAATATAACTATAATAATTCCAGTAATTACCATCTTGTAAAGGAAAATAATTTTGATAATTAGGCGGAAAGGCGGTTAAGACAAATGTTTTTTCAATGGTACTGTCCGGCCAGATTTGAACCGGAACTTTTAGAAATTCATAATGATCGTGCTGGAAACTAAATATCTGTTGGGCAGTCAGGCATTCGAATTCGAACCGGCCGTTCGCATCGGTAACTGCCGACATATCTTCAGATTCGGAACTGCAAGTAACTGAATATTTCACCTTTACGTTGGGAATCGGCATGCCGCTACTGTCGGTGACAATTCCTTGAATAGTACCTTTTGAATTTCCGCANNTAGGAGCTACTGTCGGTGACAATTCCTTGAATAGTACCTTTTGAATTTCCGCAGTCATTAATAGCACCGAGAGTCGGGGTATTATCCAAGTAGTACATCAATTCTGAAGCTTCTATAAAACCTCCAAAGGCAATAGATTCTCCGGCACGTGGAGCGGCAATGACACCATTCTCACCGAAAATTAAATTGTTGAAGAAATACAATCCATACTCATTAAGTATTCCAATTTTCAAGTGATCACCAGCCGGATTGATATAAAGGTCTGTTTCCATATCGGCTGGAGTAATAACCGGAAATTCACCTGAAAGATGGAAAGACGTATCCGTAACTGCCGAATCAGTTAAAGACACGATCACGATACGTTCGTTATTTTCGCCATACCAGTCACCCATAACTTCAATCTTCCAGCCGGTAGAATCAAAATACAATTCCGAAAATAATTGAGCTGCAATTGGATTGGCTAATCCCACAGTCGCCCAAAATAAAATCAATATCGCAGGACTTTTTTTCATAGTTTTTACTCCATTATTAAAGGTTTCATAAGTCCTTGTGTTTTTGTGCTTTTAACCTACCAACTAAAAATTAAATTCTGCTCCGGATAGAAATTCTCAAAATGCAAATGGTAAACCTGAAAATCGTCGGTAGTGTCAATTTTTTCATACGGAAATGACAGATTTGCCAGACGATAGGCAAGCGGTACCCGAATCGTAAAATCGGCAAATTCCAACGGTTTCTGCCAACTGCTGGTCGAGGTGAGAATATACTCAAATTGTGGCCGAGTAATCGGTTGCCGGAAGTAAATCTCAAGCGCGTTTTGTTCCTTATTCAATAAAGGTACTGAAAAATAGATACTTTCCTTGCGAATCTCAAAATGCAAGGGACTGCCATTTCCCAAACTGACTGCAATTGAGTCGGGAAAAGCTTGATGAGAATTGACCTGAAACGGGTAGATAATCGGCAGTTTGATTTCCTGTCCAGTGCGGTTTGTAAAATAGTAAATGCCGGTCATCTCAATGAATTGAGAGTGTATAGTAAAAGTCAACCGCTCGCCGCTGAAATCGGCGATCTGGGCGTATAGCGCACCGGTAAAAACCAATATATTACCCAAGTAACTCGCAAAAATCATTTTATTTAACAAAATCCGTATGCCTTTCATTATCTCTTCTTTTCTTTAATACAAATGTAAAGGTAATTTTACTTAGAGTCAAGTTTAAGTCAGAAATATTTACTGAAATTCTTGAATTGATTGATTAAATTACGCCCCGATTGAAGATCTATGAAATTAACTGAATAAAATTCTTGGAAAGTCAAGTAAATCAATGAATAAACGCACGGCGCTTTTAACCCTCGAGGACGGTCATGTTTTCGAGGGTTTTTCTTTTGGCTGGGAAGGTGCGACCGCCGGTGAACTGGTCTTTAATACCGGTATGGTCGGGTACCCAGAGAGTCTGACTGATCCTTCCTATTACGGACAGATTTTAGTGATGACTTACCCATTAATCGGTAATTACGGTGTGCCAGAGTTCAAGCCCGATAGCCTGCATTTTGAATCCGATCGGATTCAGGTTCGTGGGCTGATAGTAGCTGATTATTCAGCGGATTATTGTCATTGGAATGCCCACCAGTCGCTGGGCGATTGGCTAAAATCACAAAAAATTCCAGCCATAACCGGCATTGATACCCGCACTCTAACTCAGATTTTACGGGAAGAAGGCACAATGCTCGCCAAAATTACTTTTGACAACGACATTGATTACTATGATCCTAACCGTTACAACGTGGTAGCGGAAGTAACCTGCTCCGAACCGCGGACGTATGGCCAGGGCAAGAAACGAATCGCACTTTTGGATTGTGGATGTAAGCGGAGTATAATCTCGCAATTGTCTCAGCACAAAGTTGAAATTATGCGTTTGCCTTGGGACAGCGATTTGACCAAGTATGATTTTAACGGGTTGTGTATTTCTAATGGCCCGGGTGATCCTCGAAATTGTGAAGCTTCTGTTGCCTCAGTTCGACTGGCATTAGAGAATAAGATACCGACTCTGGGCATTTGCCTCGGTAATCAAATTCTAGCTTTGGCGATAGGGGCAAAGACTTATAAACTTAAATATGGCCATCGGGGACAAAATCAACCGGTAATGGATCAAACCAGCGGATGCTGTTACATTACCTCGCAGAATCATGGCTTTGCGGTTGATGATAAGTCCTTGCCTGAGGATTGGCGAATCTGGTTTAGCAATTTGAATGATCGAACTAATGAAGGCTTAATCCACCGTTCCGGGCGGTATATGAGCGTTCAGTTTCATCCTGAAGCCGCGACTGGCCCGCTTGATACTATGTTTGTATTCGACCGATTCCTGGATATTTTATAAAAGGAGAGAACGCGAAAAACGATTCAGTGTTAATTAATGGATATTATAATGCCAATTATAAAAATTCTCAAAACAAATAACCGGGAAAAAAGTTGGATTGAATTATCAGTCTTGGCGATCTCAGCGCCCTCAGCATTGAAAGGAAAAAATGGTTAAAAAAGTTCTCATCCTCGGCAGTGCCGCCCTTAAAATCGGAGAAGCCGGGGAATTTGATTATTCTGGCAGTCAAGCCATCAAAGCCTTAAAAGAAGAAGGCATTCATACCATTCTGGTAAATCCCAATATTGCTACGATTCAGACCTCGGAAAATTTAGCCGATGAAATATACTTCCTACCGGTTAACGCCGAATTTGTCGAAAAAGTAATTAAAAAAACCAGACCTGATGGTATTTTGCTTAGCTTTGGCGGACAGACCGCCCTTAATACTGGTCTGGACTTGCACCGTCGCGGTATTCTCCAAAAATATGATGTTGCAATTCTGGGGACTCCTATTCAAGCCATTAAAGATACTGAAGACCGCCAACTTTTTATCCAACGTCTGCAGGAAATTGAGGTCAAAACTGCACGTAGTCAGATAGCCACTACTCTGGATGAAGCTTTACAAGCCGCTGAAGCTCTAGCTTTCCCGGGNNGCAACTGCACGTAGTCAGATAGCCACTACTATGGATGAGGCTTTACAAGCCGCCGAAGCTTTATCTTTTCCAGTTATTATTCGGATAGCGTATGCTCTCGGCGGACTGGGTTCAGGCGTCTGCCGTAATCTGGAAGAGTTCCGTGATAAAGCCGAAAAAGCACTGACTTATGCCCCCCAGATTTTGATCGAGGAATATCTGGAAGGCTGGAAAGAGATCGAGTACGAAGTAATTTGCGATAGTTTTAACAACTGCCTGACGATCTGCAATATGGAAAATGTGGATCCGATGGGCATTCATACCGGCGAAAGCATCGTGGTAGCGCCCTGCCAAACACTTTCCAATAGCGAAAGCCATAAGTTGCGTTCTATAGCGATAAAAGTCGTTCGGCACCTCGGGATAGTCGGTGAATGTAACATCCAGTTTGCACTCGATCCGCGGTCAGAGGATTATCGCGTCATCGAGGTGAATGCCCGATTGTCGCGCAGTTCGGCGCTGGCTTCTAAAGCAACCGGCTATCCGATTGCCTTCATTGCCGCAAAACTAGCACTCGGCTACGGACTGCATCAATTGCCTAATAAAGTAACACGTACGACGACTGCCTTCTTCGAACCGGCTCTGGATTATATCGTGGTTAAAATTCCCCGCTGGGATTTGAAAAAATTCCGCAACGTCAGTCATCGCATCGGTTCAGGGATGAAATCTGTCGGCGAAGTAATGGCGATTGGACGAACTTTCGAGGAAGCTCTCCAAAAAGGCTTACGTATGCTCGAAACCGGTGCCAATGGTATTGTCGGCAATAACGGTGTAATATTTGAAAATCTGGAACGAGAACTGAGCGAACCGACCGATGAACGTATCTTTGCGGTCGCGGAAGCTCTCCAGCAAGGCTATGACGTCGCTAAAATCGCCAAGTTAACCAACATAAATCCCTGGTTTATTTACAAAATCCGCAATATCGTCGCAATGAATACACACTTGAGCCAGTATCGAAATCAAGAATTACCGACCGATACCTTACTAGCCGCCAAAAGACTTGGCTTCTCCGACAAGCAAATCGCGCTCGCTATCGGGAAATCAGATGCCGAAGTGCACCAATTGCGTCTGAAAGCCAATATCCGACCTTTTATTCGACAGATTGACACGCTAGCGGCTGAATTTCCGGCTTATACCAATTACCTTTACCTAACCTATAATGCCATTCGCGACGATATTAATTTTACCGACTCAAATGTGGTCATAATTCTTGGTTCAGGGGCTTACCGTATCGGTAGTTCGGTCGAATTTGATTGGAGTTGCGTGAATTGCGGCCAAACTCTGCGGAGACTCGGATATAATACCATTATGCTGAATTACAATCCAGAAACGGTCAGCACCGATTATGACGAATCCGATTTCCTGATTTTTGATGAAATTAGTTTTGAAAATGTGGTGGAAATTTATGCCAAATTCAGTGCCCTCGGAGTAATCGTTTCGATGGGTGGTCAGATTCCCAATAACTTGGCTTTAAAACTGCACCACGCCAATGTCCGAATTTTGGGCACATCGCCGGAAAGCATTGATCGGGCTGAAAATCGGCGCAAATTCTCGGATTTGCTCGATAAACTCAACATTGATCAACCAATTTGGAAGGAAATTACTTCTGTGGAATTGGCGAAAGAATTTGCCCACGAATATGGTTATCCGGTTTTAATTCGGCCTTCGTATGTCTTGAGTGGCGCCGCTATGGCGGTGGCTTCTAATGACGAAGAACTTGTCCAATATTTACAACGCGCCGTAAAAATTTCGCCGGAATATCCGACCGTCATTAGCAAATTTCTGGAAAATGCTAAGGAAATTGAATGTGACGCCGTCGCCCGTAATGGTGAAATTATCACCTACGCTATTTCGGAACATGTCGAGAACGCCGGCGTTCATTCCGGCGATGCGACTTTGGTCCTGCCGCCGCAACGCACTTATCTGGAAACTATCCGACGCATTCGAATTATTACCAGCAAGATCGCCCAGAATTTAAAAATTAATGGTCCGTTCAACATTCAGTTCATTGCCAAACAGAACGAGGTAAAAGTAATCGAATGTAATTTACGGGCATCGCGCAGTTTTCCGTTTGTTTCAAAAGTCTTGAAGCGCAATTTTATTGACATCGCTACCCAGGTTATTATGCACGTGCCACTCGAACCAATACCAGTATCACTGTTCGAACTCAATCATGTCGGTGTCAAGGCGCCCCAATTTTCCTTTACACGTTTGCAAGGTGCTGATCCGACTCTCGGCGTAGAAATGGCTTCTACCGGCGAAGTCGCTTGCCTCGGTGACGATTTCGATGAAGCTTTTCTGAAAGCGCTGATTTCGGTCGGCTACCATTTTCCGCCGCGCGCGGCTTTAATTTCATCCGGCCCGATCGAATCTAAAGCCGAACTACTGGAATCAATCCGGACCCTCCAAAATATGAACGTGAAGCTGTACGCCACCGGTGGAACGGCAAAATTCCTCGAAGCAAATAAAGTTTCGGTTGAAACCTTGTTCTGGCCGCTCGAGAAAAAAGAACCGAACGTCATTACCTATCTCAAAAATGGCAAAATTGATTTGGTGATCAACATTCCGAAAAGCTACCAAGAACGCGAATTGACTAATGGCTATTTAATTCGGCGAACAGCGGCTGATTTTAATGTAATGTTAATTACCAATCGCCAGATCGCAATGCGCTTCATCGAGGCTATCTCTCGCCTGAAAATGGATGATTTGAAAATCAGAAGTTGGGGCGAATATTGAGGAAACCGCTCCGTGCCCGAATTACCGGAAGTCCAAACTATCATCAATGATCTTATAGCCGCAAATTTAGTCGGTCAGAAAGTTCTTGAGGTTGAGATTCACTGGCAAAAAATCATCGCCGAACCTAGCGCCGAAAAGTTCACAACCGAGATTCAAAACCGAGAAATAACTAAAATTACCCGACGCGGAAAATTTATTGTAATTGAACTAAAGCCGGTCAAATTTCTCCTCGTTCATCTGCGTATGTCAGGGAAATTCTCCCTGACAGCGCCCGATTATCCAATTAGCAAACATGAACATTTAATTTTCACGCTAAATGATGGTCGCCAACTACGTTATCATGACACTCGCAAGTTCGGGCGTTTCTGGTTAGTTAATCAGCCCGAAAAAGTAATTGGTAAACTGGGCGTTGAGCCGCTAAGTGCCGATTTCACGGTTGAAATTCTAACTGAAAATTTGCGTAAACATCACCGTCAGATTAAACCGTTTTTATTGGATCAGACAATTATAGCTGGTTTGGGCAATATTTACGTTGACGAAGCGCTCTGGGAAGCCTGCCTTCATCCTTTAAGAATGGCTGATTCTCTCAATGACCAGGAAATTGCATCTTTGTATCTAGCTATTCCCAAAGTCCTACGACAGGGTTTAGCCAATCAAGGGACAAGTCTTGGTAATGGCAAGAGCAATTTTCAATCGGTTGTTCAGCACGCTCGTAATCAAGAAGCGCTGAAAGTCTTTCGCCGTACCAGTCAGGCTTGCCCGCGTTGCGGCGCGACTATTGAACGTCTCAAAGTTGGACAGAGAAGTACACACATCTGTCCGCATTGCCAGCTAATCTGACCTATCTCAATTATTTTATCTGAATGTCCGTCTTTTTGATTCCCTGAAAATTTCCTTTAATTTTAATACGTGAATAAAGATA
>MTKZ01024961.1_pt1 | contig 18156 bp, 15 predicted proteins | sample 1042781 | NCBI WGS metagenome assembly MTKZ01 (sample SAMN06212207, study PRJNA360539) | anaerobic digester metagenome | biome: Wastewater treatment plant; material: sludge; isolation source: anaerobic digester fed with sludge from wastewater treatment plant | place: Denmark: WWTP Viborg ... | reverse complement strand
CGTGATCGTCGACCGGGAGGGCGAGCGCCTGGAGTTGCCCGTCGACCTTCTGCTCGTGAGCATAGGGCAGACGCCGGACCTCGCGGGCATCCGGGAGTGGGAGCTCGGCCTGTCCGGGCCGCACATCCCGGTTGACTCGGCCATGCAGGTCGACCGACAGGGCCTGTTCGCGGTCGGCGACTTTGCCACCTACCCGGGGAAGGTCCGGATGATCGCGACGGCCGTCGCCGAAGGCTCCACGGCCGCTGCGGCGGCGGAGATCTACGTGCTGTCGCTGAGCTGAGGCTGCACCACCGCGCGGCTACGCCGCCGGGCGCAGCCCCAGAAACTCGCGCACGCGCGNNAGCTGCCCGCGTAGGCCTGCCCGGGCCCGTGCAGGCGCACGTACACGTGGGCGGCGGTGAGTGCCTCCGGCCTCCGCCGGCCGCCGAAGTCGTGCAGGCAGAGCGCGGCCCCGTGCTCCGCGAGCAGCTCGTACACGTCGTCGCGGGACCAGCTGTCGTCGCGGAACTCCCACGCGCTCGGCCAATCGCGAGGCCACGCCTGCAGAAAGGCCCGCAGGCGGCCGATGTCGGCCGGCCAGGCCGGCGGCAGCTGAAAGAGCGCCGGGCCGCGTTTGGGCCCCAGCGCGGCCGCCGCCGAGACAAACCGCGCGATCGCCTGCTCCGGCTCACGCAGCCTGCGGACGTGCGTCAGGTAGCGGCCTGCCTTGACCGCGAACGCGAAGCCGCCGGGCGCCGTGTCGCGCCAGCGCGCGAAGCCCGCGGCCGTGGGCAGCCGGTAGAAGGAGTTGTCGATCTCCACGCAGTCGAAGTGCGCTGCGTACCAGGCGAGCATGTGCTCAGGCTTGATGTCGGCCGGGTAGAACGGGCCGCGCCAGTGGCGGTAGTGCCAGCCGGACGTACCGATGCGGACCGGGTCACCCGGCGGCGTCTCCTCGGACCACAGGTAGAGCTGATCGGGGTTGCGGAGGCGACGCTTCATACAGGGGTCTTTCCCGTTCGGGCGCCGACCAGCCGCACGCGCCGCAACGGACCAGGCGGTCCTGGGGTACCATGCGGTCATGCAGGACCTCGCCCTCCCGGCGTTCCACGTCATGGCGAAGCCCACGGGCGCCCGCTGCAACCTGCGCTGCGATTACTGCTTCTTCCTGGAGAAGGAGCAGCTGTATCCGGGCAGCGAGTTCCGCATGAGCGACGAGACCATGCGGGACTACATCGCGCAGACCGCGCAGGCCCAGCGCGTCCCTGCCGTGACGCTGGCCTGGCAGGGCGGTGAGCCGACGCTCATGGGCCTGGAGTTCTACCGGCGGGCCCGTGCTGCAGAGGACAAGCTCGTGCCCGCAGGCATAGCGGTCGAGCGGACGCTCCAGACCAACGGCGTGCTGCTGGACGACGACTGGGCCCGGTTCCTGGCCGCCAACGACTACCTCGTCGGCATCAGCATCGACGGGCCACGAGAGCTGCACGACGCCTACCGGCACGACAGAGCCGGCGGATCGGTGTTCGATCGCGTGGTCGATGCGGTCCGGCGTCTGCAGGCTCACGGCGTGCGGTTCAATGTGCTGTGCACCGTGAACGCCGCCAACGCCACGCACCCTCAGGAGGTCTATCGCTTCCTGCGTGACGATCTCGGCGCCCGGTATGTGCAGCTGATCCCGATCGTCGAGGTCGCCTCGCCTCCTGCTCCGGGGCGTCCCGGCACCGTGACCGACCGCAGCGTGAGACCGCATGACTACGGCCGGTTCCTCAGCGCGGTCTTCGACGAGTGGGTGCGCCGCGATGTGGGCACCATGTTCGTCCAGACCTTCGACGGCGTGCTGGCGGCCTACGTCCGCGGCCGCTCGAGCCTCTGCATCTTCCAGCCGACCTGCGGCGAAGGCGTCGCTCTGGAGCACAACGGCGACGTCTACTCCTGCGACCACTTCGTCGATCCCGCCCACCTGCTGGGGAACATCGCCGACACGCCGGTCGGCGACCTGGTGCGCTCGCCGGCGCAGCGCGCGTTCGGGCGGGCCAAGCAGGACACGCTGCCCGCCTGCTGCCGCGCCTGCGGGTACCTGTTCGCGTGCAACGGCGAGTGTCCCAAGAACCGCATCCTCCTGACGCCCGAGGGTGAGCCCGGCCTGAACTGGTTGTGCGCCGGGCTCAAGGCGTTCTTCGCCCACACGGAGCGCCGCATGTGTCTGCTGGCGGAGATCCTGGGGCGCGGNNATGGCCACCAGTTGCTCCGGCTCCCCGGGGCACCACCGCCGGCCCGATCAAGAGAGAGGTGGCCCTGCATGCCCCACGGCAAGCCCAACATCCTCGTCCTGTGGGGGGACGACATCGGCACGTGGAACGTCAGCTTCAACAACCGCGGCATGATGGGGTACTCCACCCCCAATATCGACCGCCTGGCTCACGAAGGCATCAGCTTCACGGACTACTACGGCCAGCAGAGCTGCACCGCGGGCCGCGCAGCCTTCATCACGGGGCAGAACCCACTCCGCACGGGCCTGACCAAAGTGGGCCTGCCCGGCGCCTCGTTCGGCCTGCGCCCCGAGGACCCCACCATCGCTGAGCTGCTCAAGCCGCTCGGCTACGCCACCGCCCAGTTCGGCAAGAACCATCTCGGCGACCTGGACGAGCACCTGCCCACCGACCACGGCTTCGACGAGTTCTTCGGCAACCTCTATCACCTCAACGCCGAGGAGGAGCCCGAGCACGAGGACTACCCTCGAGACCCCGCGTTCAAGGAGCGTTTCGGGCCGCGCGGCGTCATCCATAGCTGGGCGCAGCCGGACGGCACGCAGAGGATCGAGGACACCGGCCCGTTGACGCGCAAGCGCATGGAGACGATCGACGACGAGATCACCGCGCGCACGCTCGAGTACCTCGACGAGGTGACGGCTCAGGACAAGCCGTTCTTCATCTGGTGGAACGCGACGCGCATGCACTTCCGTACGCACGTGAAGGACGAGCACCGGGGTGCGAGCGGCCAGGGCGAGTACAACGACGGCATGGTCGAGCACGACGGCCACGTCGGCATGATCCTGGACAAGCTCGATGAGCTGGGCATCAGCGACGACACCATCGTCATGTACTCGACCGACAACGGCCCGCACTACAACTCGTGGCCGGATGCCGCCATCACGCCGTTCCGCTCCGAGAAGAACAGCAACTGGGAGGGCGCGTACCGGGTGCCGGCCTTCCTGCGCTGGCCGCGCAGGTGGCAGGCGGGCGTGACGCTCAACGGTATCGTCGCCCACCAGGACATGCTGACCACGTTCCTCGCCGCGGCCGGTGATGCGGACGTCGCCGCGAAGTGCCGCGCGGGATACGAGGTCGGCGGCAAGACGTTCAGGTGCGTGCTGGACGGCCGGGACATGAACGTGTACTTCGCCGGCGAGGCCGGCGAGAGCCCTCGCGACAGGTTCTTCTACGTGAACGACGACGGCGAGCTGGTCGCGCTGCGGGTCGGCGACTGGAAGTTCATCTTCAAGGAGCAGCGCGCGCGGCAACTCGCCATCTGGCTGGACCCGTTCGTCGAGCTCCGCGCGCCCAAGATCGTCAATCTGAGGCGCGACCCTTTTGAGCGCGCGCTCGACGATTCCAACACCTACTTCGACTGGATGATCGACCGCATCTACATGATCGTCCCCGCGCAGGCGGTGGTCGCCGAGGCCATCCGCGAGTTCGCCGAGTTCCCGCCCCGGCAGAAGCCCGCGTCGTTCAGCCTGGACCGGGTCCTGGAGAAGCTCCAGGTCGCGGTCGGGGGAGAGAGCTGAGTGCCCGACATGCGAGGAGGAGAGTGATGGAACACGGACCGGTCGATGTGCTCATCCTGACCTTCGCCGAGCCACGCTTCGACGGCTCGGTGACGGCCAGGCTTGCGGAGTTGGCGCAGGCGGGGACGATCAGGGTGCTGGACGCCGCAGTCGTCGCCAAGGGCGAGGACGGCGTGCGGAGCTCGATCGACATCGAGGACCTGCCGGCTGACGAAGCGGCAGTGCTCGGGTACGTCCATGACGGCACGCGCGGGCTGTTCGACGCCGACGACATCGAGGACCTCCTGGAGGGTCTCGCCCCGGGCACGGCCGCCGCCGCGGTCGCCATCGAGCACGTGTGGGCGATGGAGCTGCTCGAAGCCGTCCGCGGCGTGGGCGGGGAACTCGCCATGGAGATGCGGGTGCCGGCAGTGCTGGCGGATGAGGCGTTCGCGGGTCTCGCGGGCGCCCTCGAGGAGGAGTGACGATGGGACTCTTGCGCACCGTGGGCCGTACCGCTGTGATCACGGCGACGGCCAACGCCACCATGAACCGCATGAACCGCCGCCAGGCGCAGCGCGCCGCCGAACAGCAGGCCTACCAGGAGCAACAGGCGGCGGCCCTAGCGCCTGCACCGGCTCCCCAGGCGCCGCTCGCCGACCCGGCGACGGTCAGTATGGAGGAGAAGCTCTCGCAGATCGAACGCCTGGGCCAGTTGAAGGCGCAGGGCATCCTGACCGACGAGGAATTCGCACACCAGAAGGCGGCGATCCTCGGCTCGTAGCGGCGGACGTGATGGCGGCTCGGCAGAGCGGAGGATCGAGGAGCGGTCGTTCCGGGCCACGACGACCCCGGCGCTCGCGTGAGGAGGTCAGTCAGGACCTGGTCCGGGCCGCCGCTGCGCTCTTCGCCGAGCGGCCGTCCGGGCGGGTCACCGTGCGCGAGATCGCCGCGCGCGCGGGGGTGAATCCGACCCTCGTCCACCACTACTTCGGCACCAAGGCGAACCTGATGCGGGCGTCGATGGCGCGCTCCCAGAGCGCCATCGCCGGGAGCGTGGACGACGTGCACGACCTGCGCCGGGACATCGACGTCGTCTTCCGCGCGTTGTTCGGCGAGAAAGAGTTCATCGCCGCCCTGGCCCGCGCCTCGCTGGACGGCGTGCTGCCGGACTTCCCGGCCGGCTACCCGACGATGGCCGGCCTGCTGGAGCGTATTCGGGCCGAGCGAGGCGACGAGCCGGTCGCGGGNNCTCGCCTCGCTGACGCTCGGCTACGCCATTTTCGGCCAGTTCGTCCGGCGCGGCACCGGCCTGGACGATCTGTCCGACGAGGAAGTGGAGACGGCCCTTATCGAAGTGCTGCGCGACGTCGCCGGCATGGCGCTGTATCCGCGCGGTGCTCCAGCGGATCCCTTGGCGTAGCGCGCGTCGCCTGGGCAGCGCTGAAGGAGGTGCACATGGTCGGGACCGTGCAGACGGGCGGGCCGGCGGCCGACGTACAGCGGAGGGCGGCGACGCCGATCGCGGGCGCCGTGGCCGGCATCCTGTTCGCGGCGCTGTTCGGTGCCAGCGTGGCCATCATCATGAGCACCATGGGCGACGCGGCTCAGGACACGGGCGCATGGCTGGAGAGCAGGTCGGGCCTCTTCCGCTTCGCGCTCGGCCTCCTCCCGTTCGCCGGGCTCTTCTTCCCGTGGTTCATCGCTGTCGCCCGCCAGCATCTGGGGCGGCACGAGGACCAGTTCTTCGCGACCGTGTTCCTGGGCAGCGGGCTGCTGTTCCTGGCCATGGTCTTCGCCGCGGCCGCCACCGCCGGCGCCATTGCCGCGGTGAACGCCAGAGACCCGTCGGGGTTCGCCGACAGCACCACGTACCTGTACGCCCGTCACGTCGTGGCGCAGGTCTTCGGGGTGTACGCGCTGCGAATGGCCGCCATCTTCGTGATCTCGCAGAGCACACTCTGGCTGCGGACGCGGGTGATGCCACGCTGGCTGGCGTTCTTGAGCTACGCGGTGGCGGTGGTGCTGCTGTTCGTGGTGACCCAATCGATGTGGGTGGTGCTCATCTTTCCGGCGTGGGTGTTGCTCGTGAGCGTCTACATCCTGGTGATCAGCCTTCGCCGGCCTCACCCGGAGAAGGGCCCGGAAGGACAGGACTCGTGAGGGACGGCATGGACGCCGCCGTTCCCGCCTCGTTCGTCGTCCATCGCCGCCCCGGCCACCCCGCCTTGGGGCCGATCCACAACGTGAGGCCCGGCACCAGCGCGGTGCGCACCAGGAAGGTGTCGATCAGCACGCCCAAGGCCACGCCGATGCTGATCTCCGCCAGGTCCTTAACGGGCTGCGACAGCAGGATCAGGAAGGTGCCGGCCAGGATGATGCCGGCGCTGGTGAGCACGCCGCCCGTCGCGGTCACCGCCTTCACCGTCCCGTCACGCAACCCGTGCCGGAGCGCCTCGCTGCGGATGCGCGTGGTGATGAAGATGTTGTAGTCGCTGCCCAGGGCGACGAGGAAGATGAACATGTACAGAGGGATGCGGTAGCTGATGCGTTCCCAGCCGAACAGCACCTCGGTGATCACGATGGTCAGCCCGAGCGCCGCCAGGTACGACAGTACGTTGGTGAGCAGCAGGTACAGCGGCGCGATCAGGGCGCGCAGAAGAACGGCCAGGATGACGCCCACCACCACCAGTGCGATGGCCGCCACCAGAAGCGTGTCGCGGTTGGACAGGGCCCACGTGTCCGCCTGGATGGCCGTGGGCCCGCCCACGAGGGCGACCGCGCCTCCGGCGGCGGCTGCCTCGCGCGCGACGTCGCGCAGTTCGCGCACCTGCTGCAGCGCCTCCTTGGAGTAGGGGTCGCCCTCCAGGATGACCTGGAAGCTCAGCAGCCTGCCGCCGTCCGCCGCGCCGGTGGGAAAGGCTGCGGCCACGCCAGGCGCCTGGGCGAGTGTGCCGGTGATCATGCCGGTCACGAAGTCGGGCGGCGCCTGCGGCGCCTTGAACAGCACCGTCGTGGGCGCCAGCGCGCCCTTGGGGAAGTGCCGTTCGAGCAGGGCGTAGCCCTGCTTGGACGGCATGTCCTTGAGGAAGTCCTCGGTGAAGCTGAAGCGCGGGCTGTAGAGCAGCACGCCGAGCGACAGGACGATCAGGACGGCCGCGACGACGGCGGCGGAACGCCGCGGGGCCGCGGCCACCGTCTCGGCGACACGACGCCAGGTGCGGTGCTCGGTGGCGTCGCCCTGCCGCGGCACGCGCGGCCAGAACGCGCGGCGGCCCAGCAGAGCCAGCAGCGCGGGCATGAGGGTCAGTCCGGCGACGAGCGTGACGAACACGCCGAGCCCGAGCACCGGCGCGAAGCTGCGGTAGTCGCCGTAGCGGGCGAAGAGCAGCGTCAGCACGGCCAGGGTCACGGTGAGACCGCTGGCGGCGATGGCCTCCCAGGTCTCCGCCAGCGCCGTGGCCAGCGCGGCGCGCGCGTCGCTCTCGCGGCGCAATTCTTCCCGGTAGCGCGAGATCAGCAGCAGGCCGTAGTCGGTCCCGGCGCCGAACAGCAGGATCACCATGAGCGACGTTGCCTGACCAGACAACGTCGCGTCCGTGGCCCGGGCGGCGAGCGCCAGGATGCCGCCGGCCACGAAGTAGCCGAAGCCCACGGCGACGAGCGGCACGAACGGCAGCACGGGCGAGCGGTAGATGATCAGCAGCAGCACGAGGACCAGGATCACAGTGCCTATCAGCAGCTTGACGTCGGCGTTCAGGAAGATCTGGTAGACGTCGGTGATGAGCCCGCCGGGACCGGTGACCCGTACCTCCATGCCCGAGACGGTGTCGCCGAAGTGCTCGCCGATGCGTTTCACGGACTCGCGGAAGCTCTCTTCGCCCGGCGTGCCGCCCAGGCTGGTGAAGATGAGCGCGCCCTTGCCGTCCTGGGAGTACTCGATGCGGGCACTGCTGATGGGTTCCTCGCCGCCCGAGAGCCAGGCCTCGCCGGCTTCGATGGCCTGCTTCTGGTCTGCCGTGAGGGTCTCCGGGGAGCTGAACACGACGATGACCGGCGTACCCTTCGCGTCGGGGAACGAGGCTTGTTGCAGCGCCTCCGCCCGTTTGCTCTCCTGGTCCGCCGGGAGCGTCTTGGAGGCGTCGTTCGTGGTCACGCTCTGGATGCTGGGCCCCATGGCGAGGGCGCCGGCCACGATGAGCCAGACTGCGATGACGAGCCAGGGGTGCCAGCCCCGCGTGGACCACGTGATCGCGTTGCGCATGTGTTGAGCCTCCCGCCGCCTCGCCGTATGCCTCTGCTGCCCCGCGGCATAGACTACGCCAATGAGCGGCACGACGGCCAAGGCGCCCGGCCGCGGGCGCGGCCACGGGGAGGGCGCATGAGTGTCCGGGACCTCATTCTGGCGCTGGACCAGGGCACCACCAGCTCGCGCGCGGTGCTGGTCGACGCCGAGGGGCGCATCGTGGCCTCGGCGCAGCACCAGCTCTCGCAGGACTTCCCACGACCGGGGTGGGTGGAACAAAACCCCGGCGAGATCTGGGCGACAGTGCGGGACTGCGGCCGCGAGGCGCTGGAGCAAGTGCCTGGCGGGGTCGGCCGCGTCGCCGCCGTGGGCATCACCAACCAGCGCGAGACGACTGTGGTGTGGGACCGCGCGACGGGAGAGCCGGTCGCGCCGGCCGTCGTCTGGCAGGACCGGCGCACGTCGGGCGTGTGCAACGAGCTACGCCGCGCCGGGCACGAGCACCTGGTGCGGCGCAAGACAGGACTGCTGCTCGATCCCTACTTCTCCGCGACCAAGATCGGCTGGGTCCTGGATTCCCTGACTGACGGTCGCGCGCGGGCGCGCGCCGGCGAGCTGGCATTCGGGACGGTCGATTCGTGGCTGGTCTGGAACCTGACCGGCGGCCGGCGGCACGTGACCGACGCGACCAACGCGTCGCGGACGATGCTCTACGACATCGCGCGCGGCGTCTGGGACGACGAGCTCCTCGAGCTGTTCGGTGTGCCTCGGGAGCTGATGCCCGAGGTGAGCGACAGCTGCGGTGTCATCGGTGAGAGCGACGCGGGCGTGTTGGGGGCGGCCGTCCCCGTCGCCGGCATCGCCGGCGACCAGCAGGCCGCCCTGTTCGGCCAGGCCTGTACCAGCCCGGGGCTCACCAAGATCACCTACGGCACGGGCTGCTTCCTGCTGCTGCACGTCGGCGACCGGGTGGTGCCGCCGCCCGAGGGGCTGCTCACCACCGTCGCGCTGCAGCGCGGCGGCCGCAGGACCTATGCCGTGGAGGGGTCGGTGTTCATGGGGGGCGCGGTGCTGCAGTGGCTGCGTGACGGCCTGGGTCTTGCCGACGACGCCGCGCAGATCGCCGCGCTGGCCGAGACCGTGGGGTCGAGCGCGGGTGTGAGCTTCGTGCCCGCGCTCACCGGACTGGGCGCGCCCTACTGGGATCCGCAGGCGCGGGGCGCCATCCTGGGCATCACCCGCGGTACCACCGCCGCGCACGTGTCGCGCGCCGCGCTCGAGGGTGTCGCCCTCCAGGTCGCCGACTTGGCGCGTGCGATCGCCGAGGGTAGTCACCTGGCGCCCGTCGAGGTGCGGGCGGACGGCGGGGCCAGTCGAGGCGACCTGCTGCTGCAGGCGCAGGCCGACTTGCTGGGCGTGCCCGTGGTGCGAGCGGCGCAGCTGGAATCCACCGCGCTGGGCGCTGCCTGCCTGGCCGGACTCGCCGTCGGCCTGTGGCGCGATCAGGCGCAGGTGGGCGGGCTGTGGCGGGTCGCCAGGCGCTTCGAACCGCGGCCCGGTCCGGACGTCGAGGCCCGGCTGGCCGACTGGCGCCGCGCCGTGGAGTGCGTGCGCGCTTTCGGGACCCCCGTCGGCGAGGGCGGCGGCTCACCTGCCTGAGGGGCAGCGCGCCGCCTCGGGTCCCTGGCGCCCGTGTCACCCATCCGGGTCGGTCGGTCCGTGCCCGTCGCCGCCGGGGCCCGGGCCGACTTTCTGGGGCGGGCCCGGTAGCAGCATCCACACGCTGGCCGCGAGGATCACGGTGATGAACGCCAGGGGCGCGGCCGTGTCGAGCGCCGAGCCCACCTGCATGAGCCCGGCCACCGTGCGGGCGATCGCCAGCAGGGCGCCCACGGCTGCGCTCGCGCGCAGCCAGGCCGGCGCCCTGGTGCCCTGCGTCGCGGTGGCCGCCAGGAACAGGGTCACCGTGAGGAACAGAGCCGCGTCGGTGCCGCCCGCCAGCTGTGCGAGCGTGTGGGTGGAGCGGCCGGCGGCCTGTGCGTCCGAGGTGAGGGCGAGCGCGATGAGCGGCAAGGTGGCCACCACCGCGGCGGCGAACACGAGCGCCCCCGTGGACCACACCAGGCGCCACTTGTCCGGGTCCCCGTGGCCGGGGGTCACGGCGAACGCGAAGCGCAGGGCGAAGGCCAGGAACGCCACGGCGGCCAGCAAGGCCATGCCCTGCGCCACGAGCACGACGGCGCGGTTGTCGGCGAAGTAGGTGGAGACCTCGCTGGCCGGGCTGTCCGCCCCCGGCGACGACACCATGGTGGCGCTGGCGAACAGCAGCACGCCGAACGCTATGCCCAGCATGCCGCCGTTCACTGTGCGGGGGTTCAGGTCCATGCTGTGTCTTTGGAGCTCTGTGGCATCGTGCTCAGGCTTCCCGTCCCGCTGCGGCGGCAATCACCCGCGTGTCCCGGGCGATCCTCCGTGAACGCCGGTGGCGTCGGGAGAGCCGCCTGGCCGCGCGGTGCGGCNNCCCCGGCCGGGGGCCGCATGCAGTGCGTGGTGTACATGGCTTGGGCGTAGCCGCCGGTACTGACCAACGCGACGATGTCGCCCTCGTCCACGTCGGAGAAGGGCGCGTCCTCGACGAACACGTCGTTGCCCTCGTTGATGTGGCCGGTGAAGGTGGCCGGGCCGGTGGGCTCGGCGTCGCCGGCCCGGCACAGCACCGGCCGCAGGGTACGTCGGTAGATGAAGTGATCGTTCATCACGTTCCACCCGGCGTCCAGGCCCACGAAGCGCGCCCCCATGCGGTCCTCCACGGTCACCACCTCCGCCAGCAGCATCCCGGACTCGTTGGTGAGGTACTCGCCCGGCTCCACGCCAACGGCTACGCCCAGGTCGCCGAAATGGGCGGCGATGATGGCGGCATAGGCGTCCAGGTCCAGCGGCTCCTCGCCGGGGTGGAGAGGGGTGCCCAGCCCTCCGCCCACGTTGACCTCGGTGATGGGACACCCCGCAGCCACCACTCGGCGGACCAGGCGTTCGAGCTCGCCGAAGGCGTGGTCGAGCGCAGGCAGCTCCGGGGTGAGCACGGCGTTGGCGAGATGCACGTGCACCGTGTCTATGACCAGGCTGTGACGGGCCGCCATGGCCAGCGCCGCGTCCAGGTCCTCCTCGTAGATGCCGAACTTGGTCGGCGTGGGGCTGGCGTACAGGCTGTGCTCGTGGCCGCGCATGATGCCGGCGCGCGGGTTCACGCGCAGGCCGACGGCGCGGCCCGGCGCCCGACGCCCGACGCGGTCCAGCTGGCTGAGCAGGTCCAGGTTGAGGTGGACACCCAGGGGCAGCAGCACGTTGAGATCGCGGTCCGACAGGTTGGTGCCGGTGAAGCTGATCTCCTCCGGCTGCCAGCCGTGCTCCAGCACGTGGAGCACCTCTCCCGGGGAGCACGCGTCGATGCCGATCGCCTCCGGGTCTCCCGGCCGACCGAGACCGCGCAGAAAGCGCAGCACCTCCGACGCGCGCTGGGACTTGAGCGCGAGCCGCACGCGGGGCCGCAGCCCCGCGCCGGTGAGCGCTCCCCGCAGCGCCCCCACGACCTCGCCGATCCGCGTGAGGTCGTACGCATACAGCGGCGTGCCGTACTCACGGGCCAGCGCCTCCGCGTCGCGTCCCGCGACGGTCAGGCGCCCGTCCCGCAGGCACATGCCCTCGTGCTCCCACGGCCGCGCGGTCGTGGGAGCCGGCGTCGTGTCGGTGCTGCTGGTCACGCGGGCATTCTATCTGGCCTCGCCGCGCCGGAGCAGGCCGCAGCACGCATGACGCCGGCCGCGCGGAGGCGTCCCGTGCGACCGGCGTCATGCACGACGACGTCTCACGCGGTGTCGATCGTCACTTGGCTCGCGCCACCGGAGAACCGCAGCTCGTAGCGATCGGCGGCGTCCGCGAAGCCGGGCGTCTCGAGGCGCTGGCGGCCGCCGACCGCGCCGAGGCGCTGCTCGTCGAAGGCGAGCTGGCTGGCGCCGCCGCTGACCACCGCGCGAAGCGCGGTGCCCGGCGGCCTGTGGACCGTGACCTTGCTGGCGCCGCCCGAGACGGCGACCCCGACCACTCCGCCGGGAGCCGGCAGCCAGATCTCGATGTCGCTGGCCCCACCGCTCACCTGGAGCATGGTCAGCCGCAGCGCGCGAAGATCGGCGGTGAGCTTCCACATGCCGCCTTTCAGCGATATCGCCCAAGGGATGGAGGTGTTGAGCGCCACCGCCGCTGATTGGGAACGCCAGTCGAACGGCAGGAACCGACGGCGCTGTTGGACCGTGACGGTGCCGCCGTGGGTGGACACGTCCGGTGGCGGGCCCTCGAACTCGGCGCGGTAGAGGTCTGTCAGCGCCGCATCGCCCTGAATGTCCACCCGGGCCGCGCCCTTCGTGAACTCCAGACGGCCGGACGTGGCCCCGCCCAGCTCCGCCGACGCCCGGGGTGGGGCCCCTCCGGCGTCGCTCGTCTGGCCGCCCTGCACCGTCGTGTCGAGATGAGCGGCCTGATGCTCGTACACCTCACGGGTACTGCGCAGGTAGTCGCGGATCACGCCCAGGTGGTCCGAGCTGCGGTCCTGCAGCAGGGCGTTGCCGCTGACCTCGACCTCGCCGTACAGACGGGCGCCGAGCTCGCGCGTGGCCTGGGTGGAGATGACGAGCACCCGTCGCCTGTCCTCCGGATCGGCCACGCGGTTGGCGTAGCCCGCGCGTTCGATGCGGTCCAGCGCGGTCGTGATCGCCCCGGGGGAGAGGCCGCTCTCCTCGGCCAGCTCCCCGGCCGTCATCCTGCCGTGCCGGTAGATGATGCCGATACAGCGCAGATCGGTGCGGTTGAGGCCGAACTGCCTGGCCACGACCTCGTCGAGCCGGTCGGCGGCCTCCCGGAGCGCGCTCAGCTCCCGGTTCACCTCGTCCATGAGTCGCGACCTGCCGGCGTCGTCGGAGCGCTGTGGGCGCGCCGCCGGAGTGCCGCCGCCCGCGGTCTCGCTCTCGGTCATCACGTGCCTCCTTCGCCCGTGACTCGCGGGCGCTTCGCCTGACGGTGTCTTTGTTACGCCGTCGAGATTATACCACTACAATATAGTTTGACAATCGAAAGATTCGAGGAGTACAGTCTCGTCCCTCTGCTCGCGTCAAAGGCGGGCGGCCGCCGTCGCTGCACGGGCAGACGGGTTCGGGCTCCGTCGAGGGGGCACCACGACAGAAGACGCGCAGTCGAAAGCGCGAGGAAGGACGAGCGATGGACAACGCGATCGAGGCGAGCGGCCTCGTGAAGACATACCCGGGCGACGTGCGCGCGCTCCGGGGATTGGACCTGCACGTCGAGCCGGGGACGGTGTTCGGTCTCCTCGGGCCCAACGGCGCCGGCAAGTCGACCACGGTGAAAGTGCTGACCACGCTGTCACGCCCCGACGCCGGCGAAGCGTTCGTCGGGGGGCTGGACGTGGTGCGGCAGCCGGACAGGGTGCGTCGCATCATCGGGGCCGTGGGGCAGAAGTCCGGCGTGGACATGGCTGCGACCGGCGCCGAGAACCTGGTGCTGCAGGGCAGGGTGTACGGGATGAGCGGCCGCGAGGCGAAGCGGCGCGCGGCCGACCTCCTCGAGCGGGTGGGCCTGGCCGACGCCGGCGACAGGGTCGTGAAGACCTACTCCGGCGGCATGCAGCGCAAGCTGGACGTGGCCATCGGGCTCGTCCACAAGCCGCAGGTGCTGTTCCTGGACGAGCCCACCACCGGGCTCGACCCGGAGGCGCGCGCGGACATGTGGGACGAGATCGCGCGCCTCTCAGCCGTGGAGGGTCTCACCATCCTGCTCACGACACACTACCTGGAGGAGGCCGACAGGCTCGCCGGGCGGCTCGCCATCATCGACCGCGGCACGGTCGTGGCCGAGGGCGAGCCCGACCGGCTCAAGGGCGAGCTCCGCGGTGACGCCATCCAGGTGGAACTGCAGGAGCAGCCCATGAACGGCGAGGCCCGCCGCGCCGTGGAGCGCGTGGACGGCGTGCGCGACATCGCCGTGGACGGCAGGCAGTTGAGAGCCCGCGCGGACAGCGGCGCGACGGCCGTCCCGGCCGTGCTGGCCGCCCTCGAGGCCGAGGGAGTGGCGGTAGCGTCGGTCACCGTGTCACGGCCTTCGCTCGACGACGTGTACCTGAGGTACGCGGGTCGCGCCTTCACCGACGCGGACCGGCAGGAGGACCAACGATGAACGCAGTCGTGGATACCTGGTTCATGACCCAGCGGCACCTGCGCAACCTCATGCGCCAGCCGGCCTGGATCGTCATCTCGCTCGTCCAGCCGGTGGTGTGGCTGCTGCTCTACGGCGCCCTGTTCCGCAAGATCGTGGAGATCCCGGGTTTCGGGGCGGAGTCGTATATCGACTTCCTGACACCGGGAGTGGTGGTCATGACCGCGCTCTTCTCGGCCGGATGGAGCGGCATGAGCCTCATCGACGACGTCAACCGCGGCGTGGTGGACCGCTTCCTGGTGTCGCCGGCCAGCCGCTCCTCGCTGGTCTGGGGCATCATCTGGCAGAACGCCATCGTGGCCGTGCTGCAGGCGGCGATCATCATCGTGCTGGGCCTGATCGTGGGCGCCGCGTACCCCGGAGGCGTGCCGGGGCTGATCGCCCTGGTGGTCGCCTCCGTCCTGCTCGGCGCCGGCTTCGGCGGCCTGTCCGACGCCATCGCCATCCTCTCTCGGAAAGAGGAGACCATGATCGCGGCCAGCAACTTCGTGCTGCTGCCGCTCACGTTCCTGTCGTCGGTGTTCATGGCGCAGGCGCTCATGCCGGGGTGGATGCAGGAGGTGGCCCGGTACAACCCCGTCAATTGGGCGGTGCAGGCTGGGCGGGAGGCCCTGGCTGCCAGTCCCGATTGGGGCATGGTCCTGTGGCGCATCGGCGCGCTGCTCGTGTTCGCCCTGGTCTGCGGCTGGCTGGGGACGCGTGCGTTCCGCGTGTATCAGAGGTCGGTGTGACGAGGGCGGGGCGGTGCGGCCATGGCCGCACCGCCCCGCAAAGATGGGACTACTTCTTCTTGCCCTTGCCCTTCTTGCGCTTCTTGGTCTTCAGGGTGCTGCCGGGCGCCGCGTCCGCCGGCCCGCCGGGGGCGGCGCCCCCGTGGGTCGCGCCGTCCTCCGGGGCGCCGGCGTCGCCCGGCGCCTCNNCTCCAGCTGAGCCTTGGCTTCGCGCAGCGCCCGCAGCCCCTCCTCGTCGAGCTTGGGGTAGCGCGGGTCGATGCGGATGAGCGCGTCCGCGATCACGCCGGCGGCGGCGATGCGGGCGAACCAGCGGTGGTCCGCGGGGATCACGTGCCACGGCGCCCAGTCGGTGCTGGTCGCCGAGAGCATGGCCGAGAAGGCGCGCTGGTACTCGTCCCAGTACCGCCGCTCCGCCACGTCGCCGGCGGAGAACTTCCAGTTCTTGTCGGGGTCGTCGATGCGCTCCAGGAACTGGCGGCGCTGCTCTTCTTTGGAGAGGTTGAGGCACAGCTTGACGATGCGGATGCCCTGGTCGGTGAGGTAGCGCTCCCAGTCGTTGATCTCGCGGTAGCGGCGCGTCCACACGTCGCGCCGCCGGCTGGCCGCAGGCAGCTTCTGGCGGAGCAGGTTCTCCGGGTGCACTCGCACCACGAGCACGTCTTCGTAGTACGAGCGGTTGAAGATGCCGATCTGGCCCCGCGCGGGCAGTCGTTGCGCGAAGCGCCACAGGTAGTCGTGATCGAGCTCCTCGGACGACGGAACCTTGAAGCTGTGCACGGCGACGCCCTGCGGGTTCACGCCGCTCATCACGTGCTTGACGATGCCGTCCTTGCCGGAGGCGTCCATGCCCTGGATGACCACCAGCAGCGCGTACGTGTCCTGGGCGGCCAGGCGGGCCTGGTAGCCGGCGAGGAGCTCGACGGCTTCGCGCAGGAGCTCCTCGCTCTCGTCCTTTTCCAGGAATCCGGCCGTGTGACCGGGGTCGAAATCGCGGGACAGGACGACCTTCTTGCCGGGCGGTACGCGCAGCGGCGCGATGAGCTCGGCGATGTGCCGGGACCTGCGGTCGGGCATGGGGCGGCTCCTTCCTGCGGGCGTGGTCGGTGCCTACCTACCCGCGCGGCGGGTGGTGCTACCCGACGAGCCTGCTACGCGCCGAGCCAGGAGCGGAGGCTCTGCTCGAGCGCCTGGCGCGTGCCGTCCACGCGGGCGTCGAAACGCACCGCCCGGTCGCGGACGGCCTGCAGGGAGGCCGGGACGACCGCGTCCGGAGCCAGCTCTGTGACCCGGTCCAGCAGCGCCAGCTCGTCCCCGTCGCCGACCGGCTCGCCGGCGGGCACGCCTGTGAGGCCGCGGACCGTGTCGGCGGCGAACTTGCTCCAGTGCGCCGTGCTGACGACCAGCACCGGTCCGTCGCCGCCGAGCTCCTCGGCCACCTTCCACGCGACCGCGGTGTGGGGGTCCATGAGGTAGCCGTGCTCCGCATGGACCTCGCCGATCGTCCGCAGGCAGGTGTCGTTGTCCACCCAGGCGCCCTCGAACCCGGCACGCAGCAGCGTCTGCGTGTCGTCGCCCACGGCGAACCGCCCGTTCGTGCGCAAGTCGTGCATCCAGCCGCGGATGACCGCGGCGTCGCCGCACAGGTCGAACAGCAGCCGTTCCAGGTTGGAGGAGACCAGGATGTCCATGGAGGGCGACGGGGTCTTGACGAGCGAGCGGGCGGAGATGTCGTACACGCCGGTGGCGATGAAGTCGGCGAGGACGTTGTTGGCGTTGCTGGCGCAGAGCAGGCGGCGCAGCGGGACACCCATGCGTTTGGCGTAGTAGGCCGCCAGGATGTTGCCGAAGTTGCCCGTGGGCACGCACACGTCCAGGGCGTCGCCGGCGTGGATGTGCCCGCCGCCGGCCATGTCCGCGTAGGCGCTCACGTAGTAGGCGATCTGGGGCATGAGCCGGCCCCAGTTGATGGAGTTGGCGGAGGACAGCGCCAGCCCGTGGCGTTCGGCCAGCTCCGCCGAGAAGGCTTGGTCGTCGAACACCGCCTTCACGGCCGTCTGGCAGGCGTCGAAGTCACCGGCGACGCGGAACACCGTGAGGTTGTCTCCCGGCTGGGTGATCATCTGGCGCTCCTGCACGGCGCTCACGCCGGCGTCCGGGTAGTACACGACGATCCTGGTGTGGGCGCGATCGGCGAAGCCGTTGAGCGCCGCCACCCCGGTGTCGCCGGAGGTGGCCACCAGGATGAGGAAGTCCAGCTTGGTGCGGCCGGACGCGTGAGCCTGGCCCAGGGCCTCGCTGAAGAACAGCGGCATGCACTGCAGCGCCATGTCCTTGAACGCCAGGGTGGGGCCGTGCCACAGCTCCAGCACGTGGCGCCCGGGCGCGACCTCGCGAACGGGGGCCACGCGGGGATCGTTGAAGTTGGGGCCATAGGCCTCCGCCGCGATGGCCAGGGTCCGGGCGGCGGGCACGTCCAGGCCGAAGGCCTGGTACACCCACGCCGCCCGCTCGAAGTAGGGCAGCTTGGCCAGGGCCAGCAGATCGTCCACCGTCACGCCGGGCAGGTCCTCCGGCACGAACAGCCCGCCGCCGGGCGCGATGCCCTCCAGGATCGCCTCGCTGAAGGTGCGGGGCCGGTCCAGGAGGCCACGGGTGTCGCGGTACGTGATCATTGCCGGCAAATCCTACACGCAAAGGGCGGNNCCCTGCGGGTGGCCATCGTCAGTGGATGCCCCTGATCGGGAACTCCTGGTCCCGGTCGAGGTCCCCGGCGTGGGGATCGCGGCCTCCGTACGTCATCGCGTCGACCAGGGTCTCTGTCTGATGTTCGGTCTCCATGATCATCCTTCCGATCGGCGTACGCCGGCGCCGTGCGGCCGGTGTGACGCCCGCCGTGTCTGGTGCAGCTTTCTCTTCATGGGTACCGTGAGCGGGGCTTCCTAAGCCGTTCGCGTGACCGGCATGCCCCGGAGGGGGCTCAGTCGCCCGGAACGACTCCCGGAGCGCAGGCGCGGACGCGGGTGTGGTCGAGCCCGGCTGCCACGAGCAGCCGGGCTACGGCGCGGTCTTCGGCCACGACGGTGTCGAGGCGGCCGTAGAACGCGCGTACGCAGTGGGCCAGGGGAGCCTCGGCGCGCGATCGCCGGGCC
>MTKZ01051097.1_pt1 | contig 18159 bp, 13 predicted proteins | sample 1042781 | NCBI WGS metagenome assembly MTKZ01 (sample SAMN06212207, study PRJNA360539) | anaerobic digester metagenome | biome: Wastewater treatment plant; material: sludge; isolation source: anaerobic digester fed with sludge from wastewater treatment plant | place: Denmark: WWTP Viborg ... | reverse complement strand
CGGGAACAACTGGGCGAGGATGCCGGCTTTCCTGGTCGAGACTGGCTACATGTCCTCGCCCGCCAACGACGTCCTCCTCTCGCACCCTGTCTATCAGGACCGCGTCGCCCGGGGCATCGCGGAGGGGGTCATCGCCATGGAGGAAGTCCTGAAGGGCGCACCTGCGCAGGAATAGCTCTCCGCCAATACACTTAGTTGAAAAGATGTACCTGATCCTTACATCGATCAGGCGCTTTCTTGTCACCGGACGGACGCCTCATGAAATGTCTTTGCCATGGGGCACACTTCAACACTATCTTGCCCCCGATGGAGATGCAGGCGTGATCGTACACGGACATTTTCTCTTTTCCCGTCATGGATTGCCCGGGATGCGGCACAGGAAGCGGCTGCCCTTTCCCGGAGGAAATCCAAGGCGAAAGCAGGGGATCCGCGGGGATGGGGCGGCGAACACGTAGAAGGTGGTCAAAGTTGTGGCGGGATCCGGACAACAGCGCTTTGAAAGCGAATGGAATGGATGGGATACGCTGAGCCTTCGCGCCTCGCAAGGACGCCGCAGTCAAAATCATCCTTGCCCTCCTTTCGCAGGTTCATCCCGTTCAGAAGCGGCATCCTTCCTTGGGGCTGTGAAGTTTCCGATTAACGTTCCCGCCGCCTCTTTTTGGGTAGATTCTATGGCGGAAAAGGGCAGATATGCCGAACCCTGAAGGCCGTTTTCCAATAAACTTGAACGGATGGACAAACAGATGAAAAAAATCTCTTCCCTCCNNTCCTTGCCGGCTGCCCGGGCTGAGGAGAACGCGCCGGGACCCATTACAGTCGCCACGATGATCGATTCGGAAGGCGCGGTTCTGGGCGGTATGATGGTGCTGCTGCTCCGGCAGGCGGGCTTTGAGGTGGTGGACCGCACGGAGTTCGGCACCCCGGATATCCTGCGCGCGGCCCTGATGTCCGGCGAGGTCGACCTGGTGCTGGATTACACAGGTTCCGGCCAGTATTACCACCAGACGGAGTCCACCGACGCCTGGAGCGACCCGGTGGCGGGCTATGAACTCACCCGGGATCTGGACCGGGAGGTCAACGACCTCATCTGGCTCACCCCGGCCAACGCCAACAACACCGAAGGGCTGGCAGTCCGCCGGGCCTTCGCCCGGGAACACGGGCTGAAGACCGTTGCCGATCTGGCGGCCTACATCAACGCCGGGAAGCCGGTCAAGCTCATCGCGGCAGCTTCCTTCGCGGAGAACGTCAAGGGCCTGATCGGCTTTGAGGAGGCCTACGGCTTCCGGCTCCGGGCTGACCAGCTGATCACCCTGGCCTCCGGCAACACCGCCGAGATGCTCAAGGCGCTGTATGAGCAGCGCGACGGCGTGAACGTTTCCCTGGTGTACGGGACGGACGGCACGCTCAGCGAGATGGACCTGGTGGTGCTGGAAGACCCTGAAAGCATCCCGCCCGTCTACCTGCCCACCTCGGTGCTGAGGGGCGAACTGCACCGGATGTACCCGCAGATTGAGGAGATCCTGAAGCCCCTTTTCCTTTCCCTGACGTTGGAGACCCTGCAGGGCCTCAATGCGCAGGCGGTGTTCGGCGAGAAGGCGGCCAGGGACGTAGCCGCGGAGTACCTGAGGGAGATCGGCCTGCTGGTCGCGGAGTAACATCACAGAATGAAGAGGGACAGCCGCGGCAAGACAGGCGCGCTGGGCGCGGCGCTGTATGCCGCGGCCGTCCTTTTTCTGCCGTTCATCCGTTACCGTCCCAACCGCATCCTGACGGGCGAGGCCTACCGGCTGTCGGACCTTTCCGGCGGGCTGCCAGCCTTGATCATGCTGCTGATTCTTTCGGGCGCTTTCCTCATCCTGCTCATCAGGGGAAGCGCCCTGCGCGCGTTGTTCTCCCTGTCCGCTGCCTGCGCCCCGTTTTTTGTCCTTGCCTTGTGTTCCGGGCTTCCGGCATTCTCCGGCGAAACCGCACGGATCTCCATCGGCTCAGGCTTCTGGGCGGCGCTGGCGGCTTCCCTGGTGATGCTCTGGGACAGCGGCGCGGGAAAAGGAGTCCGGTGGCTGTACCTGGCTATCCTTGCCGCCGTGTCGGCACTGCTGCTGACAGGCGGGTTTGATGCCCTCTCCCTGCTGAGGGAATATACCGCCCGGCGGGAGACGTTCTTCATCCAGTCCGGCCGGCACCTGGCGCTGGCCGCCACATCCACCGCGGCGGCTGCGGTTGCCGGCATCCCGCTGTCCTTCCTGCTGTTTTCAAGGAAGCGGATGAAGCGGCCTGTTTTCTTTCTGGTGAACCTCGCTCAGACCATCCCGACCCTCTCCCTGCTGGGGCTGCTGATGGCCCCCCTGGCCTGGCTGGGCGAGAACAGCGCGCTGCTGAGAGGTTGGGGGGTCAGCGGCGTGGGTTTTTGGCCTGCATGGATCGCCTTGTTCCTGTACGCCGTTTTCCCGGTGCTCAACAATTCAATGGCGGGGCTCGCCATGGCTGACCCGACGGTGGTGGAGACAGCCGCCTCGCTTGGGATGACAAGGCGGCAGGTGTTCCTGAAGGTACAGCTGCCCCTGGCTGTGCCACTCATCCTGGGCGGCATCCGCACGGCCTTCACCCAGGGGATGGGCAACGCCATCCTGGCAGCGCTGATCGGCGGCGGGGGTCTTGGCAGCTTTATTTTCCTGGGACTGGCGCAGTCCGCGCCGGACCTGATCCTCCTTGGCACCATCCCGCTCATCGCGCTGACCATCCTGACGGACGCCCTGCTGGGCGGCGCTGTAAAACTGACTGAAAGGCGGTGGCGGCATGATCCGGGCTGAAGGTCTCACCAAATCCTACGGGGAGGGCATACCCGCCGTGCGCGGTGTGGACCTCGCCGTTCCCAGGGGGGAATTATGCGTACTGCTGGGGCCCTCCGGCTGCGGCAAGTCCACCCTGCTGCGCCTCATCAATGCCCTGACCCGCGCGGATTCCGGCACTGTGACGGTCAACGGGCGGGACGTCCGGAACACCCCGCCGGAGCTGCTGCGCCGCGGCATCGGTTACGTGGTGCAGAACGTCGGGCTGTTCCCCCATTATACGGTGCGCCGCAACATCGCCGTGGTGCCTGAACTGCTCAAGTGGAAAAAACCGGACATTGAAAAACGGGCAGCCTTCCTGATGGAACTCACCGGCCTGCCGCAGAAATACCTGGACAAATATCCTTCTGAGCTCTCCGGCGGAGAGGCGCAGCGGGTCGGCGTAGCGCGCGCGCTGGCGGCGGACCCGCCCATCCTGCTGATGGACGAGCCTTTCGGCTCCGTGGACCCCCTCAACCGTGAGCGCCTGCAGCGTTCCTTTCTGGAGATCCAAAAGACGCTGAAGAAAACCGTTCTGTTTGTGACCCATGACGTGTCCGAGGCCCTGATCATGGGGGACAGGATCCTGCTGATGCGGGAGGGACAGATCGTGCGCTCCGGCACGCCCCGGGAGATGGTGTTCGGCGAGGGCGACGCTTTCAGCAGGGAGTTCTTCGGCGCGGAGATGGCCCTCAAGCTGCTTTCGCGTTATCGGGCTCAGGAAGCCTGCGCGCGGGCAGGCGCGGAGGGGAAGCCCGGCTGTTCCATCAGCGCTGATCTGCCCCTGTCGGACGCTTTCGCGATGATGTTGGTGAAGGGCTGTGACAGGCTGACACTCACACGGGACGGGGAGGACGCAGGCACTCTTGATTTTTACAGCCTTCTGCGTTTCTTCAGGGAGGGCGGACGAAATGATGGATAAGCGGCGGCGCTGGCTGGTGGTGTGGCTATGGCTGATGCTGCTGATTCTGGCTGTCTACCGCTTTGAGTGGCTGGAGGGCTTCCTGAAGCAGGCCTTCGGCAGCAAGCAGGTGTTCCGCCAGCGCGCGGCGCTGCCGGACTATATGCTTCAGCACCTGGGTCTGGTGATGATGTCCACCGGCATTTCCGCCCTGTTGGGCCTCGCGCTGGGGCTGGCGGTGCGCTTCCGCTCCCTGAGCGAGTTTCGGGAACCCCTGCTGCGCGCGGCCACCTTTCTGCAAACCGTACCCTCCGCCGCGGTGCTGGCGCTGTGTGTGCCCCTGATGGGCTACGGACAGACCCCGGTGGTGATCGCCCTGGTGTTCTACGGTCTTCTGCCCATCCTGCGCAACACCATCCAGGGGCTGGACGCCGTGCCGGAGGACGTCAGCCTGTCAGCCGACGGGATGGGCATGACCCCTATCCAGCGCCTCCTGCGGGTGCAGATGCCCCTGGCGTGGCCCGCCATCCTGGCCGGCATCCGGACCTCCGTCATCATCAACATTTCTGCCGCCACCCTCGGCGCGACCGTGGGGGCCGGGGGGTTGGGCGTTCTGATCGTCAACGGCATCCGCAGCATGGACGTGACGATGATCATCAAAGGCGCTCTGCCTGTGTCACTGCTGGCGCTGCTGGCCAGCAGCCTGTTCACGCTCGCGGAGCAGGAGCGGTTCAGGAATGGGCAATGACAGGCGCTTAGGCATCATGGATAAGTATCGATGGGAGCACTTCAGGCTTCCCAATACTCATTTCTCCAGGTAATGCTGTCAGCTTCAGTTTACTTTATCGCCAATGGCTGCGTGAGTCATACTGTTGTGCAGATGTACGCGGTTTGTGATCTATAGAGTGTTTTGCAGGCCTTTCCGCTATGGCTGCTGTCCCTTTGGGGCAGCAGCCTTCGATTCGAAGCCTTTTCTTACCGCCTTGTCCCACCCGCCCGGTTTTTTCAGCATGTTAAGAAAACCACTGACGCGCCAGAAACTGATCAGCTGCCTGGGGCCGAAATTCTCCAAAAGGGAATATAGGATCAAGACCAGGAGATCCTTCAGGACAAAACGACCCGCATCACTTTCTTCAATGGCAAGGGAGGATACGGAAATCAGCGCACCCAAAAGGATCGTTGTCACAAACAGGAGCAAGGCAAGTTCCTGATTCATCATGCCAAAGAGCAAGGCGAGAAGCACCATCACGTATGCTTGTATTTCAAATAAAGGCCCCATCAATTCAAAGATAAAGTAGTATGGAACTGCAATCATGCCGATTTTCCCATAACGTGGATTGAACAGCATTTTTTTATGGAAAGACAGTATTTCAATTAAGCCGAGGTGCCATCTGTACCTCTGCTTTTTCAGTGACTTGAGATCCTCCGGCACTTCAGTCCAGCAATTCGCAGTGAAGGAGTAGCCGATTCTGAAACTCTGTTTGAGCTCTTTCATGAAGCGGCTGATTCTGACAACAAGTTCCATATCCTCACCAACGGTATCCTTGCTGTATCTTCCGCTGCTGGTAAGGTAGCCGCCGATATTGATGATGCGCTCTTTTCTGAAAAGGCCGAATGCGCCCGATATGATCAGCAGGCTGTTAAGAAACGCCCATCCCAGCCTCCCGGACATAAACGCACGTGTGTATTCAACCGTCTGGAATCTGGCAAGTGAGTTTTTGGGGATCCTTATGTCCTTGATCTGACCCTGTTCTATGGTACATCCGTTGATTGGAAAAATATTACCTCCCAGGGCGGGCGTCTCTATACCTGTGTCCAATGTCAGGGAGGCAAGTTTCAGCAATGCTTCATCCTCAAGGAGTGAATCCGCGTCTATTCCGCAGAAGTATTCCTTATTTGCGATGTTGATCCTTGAATTGAGCGAGTCTGCTTTGCCTCCGTTTTCTTTATCCACCACGATCAGCTTGGGCATTTGCCGGTTGACATAGACGCCTCTGACCGGCTTTGTACTGAGCTTTGTCTCGACAATATAATCCACTCTGGTCAGGTCAAAATATCGCATCAGGACATCCAGCGTATTATCTTTTGAACCATCATTCACGATAATGAGCTCATAATCGGGATATTTCAGGTTGAGCAGGGAATTGGCGCTCTCAATGATGGTTTTCTCCTCGTTGTAAGCTGGCGCTATGATTGAAACGGAAGGCATGACCCCTTTTTTGAACAGCAAGGACATGTTTTTTGCCCGCCAGAGCCTGATTTGATTCTTCGCGTTGATAAAGGACAGGGCCAGAAGGCCCAGATAAATGAGACTGATAGCCATGGAATAGAAGGCGATGAAGTAATTGAAGTCAAGGATTAAGATCTTCAGCTGTTCAATAAAGGGAGTATCGCGAAGAATATCCCACCGCCTGAGGCAGTATATTGCCGGGAATAAAAGAACGCTGATAGCCAGCAGAACGCATAAAGAGACCACCAGCTTCCTGTCCCTTTTCTGTTCCCTGGGGGCGGCCGGTTTCTCCGTATACGCAAAACCGCACTTTGCGGATATCCTTGGCTTGAGGTACTTGGAGAAATTTGCTTCATGATCCGGCCGATCGCGTACCGCCGCCTTAACCAGGGCTACAAGCTCATTCTCAATATTGATGTCGTTGTTCTTGTTCATGAAATCGATGACTTCGCTGTTTCGCCCTGAGACAAGTATCTCCAGGATGATCTGCCGGGCATCTTCCTTTGATTTTGTGGACAGCTTCATGATATAGTACTCGATTTTTCCCGAAAGGACAGATGCCAGTCCCTGCCTGACTTCCGTGTCATCTGTGCCAGTAAACGCCTGCGCAACCAAATTGATATACCCAGGGTAGTTTTCGATGATCCTTGAGATAGCATATACAGCACTTCTTGCGGTTTCCCCGTTTTTCAGAAACTCAGTCAACCGAGTGATCATATGTGGTGAGCCTTTGGCAGAAAGGGATCTTACTGCGATGTTTTTAATCTGAATATCATCAGAATCAAGATATTCATCGCTATCCAGCTCTTTTGGGAAATAGGAGGCAAGCACTTCACATGCCTTGATCACCAGTTTCCTATAGTTCCTCTCAATGTCAATGCTGACTGGAATCTGTTTGTATCGTTTGCATAAATCCGAGTCATCGACCCTGCCTTTGTAATCGCATAGGATAATCCCGTCGGGCAGCCTCGAGCTGTTGATGCATTTGGCACAGGCGTCATCCTTGAAACGTCCGTATAATTCATAAATTTCTTCCGTATCGGCTTTCCTGTTCCTGACCAGATTCAAAAGGTATGCTTTCGATTGTTCGGAGAAGTATCTGGAAGCAAATTCCACGATCAGTTCCTTCATTTCAATCGCCTTGCTGTCAATGATTTCAGGCAGGTATGAATCAAAAGCCTTTCCGAAACCGGCCAGCATGACGTTGACCTTTTCCCTGTAGAAATGGTTTGAGTACATCAGAGATTCCACAAGCACCGGGATGGAATCCTTGCTGCCTATATCCGCAAGAGCATTGGCAATATAGAGCCGGACAACGTTGTCACGCTCTGAGGACAATGAATTTTCCAGGTACAAACTGGCCCTTTGAGTGCCAATCAGGCCCAGGGATGCAGCGGACTCAATTCTCCTGATTCTGGAAAATGAACGCAGGTGTTCAATATGGTAATCCTCCGCCCGGTCTATATCCAGGTTCTTTTCAAGGCGTTCACGTGTGCGCGTATCCAGATGGACGGATTGCTTTAGCTGCAGGTAACTTGATGTGACGGATCTGCGCCCGGTTCTCCTTTCTTCGATCAGATCAGAGTGAAGCACATCATGGTTCCGATTCATTCGCTGCCTGTGCTTTTGCCGCTTATTCAGCCGGTTGATCAACAGAACGCAAATGACAAGACAAATCAAAGAAAGCAATATCAAAGCAATGATCTGCAGGATCCCCATGCTGATATTCATATCATCGCGCTTTCCTTGAGCTTGTTTCTTACAGCGCCGATAAGCTCTGACAGCATAAATGGCTTTTTAAAGTATTGCTCAACTCCCAAATCAATGGCTCTCTGAACAGAAGCCTCATCTTTGAGATAGGAAACGATGAAGAAGGGGATACTTTTGGTGTCCGACTGTGACAGCAACCTTTCATAGAAAAGAAAGCCATCCGTTTTTGGAAGCATGATTTCCGATATGATAAGGCTTGGCTTGATTTCTTTCGCGATGTCTATGGCCGTTTCACCATCACCTGCTGTCAGCACATCGAAATTGAGATTTTCCAGAAAGGTCTTCAGTACGTCAATGTTCACTGCATCTGTGTCGACCAGCAGGATTTTCACTGCCTTGTCATGATAGGTGCCGACAGGCGAATTTGAGCATACCATATCCATTCCGCTGCTGACAGCCAGCCTGACACGTGTATTTGCCATTGTGTAAAACGCAGTGTCAGGATTGCTCAGATACTTTATGTCCTCACGCAATTCATCCAAACAGACGACTCCGATAGACGCGGTGATTTTTCTCAGGAATTTCTCCGATACTGCGATGGCATTCCTGATTTTCTCTGAATAGGCCAATGCTTTGCTCCTATCAGTATTTGGGATATAGCAGGCGAACAAGGAATCCGGCAGTTTGAAGAAAATCTCATTGCCTTCCCTTACACTTTCCAGAATATAGACAATATTCCTCAGCAGCTCATCCGTTTCCCTATCACCGTAGGATATCAGAAAATCCGTATAATCATCCACGCTGATCATCAAAAGGGCCGGATTCTGTTCCGAATTCTCTTCGATTACGCCATTGATCTCGCTGGACAGGTAATTCATAAAGAAGTTTTGATTATAGAGGCCTGTGACAGGACATCTGGTCAGTTGATATTCCGCCTCGTTCAGGCTGTTCGCCAACCTTTCATTGCTGCTTTTCAGCAATAAATTCTCTTTGGTCAGATTCTCAGCCCTTTCTTCCGCATTCATCAATGAGGATTCAAATACCTTCGGGAGCGGAATATCATACTCCTTGGCAAGAGTCTGAACAAACGGCTCAATCACCAGCAGCCAGGATATGCCTTTGATCAGCAAAGCCTTCTGGAAGATGAGGTTCCACAGTTCTTCACCCGTGTAGTTATAGTCGGTCACATTGAGCTCATCATCCAAAGTCAGATTCATGCCATCGACGAGCTGAATGGTCTCTTCCTTGCTGAAAATGGACGAATACCTTTTCAGCACCAAACTGGACAGATACATATATCCGCCGGATTTGGCAAGATCGCTCCTGATTGGCTTCAGGAATGATCCGCATTCCAGTTCCCTTAATGCCCTGATATATTTCCTGACGTCCTGACATATAATTGAGCCGTGCTGAGGCGCTATCATGGAAATGTCGAGATTGAGAAGGGATTCCATGACGGGGCGTATGATATCATTTGAGGGCATGTAATGCTCGTGGAAGACTTTCATTTTCTCAAGATATCCGTCCCCTGCATAAAGGCTCCACTCATAGGAAAACGCCCCGAAGAGATCACTTGAGAAAAGGATATTGGACACATGGTCATAGGTTGTGATCGCTCCTGCGAAATGCAGATAGGGCGTCTGGATGAAGCTCAGTCTTCTTCCGGATTTCAGTGTCAGCTGAAACTCATGGTCATTCACAAGGTAATACGCTGACTTTATTCCGTAGTATTTGACCAGTGTCTGTGTTCTCCAATGAGTAATGATATTGAATTTCAGGCCTTTTTGCTCAAACAAGGGGACACTTGAACAGAAATCCGGATCCTGATGATGGAGGATCACATATTTTACTTTCTCTATCGGAACGATGCTGCGAATATTGTCATATACGTATTCGAAATCCAGGACAGAACCGGGATCTATCAGAACGGCTTCCTCCTCTTCCACAATCAGATAAGGATTGCAGTGAAGTCCTCCGTCCTGGTCGTTCCCGCCTACCCAATAAGTGTTTTCAGCAATTTTCACAGTTTTTGGTTTATTCATAAACCACGCTCCATCTATTCCTGTTTCCCCATAGTCATTATGACACAAATACCATGAGATAGAAATACGGTCATAAACAGGGCGATCGCTCAGCTTCAGGAATACCGTACACAATAAACAGGAGGCGGAAAACCGGCGAGAAAGGAAAGAGAAAGAGTGCTTCACCGGTGAAGATGTCGGCGCTGACCCGCATCAACCCGAAAGGAAGACTCTTTCTCCGTGAACGTATGGCCGGGACATGAAATGCTGCCAATTACCGGTTGGGCTTTCACTCAGGCAAGGCATCGGAGGATATCCGAAAAATCAACAGGCACCGCACATAGGGTATCCGGATGTGATGGATCCCATCAAGGGCATCAACCCGGAACTGCTGCATCCGGGTTCTTTGGACCTGTTGCTCCGGCACACCCTGCTTCCCGGCATGAATGCCGTTCCTGCTGTTTCGCCGCGTACTTTTTTCGGAGCTGTGAAGGGGGATGCTCAGCGCTTCAAGTTCTCCCCGGCTCTCCGTCAAACCCCAGGCTGATGTTCGCGTTGCTGGTCCTGACGTTCAGCGTTTTCGCGCCCCCTGCCCGCTCACCCGGCAGGTTGTTTTTCCCGTTGCTGGTGCCGGACTTGACGGTATAGTCCTCCATTTTTCCCGGCAGGCTGCCCTTGATGCCGGCGTTGGAGGTGGTGAGGGAAATCGCGGCGCTGTCCAGATTGGACACGCGGATGCCGCTGTTTGAGGTCTTCAGGGTCAGGGCCTGCGGCGCGCTCACGCCTTCCGCGGTGATTTTCCCGTTGCTGGTCACCGCCTTGAGGTCCTGCCGGGACGTGACTTTTTCAAGGTTCAGGGACCCGTTGCTGGTCTGGAGCTCCAGTCTTTTTGCGTCGATGGTTTTTACTGTGAGAGATGCATTGCTCGTAGCCGCCGCGATTTGGCCCCAGCAGGAGAAGCCCTCCAGTTCAATCCTCGCGTTGGAGGTCTTCAGGTCCAGTTCCGCCGCCAGCTCATGGGGCACCTGAATGGTAACCTCCCGCGTCTCCCCGGAGAGGAAATCAAAGTTGAATAACACGCCGGACAGGTCAAAGGGCTCCCGGATCAGGCTCAGCCTGCCGTCCTCAAGGGTAAAGGTATATCTGATCTTTTCGCTTTCCGGATGGCGGATGATGATATCCTCCCCCTCGCCTGCGCGGACAGTCAGCTGCATGTTGCGGTCCCGTACGCGGATGAAGCGCGCCTGACCGGCCTTTACCTGTATGGTCTTGATGCCTCTGAAAGGCTGCTCCCCTTCGGGTTCGGGCGCATTGCCTGCCTTGCGCTCCTTCTCCTTTCCTTCCCTGAGCCGGACGGCGACCATCTCAGGCGCTTCCATCCTGCTGACCGCCTCCTCCTCGGAAAGCCCCTCATCGTCCATGCGGTCCTGCAGCAGCTCGTCAAAGTAACCGATGGCTTCCTCCACCTGAGCAAAATCGTTCTGTTCCAGCGTCATTTTCAGTTTTCCCAGATATTCATCGCGTTTCATGTTCATTCCCCCTCTGTCCTTCTCCTGCGCCGTTCTTTTCCGCCTGCCGGATCAATTCGTAGATCCTGCCCAGCTGCTCCCATTCCCGTGCGAAACCGTACATCTGCTCCCTGCCCTTTGCGGTGATCCGGTAATAATGCCGGAGCCGTCCTCCGTGCTCTTTGGAGTAGGTCTCCACCGCCCCTGATTCTTCCAGCCTCCGCAGCACCGGGTAGAGCGTCGATTCCGACATGGGCATCAGCCCGCCCGCCTGCCGGGAGAGCTGGTAGCCGTAGGAATCCCCCCCGCTGAGCAGCGCCAGCACGCAGGCCTCCGTCAGGCCGCGTTTCATCTGCGTGTCCATCCAGTCACCTCCTATGCGTCATATAATATACCGCATAGTATCGCGTGTCAACGTTCATTAAAAAATTCTAATCCGATGCAAAAATCATGGAACCGAAGGCTGTCGGCGCAGTGCCTCCCGCCTTTCTTTTCGAATCATCTTTCTGTATAATCAAAAAGGCAAAAAGCGGAAAGGGGACGGGATGCGCTTACAGAAATACCTCGCTTCCTGCGGCGTGGCGTCCAGGCGCAGAGCGGAGGAGATGATCGCGNNTCGCTTCCTGCGGCGTGGCGTCCAGGCGCAGGGCGGAGGAGATGATTGCCGAGGGCTTGGTCCAGGTGAACGGGCAGACCGTCCGGGAAATGGGCGTCCAGGTGGCGGAGGGCGATGCGGTCACGGTGGGGGGCGAGCCCGTCCTTCCGGAAGCGGAGAAGCGCTACGTCCTGTATTACAAGCCCGTCGGCGAGGTCACCACGGCCAGCGACCCGCAAGGCAGACCCACCGTGCTGGACCATTTCCGTGACTACCCGGTGCGCCTGTACCCCGTTGGCCGACTCGACTTTGATTCCGAAGGCCTGCTGATCCTCACCAACGACGGGGAACTGACCCAACGGCTGACCCATCCCAGTCATGAGGTGGAAAAGCGCTACATTGCCCGCGTGTCCAACCAGGTGGGCGAGGAGGAGCTGCATCTCCTGCGTTCGGGCGTGCCGCTTCAGGGGCGCAGGACAGCCCCCGCCAAGGTCAGCGTCCTTCGGCGTGATCCCTTCTCCACGGACCTGCTGATCACCATCCATGAAGGCCGCAACCGGCAGATCCGCCGGATGGTCGAGGCCGTCGGGCATGAGGTGGTCCGGCTCAAGCGCGTGCAGTACGGCGGCGTGACGCTGGGGGACCTGGAAAGGGGACAGTGGCGGGAGTTGACCCCTGAGGAGGTCCGCTCGCTCAGATGACGTCAGCGCCGTATCTCGCCTCAGCCCGGCAACTGGCTTCCCGGGTATTCACTGAGCTTCTCAACGCCGGTGACAGGGCGGTGGACGCGACATTGGGGAACGGGCATGACTGCGCCCTGATGTGCCGCCTGGTCGGGGAAACGGGCCATGTGGACGGCTTTGACGTGCAGGAGAAGGCGCTGTCAAACACCCGCGCGCTGCTTGATGCCCTGGGGCTGACGGCCAGGGCGGCGCTGCACCTGATGGGCCATGAGCGCATGGCGGAGGTGGTCCGCCCCGGCATACGCCTGGCGGCCTTCAACCTGGGCTGGCTTCCCGGTTCGGACAAGCGGCTGACCACACGGGCGGGGACGACCCTGTCCGCGCTGGAGGCAGCGCTCGGGCTGCTCAATACCGGCGGCATGGCGGTGGTCTGCGTTTACCCGGGGCATGAGGAAGGCGCCAGGGAGCAGCAGGCGCTGATGGAATACGCCAGGGCGCTGCCGCCCGACCGCTATACTGTGCTGTGGCACTGTTTTCTCAACGGCGGGCCCGGCGCGCCGGGCTGCCTGATGATCGAAAAAATATCGTTTGGAGGATGAAGCGATGAAACTGTCCGTGTTTTCTGTGGTGCTGGGGAGTATGCCGCTGAGGGAGGCCTGTCAATTTCTGGCCGAGCAGGGTGTAGACGCGGTGGAGATCGGCTGCGGGGGGTATCCCGGCACCAGCCACTGCGACCCGAAAGCCCTGCTAGGGAATGCTGAAGCGAAAAAGGACTTTTTCGCGGCTGTCAGGGACAGCGGGCTGGAGATCGCCGCCCTCTCCGTGCACGGCAACCCGGTCCACCCGGACAAAGAGGTCGCCCGGTTCTTCCATGAGGATTACGTCAACGCGGTCCGCCTGGCCGGGGAGCTGGGCGTCACCCGCGTCGTCACCTTTTCCGGCTGCCCGGGCGGATGCCCTGAGGACCGCTCGCCCAACTGGGTGACCTGCGCCTGGCCGGATGATTACCAGGACGTGCTGCGCTACCAGTGGGAGGACGTCCTTATTCCCTACTGGCAGGAGGCCGCGGGCATCGCCAGGGAGAACGGCGTGCAGCGCATCGCGCTGGAGATGCATCCCGGTTTCTGCGTCTATAACCCGGAGACCCTGCTGCGCCTGAGAGAGGCTGCGGGGGACGCGATCGGGGCCAATCTGGATCCCTCCCACCTGTTCTGGCAGGGGATCGACCCGGTGATGGCCATCCGCGCCCTGGGCAACGCGGTGCACTTCTTCCATGCCAAGGACACCCTGATCGACGGGGCGAACACGGCGGTCAACGGCGTGCTGGACACCAAGCATTATGCCCAGAACGGGCGCTCCTGGGTCTTCCGCACCGTGGGCTACGGCCACGACCGGCTGACCTGGAACCGCATCATCTCGGAACTGCGCTGCGCCGGCTATGACGGGGCGATCTCCATCGAGCATGAGGACGGCCTGATGAGCGGCAGGGAGGGATTGGCAAAGGCCATCCATTTCCTCAAGGACGTCCTGATCCGCGAGCAGTCCGGCGGCATGTACTGGGCGTGATCCCGGGGGATCCGGCCGCGCGGTTTCAAGGACTGCGCCACGAGGTACAATGCCCGGGAACGACAGGTTCCAGGGAGAGGATCATTGAGCGTTCATGATTTTGAATGGAAGTTTTTATGGAGGCGTAAGGCGTTGAGGATTCCGGAGGAGGAAAGGGCCCTGCTGGACCGGCTGGGCGCCATCCGTCTGACCTGCGAGGACCCGGTGACCAACTGCGAACTGATCCCGGACCGCCGCCAGGTCATCCTTTTGATCAAGGACCTGCAGTCCCTGATGTTCCCGGCGTATTTCCGCGTCAGCGAGAGCCATGCGCGGGAAGAGGGCAGCGCATACGGCTGGGCGAAAAGAGAACTGACCAGCCTGATCGGCCTCTCCCTGCGCTTTTCTGCCGTCGGGGAGGAAAGAAGCCCCGAAGCCCTTGCCGGGGCGCTGCTTTCCAGGCTGCCGGAGATCAAGGAGCTGCTCTGCGGGGACGCGCAGGCGATCTACGAGGGGGATCCCGCCGCCCGCAGCTGCGAGGAGGTCATCATCTGCTATCCCGGCTTCTACGCCATCTCCATCCACCGGCTCGCGCACGCGCTCTATGAACTGGGCATTCCGCTTCTGCCCAGGATCATGTCGGAGTTTGCCCATGAGAAGACTGGGATCGATATCCATCCCGGTGCCTCCATCGGCCGGCGGTTCTGCATCGACCACGGCACCGGCATCGTCATCGGGGAGACCGCGGTCATCGGGGACGACGTAAAGCTTTATCAGGGCGTCACCCTGGGCGCGAAGAGCTTCCCGCTGGATGAGCAGGGCCTGCCGGTCAAGGGCGTGCAGCGCCACCCGCGCATCGGCAGCCGCGTGGTCATCTACGCCAACGCCGTCATCCTGGGCGGGGACACCCATGTTGGGGACGACTGCGTCATCGGCGGCAACGTCTGGCTGACCGAGTCGCTGCCGGAGAAGCAGATGATGTACTACGACGGGGACAAGATCAAGGGGAAGCCGCTGTAATAGGGGCTTCCGCACTCATGTGAATAGACCCTTGATCCAGGGCAGGATGTAATGGTCATCATGCGATGGCACTTAAGCTGCGATACTTCCACAAGCCTTTCCATCAGCAATAGTGCAAATCCAATGATGCCTGACCTGCTTTTCTCAGTCGGGGCCGCGGGAAAGCAGCGGAGCAGTCCGCCTGATACCCAGGGTTTCAATTCAGATGCTTCCGCAAGAAAACTACAGTGTGATAGAAAGGGACATATGAAACGCATCGCATCACTGGCGCTCCTTATCCTTCTGCTCCCGCTGCCGGGTATAGGCGAAGCGGCTGGCCAGCCTTCCGGATGGGATTACGTCTGGGCCTGGCAAAATGATGTCGCCTATGTCGAGAAAGATGGGAAAATTGGCCTTATTCATAAAGACGGCAGAACAATGATTGAACCTCGGTTCGATTACGTCATGCCGTTTGAGAACGGGATCGCTGCTGTATATGAAGGATACATCGGTCAGGTCTATCAGGAAGAATTGGGTAAGTATACATCTTTCATTGCATTTGATTATTTGAGGGAGCCGATGCCCGGAAAGTGGGGATTGATCGATCAGGAAGGGCATGTGTTTGTGGAACCCCAATGGGCAGATGAGCCGCTTCATGGAAAGTTCAGTGAGAACAATTGGTCTGGTTACATGGATGACCGCGGAAGAGTGCTCTTGGATCCGGTATGGAAAACAGTTCCATATCAAATTGAATCAATGGAAGATCTTCAACCGGTTCAGCGCAACGGAAAGTTGCATTTTGTCGATGCGAACGGCAATGTAAAACTAACAACAGAAAATTTTGATTATATGAGCCAGACTTGGGATGCCCATGATGTATTCATGGAAGTGGAAATTTCCGTTGGCAAGGCGAAAGCAAAAAGAGGAGCAGTCGACAGGAAGGGGAACTTTGTCGTCCCGCCGGAATATGACGATGTGGGGCAGGTCAACATCGGAACTGTAGCTGAGATATTCTACTCCGGAGGAAGGTACAGCGGGATTGGAAGCGATTCAAGAGCGCTTGTCAGAAAAGGGGAAAAGTGGGGTCTTTGGGATACCGTAAACCGTCAATTGCTGGTGAAACCCGAATGGGACGAATACGCGTCATTCAGTCCTGATTTCTTCTTTGTACGGAAGGGCGGAAAATGGGGCCTGGTCGATATGGACGGCGAGACTGTCCATAAGCCGCAATGGCTGGATGTCAGCATAACTTTTCCCGGGGAAGGGCTCGCAACCGTGTTGGTACGGAACACAAAAGCCGGCGGGGAGTATGCGGCCATCAACCGCAAAGGTGAAGTGCTGGCCGAAGGCTTTAAAAGAATTGATCGTTTGGATTTCCACAACGGATTGGCAAGCGTCAGGGATTTTGGTATTGACAGCAATAAAAACGGCTATATCAATGAGGAAGGTGTCCTTGTCATTGAGCTCCCTGATGATTATTGGCAGAATGAATTTACAGGCAAACTTGCTCCTGTCAGGACTGATGAAAAAACTGGTTTGCTCAATACTGACGGCAAATGGGTGGTTGAACCCAGATGGTGGGACGTATCTTCTTTCTCCGGCGGGTATGCGACCGTGCAGGATGAATCCCTGGGGAAACTCGGCCTCGTCAGCGAGGAGGGACAATTCATCAGTGCCCTTGAATGGGACTGCATTGGGTACATGCGTGAGGGCTACGCTTTTATTTATGATGGACAATATAACCAAGGACAAAATTATAATGTAATAAGCCCTCGTGAGGCAGGCGTTCTGCATGGCAAGTATGGCTATATGAACGAAGAGGGCAAAGCGGTCATCCCTCTGCAATGGGACAGCGCGGGCGACTTTATCGGCGGGAAAGCGGCTGTTTTCTCCGGGCTGCATTCCGGAAATTTGTACGGAGAATATGGCAACTCAAATGATCCGATCATTGGTCAGCAAGGCTACATCAATCAACAGGGTCAGCCAATCAGCGGAGTGAAACCTCAGACTGATTCGCAGCGTCTGCATGAAGCTCTTGTACAAGCGGACGCTTTACAGGGACAGCCTGAGAAGTCTTTTATCAGCGGGTCTGTTGATGGCGTATCATGGAAGTACTCTGCCTGGCCGCTGAGAAAATGGGGCCTCGTTTCTACAGATGGAACGGATATCATCAAAGCGGAATGGGACGCGATCCCTGCCCTGTTCCAAAAACAAGTCTATGCAGATGGTGTTCTGACCAAAAACAACCAACCGATGAGTGACCGCTTTGCCGTTGTTGTCAAGGATAGGTTTAGCTTCGATGCTACAGGGGTAATCAGCCTGTCCGGGAAAATGATTCTGGAACCTGTGTGGAGAGCGGTTCACTTTGATCCTCTCACGAACAGGATATTGGTCGTTGACAGCGAGTACAGAATTGGGATCTATGGCCTGGACGGACAGCGGATTGCCGAACCGCAATGGGAGTGGATCGAGGAGTTTTCTGAGGGGCTTGCCGCTGTGCGCGTGGGAAAGAAGTATGGATTCATCGATGAATCCTATAAGACAGCAATCAAGCCCTCCTGGGACAGCGTTCGTGGTTTCAGTGAGGGGTATGCGGTTGTCAGGCAAAACAATAAATATGGGCTGATTGATGCCAGGGGAAAGTCTGTCAGTAAACCGCAATGGGAGTATTTGGATGATGTTTCCTGCGGGCGCAGCCTGGTCCGGCAGAAAGATCAATACGGCTATCTCGGGACGGACGGGAAGATCGCCATTGCGGCGCAATGGGATTTCGCCACCCGTTTCAACGATGGCAAAGCACGGGTGAAAAAGGACACAGCATGGGGTTTTATTGATGTAAATGGAGCATTGATCGGTGAATTGGCCTGGGAACGGGCTTTTGATTTCAGCCAGGGACGGGCTGCCGTCAAAAAGGACGGCAAATGGGGATTTATCAACGAATCGGGTGATATCGCGATCAAGCTCGAGTGGGATTACGTCTGGCCGTTCAACCATGGCGAGGCGCGGGTCGAACTTGGCGGCAGGTATGGCTACATTGACCTGGAGGGTGCTCTGATATCTGGATTGAAATAAGCAATAGAGTTGTTCCTGCCATTATCCCAAGCGTGTTTTTTGCTTGTCTATATCATTCAGTATTCAG
>MTKZ01000743.1_pt2 | contig 18167 bp, 22 predicted proteins | sample 1042781 | NCBI WGS metagenome assembly MTKZ01 (sample SAMN06212207, study PRJNA360539) | anaerobic digester metagenome | biome: Wastewater treatment plant; material: sludge; isolation source: anaerobic digester fed with sludge from wastewater treatment plant | place: Denmark: WWTP Viborg ... | reverse complement strand
CTGGTGGGTTTCGGCATTACCTTCCCCTCTTTTTCAAAAGCCCTGCAGAAGACACGCGGGTACATGTTCCCCTTTGGATTCATCCACTTCCTCCGCGCCTTAAACAAGAACGACCGCGCTGATCTCTACCTGGTTGGCGTGCGCGATGAGTACCGCCGCACGGGCATCACCGCTATGATGATGCACCAGATCCTGCAGACCTTCCTCAAACGCGGCATTAAGAAAGTGGAATCGAACCTCACCCTGGAGAACAACCTGGACATCCTCGCGATGTGGAAATACCTTGATAACCGCCAGCATAAACGTCACAGGTGTTATATCAAGAGATTTTAATTCACGGGAAGCACGGTGATTTCAATGGACATTCGTGAGGTTAAAACACCAGGGGATCTAAAAACCTTCGTACATTTCCCCCGTTCACTCTACCGGGGCAACCCGAACTGGGTGCCGCCGATGTACAAAAATGTGTTCAACACCTTCTCACCTGAAAAGAACGCTGCCTTCGAATACAGCCGCTCACGTCAATGGCTGGCATACCAAGACGGTAAAGTCGTCGGGAGGGTGGCGGCCATTCTCAGCGAGGGTCACCGCCAGCGCTGGAACCAGGCTTACATGCGCTTCGGCTGGCTGGATTTTGTGGATGACCCCGCCGTTTGCGCGGCTCTACTCGGCAAGGTCGAAGAGTGGGCGCGCGAAAACGGCTGCAGCGCGGTTCACGGCCCGCTCGGCTTCACCGACATGGACCAGGCAGGCATGCTGGTGGAAGGGTTCAACGAACCCGGCACCATGGCGACCATCTATAACCACGCCTACTACCCGAAGTACCTGGAACAGCTCGGTTATGTGAAAGACACCGACTGGGTCGAGTATGAGATCACGGTCCCTGATGAGCCCGACCCCAGGATCGCCAGACTAGCTGATATCATCCTTCGCCGCGAGAACCTGCGCCTGGTGAGCTTCACAAGGAAAGATGAGATCCTCGCTTACGCAAAAAAGGTCTTCGCCCTTTTCAACGAAAGCTACCGCGAGCTATACGGGTTCATCCCGCTCAATGACCGGCAGGTGGCCTATTACACCCAACAGTACTTCGGCTTTATCCGGCCTGAGTTCGTCACCGCCGTGGTCAACTCAACCGACGAGATGATCGCGTTTGGTATCACCATGCCCTCGCTGACGCGCGCCATGCAGAAGGCGGGCGGAAAGTTGTTCCCGTTCGGGTTCATCCACCTGATGCGCGCCCTCAAAAAAAACGATCGCGCTGACCTTTACCTGATCGCCGTCAAACCCGAGTACCAGGGCAAAGGTGTCAACGCGGTGTTGATCAACCGCATCAACGAGGTGTTCATTCAGAACGGTATCCGCAAGGTGGAATCCAACCCCGAGCTGGAGGATAACCACCGCGTTCAGGGTCAATGGAAGCATTTTGTCACCCGCCAGCACAAACGCCGCCGTTGTTACATCAAACACCTGGTCGACGTACAGTAAGGCAGTCCTTCCGCGCCTCCAACCTTAAGGTCAGAGACACGGTTGACTAACTTATTCTTCAGTACTCGCAGTTTCACAGATCGTGATCCTGGCTTCCTCAGCCCCTTCGAATTCCGCGAGGATCGACTGCCAGCCGAAGAGTTGCGACTGCACCAGGGTGATATCTCGCGCTTCAAGCGGCAGAATTCCCTGCCTAATCAGTTGCTCAGTCAATTGAAGGGGCATGTGCTGCGACCGCAGGAACAGATCAATTAGCAGGATCGTATTGTCATCACCCGCAATGCGGTTGATCGAAAACTTTCCGCACGCGGCACAACGGTGGATCAACATCAATTCACCCTGTTTCTCCGCCTGGTAGCGCTTGAGCGTGTGTTTAACGGTCAGCCCAACCGGTTCCATGCGGCTATGGCAGGTTGCAAGGCGGTCACCCGCTTTGCGCTGGTCCAGGTGGCGCGACCACAGGCAGTACGGGCAGTGGTTGCGGTTGTTCACCCCTGAAACCTCTCGGTTTAGGCTCACCATCGAGCCGCAGTTGGCACACTTAAATTCCTCTTTCAGCTCATTTCCGCGGGATCTGCTCGTGCGTGATGGGCTAACAGCGCCTTTCGGGTGATACTTGCGGCGGATCTTTTCAAAATTATCATAAGCGTCGTCTTTCCAACGCTGGTGTTTGTTCTTTTTGTTCACTTCTGGTACCTCAAACCAAAAAACCGCGGTTATCCCGCGGTTCCAAATAATCGACTTGAATATTTAACAGAGGGCTGAACGACCTCGACGTGTCATTAAATGCAAACCACGGGCAGGAGCTCACCCGTGGTCATAAAAACCTGTTATACAGATTCTTAAATTGCCAGGCGCGCTCTTGCTCTTTTATGGCTTACAAGGACCGTGCTAAAGTTATACAAAAAACTCTCCTTAATAAATCTTGCAGAATTATCACACAATTGGGGTGAGTGTCAAGTAATGTCCCACAGTCCAGAGCCGTGTGCCGCTTATGAGTATAATAATAACATGCCAAAAACGATCAGCCAGTACGTGTGCCAGCAGTGCGGTAAGGTAGTGCCGCGCCAGATGGGTAAATGCCCGCAGTGTGGAGGGTGGGATACCTTCATCGAAGAAATGATCCAGGCGCGCTCTGAGCCGGCCAAAGCCCACGCCCGCGGGGTGAACGTTCGTTCATTTCCGCGACGCATGGGGGATATCACAGGGGATGCCGAAGAACGCATCCTGCTGCCGATCAGTGAGTTCGCCCGTGTGTTGGGTGGCGGTGTGGTGCCAGGCTCGATCGTGCTGGTAGGCGGCGACCCGGGTATCGGCAAATCTACCCTGCTGTTGCAGATGGCCCTGGAAATGGCCGGTGCGCAAAACACCCCCGGACAAAAAGTTCTTTACGTTTCTGGTGAGGAGTCAGAACGCCAGATCAAGATGCGCGCATTACGGCTTACCCGCCTGGCGGGAGAGAAAAACGTGGCTGAATTCAGCGACGACCTCCTTCTGCTCACTGAGACCAACCTGGAAACAATTCTGGAGCATGTGCTCACACTCAAACCCGACTTGTTGATCGTGGATTCCATCCAGACCGTGTACCTACCCGACCTCGCCTCGACCGCCGGTTCGGTCAGCCAGGTGCGTGAATGCGCCAATCGTCTGCGCGAAATGGCTAAATCCAGCGGCATGGCGGTTTTCCTCGTGGGGCACGTCACCAAAGAGGGTGTGATCGCCGGGCCGCGCGTACTTGAGCACATTGTAGATACAGTGCTCTACCTTGAAGGCGACCGCTTCCAATCCTACCGCCTGCTGCGCTCTGTGAAGAACCGCTTCGGCGCGACGGCCGAAGTGGGGGTTTTCGAGATGCGCGACCGCGGCATGGTGGAAGTGCTCAACCCCTCCGAAGCCTTCCTGGCCGAAAGACTGGTCAACGCGCCAGGTTCCGCGATTGCGGTCACCATGGAGGGCACCCGCCCGCTGCTGGTGGAGATGCAGGGGCTGACCAGCCCGAGCAACCTCGGTAACCCGCGCCGCACCCCCAACGGGGTGGATTTCAACCGCCTGCTGCTCATTACCGCTGTCCTTACCCGCCGCCTGGGCATCCGCCTGGCGGAGCAGGACGTGTTCGTGAATGTCATCGGCGGGTTGCAGGTGAGCGAACCCGCTGCCGACCTTGCCATTGCCGTGGCAATCACCTCGTCCATCAAGGATGTACCGGTCAAAGCAGATTTGGTGCTGATCGGTGAAGTGGGTCTATCCGGTGAGCTGCGCTGGGTGGGGCAAATGAATACACGCCTGCGTGAAGCCGCCAAGCTTGGATTTAAAACCGCGGTGATTCCGCGCCGCGTTCGGCAGGGAGAAGCCCTGCCCCAGGGAATCGAAATAATTGAAGCGCGCTCTTTACGCGAGGCGCTTCATCTCGCGATATTGACTGATAAATAAACAAACTGAATCCGGAGGAAAAGATGACTGAAAAAGGGATTCTTAATTGGGAGCCTGTCTCACTGGTCAGACGTAATCATGGGCTTGAGCACGCCACGCTGAATCTTCTCGCAAAAGAGTATCCATCGCGCCCCTTTGCCGGTCATTCTGATCAGAAGGGTTTTTGGGTCATTGGTGACGTCTCGACAGATAAATTGCTTGAGACCGTTCAGGAAGCGTTGAAGCGCATGAACGCTGGTGAGAAAAAACTGGCTATCCATGCCAACTGCGGTACAAATTACGTGACCGCGGGGGTCATTGCCGGCACACTGGCCTGGCTGGCCACGTTGGGGACGGGTAATTCTTTCAAGAAAAAACTGGATAACTGGCCGCTGCTCATCACCATCATTACCGGCTCTTTGATCGCGGCGCAACCACTGGGGCCAAAGGTTCAGGCCAGGCTTTCCACCTCCGGCGAACCGGGTAATCTCAAGGTGCGCCAGATCGTCCGTTATGAACGCAAGGGTCCCACCCTCCATCGTATCCTCACCGCAGATGTCTTTCCGGCTGCCGGCGAGGAAACGCAGCAAGCCTTGGAGAGCTGACCTTTGTCCTCTACTCACCTCCATCTCCTGCGCGGAGATGATCAATTCAGCCTCAAATTAAAACTGTTGAAGCTGCAGGAAAGCCTTGGGGCAGACTTTGACCCCGCCATGAATCTATCCCGTCTAGATGGACGCAGTGCGTCCATCGATGACATTCACTCCGCCGTTTCCGCACTGCCTTTTTTCGGTAGCAGCCGCCTGGTCGTCGTCGACTTCGGTGTAGGAAAGTTGGACAAATCCCGCCAGGAGGCTTTTGTCGCCATGCTGGCATCTGTTCCACCCACAAACCATCTGGTCCTGGTCATCGAAGATCATCAGAAGTGGCGGCAGGACCAGGGCACCTGGGTGCAGGTGTGGGAAACCCTCAACCCCTCCCACTGGCTGGTAAAGTGGTTCTCCGCCAACCCGCAGGCTGAGATCATCGATGCCGGGCTGCCGGATACGCGCAGCATGCACACCTGGATCGCCGAAGAAGCCAAACGCCTGGGCGGCAGGATCGACCCCGCAGCAGCCAACGAGTTAAGCCTGCACACCGGCAATGACACCGGCATCGCAAGCCAGGAGATCGCGAAGCTGCTGATGTACGTGGATTTCAAACGCACTGTGACCCATGAGGACGTGCTGGAGCTGGTATCAGCAGAGGGTTCCACAGATGTTTTCGACATGCTGGACCGCCTGATGAGCGGGCGCACCAGGGAAGCCCAGTTGATGATGCGCCGCCTGCTCGATGACGCGCAACCCGAGATCCTATTGGGGGCGGTCATTCACCGCTTCAGGCAGTTATTGCTGGTCAGTGAAGCGCTGGATAACAATGAGAACCCGGCGGAAGCCGCCCGCACACTCGGCATTCTGCCCAGGAAGATGAACGACTACACCTCCGCAACCCGGCGCTTCGGTCCGGGCAAGCTGGAGCAGCTTTACCACCGCTTGCTGGAGATTGATCTGCAGGCCAAGACCTCGCAAGTGGATCTTGCCACCAACCTTGAGTTGTTTCTGCTGGAAGCAGGTAATTAATTCCAAAAACATAATATAGAGGTTAACTATGGCTCACCTGTTTGAACCGTTGACGATCAAGGACATCACACTGCGCAACCGCATCGGCGTATCACCCATGTGCCAGTATAGCTATCGCGACGGGTTCTCCACCGATTGGCAGGTGGTACACTTGGGGGCGCGCGCGGTTGGTGGAGCCGGGCTGGTCATCGCTGAGGCAACCGCGGTGGAGCCGCGCGGGCGCATCACCCCGTGGGACGTGGGCATCTGGTCTGATGAGCATATCGCCCCTTTGCAGCGCGTGACCAGGGTGATCAAGGAAAATGGCGCCGTGCCGGGCATCCAGATCGCTCACGCCGGGCGCAAAGCCTGCACCGGGCAACCCTGGACCGGCGGTAAACCCGTCCTACCGGATGACACGGATTGGTGGCAAGCGGTAGGCGCCAGCCCCCTCCCATACTCCGCAGCCCATCAGGTGCCGGTGGAACACATGATCGAAGGCATCCACGAGATCCGCGACTGTTTCGCGCAGGCGGCGCGGCGCAGCCTGGCCGCCGGATTTGAGTGGCTGGAGATCCACGGCGCGCACGGCTACCTGCTGCAGTCCTTTTGTTCTCCAAAATCGAATCTGCGCACTGATCAGTATGGCGGCTCGTTTGAGAATCGTGTGCGTTTTCTGCTGGAAGTGGTGCGGGCGGTGCGCGGCGTGTGGCCGGAACGCCTGCCGTTGACGGTGCGCATCTCGGGCTTTGAGTGGGTGGAGGACGGCTGGACCCTGCAGGAATCTGTAGCGCTTGGCAGGCTGCTCAAAGAAGAGGGCGTGGACCTGGTGGACTGTTCTTCGGGCGGCAACGTGGAAAAAGCGCGTGTGCCGGTTGAGCCGGGATACCAGGTATTCATCGCCGAGGCAGTGCGCAAAGGCGCCGGCATTCCTACAGCAGCGGTGGGGTTGATCACACAGGCAAAGATGGCGGATGACATCATCCGCGGAGAACTGGCTGACGTGGTGCTGTTGGGGCGAGAGATGCTGCGCAACCCGTACTGGGCGATCCACGCCGCCAAGGAACTGGGACACCCTGCTCCTGTCCCGCCGCAATACCTGCGGGCGTTGTAGCACAAAGGAAAATAGACCGCGAAAGAGCGGCTGGATTTGCATCCAGCCGCGGAGTTTTAGTACTTGAGCAGTTGTTCGCGAATTTCTCCCCACTTGAGCGCGTCAGCGATACCCTGCTCGATGGACATTTCTGCTTTCCAATGCAGCAGGCGGTAGGCTTTATCCGCGTTGGTGTAGGAACCGGCCACGTCTCCGGGGCGGGGACCACTCTCGCGCTTGTTGATGGTCTGCCCGTATACTTTCTCAAAAGCGGTCACCAGTTCGCGCACTGTTACGCCGCGCCCGGTGCCCAGGTTGATGACCAGGTAATTCTCGCGTGGATTCGTGGCGCGCTCAAAGACCTTATCAAAATCTGTGACCGCATTAACGTGCGCACGAGCCAGGTCCCACACGTGGATGTAGTCGCGGATGCCAGTGCCATCCCGCGTGGGATAGTTTGTGCCGGTGATCAGGAACTCCGCCTGGCGGCCCTGGGCAGTATCAACGAGCTTGCCGAGCACGTGCGTGGGATGCTGCACATGTATCCCGCTGCGCATCTTTGGGTCTGCCCCAATGGGGTTGAAGTAACGCAACGCGATCCCTTTCATTTTGTAGGCGGCGCAGTAATCCCTGAGCACCATTTCCATCATCAGTTTGGTGCGCGAATAAGGACTGTTGGCATTAAGGGGGGCCTCTTCGGTGACCATAAACCCCGGTACCAGGTCGTAAAGAGCGGCTGAAGAGCTGAATACCACCCGGCCATAACCAAGCATCGAGAGGTAGTGAAAGAACTGGATGGATTTGGAGACGTTGTCCTGGTAATACTCGTACGGGTGGCTGACGGACTCAGGCACGACGATCAAAGCGGCGCAATGCACTGTCGCCTGGATCTCCGGATGATCTTTAAAAAGCTGCGTGACCAGTTTTTCGTCCGCGATATCGCCCTGGTAAAAAATACGCCCACGGGTAAATTCCTCTCGCCCTGTGACCAGTGAATCCAGGATGACGGGTGTATGTCCGGCGTCCTCTAATGCGGAGCAGATGGTGCTGCCAATATACCCCGCACCTCCGGTAATGAGATATTTCATACGCCTCCTATCACGCTTTATGCCTGGTTGAAACGCACCACAGTTGTTACGGTTACCGCTGTCAAGTATACCCAGATTCACCTAATTGTGGTCGGGGTATTCGTTACAGTACACCTGGCTGTACTGGTATGACAACAATCGAGTCTTCCAACAAAAAGGTTGGATCCATTTATTAGACACAGTGAAACTCAACGCTACGAGCGTCGAATTTTCCGCTGTCAGTAAATTTATGAAAAATCTACCCAAGCAGGGCGATAATAAACGCCACCACGCCCACAGCGGCCATGACCGCGCCCAGGATGGTGAACAGTTTTCCGCCCGCGGCAACAGTTTCGAGAACGGCGTCTTTGGGTTTATCAGGGTTGTAATACACATTCACCCGGGATCCGGCGGGGTAGCGGGCGACGATCTCCTGGGCTTTTTTGTAGTCGTAGCGATTGGTGCCAAACGCGATACGTTTGCCGGTAAAGGGCTGACCCATCACAGAGTAGTTGTATTCAACGACCGGCTCATAGGTCACCGAGGTATTCCCTTCGGAGTCGGAATCTTCGTGCTGGACCACCTCGGTACGGGCAACTGTGCCGGGCATGGACGGCCAGGACTGGGCGGCTTTAGCGCGCTTCATGGCGACCAGACCCACGATCAGGAAAATGACCCCAAGCAGCAGAAAAACGAGCCCAAAAATCCAAGCGAGATTCATACTCATACTGTTTCTCCTGGTTAATAAAGGTCAAACATGCTAATTAAGTTATGACCGGACGATTGTACCCGGTTCCATTCCCTCTTGAGCAGGCCTCAGAGGAGGAAGAAAACCGCCACCGCGAGAACGATCAGAAGAATACCAAAGATCAGGTTACTGATACTGCCGCTCGCGGCTGTTTCGAGCACGGAGTCTTCGACCTTATCCGGGTTGTAGTGCGCGTTCACTTCAGTTCCAGCCGGGTAACGGGCTACGATCTCTTCGGCTTTCTTGCGGCTGGTCTTTTTATCGCCAAAGCTGACGCGGGAACCGTTGTAAAGCGAGCCCATGACCGAGTACTGGTAATTTACCACCGGTTCATACGTGGTGCGGCCGGAAGCGGAATCGCTGTCATGTTGCAGGCGCTTGCGCACCTCGGAGTTTAAGACGGTTGAGGGCACGACAGGCCAGTTTTGGGCTCTTTTAGCCCGCTGCCGGTTGACGATACTGATCACAATCAAGCCGATACCCAATACAAGGAAGAATAAGGAAGGGAGGAGACCAGGCATTGTAGATACCCCTTTCGAAGCAGGATTTTTTATGACGGGAAGAGAATCCCGAATAAACCGACCAGCAGACCAGCAACTATGAAGAAGATGCCCGGGATGAAGGAGCGCGCGCCTTCAGTGGACCACGGGGCGAGCACTGCTTCTGAAGGTCTCTCTGGGTTGTAATAGACCGGGGGAGTGGTATCCACGGCGTACTTCTCGCAGATGCGTGAGGCGGTGAGGTAATCGTAGGTGGTTTCGCCGAAGATCACGTTCTTGGAGGTATAGGGGGTGCCGTTGATGGTGTACTCAAAGGAAACATCCGGAACGTAGGCGATGCTGGCTTTACCGGTGGCGCTACGGAAGCGGTCTTCCATTACATCAGAAGTCAGCACCCGCCCAGTGACGGTAGGCCAGGATTTTGCTTTTTTGGATTTAAGCCGGCCATTGACCGCCTTGTACATAAAAAGTACGCCAACCGCGCAGATGCCGATCATGAAGATGATGGAAAGGACCATTAATTACTCCGGAGTGAAATTGATTCCTTATTATAACCGCGGATGACCTGCGGCTTAGAGGATGGAACGCGCCCAGGCAGCCGCGCGATCACGTTCACCTTCTTTAAGCGGACCCTCTGATTCAAGGACGATAAACCCATCGGAAGGGATGGCGAGAGTGGCACCTTTACCGGCGAGGGTTTTGGCGATGACGCGGTCAGCGTAGCCGCCTTTTTTCACGATGAGCCGGAAAATGGGATTCTTGATGGAATCCAGCGGGATGCGGGTATCGAAGGCCGCGGCATTGACCCCTTTGAGCGCGTCATCGGGGAGGGAGGCGAGGAAAGCGGTGATGGCGGGTGTGGGTTTGAAGCCGCGGGTGGGCGAGCCAACGAAGAGAATATCAATGCCGTTCAGATCGGCGGCGGTGACGTCGCTGACGTTTTGCGCGGAGGTGCCATCCCCTAAAGCGGCAGAAATGGAGCGGGCGATCCTTTCAGTATTGCCGAAGACGGAATCGTAAATGACCAGGGCGTTCTTGGTACTCCAATCGGGCGGAGAGAATCGAGAATCGAGAATCGAGAATCGAGAATCGAGAATCGAGAATCGAGAATCGAGAATCGAGAATCGAGAATCGACATCGATTATAGCAAGGTTGTGGCGGTCTGCACCTTGCGGTTTTGTGAAGCACTGGCGGAAAGCACGGTTGGAAACTTCATGGTTTCGATAACTATTGGATCAAATAGAAACAAATCATTTTTTGTAAGGCTCTGGAAGGTTGCGATGCCGTATAAGAGGGCAATACATCGTGGTTTCGATAACTCCAGAAACGAATCAAAAACGATTCAGATTATGGAACGCGCCTGAACAGTGAAGGCGCAAGCACTTGCTTTGAAATTTTTAAAGGGCAAAATATGACCACTATATTATAGAACAAATTTTCTTGTTTGTCAAGCATTTAGGGGTTTTTTAAGGTTACAGGCAGGTGATAAGAACCATGCTGCCGGGAAAGCGGGAGCTGGCGAGAGTGGTTAGGTGGTAAAGGAAAACGAAGCGCTCAGTCTTCGAGGACGAAGGTGACTTTGAGCTGCACGAGGTAGGCGCAGATATGGCCGTCCTTGTCGATCTGGACCTCCTGGTTCTCGATCCAGGCGGACCTGACGTTATCCAGCGTCTTGCAGGCACGGGCGACGCCCTGTTCCAGGGCATCCTGGAAGCTGACTGTGGATGAAGCTTTGAGCTCGGTAACACGCGCAACGGACATGGTTTCCTCCTTTGACCCGCGCCGGGGTTGGCGGGGCACGGGTTGATTGGTTTCATTATAAAACTTTAGGGCGGGAAAACCAAATACAGGAGAGGGAGCGTCGGGAAAGGATCAGGGAGTACCCCCTTCCAGCCCATCAGCGCGCTCGAGGCGCTCGACCAGGTCGGCGACGAAATTGAAGGCGGGCATGCCGTCGATGACGTCGTGGTCTAGGGCGATGGTAAGGTGCAGGATATCGCGTTTTTGCACTTCGCCGCCGCGCAGGACAGGTTTGCGATTAAGCGAGCCGATACCGATCGAGAGCGGGTGCATACTGGTGGGGACGATCCAGGCGGTGGCGCGCCCCACCGTGCCCAGCGAGGTGACCATCACCGTGCCCATCATCTGCTGCACACGGCGTGGATTGTTGAGGATGAAAGAACGCATCACCCACAGGCGCAGCCATTGGGGCAGCGCGGCGGCCAGGCGCAGCCAGCGTTTATTGGCGCCATCCCCCAGCACCAGGCTGCCGTCCTCCATCACCGCCTGCTCCACCGCGGACTGGATCTCAGTGGTGATCTGCAGCGCGGAACGCTGATTCACGGCGCGCAGTACCAGCGGCAGCGGCACGGAGACCCCCTCGACCTGCTTTTCGACGATGGTGGAGATGTCCACATCCTTGAAAACGACCACCTTGTGGCGCCCGCGGTGAACCCCGTTGACGGGCGGGTGGCAGGCGACGGTATCAGCGAGGGTCTTGATGAACCACGCCAGAAAAGAGACCTTGTTCCCCGGGAAGCGCAGAAGTTTAAGCCGCAGCAGCGCTTCGGTCACGTCCACTTCAAGCAAGGAGCGCACATAATGTTTATCGCGGCTAATGCGCCCGGTATCCGCGGTGAACTGCCGCACCGGCGGGTAGGTGATGGTAATAAAGTCCTCAGAATCCATTAATTTTCCTCCTAAGGATCGGAAAAGAAAGAAATCATCCAATCCACTATAGCACTCAAGACGGCGGATCGATCGGACATGGTGAAATTGTATAGAAGAAGCAAACTCTGTTTGCTAGCGGGTGCACACGAGGGACATGGCGTACGAACCGTGTTCAACCGATTCCTCTGTGACCGTGAAGCCCAGAGAGCGGTAAAGTTGAACAGCGGGGAGGTTGTCGCGATAAACATTTAACGTGATCACTGCAGGGTGGAAACGCTCCAGCGCAGAATCGATCAGCCCACGCACCAGTACGCGCCCCAGGCCCTGCCCGCGCACGGCGGGGGAGAGGATGACGCGCCCCAGGTGCACTGCCTCAGACGGACGGGGGAAGGTCTGACCAAAGCCGGCGAGAGTGCCGGCGGAATCGACCAGGGCGAAGGTGTTGTGCTCATCCGCGCAAATCTCACGCCAGGTTTTGACCTCGTCCGGCGGGTAGGTGAGCAGGGGTCCGCCCCACATCCGCAGGTCCAGCGGGGAGTGGATCCAGTTAAGGACAACGGTTAAGTCATGAGGTGCGGCGGGGCGGAGGGTGTATTCCATGGCAGGGTTATTGAGGGTCGCGCGGGATGAAGGCGTAGGCGCGCACGTGGCAGATGCGCCACACACCATCCTGTTTCAGCAGCACATCGGTGTAGTCGTGCACCAGTTCACCTCCGGAGAAGTTGTCTCCTTTGAGGGTGGCCTGTCCATCCACCAGCGCGACATCGGGGGTGATGAGGAAAATGGACTTGAGGCGGCTGGAGTGGGTGGAACCGGCGCCTTCGCCGGCCAGGAAAGCGGTGAGCGACGGCGCGATCTGATCCAGACCGGTCCACTGCACGCCGTAGGGGTTGATGATGACCGCGTCAGGCGTGAAGAGGGAAAGCAGGCGCGCCGTGTCACCGGCAGACCAGGCCGCGTCGTAGTCGAGCTCGACTGCACGAACGGCGGCTTCTTCACGGGCGCGGTCGACGGGAGAAAAGGGTTTCATGGGGTACTCCTTTGGGTTAATTGTAAGGCAAAAGGAGGGGGGTGGGTGGTTCTGGCGATCCTCATACTTCCGCTGGAAATGCTTTTTTTCGCGTGCTATACTGGAATTAAGAACTCTCCTTCTTTATTGCAGGAGGTATTCCCATGCAGCAAAAATCATCCGGGCGCATATTACTGGAAATATTGGGGCTCGTGCTTGCCGTCGGCGCGGCTGGCGCGATCCTGCTGACGGTGTACACCTACTCCGCGTTGGGCTGGGCGCACAGGAGCGGGGTGTACGAAACCCCGCAGGCTGGAACGATCGCGAGAGCCAACCGGTTTTATTGCGATGTTGAAAAAGTGGATATCGAGCACGCCTCCACCAACTCCTTCGACGGGTCCAACCCGCACATCTGGTACGTGATCTACCGGGTGTACGCAAAAAACCACGCCCCTTGCGACGCGGATAAACCAGGGTCGGTTTTGTATCACGGCACTTATGAGAACGCCGGCAACTTCTGGCTGAACGTGAAACAGGGCTGGGTGTTCATGCCGGAAGGGAAGTTCCCTATGGTGATCGGATTCTGGATGAAGGTGCTGGGTCTGGCAGGTCCGGGGGATGCGTATCACATTCCACTGGGCGGGTAGAAAAACTCGTCGCACCTCTCCGTTGCGTTCGCACCTCTCAGCCCGTTCGGGAAAGAAAACAACTCCCCGATCTCTGTTAGGAAACCGGGGAGAAAAGCAAAGCGTGCTTATTGATAATCTGTTTATGGATTGACCACTTCGATGCTCAGGGGGAGAGAGCAAAAGGCGGTGGTCCCGTCCATGGTCAAAATCCAGGCAGCATCATATTTGCCGGCAGTGGAAGGCGTTTTCATGTCGACGATGAGCGTGATCTCTTCGCCGGGCGCAACTTCTTTGCTGACATCAAAGATATCGCCCTTGGTTTGAAACTTGGTGCCGCTGACGTATTTGAAGTCCAGGCTGCCCACTTCCCAACGCTTGGTACCGACGTTTTTTACTGTCCATGCACCATCAAAATCCCAGTTGGTTTTAATTTTTGTACCGTCAGCGGGGGAGATAGCCACCAATTTGCAGCTATAGGCACCGGGGGTGGGAGTTAAGGTTGGCACCGGCGTGTTGGGCACCGCTGTAAAGGGGATCCAGGTGTTGGTTGGCGTGGGAGCCAGCGTGGCGGTCGCTTCAGGGGTGAAGGTTGCTGTGGGTTCCAGGGTTGGCTCGGGGGTAAAGGTATTGGTAGGAATTGCCAGGGCTGTGCTGGTCATTTCAGCGGAAACCGCCTGGAGCGTTTGGGCAACAGACGCGTCCACCGTGGCCTGCTGGATTTGCGGGTCCACAGTCGGGGCCAACGCGCCGCAGGCGGAGAGAAGCAGCGCCAGCATGATCATGACTGAACCTGATATCAACAGGTTGTTTTTGCTTTGTGATTTGATTTTCATATTCTCTTTTCCTTCTATCGACTTTTTCGTAGCAATATTTCATCTATTAAGATGTATTTTACCCATTAAAAGTTCCATTTTTTTCACCATAATGAACAAAAAAGCCTCGTCGATCCCCTCACTGCGTTCAGGGTAGGCTCCTCGTCGACCCCAATGAACCCTCGTCGATCCCCTCACTGCGTTCAGGGAAGGCTCCTCGTTGACCCCATCGCAAAATACGCTCTGGGGTGCCGAGGAGCAAGGAAGTGTAAAAATATACTTGCCCTGAAGGGCAAGTATATTTTTAGGCTCCTCGTCGAAGACTCGAACTTCGAACCTAGCGGTTAACAGCCGCCCGCTCTGCCGATTGAGCTAACGAGGAACGCGTTCATTATTATAATTCATGCGTGGAAACTGTCAAGCGAAGTTAAAGAAAAACAGGGTTGCGAGTGGCAGCCCTGTTCCTGTTTACTTCAGTTCATTCTACGGTTGGACGAGGCAGCTGCCGTCTTGCACACGCAGCCCGCTGCCGAACTGTCCGCCACCCCGGCGCATGCCGTAACCGGTGCCTGTGCCATCAGCAGAGCGAGTGCCCATACCGAAGCCACCACCAAAGCCACTGGCCTGGCGATCAGCAGCCTGGATCATCCAGTCGTACTGCGCCTGGTCGATGTAACCGGCTGCGAGCGCCTGTTCTGCCACCGAAGCGTGGATTGAGGTCTTGAGCGCGCGGAAATCCTCGAAGGACAACCCGGTGCCGAGCGCAATCTGCGCCAACCGCTCACCGTTTTCCACGCGGGATTCCAGTTCTTCCACGCTGAGACCGAGTTCGGCAGACCAGGCTTCCATCATCAGGTTATGCACATCTTCGTTCACATCACGGTCAACATTGGCCACACCCAAACCACCACGTGCCGCGCCGCGCCCGCCGCCCTGTCCGTAGAATGGCTGATCCACCGGACCCTGCGCATTAGCTGTGGATACAAAGCCGAACGCCGTAACCATCACACCTGCCAAAAGTAAACTTACCAGTAATTTTTTCATCGTAATCTCCTTATTTTTACAGAGTGTATTTTTCTCTGTTTGATTACCCCCATGATAGCCGGCAGATGTGAAGAACTTATGAATTTAATGTGAGGATGTTGTGAATGTGGGTAAATTTCTGCGGGCAACCACCACAAGCTGCCTCAGTTAAGCAGCAGGCGCACCAGGGCGACGAACAACATGCCCGCCAGCACGGTGCCGAAGAGAGTTTTCCACTTCCAGGCGATGAAGACGCAGGGCAGCGCAGCCCACAGGTAGAGGTTGTTCCACGCCAGGTTGAGAGCGCGGTCTTCCACCAACAGGGAGGGAGCCAGCAGGGCGGCCAGCACCGCAGCGGGGATATAGCGCAGCCAGGCGGCAAAGAACGGCGGAAGGCTGCGACCGCGCAGGAACCAGGCCGGCAGGAAGCGCGGCAGGTAGGTGACGAGCGCCATGCCCAGGATGGTGATCAGGAGCGTGTTTTGCGCCATGTTTCCACTCCCGCGGCCGCAGCCGCCGCGATCACCGCTGCCAGAATCACGTTCCAACGCGTGAGTCCAACTCCCCAAATAAGCATGGACAGCGCACCAGCACCAAGCGCCACCCACAAGTAAAGATGTCCGCGGATCTGCATCACCAACAGAGCAATGAACATGGCCGGCAGCGCATAATCCAACCCGAACAGGCGCACATCTTCGATGAGACCGCCAGCCAGCGCTCCCAGCAGGGACCCAATGACCCAGGCGGTGTGACACACCAGGTTGATGAGCAGCGCAGTACCGGAGGCGGTATCTCCCCGCTCAAAGCGCAGGCTGTGCACGCCAAAGGTCTCATCGGTCAGTTCAAAGGCAAAAGCAGCCACCTGCGCGCCGCGCCATTTTTGCATGTAGGGGGAAAGTGATGCGGACATGAGCAGATGGCGCAGGTTAATGATGAAGGTGGCAGCGATAAGAGACCAGGGTCCGACCCCCTGGCTGATAAAACCCACCGCCATCAGCTGCGCGGAGCCGGCGAAGACGATAATTGACATGAGCACCGCGTTGAAAGGAGATATTCCCGCGGCGGCGGCCAGCACACCGAAAGCAAACCCGATGGGCAGGTAACCCAGTACCACCGGCAGCGCCGGCGCCAGGTTACCCCATCCCTTTCTATCCGTTATAGAAGTTGTACTCATCATCCAGTCTTGAAATTAGGCAGGATTATACTGTCAATCGACAATAAAATCCTGCCAAAAATGACATTTTCCTGTCCAAACCAGAACTTCAATCATTTGACAGCTTTTACTCTCGGTGCTATCCTATTGCAGAGTTAAAAACCTCCATAATAAAGAAAGGAAATTACTTCATGACTTACAAAATCACCACTGATTGCATCATGTGCGGTGCCTGCGAAGCCGAATGCCCCGAAAGCGCCATTTCAGCAGGAGACACCCAGTACATGATCGACCCCACCAAGTGCAAGGACTGCGGTTCCTGCGCGGAAGTCTGCCCAACCGGATCCTGCGTTCCCGCATAAGACGATCTGCGAGCAAATGTTAAGCCTTTCCGGTTTGGAAAGGCTTTTTTGCAGCCTTTTTTAGAAATGATATAATTTTTTAAAGTTCCATCCCAACCTCCTCGAGGATGCCATGAAAAAATTTATCGCGGTCGCGGGCAACATCGGTGTCGGAAAATCCACACTGGTTGAGATGATCTGTGAGCGCCTGGAGTGCCAGCCTTTCTATGAACCGGTGGCAGAGAACCCGTATCTTTCTGATTTTTACAAGGATATGCAGACCTGGAGTTTTCACTCGCAGATATTCTTTTTAACCCACCGCCTGAGGATTCACCAGGACCTGGTGCGCACACCCGGCTCGGTGATGCAGGACCGCAGCATTTACGAGGACGCAGAAGTGTTCGCTCAGAACCTCTTTTTGCAGGGAAACCTCAGCGAACGCGATTACACTACCTATCGCTCCCTTTATCGCACGCTGGCAGAATACCTGCCACCACCTGATCTGGTCATTTACCTGCGCGCATCGGTGCCGACACTGTTAAACAGAATCGCGCTGCGCAACCGTGATTACGAGCGCAGCATCGCACCAGAATACCTGGGCAGGTTAAACGAATTGTATGAAACCTGGATACAGCACTTCACGCTGTGCCCGGTGCTAACCGTACCGGCGGATGATCTGGATTACGTGGCACATTCACGCCATCTTGAACTGATCATCAGTAAAGTGCAGGAAAAACTAACGGGTAAAGAGGAAGTTGTCTTTACCCGAGAAGAAGCAACAACGTTAGATTAGCGGGGCCAGGCGCGGACCTGCCGTATAGTCAGCCTGGGTCAGAAAATGGTCAACTCTTAACGTTCACAACGAGTTTGATCGCTGTGCGGACCTTTCCTTCTATTTCCACATCCACAAATTCAGGCGCACAAAAGATTTCCAGCCCATCCTCGGCCAGATAGCCTTTTGCCAGAACCAGTGCTTTCACCGCCTGGTTAACTGCTCCGGCGCCAATTGCCTGGACATCCGCGTGTTTGTGCTCGCGTACGACCCCTGCTATGGCTCCTGCAACTGCTGCCGTGCGAGAGTTGGCTTTTACCTTAATGACATCCACCATAATGAACTCCCTCCAGAAGGAAAACAGGAACATGGTGCCAATTCTACTGTTACAGGATCGAAATTGTAAAAATATTGTACACAATCCATAAGTCAAATTCAAGCACGTGTTTAGTGAGTAGTATGGGTCTCCTTTTTTATAGTTAATGTTAATAGTTGTAGTCGTAGGGGGTGTGGATTTGTGGACAAAGGATTAAAAAGAGATCAACAACGCTTTATATGGGGGAACAGGTGTTTAGTATGCACTGTATACAGGGGTGGATGGACTAATCCATTTTCTGCCGGGAGTGTGCATTCTTTGTGGATAAAAACACTGATAGATCAAAAATGAGGACTGGTGGAAAAGCTGTGGAAAACAGGGATAAATAGACCAACTTATCCACAACTTTTTACTAAAACTGCAGAGATTATAAAGTGTGATAAATTATTTTATCCACAGGAAAATGGATTTTATCCACAGGTTTTGGGGTTTTTGTACACAATTCGGGGCAAAAAGGAACCAGTAGATCAACTGGCAAGACG
>MTKZ01006283.1_pt1 | contig 18185 bp, 16 predicted proteins | sample 1042781 | NCBI WGS metagenome assembly MTKZ01 (sample SAMN06212207, study PRJNA360539) | anaerobic digester metagenome | biome: Wastewater treatment plant; material: sludge; isolation source: anaerobic digester fed with sludge from wastewater treatment plant | place: Denmark: WWTP Viborg ... | reverse complement strand
GGGTCCTTCCATCAAGGTGATCTAGATGGCAGCAGAGACTCGTCATACTGCCCATATACCGCAATGGAAGATCGATGAGGTATCCGAGCTTGTGGAGAAGATAGGCAAGAGCCGGGTGGTGGGCATCGTCGGTGTGCGGGAGATACCTGCCGACAGCATCCAGCAGATGCGAGGCGATCTGCGGGGCAATGTGGAGATCAGGATGGTCCGCAATACCATAGCCCAGCGCGCTCTGCAGGAATCAGCTCCTGAGATCAGACAGCTTTCGGACTATATCGAAGATCAGACTGCATTGATCTTTTCCGATGAGAATCCCTTCAAGCTCTATCGCCTGCTGGAAAAGGGCAAGAAGCCCATGCCCATCAAGGCCGGGGCACGGGCTCCCTGTGACATTGTGATCGAGGCGGGAGAGACATCGTTCTCGCCGGGACCGATGGTGGGCAAGCTCCAGGCTGCGGGCATACCTGCCGCCATCAAGGGCGGAAAAGTGGTCATCAATCAGAAGGTCACCCTGGCCAAAGAGGGAGAGGTAGTCCCCGCCAAGACGGCGGATATTCTCAAGACTATGGAGATCTTCCCCAGAAATGTAGGCCTGGAACTGAGGGCTGCATATGAGGGTGGACTGATCTTCAAGGTTTCCGACCTTACCATTGATGTAGAGGCACAGCTTTCGGAGCTGGCTGCCGCTTCGGCCAAAGCCTTCGGGCTGGCGGTTGAGATCGGCTACGCTACCCCGAGCACAGTCGGACCCATGCTGGCCAGAGCCCAGAGGCGTGCTCATGCCCTGGTGCTGGAGACGGGAATGCCCGTGCCCGGCATGATGGAGATGCTCCTGGCCAAGGCCGCCGCCAATGCCAGAGCCCTGGCAGCTATGGCCAGTGGAGAGGCTGCTCCCGCTGCCCCGGTCGCTGCCGCTCCCAAAGCTGAAGCTGCCGCCCCTGAAGAGAAAGAAGAGAAAAAGGACGAAGAGGAGACTGCCGCAGGACTTGGCGCCCTCTTCGGATGAAGACTAATTAAATTTCGAGGTTGATCTAAATGGAATATGTATATGCTGCTCTGCTGCTTCACAGCGCAGGCAAAGATGTTAACGAGGATGGAATAAAGAAGGTCGTCGAGGCATCCGGTGTGGCTGCTGACGAGGTCAGGATCAAGGCCCTGGTTGCCGCTCTGGAGGGTGTGGACATCGCCACAGTTCTCTCTCAGGCAGCAGCCGTACCCGTGGCCGCCGCAGCCGCAGCTCCGGCAGCCTCCGCCGCTCCCGCCGCCAAGGCCGCAGCCAAGGAAGAGGAGAAGGAGGAGGACAAGGAGGCAGCTGAGGAGAGCGGCGTTGAGGGCCTGGGGGCTCTCTTCGGATAGGCTCTTCTTCCAACCTTTTTTTCTTTTTTCTCTTTTGCGTCTCAGATTTTCCATTTCATCTTCCGGTCCTCTGGAGCATCATTCAAGAAATGCTTTTTAACCATGTATCCGTTCTCCTCTCCATTATGGCATGGGTCATGTGGCTGACGGGCCTTCCTGGATGCGGGAAGACCACCATTGCGAAGAAAGTTAGGTCGCGGCTCCAGGAGAAAGGCATAGCAGTCAAGATTCTGCAGCTGGATGAGATCAGAAGGGCTATCACCCCAGTGCCCCGCTACACCGAGGAGGAGAGGGATATCGTCTACGCCAGCCTGGCCTATATGGGCTACCTCCTGGCCGAGGCAGGGGTCAATGTGATCATAGATGCCACCGCCAACCGAAGGCGCTACCGGGATCTGGCCCGCCGGCTGGTCCCGAACTTTGCCGAGGTCTTTATCCGTGCTCCACTGCCCGTTTGCATGGAGAGGGAGGCGGAAAGAAACGCTGAGTTCTCTCCCAAGGCCATCTATAAAAAGGCCGGGACAGAAAAAGCCCCTGTGCCGGGGATCAATGTGGCCTACGAGGAGCCACTCACTCCGGAGATAGAGGTGGATACGACCAGCATGAGCCCGGAACAGTCCGCCAGCTACATTGCAGATAAGGCTCTTGATCTATTCAGGGCTCCTGCCGCAGATAGCTGAATTCCCAGAAGCGAGGCCTTCCCCACCCAATCCCTCCAATCCGGCCAGAATGGGAGCAAAATTAGCCTGTGCATTCTTTTTCTTCATCGCTGCCAGCTTGAGGATATCCTCCCGGCGGACCTCCTGCCTTTCAAATTCCAGCCCCTCCAGCAACTTCTCCCCATGCAGGGACCGGACGATCACTGTGGAGAAGCCCTCCGGGCTGCCCACGGAGCCTATGGAGACATCCGCCAGCCGGCTCACCAGGTCGCCGCAGTAGTCGCAGCCCTCCCGGACCAACTCATGCAGCTCGGCCACACGGCAGGAGTGCTCCCGGCCTTCGGCCTGTACAAAAAACTTGCCTCTGGCAATCTGAACCTTATCTGCTTTATTCATATCCAGGCCAAAGAGCCGGGCCATGTGGCTTTCCAGCCGGCCATAGTTAAAGCTCTCAAAGCAGAACAGGCCGAGGAGAAAGATCTCCGCATCGAGAAACCGGGCAAAATAGCCCTGCCTTTGCAGGCACCTTGCCACCCGGATCTGGCAGGGCGTGCCCACCACAGCTATCTTTTTCCTGCCCTTCTCCAGAGCCTCCAGAAGGGGAGGGATGACGGAGATGCGCACATATTTGGTCCCCCTGGCCCGCATTATAGAATCAGCATCCTCGGCCAGGATTGCCCGAGCACCATATCGATCATCCTGAAGCGCCACCACCGCCGCATCCAGCAGGCCCACTTCCATCCCTCGAAGTAGAATTGCGGTTACCATCCCACCATCCTGCCCCTCGATGGCGCTCCTGCCGGCAAACATCCGCCTGCAAATGCCTAAATCGCCATCAATCGTGCCATCGAGGAACTCGGATTCAAGCTCAATGATATCGGAGGCAAGGAAGGGATAGATATTCTCTCTCCTCCTGGCCGAACTGGTGGGACAGACCAGCGCACAGGCCCCGCAGGCTATGCAGTCCTCGGAAAGCTGGGCATAGGGGGTATCCACATCTCTCAAGACGCCGCGATTTTGGGCATTGATGGCCGAGACGCCCACCAGCTCGCCGCAGACCCGATGGCACAGCCCGCAGAGTATGCAGCTCTCATCCTCCAGAAGAAAACGGGGCTTGGCTACACCATACTCCGCAGCCAGATCCTGAATTCGCCTCTCGCCGGGGCAGCGGGCGGCCAGCAGCTCCAGGATCATCCTACGGATAGCTTTAACCGCATCTGAGCCGGTTTCCACCACAAGCCCCTCCTCCAGGGGATAGTTGCAGGCGGTGACAAGCCTCTTTCTGCCCTTCTTCTCCACCTCTACGGTGCACAGCCGACAGGAGCCATAGGGCTCAAGAGCGGGATGATGGCAGAGAGTAGGGATGGCGATGCCGCATTGCTTTGCCCCATCCAGGATGGTGGGAATGCTTCCCTCCTCTGCCTCTATCTCCCGCTCCCGGCCGTTGATCCTGATCTTGAAGACGGTCATCTCGCCCCATCCCCCAGTGAGGACTTCTTGACCGCCCTGGCCTTGGGTGGACAGACATCAAAGCAAATGCCGCACCTGCTGCATAGGGATTGATCTATAACGCATACCTCTCCCTGCTCCGAAACGGCTTTGCTGGGACAGTTTTTTAAGCACTGGCCGCATCCGAGGCATTGCTCCGGATGGATGCTGTAGGATACAAGGGCCTTGCAGGATAGAGATGGACAGCGCTTCTGGAGGATGTGGGCCGCATACTCCTCTGGAAAATAGGTCATGGTGCTCAATACCGGATTTACTGCTGTCCGGCCGAGAGCACATAGTGAGGCATTCTTCATCAGAGCGGCTGTCTCCTGCAGGACCTCTAGATCGCCCTCCTCGCCTTTTCCGGAGACTATGCGATTTAAGATCTCCCGCATCCTCTTGAGACCCTCCCGGCAGGGCAGGCACTTGCCGCAGGACTCATCGCAGAGAAAGTCCACAAAGTAGCGGGCCAGGTCCACGGCGCAGGTGTCCTCATCTATGACGATTATGCTGCCCGAGCCCATCATGGATCCCAGTCGGGAGAGTTCCTCGAAGTCCACGGGCGTCTCCAGATGCCGCGCCGGAATTATCCCCCCGGAGGGCCCGCCGGTCTGCACCCCCTTCAGCTTCTTGCCCTCCGGAACGCCGCCTCCGATCTTGTAGATGATGTCCGCCAGGCTCATGCCCATGGGCACCTCTACCAGTCCAGTCTGATTGACCTTGCCCACCAAAGAGAAGATCTTGGTGCCTTTGCTTCTTTCTGTGCCCAGGGAGGAGAACCAGTCGCTTCCCCGGTTGATGATCAGAGGAACATTGGCCCAGGTCTCCACATTGTTGAGCAGACTGGGCCGGTTCCATACCCCGCACTCCGAGGTATGCATGTACTTGGGCCTGGGCTCGCCCACCTTTCCCTCCAGGGCGTTCATCAGGGCGGTGGACTCTCCGGATACAAAGGCTCCTGCGCCCCTATGAACGGACACATCAAAATCAAATCCGCTGCCCAGGATGCTTTCACCCAGAAGCCCCAGCTCTCTGGCCTGGCGCAGGGCGTGCCTGGCATTTTCCACCGCCAGGGGATATTCCATGCGCACGTAGATGAAGCCCTTACTAGCGCCCACGGCATAGGCTCCGATGATCAAGCCCTCTAAAACGCTGTGAGGATTGCCTTCCATAAGCGCCCGGTCCATGAAGGCCCCCGGATCGCCCTCATCGCAGTTGACTATGACATACTTGATGGGACCGGGAGCATCTCTGGTCGACTGCCATTTCTGGCCGGTGGGAAATCCGCCTCCTCCCCGTCCCCGCAGCCCTGATCTCTTGATCTCATCTATCACCTGCTTGGGAGTCATGCCAGAGAGGACCCGGGCCAGGGCCTGGTAGCCCCCCAGCTCGATATAGTCATATATATTTTCTGGGTCTATTTTTATATTATTTTTAATTAAAAGCCTGCTCTGGTGGCGATAAAAGGGGATTTCCTCCTCCCGGACTGCCTTCTGGCCGGTCAGCGGATCGGTGTAAAGAAGCCTGTCCACCAGCCTGCCGCAAAGAATGGTCTCCTCTATGATCTCCGCCACATCGGAGGGCTGCACTCCCAGGTAGTAGACGCCGGGGGGAGTGGCCACAACTATGGTTCCCCTCTGGCAGAAGCCGGGACATCCCGTCTCCTTGACCCGAATATCCCCTTGCAGACCTCTCTTTAAAATCTCGGCCTGGAAGGCCTTGTAGACCTTGGATGCACCCAGGCCCAGGCAGCCGGTGCCGGTGCAGATGGCCACCTCTTTTGCTTTTTTGTCCTTTTTGGCCTTTAATTCATCTCTGAGGACCGCTAGATCCTGCATCGATGTGAGTCTTGCCATCCTATACTCCAATCCGCCTCATCCGCTCTGCCCTCCGATCAGTTCCGTTATGCGGATAGAGCTGACCATACTTAATGATATTGATCAATCGGCAGCAATCTGCTTTAGAATCTTCTCTGCGGCAGAGGCGTCCGCCCGGCCATGATAAGTGTCATCGGCCACCATCACCGGGCCTATGGCGCAGCATCCCAGGCAATTGACCCGGTTCAATGTGAAATTGAGATCCTTGCTGGTCTGGCCGGCCTTGATGCCCAGCTGGGACTCGGTGGCATCCAGCAGCCTCTGAGCCCCGCGCACCTGGCAGGCGGTTCCCATGCAGACCGAGACCTTGTGCCGGCCCACAGGAGTAAGGCTCATGGCCTTGTAGAAGCTGGCCACCCTGAATATGCGGCTCACCGGAATTCCCGTCCTCAAAGATAGCTCCTTAATGGCCTCTTTGGATATCCAGTGCAGTTCATTTTGCAGATCCAGTAGAAGCTGGATCAAAAATCCCTCCTCTCCCTGATACCTTTTTATTATCTCATCCAGCTTCTCTTTATCGGCCGTCTCCATAATTCACCTCAGAATTTGCCTGCCGCCCTGAGAAATAGGGGCACAGATCCAGCCGGCTTTTTTTCCTGAGCCGCATTGCTGCCTCCTATAAAAGCGGGCTGGCTTCACAGAAGGATCACTGCCATGATCCCGAGTTCATCTTGGTCATAGGCGCCCGGCAGGAATGGCAATTCAGCTTTTTTTCCACCTCTTCCGCCACCCATTCGGGAGCATTGGACCTTCGGATCTCGGCCAGGAGGATGTGCTTCATCATGGTGCATTCCCTTCGATCCATTGCGCCGCATGATGCTTTCAATTCGCTTCTTCCAGGATCGGCTTTAGGGATGGCAAATTCGTTTGCTTGCATCTCGGTCAATATCATCACCATCGATCTAGGCGAGGGCCCTTTCCTGCTATGCCTTCTCTCCTTTCATTCGGGATAGGGCTGCGATCAGGCCAGGCACGTCGAATTGCGCCGGTGCTGTTTCCGATCATGATTAAGCATGAAAAACTATATAACACTTGTCTTTAAGGCCAGTACAGAATATTTTTCTTTTGAAAGTCACTCCGGCATCAGTGGAATTCATTTCCGCTCCTATAGGTATGCAGAGCCTTTTATTGCAGGAGTGGAATATCCCTTCATATGAGCGATGAGCTGAGACGAGCCCTGGAGAAGAGGTGCAGAAGGATGGAGATACCCCTCATGGGCGTGGCCGATGTGAGGCGCTGGAGAGAGCCGCCCTTTCAGCCCTGGATGCCGGAGGACTTCTATCCCCAGAGCATATTCCCCGCTGCCCGCTCGGTGATAGTCATCGGCCTGCCGGTAAGCCTTCCCGTGCTGGAGAGCTCTCCCTCCATCTGGTATCGGGAATTGTACAGCACAGTCAACGCCCTCCTGGACCAGTACACCTACCGCCTCTCCAATTTTCTGAATGAAAAAGGCTACCCCTCCGTCTTCGTTCCCCGGGACGGGTACATGGGCATCAAGGCATTGCTCAAAAATCCGGTGGCCTTCTTCTCCCACCGCCATGCCGCCTATCTGGCGGGGCTGGGAAATTTCGGGACTAACAATATGCTGCTCACTCCGGAGTACGGACCGCGGGTGCGCTTCGGCTCTGTCTTCACCGCGGCGGAGCTTCCCACCGATCCGCTCATGAAGGAGGAGCTGTGCACCCGCTGCATGCGCTGCGTCAAGATGTGCCCGGCCCAGGCGCTGGACCAAGACGATTACCCCCAGGGCTTGACAAACAAGAAGAGCTGCTCCGCCCACAGCGCTGAGCTCAATCAGAAGGGCATCTCCCCCTGCGGCATATGCATCAAGGTCTGCCCGGTGGGAGAGGACAGAAAGCTATTCGGGCGGGAGGACGTCTCCATTTACAGCCGACGAGATAAGCATCCGGCGGAGCACCGGGCCTGGGAGCATGTCCGTAGATATGGCGGGCTGTGAGCCAGAGATAGATGCTATTCTTTCTGCTGGCCTGACAATTCGGCGATCCTCTTCCAGGCCATCCGGCAGAGGGAGAGGAGCGGATCCTTCTCCGGCTGAGGCACTCTGGCGGTTTCGGCTCTCCGCAAGCTGCCCTTTGCTTTCTCATAGCTTTTCTCCGCCACTCTCGTACATCCCGGCAGATCGATCTTCTCCAGGCCGAACTCCCGGGCAAAGCCATCCACCTTCTCATCGAATCCATTCTCAAAGGTGAGGGCCGTGTCTATTTTGGCCACTTTTTTCAGGCCGGACCCCTTGAGCATGACCCTCAGGTCCCTGCCTCTGCCCGGCGAAGCATCCTCCCTCATAGCCTTCCAGCTGGAGGCCCACATGGGAGTCAGGAAGACGGCCACGTCCTTATGCTCGGAGAGGGTGCGTTCGTATTCCTCATTTCCGCCCAGAGCTGTGGCTATGCAGTCATCGATTCTTTGTCCCTGGCTGTCGGTCAGGAAGTAGAGCGGGCAGGAGAGGTCGGCGAGGTCCTCCTGGATGTGGGCAAGAGAGTCTCCGCATCGGCCATAGAAGATCAGTATCTCGTCCGAGAAAGCCGACATGCGTCTGATTTCATCATAAACCGCAGTCCTGAGAAGCTCCAGATCAGAGTGAAGGCCGAGCCGCATCAGGCTGACCACTACCGTCAGGCTCCCGGCTCGGGAGGGCAGAATGCTCAGGCGGGAGAGAAGTCCGCCCGGACTGCTTTGCTTTTTCTGGAGATAGCTGCCGAGGCTCTCCCATGCCAGCATGATATGGGGACGATTTTGAGACTTAAGCTTCCGGGAGAGGCTCTGGATCTCTTTTCCGTCCAGGAGGAGAAGCTCTTCCACCTCTCTATCGGAAGAGAGCAGGTGGACTATCTCGTCTTCCAGCATCCGGCAGGAGATGATGCTCAGGGTGGGCATGGATGGTTTGGTCTTGGGCGAGCAGGTTATATCAAGATATCCGGGTTCCAAAGGTCCAACTGGGCCACGTCTTTTCAGACATGGAAATAAGCGACGAGACTCCCTGGACGATCAATATGAGTGGGTTTCAATGGGCCACGTCCTTTCGGATATGGAAATAAAACTTTTCGCCGAGATTCGCCTATATATTTCAGATGCTATTTTCTATAGAATAGTTCCATATATTCATCATTGGTTAGGCCAGCCCTGGCAATCAGCTTCTTGAGCAGGCCAATGCCGAGATCTTTGCCTTTGTGCACAGGTACGGAAAGATGGACATCGCTTCCATCCTTGACCAGGATATAATGGCTCCCTTCTATATGATTGAGCCACCAGCCTGCCTTTTTCAAGGCAGCTACATGTTTGTCGCCGCTGGCTCTAGGAAGCTTTTGCATAATTCTGCTCGGTGAGATCGATGGATATGTCGAGCTTATCATCAAAGGATGGGATCTTCAGCCTCTCTCCGGCAACCTTGAGCCGGGATTTCAGGCAGCCAATGATAGCCTCGCTTATGTTATCCACAGTCTCTTCAAGGGTATCACCCTCAGAGAGGCAGCCCGGCAGATCGGTGCATTCAGCCACGTATCTGCCCTCATCGTCTCTTTCAATGGTGATATTGAATTTCATCCTGGTTTAATTGCAGGCAATGGGATATCAAACTTGGCTTCATATGTACAAGACTTCGGCTCAACAATCCTGACAGCACTGACTGCTCGAATGTTCTCGCCCCGAATGGCTCCAGCCCTATCAATACTGGCGAGAAGGCGGATATGTCCGCGGCGTAAATGCCCAAATTCAATGCCCGTATTTGATACCGATTTTTCTTTGCTTATGCCCTTAATCCAAGACATCCTCGGCAGAGCTTGTTGAAGATTTATTTATATATTAACAATAAAAACAAAAAACTACCATAAAGCTCATATATAATGTCTCCGCTGCAGCTTCCTCCCGGATCCGTTTTGGGGATTTCATGCTCCCGCTGCTATCTGACTGCGCTCTCCTCCTCCAGCCGCCTCCATCTCTTGACCCCTATCAGTTCATTGAACTCTGACCAATTTATGCCGAGTTCCACAATCTGCTTCAGATCTCCCTCTCTCAAGGCCTGCAGGGCTTCTTGCATGGACTTGACCGCAGGATAGATGCAGACCATTGGTATGGAGATGTATTTCACACCCAGCTCCTCCAGTTCGGCGAGTGCGAAGTCGGGCGTCTTGCCCCCGGGGATGAGGTTGAAAGCCAGGGGCACACTGATGCTTTCCACCAGCCGGTCTACCTCCTCCAAAGACTGAGGGCACTCCACATAGACATAGTCCGCCCCGGCCTGGGCATAGAGCACCGCCCGCTCTATAGTCCCCTCGAAGCCCTCTATGGCCCGGGCGTCGGTCCTGGCTCCGATCACCAACTCCGAGCCCTCCTCCTCTCGAGCCCGGATCGCCGCCCTGATCTTGCCTGCCATCTCCTCCTTGGAGATGATGCTCTTGCCGCTCATGTGCCCGCAGCGCTTAGGCCAGGTCTGATCCTCGATCCTTATGCCTGCTGCATCGATCCAGATGTAGTTCTTGGCCGTCCAGTAGGCATTGAGGGCATTGCCATACCCGGTATCGGCATCCACGTCCACCGGAATGGAGACGCAGTTGACTATGTTTCTTGCCCGCTCTAAAAGTTCGCCGAAGCTGATCAGCCCCAAATCGGGCTGGCCTATGGCTGAGGCGGAGATGGCATAGCCGGATGTGCCCATCAGCCTGAATCCCGCCTTCTCAATCAGCAGCGCAGACAATGCGTCATAGCCGCAGGGCCGCAGAAGCAGCTCCGGCTTTTCCAGCAGCTCTCTGAACACCTTGGATCTTGACTGTCTCATGATATAGCCTCCCCCATATTATCATTCCATCTTCTATGCTGGCGATCGTTTTTTTAAAACAAAACATCCATCTATTATTGAGAGCCAGGGGCAAATAGTTTTCCCGGAGAGCTTTCTCTAAACCAAAACCTTTATCAGATCAGAGAGAAGGCATAACTGTGGTGTAGGAAATGGATGCAATCACAATCGTCGAATGGCTTCAGTCTCTGTTGATACTGGCTATATTCCTGGCCATCCTGGCCGCGAGCTTCAAGGTCTGGCGCTGGAACTATGTGATCCCGCCCAAATAGATATCCGGTCTCAGAAACGGATTTACCTCTTTTCAGCTTCTTTTGCATTCTTCGTCATTTTTGGCCATTGATCAAGAAAAGATAGGCGGAAGAACGGCAGCCGATTTGGACAGCCCGGAAAGGGGCGAGCCCACCAGCGGCCTGGCGGCAGAAACTGCTCCTCCCACCACCTGAACCTGGCCTGGGACAAAAGCATAGCCGGGAAGCTGGGCATTGACGGCATACTGTCCCGCCGCCACATCCAGGGCATAATAGCCACTCTCATCCGTGCTGGTGGAAAATCTTCCGCCTTCATTGTTGGTCAATATAACCCTGGCCCCGGACGAACCATTGCCGCTTTCATCCACCACCCTTCCCGCCAGGCTGTACGCCGTGGGATAACTCCCAGAAGATATCGTCACCGCCAGATCATTGCTGGAGAGCCCTCCGGCCTGAAATCGATAGACATGCCCACCTAAAAAATCGCCATAAGCCCCGCGTATCCTGTACCAGCCCGGCGCTATTGAAAGTTGACTGAATACAAGGCTATCGTAGTCGAAAAGCTGCAAGTCGCCTCTGGCACTGATCCTGGCCCAGAGTACGTATTCTTCCCCCAGCATGGCAGTCCCCTCGGTCAAAATCCGATTACCCATCTGGATATAGAGCTGATTGGCCTGGCTTTTATTCTCCTCGAACAGCAGCCCCTCCCCAGCCGGATCAGCCGGCTCCATCATCAGTCTGGCAGTATTGGCGCTGCCCGTCTGATAGCCCTGCGGCAAGGATGAATCATAAGGGCTGAGGTAATCGGGCATAGCCACCACTGCCTGGTCCGAGCCATAAGCAGGGGTGCCCATTCCCTGGTAGCCGCTCTGGTCATATGCACGGGAGTTGCCCATACCCTGTGAGGCTGCCAATCCCAGACAGGCCAGGCATATTAGCAGCATAATTGATGCGAATCTGATCTTCCTCATATGCATATATCCTGTGCATTAGCAGGCTGCTCCGACAGTTATAGATTATGGCCTTTCCTCTGAGGGTGAAGATCAGTCTCCGGCTGCCCCTCGCCCATCTTGCCCCCTCATACTCAGATTTATAAATGAAAAGTGCATCCAAGCCTTGGAGTGGTTACATAAGACGAGAAAAAAATAAAAATAATTCAAAAGCAACAAAAAATATAAATAAGAATGATATGAGTTAATTGCCTATATCAGAGGTATTGGAGGAGATTCATGCACAATATCAGGGTCGGTGGAGTCTGCCTGCTTTTGCTGCTGCTAGCTGCGGCTCTGCCATTTATTGCAATGGCGCAAGAGCCTCAGACAGGAAGCAGTTCAGCACCGCAGAGCGATAATGCCGGGAACGACGCAGCCTCAATCATTAGCAAGAGCCTGGCGGCCAAGACCAGCCAGGAAGAGGGTCTCTCTGCAGAAAAGCCCGCCAGCTCCAGGAGAGGGCTCAAGCCTTTGGGATCGGCTGCACAGACCAGTTCATCTCAATCAGCGGCATCTATTGCCCCCTCAAGCACCCCGGCTTCTGCCGCGCCTGATACGGCAGATAAGACTGCCGAAAATGCCGCGAATGCTGACGATGCCACCCCAACTCAGGCAGCCGCAGATGTTCCAGCGGCGACGGCAACCGAGGATACAGTGACCCCTGATGAGGTTGATCCCGCTGAAGCTGTCGCTGACGAGCCGGAGACAGTGCAGGCGGAAACAGAGCCAACAGAAGATGTCACTCCCGACGAAATCGATGCCGCGGATAACGTAGTCGACGAGCCGGAGATAGCCCAGCCGGAGGCTCAGCCCGCTGATGAGCCAGAAGCTGTGCAGGCTGAAGATACCTCTTTGGCTGCTGACACAACTCCTCCCGAGAATGTATCTTTGGGAACAGAGGTTTCGGCCGACTCCAACGCCACCCAGACCGACGGATCCCTTAATGCCTCTTTAAATGAATCGGAGAACGCCACAGAAGAGGAGGAATTGGCGGAAGAAGAAGTGGACGAAGAAGACAAAGCAGTCAACCGCATCTGGCGGGAGGGCGATCCCACAGAGTATACCTGGAACTGGAAGAGCTTCTCTGGATTCTTCTATGATATGGAGAACGACGTGGGAACAGAATCACTTACTGTCAATCTCGGATCAGGCAGATCTATAGATTCCGGCAATTTGGAGTACAAGACAGAGCCGAAAGATCTGGACTTCAAATACGGAGAATGGGGCGATTATCAGGTTATAGGCTTCATGGCCGAGAAGTATTTCGCCGGATACCTGGCCAGCGACCTCATCGATGACGACTACAGCTTCCTTGATGATGGACAGCTGAGACAGGTGCTGGTGGACAGCGATGACAGCCAGACCCTGGCCGGAGGATCAACTCTCACCCTGGAAGAGGGGTATGAGCTGCAGATCAAACAGGTGGACATCGATGGAGAGAAGGTCTACCTGGGACTGGTCAAGGACGGCGAGGAGATCGATAGCAAGGTGGTCTCTCCCGAGGGCAGCCTGGAGAGTTCCACATATGAATACAAAGAGGAGGTATCTGGAGAAGATGTTCCCATAATCATGGCCCACATAGATAGCGTCTTTGCCAGCACCGAATCCGACCTGGTAACTGTGGACGGCCTCTTCCAGCTCTCCGATACCTATGCCTCGGTGGAAGACGGCGATGAATACGGCAAGATGGAGGTCAAGTCCGTAGGCCAGGATGGGGTGGAGATGTCCAATGAAGACTCCATAAACCTCAAGGAAGGAGGCAAGATAAACATCTTCGGAGAGGTGGGATTCATAGTGGCGGATGACGATGTTCTCCGCTTCGCTCCCATAGTGGACCGCACCGGACCCCAGGAGGTACGCGGCTCGGTCATAGATCCCTCCGAGCAGGAGGAGTTCACCTGGGATGTCTACAACTTCGAGGGCTTCTACTATGATATCGACGAGGATGTGGGCACCGAGACCCTCACCGCCCGGATAACGGACAAGAAATCAATCGAAGAAGGGGATCTGCTCTATGAAACCCGACCCCAGGCAGTCGATTTCGAATTCGGCCGCTGGGGCAAATACGATGTCATCGGCTTTATGGCCGACAAGTACTTCGCCGGATACAACAACCGAACCGAGTTCACTGATGACTTCAGCGTAATCGGTGAGAGCGAGCTAAGGAAAGTTTTGGTGGACAACGACGACAGCCAGACCCTGGCCACCGGATCGGTACTCTCTTTGGAAGAAGGATATGAGCTGCGCATCAAGTCCGTCGATCTCAACGGAAACAAGGTCTACCTGGCGCTGAGCAAAGACGGCGAAGAGGTAGACAGCAAGGTGGTAACCCCCTCATCCGATCCCGGAGATGGCTCCTCCAACTACCTCTACAAGGTAGATATGGGCTCGGAGGATGTGCCTATAGTGGCAGCTCATATTGAGAGCGTCTTCCGCAGCACGGAGTCGGATCTGGCCACAGTGGACGGCATTTTCCAGGTATCGGACAGCCCGGAGTCTGTTGAGAATGGCGAGGTCCACGGCAAGATGGAGGTCAAAGACGCCAGTGAGGACGGCATCACCATGGAAAACGACGGCTCCTTCAGCCTGGCCAGGGATAAGACCATCGAGATCATGGAGAACCTGAAGTTCGTGGTAGCCGATAGCGATAAGAGGCTGTTTGCCCCTGTGGCCTTCAAACCGGGAGAGGGCATGGATATGACCGTCATTGCGCCCGATTCCGTGGTCGATGCTCCGGTGACAATCAGCGTCAAGTCCGAATCTGCACCTCTGGCCGGGGTCCAGATCCAGTTGAATGGCAGCTCCATCGGGACCACAGATGCAACCGGCTCAGTCAGCTATACCCCCAGCAGTGTGGGCACCTACCAGGTGGTGGCCAAGAAGAAGGATTACAATGACGGCAAAGCCAGCCTGGTAGTTCGGACCGCCTCTGATGCAGCCAGCATCACCGCTTATGAGCAGGCTAATGCCACATTGAGCCGTCAGCTGACCATCAATGCTCCGGCGGATGTGGTCAAGGGAGAGAACTTCCTCATTACAGTGGTCCAGGGAATCAACCAGACCCCAGTGGAGGGAGCAGATGTGTCTCTGGACGATGGCAGCATTGGACTGACAGCAAGCCAGGGAACTGTAACCTACGTAGCCAACCTCACCGGCGAGCATACGCTGACTGCAAAGAAGGAGGGCTTTGATCCCGGAAGCAAGAGCATTACCATCGCCTCGTCCATAAAAGTGGTGGAATTGAAGCTTCCGGAACAGGCCTTTGCCGGCAGGGAGATGGAGATATCCGCTGTGGTCAGAAATGAGGGCAGCAATGAGGACAGCCTGCCGCTGGATCTGCTGGCCAATGGCACCGTAGTAGAGTCCAAGAATGCCACAGTCAAGGGCGGAGAAAACTCCACTGTAGCCTTCAGCTACAAGCCCAAGGACGCGGGATTGACGGAATTCAGGCTATCGGAGCAGAGCCAGAGCATCAATGTGGAGCCGGCCAAGAGCAATGAATGGCTCATTGCCCTGATCCTGGTGCTGGTGATAGCCGTGGGAGCAGGAATATATCTCTACTCCACGGGAGAGCTGGAAGGCCTGAAGCGGCAGATTAAAAGGATAATGCAGGGGCGATAGAAGAATCGCCCATCTATCTATTTTTATTTTTAAACAGTATGGGTTATACCAATACCTTAAATAGCTGCTGATGCTTCCAGAAGCCAATGCGGGCTGCAAACACGATTCTGATAGCGCTTCTCTTAATCCTCTCCGCCACCGCCATCAGTGCCATGCCCGATTCGTTCTACAAGGCCATGAGCAATATGAGAGCAGAGAATACCATCTGCGTCAAGAACTATGATGCAGGGGCAAGCTTTACCGAGTCCTACCGGGACTTCGAGCACCTGGAAAGGGAGACGGAGATTGAAAGCAGATCCTATAACACCTCCGGCAATGAGAGCGATTTAACCTCGGGCAATGCCTCTCTGGAGGTCCGGGTGCGCTCCAATGTGCAGGGAAAGGCCCATATCGCCTGGCAGTCGAGAGACATCCTGCCGGACAGGATGGGCCGCCATGCCACCTATAGCCGGGCCAGCGAGGATCTGACTGGCGTCTTTAACATTGAGAAGTTCATCCAGCTCTGGTCCAACAGCACCTTGGGTGCGGTGAGCACTGACTGGCTGCCCTGCAGCTAGCCTTTTTCCCGTTTCTCTCTTTTTCCCGGATACCTGTGGCCTCCTTTCCGCTTCCACCCCATCCAAGATCAACTCTTCTCTCTTTCTCTCGAAACAATCAAATCCTATTACATCTTTGACCGTGGGAAAGGAATGATCATATGAAGGTTCTTGTCAGTGATTCATTGGCTGAGGAAGGCGTGAAGAGGCTTCAATCTGGGGCGGAAGTTGATGTCATAACCAATCTATCTCCAGAGGAGCTCATTGAAAAGATAAAGGATTATGATGCCCTGGTCATACGCAGCGGAACCAAGGTCACCGCCGATGTTATCCGAGCCGCAGAGCGGCTCAAGGTCATTGGCAGGGCGGGAGTGGGAATTGACAACGTGGATGTGGAGGCGGCCACCAAGAAGGGAATAATAGTCCTCAATACCCCGGGAGGTAACACCATCTCTGCCGCGGAGCACACCATTGCCATGATGCTGGCTCTGGCCAGGAATATACCCCAGGCCAACTCTGCTCTGCATAAAGGAGAATGGAACCGCAAGAAGTACACCGGCGTGGAGTTCTTCAACAAGACCCTGGGCGTGGTGGGACTGGGCCGGGTGGGGGCCGAGGTTGCGGCACGCATGAAGTCTTTCGGCATGCAGATTTTGGCTTATGATCCCTTTGTAACCGAGGAGAGAGCCCAGCAGATGGGCATCACCCTGGCCGACCTGGAGACGGTGCTGCGTGGGGGAGACTTCATCACTGTGCATACTCCCCTGACCAATGAGACCAGGAACCTCATAGACGAGGATCAGTTCAAGATCATGAGGCCTGGGGTCAGGATCGTCAACTGCGCCAGGGGCGGGATCATCAATGAGGCGGCACTGGCAAAAGCCGTGGCGGAGGGAAAGGTAGCCGGAGCGGCTGTGGATGTTTTTACCAAGGAGCCACCCACAGGCAATCCCATCCTGGAGCAGGAAAAGATCATCGTCACCCCCCACCTGGGAGCATCAACCGCCGAGGCCCAGGTCAATGTGGCCCTGGCCGTGGCCGACCAGATCCTGGCCATCGCCAGGGGAGGTCTGCCCACCAATGCTATCAACATGCCTGCCATCTCACCGGAAACTCTGGCGGTGATGGAGCCCTTCATGAGCCTGGCGGAGAAGATGGGCTCATTGGCCGGGCAGTTGGTGGGCTCGGGCTTTGAGAGCCTGGAGTTGACTTACAGCGGCAGCCTGGCGGAGAAGGACACCAGACCGGTGAGCATCTCCGCTATAATCGGCCTGCTCGGCTGCGTCATGGGCGAGGGCAGTGCCAACTTCGTCAATGCCCAGAGAAACCTCAAGGAAATGGGAGTCAAGCTTATGGAGAGCAAGACCGAGTCGGCCAATGGCTACAGCAATGCCATCACCCTCAAGCTGACCAAGGAGGGCAAGAGCACCGTCCTGCAGGGCACGGTCTCGGGCAAGGAAAAGCGCATCGTCCAGCTCAACGAGTATCATACCTACATCCCCTCCGAGGGAGATATGGTGGTGGCGGTCATCGAGGACCGGCCCAATATCATCGGCCCCTGCTGCGTGATTCTGGGCGAAGGCAAGATCAATATCGGTGGCATGCATGTGGGCCGCATTGCAGAGGGCAAGCCTCAGCTCATGGTCCTTAGCGTGGATCATATGGCCCCCGATGAGATCATGAAGAAGCTGAAAGAGGTGCCTGGCGTGGTCAGCGCCAAGATGGTGGAGTTATAGAGAAAATACCAGGCCCGTATGGAGGCATCAGCTCCGGAAGGCTAGGCCTGTCCCTAGGAAGCGGCCCTCAAGAGGCCCGGCCGCATCCGGAGCAATGCTGCATCCTCACCGCACTGCTCCAAAACAATTATATTTTGTTCCTGCCAGTGGCAAGCAGGGGTGAAAGAGAAGATGATGGTGGTTGGGATATGCGGCAGCCCGCGCAAGGCGGGAAACTCCGAGTTTCTCTTGAATGAGGCTCTAGCCGTGGCCGGGGAGAGGGGCTTTGAGACGGAAAGACTTCTTTTATATGAACTGAAGGCGGACTATTGTAGCGACTGCGGCGACTGCAGCAAAGCAAAGCCCTGCCCCAAAGAGGATGATATGAGGGTCATTCTATCCGCTCTGGAAAGGGCAGACGGCATCATTGTGGCCTCGCCGGTCTACTTCGGAGGAATGACTGCACAGCTTAAAGCCGTCCTGGACCGGACCATTCCCCTGCGCCGGCAGAACTTCCGGCTCAAGGGCAAGGTGGGCTGTGCCATCAGCGTGGGAGGATCGCGAAACGGCGGACAGGAGAAGACCCTGGAAGCGATCCAGGCCTGGATGCACATCCATGGAATGATTGTGGTGGGGGACGATGCCCATTTTGGGGGGATTGCGGTGCGGCCTGCCGCTGAAGACCGCATCGGCAGAAAAACGGTGGTGGCCAGCGCCAACAAGCTGTGCGACCTGCTGGAGAGGCTGGAGAAGAAAAGCAGCTGCTGGGGCGGAGATTGAGATCTCAAAGCGATAATCGCTCCGCTCTATCGGGAAAAGGCCCCAAGCAGAGATATCTGGGAGACAAAGGCCTCATCGCCCTGATCGCCTTCCTCAGTGC
>MTKZ01126615.1_pt1 | contig 18188 bp, 13 predicted proteins | sample 1042781 | NCBI WGS metagenome assembly MTKZ01 (sample SAMN06212207, study PRJNA360539) | anaerobic digester metagenome | biome: Wastewater treatment plant; material: sludge; isolation source: anaerobic digester fed with sludge from wastewater treatment plant | place: Denmark: WWTP Viborg ... | reverse complement strand
CAGGGTGGTGAGCGGCAGCAGTTGGGCGCCCAGCCGGTCGCGCAGTGTTGGCCAGACTGCCTTGAGCAGCTTCAACTGCTCGCTCAGTTGCGCGGAGGTGCTGTGCTTCGCGCGCAGCTCCCGAGCCGCCCCTTCGGTTAGCTCGTTGTCGCCCAGCAAATCGCGCGCGCGCGCCACCCAGGACTCTTCATCCCGCCATGCCGCACAGCAACGCTCTACGTCCAAATCCTCCATTGGCCTGGCCAGCAGGCGCTCGTACAGCGCCGTCGCGGCCAGCGTGCCGATGCCAACCTTGAAGCCGTGTGAGGGGGCGCGGCCCTTGTGAGTGTGGTGCTGCATGTCCCACAAATGGCTGAACTGGTGCTCCGCGCCCGAGGCGGGCCGGCTGGACCTGGCCGACCGCATGGCGAAGCCGCTCAGCAATAGCCCCTCGACCAGTTTCTCAATGGTCGCGGGCTTTCGACTGCGAACGCCGGTCGGATCAGCTACCATTTCGCGCAGCCGCCCCTGCACAATCGCCCATGCCTGCGGATGAATCGGTTCGACCCCCAACACGCCCGCCACTATCCAGTCCGCGCCCGCAGGGACTTTGGCGACCAGATCCGCATACCCCCAAGCGTTCATTTCGCCCGGCGCCGCGGAAATCACCTCCACATCCGCCACGACGGCGGCCGGCGCCGGACACTCGAACGTCTGCTTGGCGCCTTGATAGGTAATGGAGGCTCCGAACGCTGTGTAGCCGTCCATCGAAGCGGCCGTGGCGACGCACATGTAAGGGCGGGCGGTCCGATGGGAGGCGAGCTTGGTCAGGTCGTTGATCGTGCCCGATCCCACGGCGACCGGAATGGCCGTATGGCTGCGCAAAGCCGCTTCCAGTTCCGCTACGAAACGGTGTTCAGCATACAAGTCCGGCGCGCGAAAGATAAATGGCTCGAGCAGCGGATGTCCGGCGGCGCCGAACGCCTCGGCAACCGCCTGCCCTGCCGCTCGGAAGGTGTTCAAGTCCGCCACAATCACCGCCGCCCGCTTGCCAAACTGCTGTTGAAAGACGCGCGGCGCCGCACTCCTGACGCCGGCGCCGATTTCCAGCGCCCGCGTTTCCCGGGCCGCGCCCAATGCTTCCGCCAACGTAAGAGTTTCAGGTGTCTTAGCCATTAGTAAATGGGGGTTGCCTTGTTCACGTCTACGCCGCCGTCTCTCGCTCCCGCGCGCAGGCGGCAGTTCCGGCCCCAAACCGGGTGGGGATGTGGCGTTTCATAATCAAACTCGCGGGAGCGCTACTATGGCACTCGCACGAAGAATGAGCGATGGTGTGCCAACAGTCAATCGCGGCTTTACGCTCTGCCGCTGCCTGCGGGTGGCAGAGTCTGGAGACTAAGCCGAACACCTCTTACGGCCCTGCCAGGCTGAAAGGGCCAGCCACAGAGAAGGGGAACTCAGCATAGAAAGTGCCGCTGAAAGTGCCGCTCGTATTGCTGGAGAAATCCAGTCGAACCGTCAGCGGGACAAGGCCGGAGAAATAAATGGGCCAGATAAAGCCTCGATAAGGCTCTTGGGTCCAGGCATAACTCGTTACGATGCCTGGGGAATAGGGCGGAAAGGTGTAATCACCTCCAGCGGTTGAATTGAAGCCTATGGTCAGTGTGCCCGTCAGCCCACTTGTGAACGTGAGCGTAAGCGTGCGCCCATACATTGTTTTGGGAGCAAACGTCGAAGAAGCATACTGGACTTGGGCCAGACGGAAGAACTTGCGCGGCGCGTCCTTCGCCTGCCGGACGCTGTTCGAGACNNCGAGACCGGTGCCGTGATTTCGATCCCCAGCGCGTCCGCAGTCCAGGCCCCCGCCAGATTGGTGGCCGAATAAAGTTGATTGTCAGCATACTGCCGATTGGAGAAGGTGAGGCTGACCTGGCCGGGGAGCGCGGCGATTCTTAGAGGCAGATTGGTCACGATCGGCAGGCCCTGGGCATTGATGTTGAAGGCTAGGGCGGCGGTTCCCACCCGGCGGATGTTGACCTGTTGAATGATCACGTTCGTCAGCGGCTTATCGTTCGCCCCAGTGGCCACATGATTGATGGCATAAACCACATTGGACCCCGACACCACCCGGCCGAAGATGCTATAGGTATTATTCCCCGAAGTGAAAGGCGCGACGGTGATAAAGAACTGCGCCCCGTCCGAATTGGGACCGGAGTTGGCCATCGCCAGCACCCCAAAACGGTCAAATACCAACTGCGGACTGAACTCATTCTTCAATGCGTAGCCCGGTCCGTCGGTACCCAACCCGTTGGGGGAGCCGCCCTGGTTCATGAAGTCGCCGATGACACGATGGAACGTCAGGCCATTGTAGAACGCATTGGTGCGGGCACGTCCCGTCGTCAGATCAAGCCAGGCGCGCTGCCCGGTGGCCAATCCGATGAAATTGGCGGTCATCCTGGGCGCGTTGGTGTAGTCCAGTTGGCAGGTAAAACTGCCCATGCTCGTGCTGAAATCTGCGAAGATTCCGTTGCCCTGGCCGTTCGCGATCAAAGTGGACAGGCCGAGGACTGCGGGCATCACTAAACGCGCAACCATTCGGTGAATGTTTACTAGGTTCATCGGCAACTCGATTTGAATACGACTGTGCAGGCCACGCCCTTGCGGAGGCCAAGGACTCGAACAAGGCGCCACGCACCAGGCTTAGCTCTACCGCAAGGTATCAGACACCGACTCAGCCTCAACCTCTTAATTTTGACCTGAGCAATGCCAGCGCCCCGCCGCGGTGGCTCAGTTCATTCTTCACCTCCTCGCCCAACTCGGCAAAAGTCGCATCATATCCGGCCGGGATAAACAGCGGATCGTAGCCAAACCCGCCTCGTCCGCGCGGCGCAAGGCCGATCCGCCCCTCGCAAGTGCCCTCAAACAACTCAGTCCGGTTGGTGGCATCCTCGCCCAGACAGAGCCGCAAGGCGGCTCCGGCTTTGGGGCGGAGCACAGGTGTTAGCGCCAGCACACACCGAAACCGCGCAGTCCGCTTTTCGGGCGGAGTATCCGCCAGCAGGCGCAGCAGCTTGGCGTTGTTGTCTGCCGTCGGCGAATTGCCTGCACTGCCCGTGTCCAGCGCCGCGAACCGCGCCGAATGAACACCCGGGGCGCCGCCCAAGGCATCAACTTCCAGCCCGGAATCGTCCGCCAGCACGCACCACTCCCCAGTTTCCGTTCCAGTCTTCGCGCCCTGTCCCCCTGACAGCCACTGTGCCAACGCCACCGCCTTCCGAGTCGCATTCTCCGCGAAGGTCTCGGCGTCTTCGACCACCTCAGGCGCCCGGGGGAAGTCGCCAAGTGTCAGGTAGCGGAAGCAGTCTCCCAGGATCGCACGAATCTCCCTGACCTTGTGCGCATTCCGCGTGGCAATAAGTAGGCTGAGCATTGCCGCCAAGACTAGAACAGGTCAGCCGAAGAAGAAAGCTCGTGCGTTGTCGAAAACGGAAAAAACGCGGCGGTCCTCGCTGGCATCAACCACTGTCGTCACGCACAAGTCGCCGCCAACATCGGCTCGGGCGAGTCTGCGGGCGCGCAGGCCCCCTCCGCCTCATGGCTGGCCCGCGTCCGGCCAAGCCCGCTGGTCGGCGCTTTGCCCACCGGTCCGCGCCCGGCGAGCCGGAGGGCAACTCCCACATGGCTCCCACATGGCTTAATAGAAATTCTACGACTATTACGCCTGTTGGCGGCTATCTGTTATGGAGGCAGATCGGAGCTCAGGCACTGTCGGGCGGGTGCTGCTTGAAATGCTCCTCCCGCTGACTCGGGCAGAGTCCAGACGGGCTGGGGACACTTCCGGCCAAGCCTGGCAACCCGATGCAACCGATGGCCAACTTGGAACTGTTGGAGCCTCTGGAANNCCGGCTATTGGCATCCTTGGAATGAGACGCATCTTCATCCTGCATCTTCTCGCTTGCTGCCAGTTGCTTCTTCGATAGAATCTTGCGCGTGCACACGGTTAACAAATGCGTTATGTGCTGCTGACGCAGCGGCCACCAGAATTTTACCTATTGCCACCTCTGAGATCTATGCCAAAACCCATAACTGTCTATCTACCCTACAGCGCCCAGGAACATACTCGTCGAACCATTGACCAGTTGCTGCAATCGCCGTGGGTCGAGCGCGTCTGCTTGCTGACCGCCGGCAGCATCGGGAAGATCCCCGCAGGCTGCGGCCGGCTGGTGGTGGATGCCCTTTACGCGAGTCGGACCATGCGAATGATCGCGCAGAACAGCACGACTCCCTATACGCTGCTGATCATCCACGACACCACCATTGAGTTCGGGCAGTTCGCTCTCGATCGGCTGCTCTCGGTGGCCGGGTTGACGGGCTCCGGCATGGTTTATTCAGACTATCACGACATCCAGGGCGGCCAGCGGATCTCGCACCCGGTAATCGAGTATCAGGCCGGGAGCATTCGCGACGATTTCAACTTTGGCTCCGTCCTCTTCTTCGACACCAAAGCGTTCAAGGCGGCCGCCGGCCAGCGCCAGAACTTCCAGCACGCCGGACTCTATTCGCTCCGGCTGGGCGTCTCGCGCCTCCGCCCCCTCACCCGCGTGGTCGAGCACCTGTACGGCAAGGTCGAATTGGATGTCCGCAAGTCCGACCAGAAGCAGTTTGATTACGTTGACCCGAAGAACCGCGCCGTGCAGATCGAGATGGAGCAGGCTGCCACCGAGCATTTGAAGCAGCTCGACGCCTGGCTCAAGCCCCGGTTCAAGACCCCCAACCTTGACGAAGTTGCTTTCGTCCATGAGGCCTCCGTCATCATACCCGTCAGGAACCGTGTGAAGACAGTCGGTGATGCCGTCCGCTCGGTCCTGATGCAGCAGGCCCCCTTCTCTTTCAACCTGATCGTCGTGGACAATCACTCGACGGATGGAACCACCGACCTGCTCCGCTCCATCGCCCAGAAGGACCGCCGAGTGGTCCACGTCATCCCGGAACGGCAGGACCTGCTCATCGGCGGCTGCTGGAACGAAGCGATCATGCACCCCGCCTGCGGGCGTTTCTCGATCCAACTGGACAGTGACGACATATACAAGGACGAGACGACTCTGCGAAAGATCGTGGAGGTGTTTCATCGCGAGAAGTGTGCCGCGGTGATCGGTTCCTACCGGATGACTAACTTCAACCTGGAGGAAATCCCGCCAGGCATCATTGACCACCGGGAGTGGACGCCCGACAATGGCCGTAATAACGCGCTTCGCATCCACGGGCTCCGCGCGCCGCGCGCCTACTACACACCGATTATTCGCGGCATCCTTTTCCCGAACGTCAGCTATGGCGAGGATTACGCCNNGCGGCCGTATTGGCGGTCTGCCGCCAATACCAGATCGCCCGGATCTACGAGCCGATCTACCTTTGCCGTCGCTGGGAGGGGAACTCCGACGCGGGCATTGATGTTGCCAAACAGAACGCCTTTAACTTCTACAAGGATAAGCTGCGGACCTTCGAGTTGCTCGCCCGCCAGCGGCTCAACAAGGCCGCAAAGCCGACGGCAACGGCTGCAAAGAAGGCTCCGGCCAGAAAGCGCAAAGTCAAGAAAGCCGGCCGATAAGCCTGGTTAGCCTCTCTTAAAATCGTGGCCAGACCCATTGAGCAGATCGCCATCTCGCAGGCCGACCTGGCGCCCTTTGTCACCGGAACCACCCAGGCGGACCAGGCCCACGGTCTGCTGGCGCAGCAGAAAGGCGTGTGGGAGCTGCTGCGCAATGGTTATGATACCTTGCGCACCGTTCGGACCAAGGTGTTCGATTTCGACCGGTTCCACATTAAGGTGCAGTTCAACCCAGGTCGGATGATTTCGACGGCGGCCAAGGTGGACGCCACCTCGATCAAAGAGCGCAAGTGCTTCCTGTGCACGGAGAACCTCCCTGCCGTCCAGCGCGGCATCACATGCGAGGGGGACTATCTGGTGCTGTGCAATCCATTCCCCATTTTCCCGGAGCACTTCACTATTTCCTGCCTGCGGCATACGCCCCAGGTCATCCGCGACTCGTTCGCCACCTTCCTCAAGATCACCCGTGACCTCGGCACCCGCTACCTGGTGCTTTACAACGGGCCGCGATGCGGCGCCTCCGCTCCGGACCACCTCCATTTTCAGGCCGGGAACCGGTCTTCTGTGCCACTGGATGCGGAGTTCGAGGGCATGAGAGCGGCTTACACGACCCAGCTCTTCGAATCCGACACTCTGCGCGCGTGGAGCGTCGAGAATTGTCTCCGCCACTTCATTACCCTGGAGTCACCCGATGCTGGCACTTTGCAGAAGTCGTTTGACGCGCTCTATGCGGTGATCCAGGAGGGTGGGCAGGCGGGTGAGGAGCCGATGATGAACATTCTCGGTTTTCATGCCAATGAGGAGTGGCGAATCCATGTGTTCCCCCGTGCCAAACATCGCCCCGCCTTCTACTTCCTTGAGGGCGATGGAAAGCTGCTGATCAGTCCCGCTGCCGTCGAGATGGGCGGCATCTGCACCACGCCCCGAGAGCAGGATTTCGAGAAGGTCACCCGGGAACATATTGTCGAGATGTACAAAGAAGTGTGTGTCTCGCAAGACCGGTTTGCCGGCATCAAGACCCGACTGGCCGCCCAGCTTGCCACAGGCGCTCAACATCAAAGCTGAGGGCTCGGCCCCGGCGTCAGGGCACGACCTGCGGTTTTATTGTGCGGCAATGCAGGGCGGCTAGACGGTCGCTCAGTCGCCTGAACATTGCTTCGCCTTGATAGATTCCGACAATTGCTCCCCCCGACCCGGAAAACTGTGCGCTCGCACCGCACCGGCGCGCCGCCTCGATCATCTCGACCTGCCAGGGCGGCAGAGTGTAAATGCTGCGCCGGGTGTCGAAGTTCTCGTTTATTAGCCGGCCCAACGTCTCGTAGTCACGGCGCAACAAGGCCTGCCGCCCCTTGGCAGCGAGGTCGGCGCAGTGCTTCATCGCACCTACGACTTTCGCCTCTCCGCGGTTGAAACGGCCCCGGATGTCATTGTGGAACACTTCGGTCGGCTCGCTGAAGTCCGTGTGGTACGACAGGTAAAGGGGCGGCAGCAACGTCGGGTCCAGCGGCTCATAGTAATAGCTGGGGAAACCCTGCACGCTGTGCTCGCGCGCCGGATCGAAGTCCATATAAACCAGGCCCTCGTAAACCTGGGCCACACGATCCTGCAGGCCGGCGGTGATGCCCAGTTCATCGCATTCGATCCGAAGCGCAAGACTCGGCTGGGCTTCCCTGGGAATATCAACGTGATAGAACTCCATCAGGCACCGGAGGGTTGCGATGACGATTCCGCTCGAACCGGCCATCCCCACCTGCTGCGGAACGTTGGTCTGGTAGCGCACAGAGAAGTTCTGGTCGTGGAGTTCAATACCCTGGGCCTGGCAATAGTCCACAAACCGCTTGATGGTAGCCTTGATAAGTCGAATGCCGCCGTAATAGCCGTGCAGTTTGACATCTCGTGCGAGGTCATGGATCGAGGCGAACCGCGCCCGGTCGTTTTGCGCCAACACGATTTCCAGTGTGTCCCATTCGTAGAGCACCACCTCGGCGCAGAAGTTCCGGATGATCATCGCGATGGTCTTGCCGTGGTACCCGTCTGACGGATTCCCCACCAACCCAGCCCGCGAATAGGCGCGCTTACGGATGAGGTTCATTCAGCAATTGCACCAGGAACTTGCGGAGCGCAGCCCCGTATTTCTTGTCCGCCAGCGCGAATTCAACAAAGGCACGGAAGTAGGCGTCGTAGTTCCCAATGTCGAAGCGCCGCTCGTTCTTGCGCAGCCTCATTCCCAAGACCTTCTTCCCATCTTGGATAAGCAACCGGATTGCGTCGGTCAACTGTATCTCATCACCCTTGCCGGGGGCGGTGCGCCGCAGCGCAGCGAAGATCCCCGGCGCGAAAACATAACGGGCGGCGATCGCCAGGTTACTGGGCGCCTCCTTGGCACTGGGCTTCTCAATCACATCAGCCAACTCGAACACCTCCCCTCCACCCTTGGGCTTGGCCACCCCGTAGTTGTGGGTTTCTCGCGCGGGCACCTCCTCGAAGGCGACCACCGCCTCGGCCTCTTGCTCCACGAAGCACCGTGTCATACGGCGGATAATGTCGCTTTGGGCGTGCAAGCCTATGATGGAATCCCCCAGAGCCACCACGAACGGCAACTCGCCCACGAAAGGCTGGGCGCACAGCACCGCATGCCCCAGCCCCAGCAACTGCCGCTGGCGCGTGTAGAAGTACTGCACCGGCGCACGCTCAAACTCCAGCTCCTCCAGCAGTTCCTCCTTGCCCGTCTCCCGCAGGGTCTGGATCATCTCCTCATTCAGGTCGAAGTGGTTCTCGATTGAGGTCTTTCCCGGGCCGGTCACAAATAACAGCCGCTTCATCCCGGCACGGGTGAGTTCCTCGACCACATATTGGACCCCCGGCTTGCGACCCACCGGAAGCATTTCCTTGGGCTGCGATTTGGTGGCGGGTAACAGGCGGGTGCCCAAACCTGCCACCGGCACTACAGCAATGTTGACTTCGTTCATGCGACGGCGCCCATGCTATCGCGCGCCTGGACCTAATCAAGGCGCGAATCGCGCCGCCACCGAGACGCTCTCGGTGCGCCCCCCTCGAGGCATTACAAGCGAACGGCACCACTGCTCCTCAAGAAACAGGCTTCCAGTGCCAACACGCTTCACCTTCCTGAGGCACGGGAGTGACACACACTCCCCTGAGACCGAATCAAGACCGGCGGAATGCGCTCCTCAGCAATTGGCCGCCGAAATACGGCAGGAGTCGCTCATGCCTGATAGGGCTGGCCAGGCTGTGGGAGGTCAGTCTCGCGGCCGGGTCAGCTCCTTGCACTCGCGAACGGGCACACGCATGTCCATGTCGGTGCCGAACTCACGGTGGTCGAGGTATTCAGCCGCTCCACCGGCCACGCGTCCCAGGGCGAAAGTGATAAAGGGCAGATCAACCGCTCGCTCCAGGCTGATCTTCTTCTCCACCAAGAGCGGCCAGGCGATTCCCAGGCAGACACAGGCGAGGACGGCATCCACGTTCACGGCGTGAACCTTGGTTGTAACCCCCTGGTTCATCAACTCGCGCGCAAGGCGGTGGTAGAAGTCCAGAAAGACGTTGTAGAGGCCCTTCTCTTCTAGGTGCCGGCTGATGACGCGCTCGCGCGGATCGAAGTTGACGGTCTCTGTGTTGAATACCGGGTGCCCCAGGCACGGCACCTTCTCGATGTCCACTCCGGCATCCTTCGCTGTCAACTTCCGACGGTGATAGTCGGCCGCGAAGGTCTGCACCAACTTGTGGAGGGTCGGCGCCTTCTTCCGGCTATACGGATCGGTCAGGCCGGTATCCTGAAACACTCGAACGAGGAAGAGAGCGGCATCCTTGCCGTTACCGCCATGGACAGAGCCGATGGTTCCCAGCGTCGCCATCATAGCCGTGTTGGGTTCGTTGCCCGCCGACGCAGCTAGTTTGGCGCCTTGGGCTGAAATCGAGCCCGGTCCATTGGTGATCGAAGCTGTAAGGCACATCTCGAATAGCCGCGGCTCAAAATCGTGCGCGGCAGGCGAGCCGAGCCACGCGAGCAGGACGGTGTGCGCAAAGGGCGACGGCCGCTTCATCAGCACGGGCAGCGAGTATCCGTAAACTCGCGGCGTGGCGCCGTCGTTGGATGATGCGTGCGATGCATGCCGCATCGGCTGGCGCGCCACCGCTCGCCCCAAGCCGCCCTTGAGCTGCTGGGCAAGCAGTTCTCTATAGGGGCTGGGGACGTTCCCCGGCTGTACGGCAAGCGCCTTGGGGAGCTTGCCACCCAGGCTGCCCAAATCAACAATCCAGGGATTGAGGGCCACTGGCCGTACAGGCTTGAAGTCCGGCTTGATCCGCAACGCCTCCATCAAAACCTTGGCGGCCGGCACGAGCGCGTGCAACGTGGTGGTGCGCATGCCCCGCCGCGCGCGCGCCAAGTGCTTGCTCGCGGCCTTGACATCAGCGGGATCGAAGGGGGCAACGCCAAAATACTCGTCGAACAGACGCATCTTGTCCGAAGCCGACGTGCAGGGGCCGTCCACGACCCCACCGGCATGGCCGAGTGAGATGTTGCGCCCTTCGGCGAATGCCCCAGCCACGAACACCAAGATCGGCTTCGAGTACTTGCGCTGAGTCATGAACTCGATGGCGTCCCGCTCGTAGGTGCCGCCGGATTCGACGTACAGAACAACCATCCGCGTGCGCTTGTCCTTCTCGGCCAAAGCAAGGAAATCTCTCAGCGGCGTCAAGATGAGCGGATCCTTGCCCGTCGAGATGCCGAACGACACCCCCAAGCCGGCCGACTGGAGGTAAGTGGCAATCGTATTCACCATGTTGCCTGAGTTCGAGATGATCGTCGCGCTCCCTGGCCAGAATGATTCGCCAGGCGCGTCGCCACCCACTGCCCCCACCCGGACGCCCGCGGGAGCGTTAATGACACCCAAGGTATTGCACCCAATGATGTCCATGCGGGCCAAGTCGCACAGGCGCCTGAGTTTGGCAGTCACCTCGACCGACACGTGTTCGGTCACAACGAAGATGGTCTCGACGATCCCCTCACCGTTTTCAACCACTTCCTTCACATCACCGTAAACGGCATCGGGAGGAGAATAGACGACCACCTTGTTGGGCCGTTCCCTGGTCGGCAGGCTTTTCAGGAGATCCTCGAACTGGCCAAACACGCGGATGTCCCGTCCGCGGGGCACCTTGATGAGCTCATGGTCTCTACCTAAAGCCCATCCCCCTACAATATTGTCGCAATACCGCTGCGAAACAATGCTCACCTCCATCGCCTCCCGGCCGGTCACATTGGAGACGGCCACGCGGTCACCTTTGTTCAGAATGCTGGAGAGGGAAGTCGCGATCATAGCCGGCCTTTCTGCTTGAGCTGTTCGCATGCGCGCATGACCGAAACAGCATATTCCGCCACGAGCGTAATCGGGGTGTCCGGGCCAAAGAACACATAGGGCAGGCGCAGGTTGGTTAACGTCTTGCTCAGGGCCACCATGCCCTGTACCAAACGGGCACCGCCACGCCCCACCACAACCGGAATCGAAACCGGGCCCTTGGCATCCACGCATTCCTGGAGCGCGTCCGCGATGGCGGAAAAAGTTACATCAATCAGGGTGTTGTTGGCCTTGCCGCCCAGAATCAGCAGCAGGGCGCATTGATGGAGGTGATGGTCGAAGCAGATGGCTGCGGTCTTCTTCATGCGCTCATAGGGAGGATTGCCGCCGAAGTCCGACAGAAAGATCGGTTCACCGTCAAGCTGGGTCAGCGTCTCCGTAACGATGGTGCTGGCGCCGCCGCCAAAGAGCAGCGGCAGGATCTTTGTGCCGCCCAGCGAGGAGACGTGTGCCTGGCCCTGATGGCTCGCAGCCGCCCAAGCGTTCATCTCCGCCTCGAAGGCGGTTTCCTGCGACGGGTATTCCGGCCAAACCACCCCAAGGTCGCGCGCCTTGAAGTTGTTCTCGTCGAACGTGGCTTTGAAGTCGCACGCCCAGATCCGACCGTCCTTGGTCACGCGCCACGGATTGACCTCGCAGCTCAGCATGCCGGTCGAGCTGAACATGTCCCACAGATTGACAAACACGATGCTGAGGCGCGAGTTCAGCTTGCCCTTCAGCCCGAGCCTCGACAGGGCTTCCGAGGCCTGGTAGGCATTAAGCCCCTGAAAGACGTTCAGAGGCACAGTCACCTTGTCTGCCTCGGAGATCGCCTCGATATCCATGCCGCCGCGGAGCGACACGGTGAATGCGGGGGAAAGCGTGCTTGCGCTGTAGCTGATCGCTGTGAAAATCTCCATGTCCGCTGGCACCAACTGCACGATGTAAGCGCCGCGTGGATTCTGGCCGTTAATGTCTTCGGCGGCAACATCCCGCAGTACCCGCAACGCCTCGTGGTAATTCTCCACCTTGCGCACCATGCCGGCTTTCCCGCGTTTGCCGGCCAGGACGTCGGGCTTGACGATGCCGGCGCCCCACTGCGCCAGTTTCTCCTTCAGCTTCGACTGCGTCACCGGCTCCGACACATATTCAGGCACCGGGAGCTTATAAAGGGGCGCGAAGTGTTCAAGAAAGACCAACTCGCCAATGCGCGTGCTTGTCATACGATGGAAGCAGACATACTACTCCGCGACACCCAGCCAGAATCAGAGAAGCAATTCATGTCAGCATTTGTTGCCCCAGTCTGAGTCCAAGCAGCTTCCGTGTCAAGGGGGCCACCGCCTTCCCGGCCGCGCCTTCTGAGGCATTCGCCATGTGGAGCATGAAAGCCTCGGGTTAATGTGCAACACGCCGACTCCACATTCCCAAACTCCTTTTTGTCTGAAATTGGGCTTGAAATCCCCGGCCAGCAGCGCAGTGTTACTGTGAAAAGGCGACACACTGCATACTTATGAACGCTTCAAGCTCCTCCATACCGGCAACGCGGGAGATCGCAACCCGGTTGCTCCCCCACTGCCACTGCCGCCAGTCTCAGCCCTCCCATTGGCCCAGCCAGGCGGGAGACAACTGGCTCCTGGTCAGGACTGAGGAACCTGCGCCTGATGATCCGCCGCTCATCGAGTACGAATGTCTCACTTGCCACCGCCGCTACCGGCTGCGAGCCTCGAGGTTGTTCGAGGTGCTGACTGACGGCTCCGAGCGAGCCTACATGCGTGAAGGCCGCTACGGACGTTGGCTTTCCTGTCGTTGAGGTCGCAGCGCTCCCGGGGTTGGCAGCCCCAAAGCACCTCAACTGGAGCAGGAAACTCTCCTATGGCAATTGCAGTGCGACCTGGGAGCCTGCCAGATAAGGCGGCACCACAAAGAGCCGCCCGATCGCGAGCCGCTCATCTCGATTCCCCCGGCAGTGAGGCCGTGAACTCAGCGGCTGGCGGCAGACATGCTCGTTCTTCTACTTCTTCTTAGCGTCGCAACAGTGGCCGCCGCCTGGAAGCTGTCGTGCGCCCTGGCAGCAGAATGCGAGCGATCAGAACTGGTCCGCCGGTTCTTGCCTTGGTGCGTCAAAGCCGTGCTGGCACCGCTGGTCATCTGGGCATTGATGAACGTGGGCCTTTCCTGGAAGCTTCACCCCTTCATGCCGCAAGTGAAGGCGGCCCAGAATGCCGGAACCGGCTGGTTCATGGCATACCTCAGTGTCATGGCTACCGGCCTCCTCGTGATCACCTCCTATTGGTCGGCGGTAACCCTGGTGTGGGCGCTTATCGAAGCAGGCGCCTCGGCGGAAGAACAGCATCGCACACAGTTGAAGGCGTTATGCCGGGGTTGCTCTATGCTGATGGCGGCTCCGGCGCTGGCCCTTCTCTACTTTGGCGGATGGACGATGCTTGGTCTGGCCGGCATCATCCTGCTCGGCCCCATGGCCGTGTATGGGGCGACAATCCTGCACACCCCACCAACGCCTCCAGCATATGCGCGCGCCGTAGGACGCATGAAGCTCGGCAAATACTCAGAAGCCGAGTGGGAAATCATCCGCCAACTGGAGAAACACCAGGACGATTTCGACGGTTGGATGATGCTGGCGGAGCTGTATGCGAACCAATTCAACGACCTCCCCGGGGCCGAACGCACCATCCTTGAAATCTGCAACCAACCCACGACCACACCATCACAGCTCGCAGTGGCGCTGCATCGCCTGGCCGACTGGCAGTTGCAGCGCGCAGGCGATCCCGTGGCGGCCCGGCACACGCTGCAAATGATATGCGACCGGCTGCCGACGTCACACCTCGCTCACATGGCTCAACTCCGCATGCACCAACTGCCGGCCAGCGCGGCTGCCCTGCGCCAGCAGCAAAGCGGGGATCGGATTCCCCTGCCAGCACTGGGCGACTCGATTGAACAAGTGCCCGCTCCGGTCGAATCCGAAAACGAACTTCACCAGGCCGCCCAAACCGCAAATGAATGCGTGGAGTTACTGAAGGAAGACCCCCGGAACGTGCCAGCGCGCGAGAGACTGGCCAGGTTGTTCGCGGAGCGACTGGACGAACCAGACCGCGGCATCCAGCAGGTGACCCTGCTGCTGGACCTCCCCGACCAACCGGAAGCCCGACGTGCCGAGTGGCTGGGCATGATTGCGGCCTGGCATATCAAGTACCGCCATGACCTTGACGCCGGGCGCCAGACGCTGGAACGCATTGTCCGTGACTTCCCCCAAAGTCCACAGGCCTTCGCGGCCCGCTGGCGGCTCAACCGCACTGGGGGCATTGAGTCTGGAATCTGACCTGTTTCGGCGGAAGGGGGTCCGGACTTGCGCGCAACGGAAGGGTTCGCCGGCTCGTAACACCCTGCAGTACCCGGCTGCGACAGGGCCGAGAGAAGGAACAAGGAACTGTCTGACTGCGTGGATACCCTCTAAATGTTGTCCCCAAGAACAGGCGGCGTCTCAGACTGCAGCTCGGCCTCGGGTTGCAGACCGATGGCTTCGCGGGCGAGCAGGCGGTATTGGCGGATTTGGAAGGACACTTGTCTGCCATCCTCCAAGCCCTGATGGGCATAATCTTCCTTGGTCATGCGGGCGCGAATAGTCAAGCCGCTGGGCAACTCCAGCTCAAGCCGCAACAACACGCCCAGGAAAAAGGTATGCTGCAGCATGGCGTGATAGCGATGCTGCGTCAGGTCCGATGAAACCTGCACAGCATAGGGCCGAAAACCAATGCGTATCCGCTGCCCATCGGCCTCGCCAGGCGCGGGAAACTCCAGTTCCCCGATGCGCGCCACTCCTCCCCGCACTTCCGGCTCCAGGACGTTCATAGCCCCGATGAAACGCGCCACGAACTCGTTCGCCGGCTGGTCATAGACCTCCCGCGGGGTGCCCACCTGCTCCAGGACCCCGCCCGAGAAAATGACAATGCGATTTGCAACCTCCAGCGCTTCCTCCTGATCATGCGTGACGAACACCGTCGTCACATTCAGATCGTGGTGCAGCGTCACGAGCCATTCCCGGAGTTCCTGGCGAATCCTGGCGTCCACTGCTCCGAACGGCTCGTCCAGCAACAGGACGGTAGGCTGGGGCGCGAGCGCGCGCGCGATGGCGACCCGCTGGCGCTGGCCGCCCGACAACTGGTGCGGAAAGCGCCGTTCCAGCCCCTCCAACCCGAACAACTTCAGCAACTCCTCGATGCGTGCCCGGATATTCGCCCGCTTCCACCGTTTGATCTTCAGGCCGAAGGCGATGTTCCTGGACACGTTCATGTTCTTGAACAACGCGTAGTTCTGAAACACGAACCCGATGTTCCGCTGCTGCACGGACAGGTCGTTCACCCGCTGGCCGCGGATGAACACGTCCCCGGCTGTCGGCATTTCCAGCCCCGCAATCATCCGCAGCACGGTCGTTTTTCCCCCGCCGCTCGGCCCCAGCAGGGCCATTAACTCGCCTTCCTTGACAGANNTTGACAGAAAAGGTGACGTTGTTGACGGCGGCATGGTCGCCGAACAGCTTTGTAACGCCCTTTAGTTCAATACTCATGACCTCTCAACTCGGGCGACGATTAGCCTCTCCGCCCGCGCCTGTTTCCACTCCAGCAGGCACTTGACCCCCAGCGTAAACAACGCAAGCAACGCCAGCAAGCTCGCCACTGCAAATGCTGCTGCTGTGGAGGCCGCAGTTGCGCCTTCGTAAAGCACCTGCACCCGCAGCGGCATGGTCTCCGTCAACCCGGCGATGTGCCCGGACACCACCGACACCGCGCCAAATTCGCCCATGGCGCGCGCGTTGCACAGAATGATGCCGTAAATCAGGCCCCATTTGACCGAGGGCAGTGTAACATGCCAGAAGGTCTGCCAACCGTTCGCGCCCAGGGTCAGCGCCGCCTCCTCTTGCTCGGTGCCATTGGCTTGCATCACCGGGATTAACTCCCGCGCCACGAAGGGGAACGTAATGAACACCGTCGCGAGCACCATGCCCGGCACGGCAAAAATGATCTTCACACCATGCGCCGCCAGCCGGTTGCCAAAAAATCCTTGCAGCCCAAACAGCACCACAAACATCAATCCGGCCACCACTGGAGAAACCGAGAACGGCAGGTCAATCAGCGTAATGAGCAAGGACTTGCACCGAAACTCGAACTTGGCAATCGCCCACGCGGCTGCCAGCCCAAACAGCATATTCAGCGGCACGCAGATGGCCGCCACTACAAGGGTTAGCCAAATTGCCGCCCGCGAGTCCGGTTCCGCCAGCGATTGCCAATAATGTCCCAAACCCTTCGTCAGAGCCTGCGCAAAGACGTTCAACAGCGGCAGCAACAGGAACACAAAGCAGAATGCCAGCGTAATGGCGATCAGCACCCACTTGGCCAGCGGGGATTCCTCCGTGCCACGCTGCGACGCCTGCTGCGCACCGCCTCGAATGCGAGTTCCGGGTTCAGCCATAACCTCAGGCGGACCGATGAAGGCGGCTGGCCCATTGCTCCAGCAGGTTGATGGCCCCTAGCAGCAGGAATGAGAAGCACAGCAGCACTACCGCCAGCGCGATGGCCCCTGTGTAATCATACTCTTCGAGGCGCATGACAATCAGGTAGGGAGCGATCTCAGTCTTGAACGGCAGGTTGCCCGAAATGAACACGATGGAGCCATACTCGCCGATGGCCCGGGCGAACGCGAGCGCCAGGCCCGTCAGCACCGCCGGCAGCAGCGACGGCGCAATGATCTGGACGAACGTCCGCAACCGCCCCGCGCCGAGCGTGGCGGCTGCCTCCTCGACCTCACGTTCCATGTTTTGCAGCACCGGTTGGAGCGTCCGCACTACAAACGGCAGCCCTACGAAAGTCAGCGCGATCACCACCCCCAGCGGGGTAAATGCCCCGTGGATGCCCAACGGCACAAGGTAGCGCCCCAGCCACCCGTTGGCCGCAAACAGGTTTGCCAGCGTCAGGCCCGCCACCGCTGTAGGCAGCGCAAAAGGGAAATCCACCATTGCATCAATGAAGCGACGCCCAGGAAACTCATACCGCACCAGCACCCAGGCCAGCAGCGAGCCAAACACCCCGTTGGCCACCGCCGCGATCAACGAAGCCCCGAAGGTCAGCCGATACGCCGCCAGCGCGCGGTCGGTCGTCGCCAGGTGCCAGAAGTCCGCCCACGACAACTCCAGTGCGCGCAACACCAGCCCGGCAAAAGGAATCAGGACAATCGCGCTCAGGTAAAAGAGCGTGAAACCCATCGTCAGGCCGAAACCAGGCAGCACTCTATGTTTCTGTCGCACCATGCAAAGTCAGCCTCAGCGCAGAACGGACCTACTTCATGCGGCCCGTCGTGCGCCTGACGATAAGACAAGCCGCTGCGGCAATCAACCCCTCATCGAGAGCAACCTCGTCTTGCCAATTAGCCAACAAGCCAGTCCAAGGGCTTGCAGTCTCAAGAGACCACCCAAGCCGGATTCAGGCTGTCTGACGCCCTAACGGTTCGCCCGCTGGATCTGATCAAACACCCCTCCCGAGCTAAAGTGCATTTCCTGCGCCCTCCGCCAGCCGCCAAAGACCTCGTCAATGGTGAAGAGGCTTACCTTGGGAAAGGTGCCGGCGTGCCTCAGCGCCACCGATTCCAGCCTCGGGCGATAATAGTGTTTGGCCGCAATCTCCTGGCCCTCCGGCAAATACAGATGCTCCAGATAAGCCTGCGCCACGGCGCGCGTTCCGCGCTTGTTGACCACCCTGTCCACCCAGGCCACCGGCGGCTCCGCCAGAATGCTCAGTGACGGCACGACCAGTTCGACTTCGCGTTTGCCGGACTCCTTGAGCAGCAACAGCGCCTCGCTTTCCCACGCCACCAGAACATCCCCAATGCCGCGCTGGGCAAACGTGGTCATTGCCCCGCGCGCCCCGGTCTCCAGAATGGGCACATTCTTGAACAGCCGGGCCACAAACTCTCTCGCCTTCCGCTCGTCATCGCCGGACGTCTTCAGCGCATAGCCCCACGCTGCCAGGTAATTCCACCGCGCCCCGCCCGACGTTTTCGGGTTGGGAGTGATGACCACGACCCCGGGCCTAACCAGGTCATCCCAATCCTTGATCTGCTTCGGGTTGCCCTTACGCACGACGAACACAATGGTCGAGGTGTAGGGCGAACTGTTGTTCGGCAACCGCTTCTGCCAATCCTGCGGCATCAGCCCCGCCCGCTCGCAAATCGCGTCCACATCG
>MTKZ01023941.1_pt1 | contig 18200 bp, 19 predicted proteins | sample 1042781 | NCBI WGS metagenome assembly MTKZ01 (sample SAMN06212207, study PRJNA360539) | anaerobic digester metagenome | biome: Wastewater treatment plant; material: sludge; isolation source: anaerobic digester fed with sludge from wastewater treatment plant | place: Denmark: WWTP Viborg ... | reverse complement strand
ACCGGCTCGAGGCGGCGCGCGCCGCGTCCCGAGCGCTAGCCACGGCCTCGACCGGGCAGCGGGTCGCCGGTCTCGAGGCGATCGCCCGGGCGATCGAGACCTCGACGGACCGGATCCTGCCGGCGAACGAGCTCGACCTCGCGAACGGCCGCGAGAACGGCCTCTCCGTCGGCCTGCAGGACCGGCTCCGGCTCGACGCGGCGCGGCTGGCGGGCCTGGCCTCCGCCGTCCGCGACATCGCCGCGCTGCCGGATCCCGTCGGCGACGTCGTCCGCGGCTCGACCCTGCCGAACGGGGTGACCCTGAGCCAGGTCCGTGTGCCCTTCGGCGTCGTCGGCGCGATCTACGAGGCGCGGCCGAACGTCACGATCAACATCGCCGCGCTCGCGCTCAAGAGCGGCAACGCCGCCGTGTTGCGCGGCGGCACCGCGGCGCAGCACACGAACGCCGTGCTCGTCGCCCTCATCCAGGGCGCGCTCGCCGACTCCGGCCTCCCCGGCGACGCCGTGCAGACCATCGACGAGTTCGGCCGCGAGGGCGCGACCGAACTCATGCGCGCGCGGGGCTACGTCGACGTGCTCGTGCCCCGCGGCTCGGCGCAGCTCATCGAGGCCGTCGTGCGCGACTCGACCGTCCCGGTGATCGAGACCGGTGCCGGCGTCGTTCACGTCTTCCTCGACGCCTCCGCCGATCTCGCGATGGCGACCGACATCGCCGTCAACGCGAAGGTGCAGCGGCCGAGCGTGTGCAACGCCCTCGAGACGCTGCTCGTCCACCGCGACGCCGCGGACCGGATCCTGGTCCCCGTGCTCTCGGCGCTGCGCGCGGAGGGCGTCACGATCCACGCCGACGAGGCGACGCTCGCCCGGTTCCCGGACGCGGTCCCCGCGGCCGAGGACGAGTGGGCGACCGAGCACCTCAGCCTCGATCTCGGCGTGCGGATCGTCGACGGCCTCGACGAGGCGCTCGAGCACATCCGCGCCTGGTCGACCCAGCACACGGAGTCGATCGTCACGAACGACTACGCCAACGCCGAGCGCTTCCTCGCCGAGGTCGACTCGGCGGTCGTCATGGTGAACGCCTCGACGCGCTTCACCGACGGCGGCGAGTTCGGCTTCGGCGCCGAGGTCGGCATCTCCACCCAGAAGCTGCACGCCCGCGGACCGATGGGGCTGCCGGAGCTGACGACGACGAAGTGGCTCGTGCGCGGCACGGGCCAGGTGCGCGGCTGAGGCCGCTTGCGCCGCTAGACTCGACGCGACACGCACGATCGGGAGCGAACCTGTGATGAACCTGCTGACGTCGATCCTCGCCCACGGCGAGCCGGCCCCCCTCATCCTGCCGATTTGGGCGTTCCCGCTCATCGCCGCGGTGTTCTTCATCGCCGTCGCCACCGTCACCTTCTCCTACCGCGATGTCGCGAACCGGCACGCGAACAAGGCGCCCGCGGCCGATGCGCACGGGCACGACAGCCACGACGGGCACGGGGCCGGCCACTAGGCCGGGCCGTCGATGAGCTCAGCGGCACCGCATCGCGCCAGGATCGGCGTGATGGGCGGCACGTTCGACCCCATCCACAACGGTCACCTCGTCGCCGCGAGCGAGGTCCAGCAGCAGTTCGGCCTCGACGAGGTCGTCTTCGTGCCGACCGGGCGCCCGTGGATGAAGTCCGGGGTCTCCGAGAGCGAGCACCGCTATCTCATGACGGTCATCGCGACGGCGGCGAACCCCCGGTTCACCGTGAGCCGGGTCGACATCGATCGCGAGGGGCCGACGTACACCGTCGACACGCTCCGCGACCTGCGCGGGCTGCGCCCGGACGCCGAGCTGTTCTTCATCACCGGCGCGGACGCGCTCGCGCAGATCCTCGACTGGAAGGACGTCGAGGAGATCTGGGACCTCGCCCATCTCGTGGCGGTCTCTCGGCCGGGTCACAGCCTGTCCACTCGCGGCCTTCCGGTCGACCGCGTAAGCTCGATGGAAGTGCCGGCGCTGGCGATCTCGTCGACGGATTGTCGTGATCGTGTCGGTCGCGGGTTCCCCGTGTGGTATCTCGTTCCGGACGGCGTCGTGCAGTACATCGCCAAGCACCGCCTCTATCGGGAGCAATCAGCATGACCTTCTCCGAAGCCCAACAGCCGCTGTCGCGGCGCGAGGCCCGGGCGGTCCAGCGCGATCGCGACGATCTCGAGACCACGGCGGAGACGGCGGCCGAGTCGAGGGATCCGGATGCGGTGCGTCCGCTCGCGAGCGAGGCGATCTTCGGATCGGAGCCGACGGGTGCCGAGGGCGCTCCGATCGTGCGCCGCCGCGACCTGAGGCAGCGTCCCGCGGACGCGCCGCCCGTCGACCTCACCGGCGAGATCATCATCGATCCCGAGGTGCTCGCCCGGTACGGACGGGCGCGGGCGGAGGAGGCGGCTGCGGCGGCGGCGGAGTCCGTCGTCGCCGAGGAGTCCCTCGTCGAGGAGCCGGCTGCGGATGATGCGGAGGAGCCGGCTGTCGAGGACCTCGTCGTCGAGGAGTCCGCTGTCGAGGAGCCCGTCCTCGAGGAACCCGTCTCGATCTTCGCCCCGCCCGCGCCCGGCGCGAGCCCGAGCTGGGCGGCCGAGCCGGACTCGGCGCCCGTCGCATCCGTGCCAGAGGCCGAGCACGACACCCACTCCGTCTCGACAACCTCCCGGCGCGCGCTCCGGGCCGCGCAGGAGGCGGCCGGGTCTGCGGTCGCCGACGAGGCTGCTCCCGAGCCCGAGCCCGAGCCCGAGGTCGAGCCGGAGCCCGAGCCAGAGCCCGAGGTCGAGGTCGAGGTGACTCCCGAGCCCGAGGCCGAGGCGGAATCCGAGGCCGTCGTCGAGGAGACCACGACCGACTCCGCGTCCCGGAGCGTCCCCGAGGGGCACTGGACGCGTCAGCTGGACGAGGTCCCGGTCGAGGAGCCTTACGAGTCGACCCTGAGCCGCGAGGTCGGGGCCACCGCTCTGACGGCGAACACGCTCATCGTCTCGGAGACCCCGGACCTCGACCTCGCCGGCCCGCTCACGGCGACCGGGGAGATCATCCTCACCGGCTCGATCAAGCTGCCCCCGTACGGGGTCGACACCGACGAGCAGGCCGAGCCCGGTGACGCCTTCGACGAGCTCTTCGAGGACGGGGCCGGCGAGGTCTTCGCCGAGGCGCAGCCGGTCCGTGCCGTCACCGCGGTGAGCACCGAGCACGCGCTCGGCACGCCGATGGTGAGCACGGCCAAGCCCGCGCAGGGCAACCGCCTGCTGACCGTCCTGCTCATCACGGCGTGCGGTCTCGCGGTGGTGGTGACCGGCCTGATCATCACGGCCGTCGTCCTCGGGGTGATCTGACCCGATGGCAGCATCCGATCGCGCCCGCGAGCTCGCGCTCATCGCGGCGGCCGCCGCCGACGCGAAGCAGGGCATCGATCCCGTCGCCCTCGACGTCTCGGCGACCCTTCCGTTCGCGGACGTATTCCTGCTCGTCTCCGGTCGCAGCGAGCGCGGTGTGCTCGCGATCGTGGGGGAGATCGAGGACAAGCTGCTCGAGGCGGGTGCGAAGCCGCTGCGACGCGAGGGCGCGAGCGAGGGGCGCTGGGCGCTGCTGGACTTCGGCGACCTCGTCGTGCACGTCTTCCACGAGGAGGACCGGCTCTACTACCAGCTTGAGCGGCTCTGGAGCGACTGCCCGGTGATCCCGCTCGAACTGCCCGCCCAATCGGCGTGAGGACGGCGCACCCCCGGATGGTGGTGTAGCATTGTGGGGCGGTTCCGAGCGATCGGAAGTGCACCGAGGGTCTGTGGCGCAGCTGGTAGCGCACCTGCATGGCATGCAGGGGGTCAGGGGTTCGAGTCCCCTCAGATCCACCCCACGCACAAGGCTCGAACCCTTGCCAACGGAAACGTTGGTTGAGGTTCGGGCCTTGTCGGCGTCTGCGGCCCAGGTCAGGGCGTTGGCGTTGACCTGCGGATCGAGGAGCATCTCGAAGGGCCGGTTGTGCTCGACGCGCAGCTCGTTGTCCTCGTCGATGAAGACCTTGGTGAAGAACGCCTGGTTGCACAGCCGCCGGTTGGTGTCGTCGCAGCGGGTGTAGATATCGGCGCAGTTGGCGAGCAGGCCGAGGGCGTCGTCGAGGTGGGCGCGGGCGTCGGCGTAGTCGCCGTGGTGGGCGTCGATGCGGCGGGTCACTTGGTCGAGTTCGGCGACGATCCGATCCTGTTCGCGCTTGAGCACTGAGAGCGGGATCGCGTCGGCGTAGTGCGCCTGCATGAGACGGTCCTGCTCGCCTTCGAGCCGGTCGCGGTTGGTGGTGAGTCGTTCCAGTTCTTCGGTTTCGGCGGCCATGAGTCGGTCGAACTCGTGGTGGNNTCGAACTCGTGGTGGAGCATCCCTGCGAGGGCGTCTTGCTGGGCGGGCGTGATCTGGACGCGGGTGTAGTAGTCCTCGACGAGCTTCTCGACGTCCTCGATGAGCATCGCCTGGCGCGTGCAGTCGGTGCGCTTGGAGTGCCGACCCGAGCACACGAAGTAGCAGTAGACGTTGCCGTGCCGGTTCTTCGCGTTCGAGACGATGAGCCGGGACCCGCACTGGCCGCAGTGGACGGTGCCTTTGAGGTAGTGGCCGTGGACTTGGGTCGCCTCGACGGCGCACTGGTGCGCGGTGAGCACGGACTGGACCTGGTACCAGACCTCGGCAGGCACGAGCGCCGGGTGGTTGCCCTTGTAGCGGGTGCCTCGGTAGATGACATCGCCCTTGTAGTACGGGTTGGTCAGGAGCCGATGGATGGTAGACACCGCCAACGGCTTCGCCGGCCGCTTCGGCGTCGGCAGGCTGCGCAGCCCCCGCGAGGTGAGTTCGTCGTGGAGCTGGCTCACGCTCCAGTTACCTGAGGCGTACGCCTTGAACGCCCACTCGATCATCGGCGCCCGCTCAGGATCGAGCTCGATGGTGCGGACTTCACGCCCGAGCTCGTCGCGCTTGCGGACGTTCAGATAGCCGATGGGCGCGCGCCCGTTCGTGCCGCCACCGATGGCCTTCTGGGTCATGCCCTTGGCGACCTCGGTGGCGAGGTTCCGAGAGTAGAACTCGGCGATGGTGGACATGATGCCGTGCAGCAGCATCCCGGAAGGGGTCTCGTCGATGTTCTCCGACGCGGACACAAGCATGACCCCGCACTGTTGGAGTGCGAGGTGGATGCTCACGTCGTCGGCGCGGTTCCTGGCGAGCCGGTCGACCTTGTGAACGATGCAGTACGCGACCTTGTTGGCCTTGACGTACTGGATCATCCGCATCAGCTCGGGCCGGTCGGACGACTTGGCTGAGGCTCCCGCGTCGACGAACTCCTCAACGATGCCGGCACCGAGCTGTTCGGCCTTGCGCCGGGTCGCTTCGCGCTGGGCCGGGATCGAGAAGCCCTCGTCGGTCCCGCCCTTCTCGGCCTGCTCGCGGGTCGAGACCCGCAGGTACGACACGGCGGCAGCCATTGTCTTGGGCGGGTCGATGAGGCTGGCAGCCGGATCATCGGCAATGGTGGTCATCGGGGGCTCACTCTCACGCGGTTCGACCCTCGCGCTCCCAACTGTTCGTGGGAGGGGTGTTGATCGTGAGAGCAGCCGATGAAGGCTGTAGGGCGAGACCCGATGGTCTCGGTGCGTGTTGCCCGCCGAGCGGCGAGGTTTAGGCCACAACACCCCGCATCGCGAGGCTTGCACGGTTGATTCTACCGGGCGGCTTCTGGGGCGGCCAGGACATTCGTCGGCGCCCGGTAGGTGTCGGGGACCCGATCGGCCGCGCGGGCCGCGCGGCTCTCGCCGGTCTCCTGCAACGTCAGCCGGATGAGAACCTCGGCGAGCTTGTGCAGGTCGGCGCGTTCGCGGTGGATGGCACGTACGGAGAACGACCGCTCCTCATACGGGCGTCGATCGGTCTTCTTGGCGTAGCGGCTCATCGGTCTACGGCGCTTCGTCGTCGTCCAGGCTGGCGTAGAACTCGTCTTCGGCCTCCTGGCGCTTGCGGACTTGCGCGATGACGAACTCGGCGAATTCGGTGTCGCGGTCGGTGAAGGTGAAGTCCTGGATCGTCGGCGCCGGGTCCTCACCAGGCCAAGCAGCTTGCCGGGTCGGGCGGTCTCGGTCTCCACGAGTACCGCAGGCGNNCGCAGGCGGTGACCCAGTAGCGAAGGCGCTCTCGTGCGTCGGCGAAGTCGCGGTGCCAGCCGAGCGGCGCGGAGGCGTTCTGCTCGGGGTCGTAGGCACCGAGCCAATGCAGGTGCAGCGCCGACAGCTCCCAAACCATCTCCGGGTGGTGATGCCAGAACGGCGGCACCACCGCGACGGTGAGGCCGTAGGTGCGACGCAGCCAATCAACCCACCGGTTCAGCGCGAGCCATTCCTGCTCCAGCTCGTGCGCCGTCAGCAGGTTCCAGTTCACGGGGTGAGGCGGCTCGGGCATGTCCGCGTTGGTGACACGGGGCGGCCCGTCGAAGACGTCCGGCTCATCCATCTCATGCTGATCGTTCATGGTGCTGTCGCTCCCGAACTCACATGGAGACCGGGGCGTGCGCCGCGGTCGCTGCTCGCTGCGTCGGCTCGTACGCCGCTGCGTCCCGGCCGACTCCATTGCGCGGCGTGCGGTCCACCTCGTAGCGGGTTCGCGCGGCGTCATGGCCGATCTTCTTGGCAACGAACTCCTCGCCCTCGATCGCCTGACCGTTGCGCTCGTAGCTGACCGGCCGCGTGTAGCCCTCGGCGACGAAGTTGTCGCCCTGCGCGAAGTTCGCGTGCGCATGCTCAGCGGAACGCCCGAACATCACCAAGTGGTGGTAGGTCGTCTCGGTCTGCGTGAAAGAGCCGTCGTCCTCGCGGCGGAAATGCTCCTTGCCGATACGGGCGAAGAACCTGGCGTCTCCCTTGGCCGTCTCGGTGAGCAACGGCTCCGACGCGATGAAGCCTGACAGCGATTCCTGCGTGTGAATGGCCATGATGGCCTCCTCCTGACTCGGGCGGCCAACTGCGTGTGGGTCGCTCTGTCAGGCAGGTGCACCCCGATTCCCAAGCGCCGTCAGGCTGAGGGACGGTGGCGCAGCAGCGCTTCGAGTTCGTCGCGATCGCTGCGGAGCTGCGCGGCGTCGGGCCGGGTCGGCCAGGCGCGCAGGTCGGTGACGATGGGTGGCGCGGAGCGCAGCATCGTGATGCCGGTGCCGAATGGCAGGGTGCGGATGCGGTCTGGCGGCAGGATCGGGACGCGGCGGATCGAGCGCTGGTTGGAGCGAGTGCCGTGGTCGCCGAGGGTCACGCTGTCGGTGTACTCGTCTCGCTCTCCGATGAGGGTGGAGAGGTCTTGGAGGTCGCGGCTGTTGGATGCGCCGCCGAGGATGATCTTGACGATGCTGGCGTCCCAGATCGCGCCGGCCTGGTGCTCACTCCACCGGTCACGGGCTTGGGCGAGGGACTGCAAGACCGGCATCGTCGTGATCCCGGTGCCTCCGCCTTCGGCCATGAGCGTCGGCAGTGACGGCAGCGGCGCGAGGTTCCCGATCTCGTCGAGCGCGAGCAACAGCGGCGGATCGAGCCGGGCTCCGGGTGAGCGCGCGGCGAGCCGTCGGGCGGTTTCGATGAGGTCTTCGACGAACGCCGCGACCAGCGATGCGGAGGCTCCTGCTCCGGCACCGGTGGCGAGCAGGTAGAGGGTGCCTTGCTCGGTGAGGAAGGTCTCGGGAACGAACTCCCCACCTCCTGCTGCGCCTGACACAAGAGCCGGGCCCAGCGATGTGGTGATCCAAGTGATATCCGCGACGCCTTCAACACCGGCACCGACCGCGTGATCGACGCCTACGCGGTCAGCGTGGGCTCAGTTGAGGCAGCGGCGCCGAGCACGTCGTCTGGGCCGCTCACACGCGGAGCGCACCGGGACACTCAGCCGCCAGGTAGCAACCACAGCACGCTGCCATCTACGCAGTCGGCTACGAGTTCAGAGGCCGAAGGCACCACCACTGACGAGGATGAAGATGCCCAGGCCGATGAGCACGATCGGGAACAGGATGTGTTCCCAGCGTTCCAGGAGTTCGGCGATCGGTCGGCGGGTGGCGACGAACTTGCCCAGGCCGACGAGGGCGGCGACCAGGGCGAGGAACACGATGCAGTACGCCACCACGGCCGCTGGGCCCACGCTGAGGAAGACCGGGACGTAGACGCCGATGTTGTCCCCGCCGTTGGCGAAGGTCACCCCGGCCACCGTCCACACCCCAACCTTCTTGCCCTCGACCTTTGCCTCATCGTCATCGTCGGCACCGCGGTTGCGCCAGGCTTGCCACGCAGCCCAAAGTCCCAACCCCAGCGGAATGAGTCCGAAGTAGGGGATGACCTCCGGCGGCAGGAACGCTCCCGCCCCGAGCGTCACCAGCACGGAAGCGCCCAGGATGCCAGCGAACCCGAGGTACTGTCCGACCAGGATTCGGGCGGTGGTCCCGCGCCGGCCCGCGCCTCGGGCGAAGAACAAGGAGAGCACGATGATGTCATCGATGTTCGTGGCGATGAATAGGCCGATCGCCTGCAGGACGGAGGACAGGATCATGCGCCCACCGCCGCGTTACAGCCGCCTGGCGACCCAGCGGTTCCGGCAGCCGCGTGCCGTTGATACTCTGCGACCATCATTGTCCGTTCCTGGTGTGGTTTGGGCCTCGGAGGTAAAGCAGTACGCCCAGGGCGACGCCGAAACCGAGGATGACGTCGGCAAGGTTGCCGATGAACAGGTTGCCGTAGGCGAGGAAGTCGGTGACATGACCGCGGCCGAATCCGGGAGGGGCGAACAGCCGGTCCAGGAGGTTGCCGACTGCGCCGCCCCACACCAGGCCGATCGCGACCGCCCACCCGGCCGATGGAGCGCGCGCGGCGGCGATGAGCAGGGCGATGGACGCCGCGGTCGCGATGACGGTGAGCAGCCACGTTGAATCGGACCCTAAGGACATGACGGTGCCGGGGTTGAACGCGAGCTGTAAGCCGAGCCAGTCTCCCAAGAGCGGGATTGCGGTCATCCTCGCTGAGCTGAGCTGAGCGAGGGCGAGTGCCTTGCTGCCTTGGTCGATCAGCACCGCGCCGGCGGCGACGGCGCACGCGAGCAGGAACCAGCGGAGCCGGACGCGCGCCGCCGCCGGGCCGGCAGAACTCGCTTCCACGGCATCCGCTTTTCCCGGGGAGGGAGCGGAGCCGTCAAGGGGATCGGTCATGCCTTCGTGCGCCGCGCCGCGCGGAGCCCGTTGAGGATGACGACGACTTCAGCGACCTCGTGTACAAGCACGACCGCGGCGAGCCCGAGGACTCCGGTGATCGCGAGCGGCAGCAGCGCCACGATGATCGCGATCGACAACACGACGTTCTGGTTGATGATGTTGCGGCCGCGGCGGGCGTGGGCGAGGGCCTGTGGGATGAGGCGCAGGTCGTGGCCGGTGAACGCGACGTCGGCCGACTCGATCGCAGCATCGGCGCCCTTGGCTCCCATAGCGATCCCCACATCCGCGGCCGCCAGCGCGGGAGCGTCGTTGATGCCGTCCCCGATCATGGCAGTGGGCTGAGACTTCGACAACTTCGCGACGGCGGTGGCCTTGTCCTCGGGGCGCAGCTCGGCGCGCACGTCCCTGATGCCGGCCTGGTCGGCCAGCGCTGCGGCGGTGCGGGCGTTGTCGCCGGTGAGCATCGTCACCCCGATCCCGCGGCGGTTCAGCGTGGCGATGACCTCGGGAACCTCTGGGCGCAGTTCGTCACGCACCCCGATCGCCCCGGCCGGCTGGTCGCCTCGGTGCACGATGACGACGGTCATCCCCTCGGACTCCATCGCCCGCACCTGGTCGGCCAGTGATCCGGCATCCAGCCAGCGGGGGCTACCGACGGCGAGACGGGCACTACCGAGCGTGCCGGTGATGCCGCGCCCGGCGGTCTCGGTGACGTCGTGCGCGGTCGGGGCGTCGGGGACGGCCTTCGTGATCGCGGCGGCCAGCGGGTGCGTGCTGTGACCTTCCAGGCTCGCCGCCCACGCCAGCACCTCATTCTCGGTCGCGCCGGTGGTGACGACGCGGGTCACCGTGGGCTCGTTGCGGGTCAGCGTGCCGGTCTTGTCGACGGCGAGGTGGCGGATGCCGCCGAACCGCTCGAACGCGGCCCCGGACTTCACGACCACACCGAACTTCGACGCCGCGCCGATCGCGGAAACAACGGTGACCGGGACGGCGATCGCCAGCGCGCACGGCGAGGCTGCGACCAGCACCACCAGAGCGCGGGTGATCCACAGCTCAGGGTCGCCGCTCAACAGCGACCCAAGCACGCCGACCAGCACGGCGAGGATCATCACGCCGGGCACCAGCGGGCGGGCGATCCGGTCGGCCAGGCGGGCACGGTCGCCCTTCTCGGCCTGCGCCTGCTCGACCAGCTCCACGATGGTGGTGAGCGAGTTGTCGGTGCCGGCGGCGGTGGCCTCGACCTCGAGCACGCCGGTGGTGTTGATTGACCCGGCCGAGACGTCGGTGCCCGGTTCGACCTCGACCGGGATCGATTCACCCGTGATCGCGGACGTGTCCAGGCTGCTTCGCCCGGCCCGCACGGTGCCGTCGGTGGCGATCCGTTCGCCCGGCCGGACCACCAGGACATCCCCGACGCGCAGCTCCTTCGCCTCGACCTCGGCGGTGGCGTCGCCGCGCTTGACGAGTGCGGTGTCGGGCACGAGCTTCAACAGCGCCCGCAACCCTGCGCGGGCGCGGTCCATCGCCTTGTCCTCCAGCGCCTCCGCAATGGAGTACAGGAATGCCAGCGCGGCGGCCTCCTCGACGTAGCCGAGGATCACCGCGCCGGTCGCGCTGATCGTCATCAGCAGCCCGATGCCGAACTTGCCCTTGGTGAACAGCTTGCGCAGCGCGCCCGGCACGAACGTGTAAGCGCCCAGCAGCAGGCCGATCCAGAACAGCACCAGGCCCGCGGTCTCCGCGCCGGTCCACTCGCACACCAGGCCGGCGGCGAACGCGACGCCGGAGGCGATCGGGATCAGAACGCTCGGGCTCCGATACCACGGCCGGTCATCGTCATCATCGTGGTCGTCGAGGTCGACGTGCTCGACCTGCGAACCTGTGACCGCGCTCACGCCCGCACCTCCCCCGCCTGGCAACCCTCGACCCCGCAGTCCGGGTCCATGCACGGCACGCTCTCGTCGACCGCAAGCGTGACATCCACCAGCGCCGTCAGCGCGCGGGCCAGGTGCGGGTCTGCCACCTCGTAGCGGGTCTGTCGGCCCTCGGGCTCGGCCACCACGATCCCGCACCCGCGCAGGCATGTCAGATGGTTCGACACGTTCGAGCGCGACAACCCCAGCTCGCGGGACAGCACCGCCGGGTAGCTCGGCCCGGCCAGCAGGGTCAGCAGAATGCGGGAGCGGGTCGGGTCGGCCATAGCTCGGCCGAGCCGGTTCATCACGTCGAGTCGATCGGAAATAGTCAGCATACGATGACTATACACTGTACGATGTATATTCGGCGCCAGGTGTCCTCACGAGCGGCGAGTCAGTTGACAGCTCCCTACCAGCGAGCGTGGCGAAGTGCTCGAAGATCCGTCGTGGAGAATATGTCCCGTTCCTCGGTGCCGGCGTCCCGCTCGATTAAGGTCGACGACTACTTGGCCGCCGCATGCCTGCTGCCGAACCTTCAGTTGCTGGGTGGGGCCGCCAACATCGAGAAGCAGGATGGACTGCCTGCGGAGTGGATGGACACCGCCTTCCCGAGCGAGAACAAGCGAGCTACGTACCTTGCCGAGGACGACCTCGACGGCCTTCCGCTCGACTTGGCCGACTTCACCTCGTTCTTCGAGCAGCGCAAGCAGCGAGTCCGGGTCCGCCTGCTCGCCGCTCTGGGAACGACACCGGGAGCACCGGAGGACGCCGCTCTCGCGTAGCCCACGTTCACGCGGCGAGCAGTGACAGCGCGGACACAGCCTGGAGGGGTAGCACTCCGTTGCCGAGGGCGGTGATCTGTTGATTCTGCGTCAGGTCGCCGCTATCGGTGACCCATCCAGTCGGCAGGCCCATGAGCCATTCGACGAATGCCGGTGCTGGGCGGGGGCCGTCGGCGTCGTTCAGGAGGGCTGGCGCTTGCGCGGGTCGCCCGGTGATGTGTTCCCAACGAGTGATGGCGTCGGCGTAGCGTCCCCATCGCTGAACAGTCCGTCGATCAGCGACCACAGCGTCTCCGATTCGGCTCTCCTGTTCGATGAGCCACCCGGTCCGTGGAGGGCGAAGTCGATGATCTGGTGCGACAGCGCAATCGTCCCTCGTCTCGCTCGCACCTGGTCGAGAGTCTCTCCACCGCGCGATGAGTCCGTCGCCAGCGGGGTGCGGAACAGTGCGCCGGGCGAGGGCGAAGATGCGGAAGCGTTGGTGAGGAGCGCCGACAAGGGAAGCCGGTAAGCCGATCCATCCTGCATCCAGCCGCAAGTCGGCCAGATCGCCGAGAACGGCGCCGAGAGCCCGAAGAGGTCGAGTTGCGTAGTCTCCCAGATGCCACGGGTCGGGTTCCACGTTGCGAAGGGTTGCGCCGTCGGGGGATGCATCGCCTGGGTTGCGTCGGTCATGGTTATCTCCTTCTGCGGATGGCCGCGTCGCGGGTGAGGACAGCAGCCCGCGGACGTTCTCGATGACGACCCATTCGGGCTGGAGCGCGTCGATGGCTACGGCCATGTGCGCCCAGAGACCCGAGCGCGTACCCGGAGCAAGGCCGGCGCGCTTGCCTACCGTGGAAACGTCTTGGCACGGGAATCCGCCGATGAGGATGTCCACGGGCTCGACCTGACTCCAGTCGATGGCCGTGATGTCGCCAAGATTCGGAGCTTCGGGCCAGTGGTGCGAGAAGACGCGGGCGACGGGCGCGTTGAGTTCGGAGAACCACACGGTCGTGGCGTTGAATACGTGCTCGACGGCGAGGTCGAGGCCGCCGTAGCCGCTGAACAGCGACCCGATCCTGAGTCGTGGTTCGCCGCTGATGTCGAGGTCGTGCATAAAGTCTGCTCCGGTGAAGGTCGTCCCCGGCATCCGTGCCTCGTTGAGCACTGATGCCGAGCTGGCCAACTGTCAGGTGCACAACTCCGGCACGCCCGCAGCTCGTCGAGCCACGCGAGCGACACCGCCCGACGCCCCCATCTCCGGCCTTCGCTCTGACCGCCATCCGAGGTCACACGCGTCTTGCAGATCGAGGTTGAGTCAGGCATTACCGCGGCAGAAGTCACCGGGTGCGGTTGCTCACCTGCCAGGCAGGAGCGGAGGCGAGCATGACGGTTTCGATGCGCGTGATGTCGGCGGGTGACGGCTACAAGTACCTGCTCAAGACGGTCGCGGCCGCCGACGGCAACAGGCCACTCTCCACGCCGCTCACTCGCTACTACATGGAAGAAGGCACCCCACCTGGTCGTTGGCTCGGCACGGGCGTGGCGGCCCTGGGCAAGGGCGAGATTCAGGTGGGCGACCGAGTATCAGAACACCAACTCCAGCTACTGATGGGGAGGGGCCACGATCCGATCACCGACGAGCCGCTCGGTCGAGCGTTCCCGACCTACAAGAGCCAGGAGCAGCGGATCGAGGTGCGGATCGCCGACCTCGACCCGACGATGACGCCTGGCGCCAAAGGCGAAGCCGTCGCGCAGATCGTTGCCGAAGAGAGCGCCCGGAGCACACGGCGTGCGGTGGCGGGCTTCGACTTCACCTTCTCCATCCCGAAGTCCGCATCAGTGCTCTGGGCAGTCGCCGATGCCGGAGTGCAGGCACTGATCGCCGAGGCGCATCATCGCGCGGTTGCGGAGGTGGTTGCGTTCATGGAACGTGAGGTTGCAGCCACCCGCACGGGCGCAACCGCCGGGGACGGCGCGGTTGCACAGGTCGATGTCACCGGACTCATCGCGACCGCCTTCGATCACTTCGACTCCCGAGCCGGCGACCCCCACCTCCACACGCACGTCGTCATCAGCAACAAGGCCAAGACCGTCCTCGACGGGAAGTGGCGCTCGCTTGACGGCAGACCGATGCACGCCGCCGTCGTCGCGCTCTCCGAACTACACGAAGCTGTGTTCGCTGACCACATGACCCGCACCTTCGGCGTCTCCTGGGAGGCGCGCGAGATGGGTCGGGACCGGAACCCAGCGTGGGCGATCACCGGCGTGCCGGAGGAGCTGGTCGCGGAGTTCTCCACCCGCGCCCGCCACATCGACGCGGAGAAGAACCGGCTCATCGACGAGTACGTTGCCCAGCACGGACGCCAACCATCGAACGCGACGATCCTCAAACTGCGAGCCCAAGCCACACTCGCGACCCGCCCCGAGAAGCAAGTCCGATCCCTGGCTGACCTGACCGCCGAGTGGCGAACGCGAGCGAGCAAGACCCTGGGCCAGGACGCGACGTCGTGGGCACGCGCGATGACCGACAACGACAAGCCGCTCCTGCTGCGGGCGGATGATGTGCCGCTCGACGCGATTGGGGAGCTTGGGCATTCAGTCGTCGAGGTCGTGGGCGAAAAGCGCTCGACCTGGCGACGCTGGAATCTCATGGCCGAGGCATCCCGGCAGACGATGGGCTGGCGGTTCGCCACCATGCAGGACCGGGAAGCCATCGTCGCAATGGTCGCCGACGCCGCCGAACTCGTCTCGCTCCGCCTGACGCCGCCCGAGCTCGCGGCCTCGCCGATCGTGTTCCGTCGGCCCGACGGCACCTCGGTGTTCCGACCGAAGAGCTCGACCGTGTTCACCTCCGAGTCCCAGCTCGCGGCCGAGGACAGACTCCTCGAACGAGCCGCCAACCTCGGCGGGCCTACGGTGCCGTTGGCAACCGTTGAGAAGATCACGCGCAGACCCGACACCAGTGGTCGGATGCTCGGCGACGACCAAACCGACGCCTTGACCCGCATCGCGCTGTCGGGGCGGATGCTCGACGTGCTGGTCGGTCCCGCCGGTGCGGGCAAGACAACCGCCATGAACGCGCTCCGCCGCGCCTGGGAAGCCGAGCACGGCCCCGGGTCCGTCGTCGGGCTCGCGCCGTCAGCGGTAGCCGCCCAGGTTCTCGCCGACGATCTCGGGATCGGGACTGAGAACACAGCGAGGTGGTGGCAGAACCACCTCATCCACGGCACCACCTTCGAGGCGGGACAGCTCGTCGTCATCGACGAAGCTTCCCTCGCCGGCACCCTGTCACTGGACCGCATCACCCACCTCGCCCAGGACGCGGGCGCGAAGGTGCTGCTGGTCGGCGACTACGCCCAACTGCAATCCGTGGACGCCGGCGGCGCGTTCGCGATGATCGCCAGAGACAGGTCCGACACCCCCGAACTGGTCGACGTCCACCGCTTCACACACGCCTGGGAGAAGACCGCCTCACTCGAACTGCGTCACGGGCGCACGACGGCTATCAACACCTACCTCGCCCACGAGCGCATCACCGACGGAGATGCCGAGGCCATGACCGACGCGGCCTACAACGCCTGGCGTGCCGACCGGGACGGCGGGCTCGTCTCGGTACTGATCGCCGAAACCCACGAAGACGTGACCACGCTGAACGGTCGCGCCCGTGCCGACCTGATCCTCAACAAGACGCTGAACCCCGACCGCGAGGTCGAACTGCGCGACGGCACCACCGCCGGCGTCGGCGACACCATCATCACCCGACAGAACAACAGGAACCTCCGCACCCTGGCCGGGCGGGACTGGGTGCGGAACGGCGAGATCTGGACCGTCACCGCCGTCGGCGACGACGGGACCATCACTGTCGCACGCGACTACGGAACCAGAACCACAGTCCAGGAGGACGGAACCATCAAGGCCCGCAAGCATGGGCGCAGGCTCGGCGGCAGCATCCTCCTCCCGGCCTCGTACGTAGCCGAGCATGTCGATCTCGGCTACGCAGTCACCGCCTACCGGGCCCAAGGCATCACGACCGACACCGCGCATGTATTGGTCGAACCGACCGCGACGAGGGAGACCTTCTACGTCGCGATGACCCGCGGGCGGCACTCCAATCACGCCTACGTGACCCTCGACCGCGCCCACGACCACGCGCAGCCACACCCCGGCGACGACCCCCACGCCACCGCGCGAAGCGTCCTCTACGGAGTTCTGCAGCACAGCGGTGCCGAGCTCTCGGCACACGAGACCATCGTGGCCGAACAGGAACAGTGGGGCTCGATCGCCCCGCTCGCCGCCGAGTACGAGACCATCGCAGCCGCAGCCCAACACGACCGCTGGGCCACCCTCGTGCGCGGCTCCGGGCTCACCGAGGAACAAGCAGAGAGCGCCATCGAGTCCGAGGCGTTCGGCCCGCTCGCGGCTGAGCTCCGCCGGGCCGAAGCCAACCATCACGCTGTCGATTCGCTCCTCCCGCGCCTCGTAGCAGCGCGCGGGTTCGGTGACGCGGACGACATCGCCGCCGTACTCCACTACCGAGTCGAGCGGGCCGCCGCCCGCCCCGCAGGCTCAGGCAGGACACGCAAGCCACCACGACTCATCGCCGGCCTCATCCCATCGGCGCAAGGCGTCATCGACGCCGAGATGCGAGCGGCTCTCGACGACCGAGAAGCACTGATCGAGCGCCGCGCCGACGCCATACTCGAAGTCGCGCTGACCGAGAGCGCACCGTGGACGACGGCACTCGCAACGCAGCCTACCGACCGACGACGAGCCGCCGCCTGGCGCAAGTCCGCACGAGTGGTCGCCGCCTACCGAGACCGCTACCGCATCACGGACGACACACCACTCGGCGCGCCACCCGAGACGGCCGCACAGAAGATCGACGCCGCACGGGCGCGAGCGGCAGCCGCACGCGCCCGAGACGTGGCGGAGGAGGGCGCGAACCCGGCGCGGGACCGACTGCCGCCCGTGGCGCGACCGCCCCTACATTTGTAGAAACATGCGCGAGCGTTCGGGGAGCGGGCTCGAATACATGTATGACTCTACCTGTAGGATGGCCTCATGGTTGAGCCGCCACCAACGAAGCGAGGAGCGCACGATACTGCCCCGCGCCTCGGCGACGTGCTTCGTGACGCTCGTCGGTCTGCTGGCCTGTCCGCTCAGTCTGTGGCGGAGGTAAGCGGCCTGAGCATTGACACGGTTCGCAGCATCGAATCGGGACGAACGGCGTCCCCCGCGTTCAATACGGTCGCCCGCCTGGCGAGCGTTCTCAAAGTGAGCCTGGACCGTCTGAGCGAAGCGACCCGAGTAGACGAGCGAGACTCCTGATGGATGCTCGGCACGCGAACCGGAGCCGCGTCGGAGCGATCCTCCTGAATCCAGCCAGGGAAGCGAACCGGGTGTCGAGGACTCACCTGGTTCTGGAGGACGTGCGGGTCGCGAAGGCTTGGGGGACTATGGAGATCGCCAACCTTGTCGAGACTCCGACGCGGAACTCCAAGGAGCTCGAACAGGCAGCGACGTCCGTTCAACTGTTCCTTGATGCACGAGACCGTCTGGACACAGTGCTCGCCAGCAGCGACACCCTGGTGTTTGCTTGGGGCATAGCGCCACTACGCGGTCTGACTGGAACGTATGTGCGTGACCAGGCGAACTGGGTGATCTCGCGGGCGCTGCACCATGGCCATACGCACGCTTGGGTCATGGGTGGGCATCCCCGCCATCCTTCCAGATGGCGCCAGTACGTTGGTCCGCAGCGGGGCCTGTTTGACGGCGCGACGACAGTCGACCGGCTCACGCAAGGACTTGAGCGTTGCGCCGTCGAGTTCGCTCGGCCACGCCACGGTGAACTGTCGGAGGGTGCTGGCAACCTTCTTGCCAAGAGAGGAGGGCGAGCAGCGTGAGCGCACAACCGGCATTCCATCTTCACGAGGTAGAGAGCGACGTCGCGGACGCGCTCCGACGCAGGCTCGATGCACGCACGTCCGTGAACCCCGACTTCTGGTCGTTTAGCCACCTCAGAAGTCGATCGGGAAATCACGCGCTGTTCCAGTACCCGGCAATGATGGTGCCCGAGCTGCAGGGCGCGCTGCTAGACGATCTGCGGGCGGTGTCGCCAGGGTCGGAACTGGTCTATGACCCTTTCGCCGGCTCCGGGACGGTGATGCTTGAGAGTCTCTATCGAGGGCTGGAGTTCCACGGTAGTGACATCAACCCTCTCGCTATCCTTCTTTGTCAGGTGAAGGCCAACCCGCCAACGGTCGCTGCCGGCGAGTCTACTGT
>MTKZ01003520.1_pt2 | contig 18205 bp, 20 predicted proteins | sample 1042781 | NCBI WGS metagenome assembly MTKZ01 (sample SAMN06212207, study PRJNA360539) | anaerobic digester metagenome | biome: Wastewater treatment plant; material: sludge; isolation source: anaerobic digester fed with sludge from wastewater treatment plant | place: Denmark: WWTP Viborg ... | reverse complement strand
CGCCTGATACAGGAACCACGATCAATAGAAATCCTGCAAACCACAAAAACCTTTTTGTTCCTCTGATTCTCACTGCGATCAATTCATAGATGACCAATACCAACAATGCGAGGTTCTTCGCCAGCATTAACCTGATTTCCAGAGCGGATGGCACAAATTCGGTTACACGAACAGGATTGTTCGCGGAATAATTGACAATGCTTGTGATGTACGAAACAGGCCATTCGGGGATCAAAACCATGCTGAAACCGGTCAAAAGCAAGGCTGAGCCTAATAACCACCAGACCATTTGAGTCCGTTTGTTGGTTATCGCCCACACCAGGATGACGATCAAAAATGGATACACCATGTCTGGCTTGATGAGGGTCAGTGCCAATACCATTCCGGCTGCTTCGTCTACACGGTTGATCAGTAATTGAATAGCCAGTAACATCAAAAAACAACAAACAATCGCAAGACTTCCATCCATTACCCCTTTAACCGTTGGATAGAAGCTGAATGTAGAAACGAAAATGATCATCAATTTATAAGCTGAAGGCAGGCATCGCAACCATTTTGCAACCAACCAGACCGATGTCAACAGGATCACCTCCAGAAAGGTCATCCAAACGGCACGTGCAATTGCGAAGTCTTTTATCAAGCTGAATGGTACCAACACCACGAATGAGATCAAAGAGGACACAAAACGATACTCGCCGGTTTCTTCCACCCCCATTTCACTGATTTGTGATTTTATGTTTGCGGCAGTCTGTTCAGAATACGGATTTATGCCGTTTTTGAGAAATGACCGGGTGCCTTGCCAGTGAGCGAGAAAGTCCAATCCGCCGGGGGTTGCTTTTATGTAGCTTAAATTACCCCACACAAGTAGGGCGATAATACCTGCCACGAGAAGGATAATGCCATTGATACGGAAAGTAAGATTGTTTTTGGACATCACATTCAAACCATCTCCAATGAAGATTATTATAACTTTAGAAAAAGACCTCGTTGGAGGTCTTTTCTCAATCCAGGCAAATACTTACCTTACAGTTGTTTTCTATATACCCGGTGCGTCTTGTAAAAATCCCCACCGGCTGTGGTCAGGTCTTTACGCATTTGAACAGCCGTCTCAGCTACCTGGGTTAATTCCCAGTAAGTAAAGCCAACATCTTTGAGAGTCTTCTCCATTTCGTAGTACAGCAGGGCATTGCCGCCCCTGCCATGGTATTCAGGCAGAACTCCTGCACCATTCAAAGAAACCCAGTCTGTATTTTTGAGAGAAAAAAGGATATCGACCAAAGCGAACGGTGTGATCCTGCCGTTGTGCCGTTGCAATGCCTTTGTAATATCCGGAAAAGCGACCAGGAATCCGACAATCTTTGTATCATAGGTGATGATCTTGATCAGCCTTGGGTTGATCACATCCATCAGGTTTGACACTAAGAGGTTGATCTCTCCTTTGGTCATTGGATAGTATTCCCAATTGTTGATAAATGTATTGTTATAAGCGGCACCGATCTCATCTGCCATGGCACGAATTTCCGCTTTATTTTTAAACTCAAGTATTTTAAACTTGCCACGTTCGATCACCCGCCGAGCGACCTCACGGATCTTTTCAGGCAGCACAAAGTTATCCTTGGTCAAATAACAGGAAGCAAAATCCACTTCTTTCTCAAACCCGATGTTTTCCAACAATTTCGGGTAATAAGGAAAGTTGTAATTCATCATCGTCATCATCTGATGATGTTCAAAACCCTTGTATAGGATGCCATATCCGTCAAACGCAGACAATCCCTTTGGCCCAACCAGCTGCTCAATTCCGTGTTGACGACAATAATTGAAAGCGGTAGAAAACAATTCATTCGCCACTTCCTGATCATCTATACTATCAAAAAAGTAAAATTGACCTTTTTTTACATTGTGGTACTCATTGAAAAGTGTATTGATGAAAACAGCTATTCTTCCGACGATCCTGCCGTCTCTTTCGGCGATAAAAAACTCTCCATCAGAATGCTCGTAAAAAGGATGCTTCTTTTTGTTCATCATCAAAGTGATATCCGCCCTGAAAGGCGGGCAAAATTGCGGACAGTCCTTGTACAGGTCATATTGAAACTGAACAAATCGCTTAACTTCTGATCTTGAATCTAGGTTGATCTTTTTTACATTAATCATGGTTAACCTCGTAAACGACAGAATCGTTGATTATGTGAATGAGTATACAACGCCCTGAGTGAAATTCGTCGACCGAATTCTACCGGATTCTAAATGAGTGGTTGGCATTATTCAACACTATCGTATATCATTGTAAACAACACCACAATTGACCTGGAGGAAATAATGGACAAATTTATTATTACTGGTGGTATCCCGCTGCATGGGGAGATCACTCCAGGGGGCAACAAAAACGCAGCTTTACCACTGATCGCAGCCTGCCTTCTCACCGAAGAACCGGTCATTCTACATAACGTACCTGACATTCGCGATGTGCAGACGATGATACAACTGATCAAAAGCCTGGGAGTAGATATTACCAGACTTGCACCCAACACGGTTCAAATACGTGCCAAAGAAATCAGGCCAACTGACCTTGACCCGGATCTATGCCGTAAGATCAGAGCGTCCATCCTGCTTGCCGGACCGATGGTGGCGAAAACAGGAGAATTACAGTTACCCCCTCCCGGAGGCGATGTCATCGGCAGGCGCAGAGTAGATACTCACCTGCTCGCATTAGAAAAACTTGGAGCGAGGATAGAATATGATCGAGCCTTTAAATTTAGTGCCAAAGGATTAATTGGTGCAGATATTTTGCTTGATGAAACCAGCGTGACTGCCACAGAAAACGCGATTATGGCCAGTGTGCTGGCACGGGGTAAATCCACCATCCGTAATGCTGCAAGTGAACCACATGTACAGGAGCTATGCCATCTCCTCAACACCCTGGGGGCGAGAATCGAAAATATCGGGTCCAACACACTCAATATTCAAGGGGTTAGCTCTTTGCATGGCGGTGAATTCGAGATCGGTCCGGATTATCTGGAAGTGATCAGTTTTGTAGGCGCTGCAGCTGTAACTCACGGCTCGATCACGGTCAAGAATGCCGGTATACAGTATCTGGATATGATCAAACTGGTGTTCGCCAGGTTGGGCGTTACCTGGGAAGAACGCGGGAAGGATATATTCGTCCCCGAGGATCAAAAACTGGTCATAGAACCCGACTTGGGAGGAGCTATTCCAACCGTCAACGTAATGCCTTGGCCTGCATTTCCAACCGATCTGATGAGTATTGCAATTGTCCTCGCCACACAATCAAAGGGTACCGTGCTGTTTCATGATTGGATGTATCCATCGCGTATGTTCTTTACAGATAAATTGGTAGGAATGGGGGCACAGATCGTTCTATGTGATCCGCATCGCTGCATTGTACAGGGGCCAACCCCGCTCACGGGTGAAAAAATGGAAAGTCCTGACATCCGGGCGGGTATGTCACTGGTACTCGCATCGTTATCCGCACAGGGTAGATCCGTGATCCGTAATGTTAATCAGATCGATCGGGGGTATGAAAAAGTGGACGAGAAATTACGTCAGCTTGGTGCAAATGTTGAAAGATTAACAGAAGATTAGAAGCAAAAGGCGCTCGTTGAGCGCCTTTTGTTAATTTATTTTTGTGTAACAACTTCCAGGAATTGATCCACCGCTTCCCTAATACTCGATTCGGGTAACGCACCCACCTGCCTGTGAACAACTTTCCCGTCTGCGATAAAGAGCATGGTAGGAATTCCTTGTACTCCATATTTCAAGGCATATTCAGAATCTTCATCCGTGTTCACTTTCGCTACGATCAGTTTTCCGGCATAATCCCTGGCAACCTTATCCAGTATCGGTGCAACCATTCGGCAAGGCCCACACCACGGAGCCCAGAAATCCACTATCACTGGTAATGGTGATTTCAGAATGGTTTTCTCGAAAGCCTGGTCAGTTACATGTATGGGTTCAGCGATCATGAAATTGTCTCCATTTTTATATAGAATTAATTATTCTCACTATGTTTCGGTATTGTGTCATTTCCGTTTGTAATCTACAAAACGATATCCAACACCTCTTTCAGTGAGGATGTAGATCGGATTTGCGGGATCTTTTTCCAGTTTTTGACGCAGGTAATTTACATATAACCTGACGTAATGAGGCTCATCCCTGTATTCATATCCCCACACCTTCGAGAGGATCTGGTCGTAAGTCATCACCCAACCGGCATTTTGCACCAGGTGATACAACAAGCGATACTCAGTTGGACGTAATTTTACCAGAGCATTATCCATCCAGACCTCTCGGCGCCCAAAGTCGATCTTCAGGTGTTCATCTACTTCTATAACTCCGTCTCCTGAAGTTGAACCCTGGTCATTCCTGCGCAACACAGCCCTCACTCGACTCACCAGTTCACGCGGGCTAAAGGGTTTTGTCACATAATCATCTGCGCCTAATTCCAATCCTCTTACCCGGTCATCTTCTTCCCCTTTTGCTGTAAGCATGATCACCGGAACCTGGCTTGATTCGCGCACCAGTTGCAGTACTTCAAAACCATCCAAATCCGGCATCATCACATCAAGTAAAACAAGGTCAGGCATCTGATCCCTTATTTGCTGGATCGCTTTCATGCCGCGGTTGGCTTCGATCACTTTGAAACCGTCATGTTCCAGGTTCAACCTAATGAACCGGGACATCCGTTCTTCATCATCTACGACCAGAATCAGTTTATTTTTAAATAATTCATCAGCCATTTTTTACTCTCGAACAAATCCTATGATCTCTTCATCATCACCACCGGGCAGAATCTCGATAAAAGTTAATCTGGAAACCGGCCAGGCGACACTGCTTACATTTTCTTCCAGATAGGGCAGGTCCTTCCCATCACGTCTTCTTGGGTTTTTGAGGATGATGAGTGTATCCGTTTTTACCGGAATCTCGTCCACTTCTCCTACCACTGGATCCTCATTTTGCATATGCAAGACTAAAGTAGGCATTTTACCTCCCCACCACCATTATATTATGAATTACTGCTCGCACCGGTGTTTCCAGATATCCCCACAACGATAACGCTTATGTTGTCTGGTCCACCGTTCTTATTTGCTTCCTCGACCAGTAATTTGCAGGCTGCAATAGGGGTAACCTCATTTTGCAGAATTCTCTGCAAGTTGTCTTGAGGTACAACCCCCCACAGGCCATCACTGCAAAGCAATAGTCGTGCACCACCTGGAATTTGAAGTGTCTTAATATCAGCATTAAATGGTTCGGGTTGGCCTAATGCCTTAAGGAGCACATTCCTCTGTGGATGATAGTTCGCCTCTTCTTCTGTAATTTCTTTTAGATCGACCAATCGTTGAACCAAAGAGTGATCTTTTGTTATTTGCTGCAGACTGCCATCCGGGAATACAAAATAAGCGCGGCTATCGCCGATATGTGAAATGGTCAATTGCTCACCAAGCAGAAGCGCGATCGTTAGTGTCGTCCCGCCACCTGGCGCGAATTGCATTACGGCTTTTTGCGCTTCATTGACCGCTCCGATTAAAATTTCCTGAATTCCAACTGCAGGAGTGGCGCGCTGCGGATCAAGGAGAACTTTATACAATTGATCCAGTACATATCTTACGACTACACGTACTGAAACGCTTGAAGCGATTTCTCCGTTGCGGTGTCCACCCATTCCATCGGCTATCACAAAGAGACCGAAAAGCTCTTCTGATCTTCCGTCTGACAGCAAACTTGTGAAAGAGAACAAAGTATCTTCATTGTGATCACGCAGCTTACCCACTGACTGACCACTACCAACGATATATTGCAAAGGATTAACACTCGAATCTTTTTCGTTTTCCGATTGTGGTTGCTGCGAACCGGAATCGTTCGTGGATTTATTTTTCTTTTTAATCACCTTGCGGAAAAAACTAGGCATGCCAGCTCCTGACTTTCATAAGGGTATAGCATAGATGTGATGATCATGCGAACCGAAATAAACGATTTTATCAGTAACAAATGCATTCCCGGTTATCGGTCCAAGGGTTGAAAAAGACCAGATAAGACGTCCTGTTTTTGCATCCAGGGCATAGAATTGACCATCCACTGACCCACAATATAGAATATCGTTCTTTATCACGGGAGAAGCTGTAACCTGGTAACCGGTTTTATAACGCCATACTTCCTGTGCGCGAGATTTCTCAATACAATAGATATTCCCATCCACGCTGCCAACATAAATAAAGTCCCCGTTGATCGCTGGGCTGGAGATGGAGCCCTTTTCCATCCTGTAACGCCAAAACACCCATCCTGTGCGAGCGTCCAACGCATACAAAAAACCATCCAGTGATGAAAAATAGACAATTCCATCTTTAACCACACTGGATGAAGTGACGGCTTTCTTGGTGTAAATATGCCACTCTACCTTTCCGCGATAATCTACACAAAGGAATTCATTTGCTTCAGTTCCATAAAATAAGTTGGAAATTGACAGGAAGGGTGTCGATCTGACGGGTCCTTCATTCTTTACCGTCCAACTGATCGCCTGAATTCCAAGATTGTATGCATACATTTTTCGATCATCGGATCCAAAATAAACGTGCCCTTCTGCTTTATTGGGGGAACATCTGATCGGGCCTTCCGTTTTGTACTCCCAATTCTTAAAACCGGTTTTAGGCGCGACAGAATAAAGCTTCCCATCTTCGCTGCCAAAAACCAGTTGACCTTCCACCGGAAGCGGCTTTGTGACGATCCCCCCATCCGTGTGAAATCTCCACACCAAATCACCGTTGTTCGCATTAAGCGCGTGAAGATCGTGATCATAAGACCCAACGTATAACATCCCATCGACCACAGTTGGAGAACCCCTTATTTCATCCTCACACTTGTACACCCATAACGGTTCTCTTCCCTCTGATCGCCCTTCATCCTTATCGAAAAAGACAAAAGGCAATGCACCGGTCCGACGTGCGACGGAAATTAACGCTGTTTTAAATTCAGATGCGCTGCGATATCGATCAACGGTATTGTACTCAAGCGCCTTATAGATGATGGTTTCTAGTTCCATTGAAACAGCAGAATTGATCTCCCTAATCGGACGGTCTTTGAACGAAAAAGGGGGTTCCAGACGTGGGTCTCGCCTGGTCAGGAGGGTATGCATGGTCGCCCCGAGGGCATAAATGTCAGTTTGAGGGGTTGCCTCTCCACGATATTGCTCCGGTGGCGAGAAACCCTCTGTACCGATCATTGTGCCTTTCTGTCCGAGGACAATATTCTTAGCAATGCCAAAATCCACCAGTACAACGTGGTTTTGCACATTGATCATTATGTTCGATGGTTTGATATCGCGAAAGATCACCGGGTCTGGTTTATGATGATGCAAATAATCCAAAACATCACAGATCTCAATTGCCCAGGTGATCACCTGTTCTTCTTTGAATGGAGTGGATGACCGGCGCATGATCTCATCGAGATCCTGTCCATTGATGTACTCTTCCACCAGGTAAGATTTTTCATCCAAGATAAAAAAATCATAGATGGTCGGAATGGCATGGTGATTCAGGCTAACCAGAATGTTGGCTTCACGTTCAAAATTCTTATTGATCTGCTCGCGGGTTTGTTGATCTGCTGTTGAGTTAACCATTTCTTTTACAGCCACAATTTTTAGTGCGTTTGGAAAATGGAGATCTCGCGCTCGGTATACTGCCCCCATACCGCCAATACCCACCGTATCAATGATCTTATAACGATTAACCAGAATTTTTCCAGAGGTTAATTGGTTATTAGACCAAACACCGGTTTTTATTACTCTGTCGTTTTCCAGATTCCCTCCAGATTGGTTGAACCCCAGAACACTGAATATGATTATAGTACAGCAGAAAAACCAATAATCGGATTTTCGAATTACAGGGGACAGGATCAACCAGTTGTGAAGCTGGTTTGTGGGCTCACATGTTATTCTCCGGTAACCGCTACCAGGTAATCTGCAGAAGCCCAACCGCTTCGGGAATCATCATAAGGGGTGGTCAATTGCCACCAAAAGATGCCATCTTTCTCTTCAGGACCGCCAATTACGATAAAAACTTCGGATTCGTTGGCAAGGAATACGATTTCAGCATCCACCCCGGGGCTTCTCCTGATTCGTAAACCCACTCCCCCGGTGCCTTCGATTTTTACAAATTTTTGAAGTGTCACGCCATTGACCTCTGCCTGGGCAGGTAGTGTACTGGTAGGCGTGATAATTAACAAGCTTGTATCAGCCGTGGGAATTTGCCCGGCAGGAATGATCTCCAGGCTGGCTTTCTTCGTGGCGGTGACTTGCTGTCGATATGTGATCCCGTTCAATAACAGAAACAAGTAAAGCAATATCATTATTGCGATAAGGAAAGCACCAATTAACACTTTTTTATTGAACATCTCACACCAGCTTTGGGCTGATCATGAAGGAAAAATGAAAAACGCCAGGCCAAAGATGACGTATACGACAAGCAATGCCGCTCCNNGCAGCCAGTTCAAATGTGTTAAAAACCAGGTTCAAGGGATTACCCATGAGCAGGCTTACAAATACCAGCACCGGTGCAACGAAAAGGGCGATCTGAAGGCTTGAAGAGACAGCAATCTCCATGCTGAGTTCCATTTTGTTTTTAACAGCAACCGTGATCGCAACCAGGTGTTCAGCCACATTACCAATAATGGGAACGAGGATGATGCCGAGGAAGAACTCAGAGATCCCTGACCCGGCCACCACATGTTCCACGCTTCCCACCAGTATTTCACTCATCCACACAATACCTGCTGTAGCCATCGCTAAAACAATCAATGATTTCTTAATGCTCCAGGTTTGATGCAATTCCATATGCTCGGTGGGCGCAACAGATGGATTTCTACGATCTTTCAATGAAAAAATGATTCCAAGGGCATAAAGACCGATCATCACACCTGCCACACATAAACTCAGGATCTCAACTTTCTGATTCACCCCTGAAGCGGTTGAATGGCTGAAAAGTGAAGGAATCACCAATCCGAGGATGGCGATACTCAAGAGGATGGTATTGTTCGTAGTGTGGCGGCGGTCAAACTTCTGAATACCGTTTTTAACCCCTCCAGCAAGGATGGACAACCCAAGAACGAAAAGGAGATTACCGATGATGGATCCGGTGATGGAAGCCTTAACCAACTCAAGCAAACCTTTGTTGATAGCAAAGAGTGTAATGATCAATTCAGCCGCGTTCCCCAATGTGGCATTGATCAAACCGCCCATTTTTGGTCCGGTATGCGAGGCAAGACCTTCTGTGCCATCACCAATTAGCCCTGCCAGTGGTATTACGCTGATTGCGGAAAGGATGAATAGCAGGATGGCATTCCATTCCTGCAATGATCCGATGATTGCCAAGGGTAAGGCAATCAACAACAAGGAAAGTGGTTTCGATTTTAAATAAGAAATTAAGGATTTCATAATCATCGATTATATCGAATGATATGAAAAATTGACATGTTATAATGCGTTTAATGGTTGATCAAGATTTCCAGAATCTGGTCTTGGGTTCGCGGTACCGTTTGATTCGTCAGGTGGGAAAAGGCGGTATGGCTTACGTATTCAAGGGCTATGATCAGATGCTTGAAAGACCTGTGGCAGTAAAATTGNNGCCAACCTCTCTCACCCAAATATCGTCACCGTACATGATTTTGGAATAGATCCTTCCGGTGTTTACATCGTAATGGAATACATTTCTGGAACCGATCTAAAATCGAGGATCAAAGAAGCCGGACATTTTTCCGTTGTGGAAGGGATCGAGCTAATGGTTCAGGCTTGCGCAGGGCTGGGCTACGCGCACCGCGCGGGGATCATTCATTGTGATGTAAAACCTCAAAATATGCTCGTCACCCCAGATCAACGCCTAAAAATTACTGATTTTGGTATTGCCAGGGCGTTGTCGACCCTGGAAACTGAAACTGTCCAAGACATGGTATGGGGTTCTCCACAATACTTCGCCCCCGAACAAGCCCTTGGCGAACTTCCCACTCCCTCCACCGATGTATATTCGCTTGGTGTAGTCATGTATGAGGTATTCACTGGCAGGCTTCCTTTTGAAGCAGGCTCTGTCGAGGAATTAATAAAAATGCACCGGGAACAACCTCCGCTTGACCCGCGCTACTATATTCCCGAACTTCCTGAAGAGCTTGCATTGATCATGTTAAAAATCCTCTCAAAGGAACCTTCTGCGCGCTACCGCACGGCTGATCAGTTGGGTCATATTTTGTCAAATCTTCTGCTAAAATCGCGGGAAAATGAAATCGCTAACGTGGCTCTTGAGGAGCCTGTACCTGCCGGGCAGGAAGAATTCCTTCCGTCTATGCCGACTCCACCATTGATGCCCCGAGAAGATTACCCTCCTAGCACGCGTCGCGTGGATTGGAATCTGATCTGGCTGGAATTGATCACCCTCCTACTGGCTGGTGGTTTGATCCCGTTCTGGTTGTTTATCTGGTTTAAATTAAGTACCACGATCCGGTGAAACCATGAAAAATCTGATCGCTGCCTCAATCCTTTCCGCTGATCTTGCCAACTTGGCACAAGACATCCATACCTGTGAACAGGCTGGCATTGATTGGATCCATGTTGATGCGATGGATGGTCATTTTGTGCCCAACCTGACCATGGGCGCAGTGATCGTTAAGGCTTGCCGGCAATCCACGTCTCTCCCAATCGACTGCCATCTGATGGTTGAAAAACCTGAAACACTGGTTCAGGATTTCGCCATGGCTGGGGCATCCTCGATCACAATCCACCCTGAAAACAATCCCAATATTCACCGCACATTACAACTAATAAAGGATCTTGGGTGCCTGGCGGGGGTTGCGCTGAACCCTGGTACTCATAGTACTGTAATTGAACCCTTATTGCCATTTATTGACATGGTTCTGGTAATGACAGTTAACCCCGGGTTTTCCGGTCAGTCATTCATTCCTCAAATGATCACAAAAGTCAAAAAGGTTTCAGAGCTCATCCATCACATGGAGCGGCCAGTTCGTTTGGAAGTTGATGGCGGGATCAACGCAGGCAACATTAGTTCTGTTCGCGCAGCGGGTGCTGATACTTTTGTCAGCGCTTCATCAATTTTCAGCTATCCTTCAGGGATCAACGAAGGAATTGCCGCTCTCAAGTTGGCGTTGGGTTAAAAAAAATTACGGCCGAAGCCGTAATTGATCAAGTCAAAATGCTGATCAGGCTGTTTTTACCATCGTTCGAATGCATTTGGTACAGAGGATCTTTGAAACTTTTTTACCATTTTCGATTACAGACACTGTTTGAAGGTTCGGTTTGAAAGTCCGATTAGTTGCCCGCAGAGAAAAACTCCGATTATGTCCAAACGCTGTTGTTTTTCCACACATTTCACACTTAGCCATGACTGATTCCTTTCACTACTACCCTGCATTAATTTAGTAAAATATAGTTCTATTACTTGAACACAGCGGTAGATTCTATCACATAGCGTATCTTTTTACAAGAAAGAATGTTATAAAACAAGGATATAAATATGACCTCTTCTGACAATCCCTTAGGCAGCATCTTTATCTCTCACAGGGCACTTGCTTCCATCGCCAGCCAATCCGCGCTCGAATCTTACGGTATTGTAGGGCTTGCGGTCAAGAACCTTGCGGAAGGTATCAGCCAAACACTGGTTAAAGACCCTGTTCTTGGTGTCGATATATCTATGGAAGACTCGGCTGTTATAATCGACCTTTATATCATCATCGAATATGGTACACGAATTAAATCAGTGGCGGATAACGTAGCCGAATTGATCAAATATCAGATCCAGAACATGACCGGGCTTACTGTTAAAAGCGTCAATGTGCATGTGCGCGGTTTACGGATCAGCAATACAGACTAAATGTGGACATTATGAATGGCAAATAACAGGATAACCGTGGACGAAAAGAAACCTAATATCAACACCAAAGCAACAGCCTGCCAAACGATTAATGGTAAACAATTTAAACAATTTATTGAGGCTGCGCTGCGCTGGCTGCGATCCAACCAGCAACTGGTCAATTCTCTCAACGTTTTTCCCGTCCCTGACGGTGATACCGGTACTAACATGCTTTTAACAATGCAGGCAGCCTACAACGAAATTAGCGGTATGGAAGATGAAAATATCGGCAGAATCGCTAAAAACGTCGCACAGGGTGCACTGATGGGTGCCAGAGGCAATTCTGGTGTGATCCTCTCACAGATCCTGCGTGGATTTGCCCGCGTTCTCGATAATTATCCCGAAATGGATGCCTTGCTGCTCTCGCACGCTCTCTCCGAAAGTCGCAACACGGCTTACAAAGGCGTCGTTCGACCGGTTGAAGGTACTATACTAACCGTTATTAAAGATATATCGATAGCAGTCGAGAATTCTGTCACAAGATCAAGTGACCTGGTCACGATCCTTGAAGACGCGGTAAAAGCCGCTGATGAATCCGTGAAATTCACACCTGAATTGCTTCCAATCCTCAAGACGGCTGGGGTCGTTGATTCAGGAGGCAAGGGCTTGTATATCCTATTGGAAGGCATCTTGAGGTCCATCAAGGGTCAACCTCTCGACGAATCAGCTGTGATCGTAAGAGATTTATCCTCGATCAAGTTCGCTGAAACCCTTGAAAGTGTCGAAGACGGTCAGGATGTGGAAGTGGTCATAGACTTTGCCCCGTACCAAACCCTTGATCTGGAGAATTTTTACGAAGATCTGTCAAAAATTGGCACATCCATACAGGTAGGTGAAGGTGATGGCCTATACCGTATGCACATCCACACAGAAACCGCCAGGCAGGATGAGCCTGAAGCACTGATCAAAAAAATGGGCGAAATCTACAAGGTTTATAAAGAGGACCTGGTAGAGCAGATGAAGCGCATTGAAGCCAAAAAGAGTGAACTCGTCTTTAACGATTTTGTTCCTGGTACTATTGCGGTAGTTTCGGTATCTCCCGGTATCGGTTTATCTCAAATATTTGCCAGTCAAGGCGCTACCGCGATTGTAGCCGGCGGGCAGACGATGAATCCAAGCATCCAGGAGATTCTCAAGTCGTTTGAAGACCTGCCAACCGATAAGGTGATCATTCTGCCTAACAATAAGAACATTATCCTGGCAGCCAACTCAGCCAAAGCTTTGAGTGTCAAACAGGTTGAGGTCATTCCAACACGTAACATAGCTCAGGGCATTTCGGCGATTCTACGCTGGAATCCGGAAGGTGATTTTCAGGAAGTTGTTGATGACATGAAGGATTCGCTCTCTGAAGCTGACTGTCTGGAAATAACCACCTCCACACGCACTGTGGAATTGAATGGCGTAAAAGTGGATAAAGGTGAGATCATTGGATTATTGAACGGAACCCTTCTCGTTACCGGTGAGACAGTAGCCGAAGCATGCATGAACCTGCTTGAAAAAACAGATCTGGATGTTCGTGAACGGATCACCCTCTTTTATGGATCAGATCTGACCGAGGAAGAAGCCAAAAAGATCGCTGACGAGATTGCCGAAAGATTCCCCGAGCATGAGATCGAATTGCATTATGGTGGACAACCGCATTACCAGATCATTATGTCCTTAGAGTAATCAATGGGTCACAATTTAATCCTGACCGATAATGCCGCCCAATTTACACGGCCGAATTTTCCTGGGTACAAATGTATCAGAATCCTGGATGAAGAGATCGAATATCTCTCAAATGGTTTTAACAACATCAGAAACGTCCGTGTTGCTGACTTTCCGAAACATATCAACAAAACAAATCCAATGCGGCTGGTGTTGCCATCTGCGGAGTATATTACAAATCAGATTCTGTCGACATACCAGAATTTCGACGATATTTTCATCATACTAGCTTCTCGTAATCTGCACCCTACTTACGATCTGTTTGAAGAAATCATAAAAAAATTTCATGGGAAAGCCGAAATCCACCTGTTGGATTCCCAGTCGATCGCGATTGGTGAAGGTCAGATCGTGCAGATCGCGGCTGAATTGATCGAAAAGAGATCGAATGGGGCGTACATTGAAGAGAGATTAAGGGAAGCCATTCCTCATGTGTATACCCTTATGTGTACGCCTAATTTTTCTTATCTCAACAAATCCGGATTCATCGATCTCGGTCAGGCGGTCAGCGGTGAAGTGCTTGGATTCCTTCCCATCTTCACGCTTGAAGACGGAAAATTAAATCCGGTCGAAAAAGTAAAGAACGTTCGAAGTTCCTTCGATTATTTCATTGAGTTCATTGAAGAATTTGAAGACATCAGTAATATTTCTTTCATTCAACCTTCTTCACCAACACACAATGAATCAAAACTCATCCGCCAGCATGTTGAGGAATTCTTCCCAAAAACCCAATATTCGGAACACACAATCAACCCGTTTCTCGCTTCTTTGATTGGTCCGCAAGGAATGGGAATTGTGATCACAGAATCCTTCTAATCCTGACAAACGAATGACCAAATCAACAAGTCGGCAATCATCACTCTTTGCTGTAAAATAGAACCATGCTCAAGTCACTCGAAAAACTAACCAAGATACTTCTTTTAGAAAAGCAAGCCAAATTTGCGGATAAAGCGATCATTGGCGGATTACACAAGTTCTATCCCAACTGGATCATTGAAGCGAGATCTGAACCAATACCCGCCGACTTGCTGCGGCAGATTGAGGATCTTTTTACAAATTACGCGATGTTAGACATGACAAGTCGTGAAGTTGGGATCACATCAATATTGTCAGCGATCAAACAACAGGATCAGGAACAAAGTGTGAATTCCGATCTATATGTTAAAACAACACCTGTTCCTTATCGCAACGAAAAAATCGAAACCCCACTAAAGCCAAAAGAGAATAAAAATTCCTTCAGGCAGATCAATCAATCCAAACAGGCTACAGGGCTGCAATCTTCCTTGACCATTCTTCATGGAATTGGTGATATCAAAAAGGAGTTGTACGAGTCACTGGGTGTGCATAAGATCGAGGATCTTTTATATTACTTTCCCCGCCGATATGTTGATTATTCCACGCTGAAGACCATAAACCGCATCGAATATGATGAAGAACTGACCATTATTGCCACAGTACAAAGCTTATTGACCACACCGATACATCGCAAGAACCAGGCCAGGGTTGAAGTGGTGGTTAGTGATGGCACAGGTTTTTTAAGACTGGTCTTTTTCCGGTCACTCAAATATGTTCAGAGTTTTGAAAAGCATTTTCTCAGAGGTACGCAACTGGTAATTTCCGGTAAAGTATCCATGTACCTTGGAAGAAAACAAATGAACGATCCGGCGTTCGAACCACTGGACGCTGCACACTTAAATACCAATAGAATCACGCCTGTTTACCCATTAACCGCAGGTTTATCACAAAAAGACGTGCGTACCGCGGTAAATTCAGCTTTGCGTTTTTATTTAACCCGCATACAAGACCACCTTCCTCATGAACTAAAACGTACAACAGGTTTGATCGATCTTCCGGTTGCATTGCACCAGGTACACTACCCGGATAGCTTTGATTTGTTGAGATCAGCCCAGGATAGGCTGGCATTTGATGAGATCTTCTTTCTTCAATTAGGTGTTCAACAGCAAAAACAAGCCTGGCAGGCCATTCCTGCGGAAAAATTCGAGATCTCCGATACCAGGGTTGAATCAATTACAACCGCGCTCCCGTTCTCGCTCACAGCAGCACAGCAGAAAGTGATCAAAGAGATCAGATCGGACCTGTCATCAGGACGGCCGATGAACCGACTGATCCAGGGAGACGTGGGCTCTGGAAAGACGATCGTTGCAGCCATCGCTTGTGCCGCTGTCTGTATAAATGGAGGACAGGCGGCATTTATGGCACCTACCGGCATCCTCGCCGAGCAGCATTATCAATCTTTGCTCAGGACCCTTGCGCGAGATGGCAGAGAAGGTCTGCCGCTTCTTCAAAAAGAGATCCGATTACTCACCGGTGATTCTTCAACTCAAGAACGTGAAGAAATTGCTCGAGGCTGCCAAGATGGAACCATTAAATTACTGATCGGGACCCACGCACTCAACGAAGATCCGGTGACATTCAAAAACCTGCAATTGGCGATCATTGATGAACAACATCGCTTCGGTATTGCGCAAAGGGCGGCGTTACGTTCAAAGGGAGAGAACCCACATCTACTGGTCATGAGCGCTACCCCAATTCCACGCTCGCTGGCATTGACCTTGTTTGGGGATCTTGATATCTCAATAATCGATGAAATGCCTGTCGGCAGAAAACCAGTTGACACCCGCATCATCCATCCTTTTGCGCGCGAAAAAGTTTACCAGTTGATCAACAAAGAGCTCAGCAATGGACACCAAGCATTCATTATTTATCCTTTGATCGATAAAGGGGATGATGAGGATCAAAAAGCTGCGGTAAACGAGCATGCTTATTTACAGAAAGAAGTCTTTACAAATTACAATTTAGGCCTCTTACACGGCCGTATGCCACCAGATGAAAAAGAACGTATTATGCGCGATTTTCGCGAAGGCAAACATGAGATACTGGTATCTACAACTGTGATCGAAGTAGGTGTGGATATACCTAACGCGACTGTCATGCTGATCGAAGGTGCAAATCGCTTTGGCCTGGCCCAATTACACCAGTTGCGCGGTAGGGTTGGGCGCGGAGGAGATGACGCTTACTGCCTGCTCATACCGGAAAATGAGGATTCCCTTGAGAATGAACGCCTGGCCGTGATGACCGAAACAACCGATGGATTTATTTTAGCTGAGAAGGACCTGGAACAACGTGGTCCTGGTGATTTTATCGGTTACCGTCAGTCAGGTTATGCGGATCTTCGCATGGCGAGTTTGACTGACATTCACCTGATCGAAAAAGCCCGCACTTCTGCACAGGATATCTTGCGAGACGATCCTGCATTGGACAAACCTGAACATCAATTAATCGCTGCCAAGCTTACGGAATTATGGAATATCGAAGCTGGAGATATCAGTTAGGAGGGTAAGATGATCAAAGCCGTTTTCCCGGGTTCTTTTGACCCGATCCACAATGGACATATCGATATTGCCAGGCGAGCCTCAAGACTTGTGGATGAACTTGTCATTGCGGTTTACGATAAGCCGCTCAAGAACTTTCTTTTTAGTCCTGAGGAAAGGTTGGATATGGTGCGCAAGGTTTTCGTGGATGATCCGAACATCACGATCACGGGGTACAGCGGCATCACAGTACATTTCTGCCGCGAGATCAACGCCCAGTTGATGATCCGCGGCTTACGGGTCTTCTCTGATTTCGAATATGAGTTCCGTATGGCATTGGCAAATCACCGTCTTGAGCCTGAAATTGAGGTGATGGCGTTAATCACCTCCGAAGAGCACACCTTTTTATCATCCTCCACGGTTCGTGAGATCGCCTCGTTGGGTGGGAACGTCACCACAATGGTGCCAGAACACGTCAAGAATGCTCTTGATGCCAAGTTTTTACACCCAGGCAGCGACCAACAGGTCATCCCTGCCCAAACGATCCGTGATTAATAGTTGAATTGCGTATACATAATTAGTTTTTTTCGCTATAATCATAATTAGTTATCAGGAGAATGGGCATGGATATATTACATTTGGTTGACCGTTTGGAAGAGTTATTTAACGAAAGCAAACCGATCTGGTTTACACATAGCGTGATCGTAGATGAGGACCGCATGCTTGACCTGATCGATCAAATGCGTGTCACCATTCCGGAAGAGATCAAGAAATCGCAACAATTGTTGGCGCAGCGGGATCGCATTCTCGCCCAGGCGCAGGAGGAAGCGAGCAGGACGATCGCTCTAGCACGTGAGAAAGCCGAAAAAATTGTCGATGATGAGCCCATTACTGCTGCGGCAAAAACCCGTGCAGAAGAAATCATCGCCCAGGCGCAATTTGAAAGCGAAAAAACTAAAAAAGAGGCTGATGAATATGTGCTTCAGACTCTCGCAGCCCTCGATGAAGAACTTAGCAAAGTGACCACGCAGGTAAAAAACGGTATTCTGGCTTTGAAAGCAACCAGACCCGCCGATGACCCTTCACAGGAAAAAGCCTGAGCATATTTTCAAACAAAAAGAGCGGTGAGATCTATTGATTCACCGCTCTTTTTTATTTTGAACCTTATTTGCTTGAACTTTTCTTTTTTCGACTGTTACGACGCAGTGACAAATTGGTTTTTTCCGGTTCGCCGTACAAAGCGATCTTGAT
>MTKZ01126115.1_pt1 | contig 18213 bp, 10 predicted proteins | sample 1042781 | NCBI WGS metagenome assembly MTKZ01 (sample SAMN06212207, study PRJNA360539) | anaerobic digester metagenome | biome: Wastewater treatment plant; material: sludge; isolation source: anaerobic digester fed with sludge from wastewater treatment plant | place: Denmark: WWTP Viborg ... | reverse complement strand
ACACGGGCATCATGGACATGCCGCAGGGATTCAGGGTCGGCCACCTCTCCCAGCACATCCGTTTCACCGCGCCCACCGTCCTCGAAGAGGCGAAGCTCAGCCTCCAGCCGAACGAGGACGGCATCGACGAGACTTACAAGGTGAAAAAGGTCCTGGCTGGCCTCGGCTTCACGGAAAGCGACCTTCAGAATTCGCCGCACCGCCTCTCCGGCGGTTATTAGATACGCCTCAACCTGGCGAAGGTCCTCGTTTCGGAGCCGGACCTTTTACTTCTCGACGAACCGACCAACTACCTCGACATCGTTTCGATACGCTGGCTCGGCAGGGAGCTGCGCGCCTGGAAGGGCGAGCTTATCCTCATCACCCACGACCGCGACTTCATGGACAGCATCACGACCCACACGATGATCATCCACCGCCTCAGGCTCAGAAAGATCGAGGGGCCGACTCACAAGCTCTACGAGCAGATAGCCGTCGAGGAGGAGGTCTACGAGAAGACCAGGATCAACGACGAGAAGAAGAGGAGGGAGGCGGAGCAGTTCATAAACCGCTTCAGGGCGCAGGCGACCAAGGCGAGGGCCGTGCAGTCGAGGATCAAGGCGCTCCAGAGGCACGAAAGGCTCGAGAAGCTGACGAGGCAGAAAACGCTCGATTTCTCGTTCAACGAAGCGCCGTTCCAGGCGAAACAGCTCCTCGTCGCGGAGGACATCTCCTTCGGATTCGACAGGGACAGGCTCCTCATCGAAGGGCTTAACCTCCTCATCGGGAAGAACGACCGCGTCGCGATAGTCGGAAAGAACGGCAAGGGAAAGACGACCCTCCTGAACCTTCTCGCGGCCGAGCTGAAACCCTCCCGCGGCGTCATCACCCGCCACCCCGCCGCGAAGCTCGCCTACTTCGGCCAGACGAACATCCTGAGGCTCAACGAGAAGAACACGGTCGAGGAGGAGATCATGGACGTCCACCCCGACCACAGCAGGGGCGCGGCGCGCGGCATCTGCGGGCTGATGCTTTTCAGCGGCGACGACGCGCTCAAGAGGATATCGGTGCTCTCGGGCGGAGAGAAGAGCCGCGTGCTTCTCGGCAAGATCCTCGTCAGCCCGTCGAACATGCTCTTCCTCGACGAGCCTACAAACCATCTCGACATGGAGTCGATCGCCTCGCTCATCGAAGCGATGGAGGAGTTCGAGGGCGCCATCGTCATCGTCACCCACAACGAGATGATCCTCCACGCGATCGCCGAAAGGCTCGTTGTGTTCGACGACAACAAGGTCACGGTCTTCGAAGGCTCGTACCAGGATTTCCTCGACAGGGTCGGGTGGAAGGACGAGTCCCCGATCGACAGCGTCGCGGGGAAGCCCGCGGAGGCCAGGGAAGGGTTGAAAAGGAAAGACCTCAGAAAAGCGCGCGCCGACGTCATAACGCGGAAATCGAAGGCGCTCGGACCGATGCAGGCGAGGATGACGGAACTCGAACAGACGATCATGAAGCTGGAAAAGAAGGTGGAGGACGACACGAAGGCGCTGCAGGACGCGACCTTCCACGGCAGGGCCCTCGACATCCAGAACCTCTCGAAGGACATAAACCACGCCCAGAAAAGGATAGAACCCCTCTTCGAAGAGCTTGTATCGTTGACGCGCGAGTTCGAGAAGAAGAGCAGGGAGTTCGAAGAAGAGCTTAAAGAGATCGGGTGACAACAGGCGTATGGCTGACGCCAGGCTTAAGGCTTAAGGCTGAAGACTGAAGGGTCGATAAGGAAAATAATTCCATAAATTTGGAAATTTAATCTTTAAAATTTGAAATTTAAAATGCAGGCGTGTCCTGCGGACAGGCTGAAGACTGAACGCTCCGCTTCCCAAAGAGAGGGGCGATCCTTGCTGCCTCGAATTCTACGATCTGCCTTAAAGCCCTTTAAGTCACTCTCTTGAATTCTACGGCGCAATTCCTCTTAGGCTCTTCGCTCGCATACTCGCTGCGTTGAACACTCCCCCGGCAGGGAATGTGCCCTTTCGCGAAGTAAATTCGACTCCGGGCACAACATTTTTCGCCCTTCGGGCAGGAAGGCTTATGGCTGAAGACTGAAGGGTCGATAAGGAAATAATTCCTCAAATTTAAAATTTAATCTTTAAAATTTGATATTTAAAATTCAAGCAAAGCTTGTTCTCGCCCCCTTCATCTTGAACCCTCCCCCTTCCGGGTGTACAATCCAACCTTAAATATACGGACATCGGGGATGCTGTTTTTCGTTCGACGCGGGAGGCGGAAATGGCGAAGAGAGTGAATGAGCGGATCATCGTTTGCGCGGTAATGTTGTTGTTCGCGGTCCTGTCGCGGGGGCAGGCGTTGAACCCCGATCCTCCTTCGGAGACCGTCAAGCTTATCTTCATCCACCACTCGACAGGTGAGAACTGGCTCAATGATTACAACGGTCGGCTCGGCATCGCCCTCATGAACAACAACTATTTCGTCAGCGACACATATTACGGCTGGGGCCCGGACCTCGGCGAAGGCACCATCGGGGACAATACCGATCTCGGCCACTGGTACAGCTGGTTCTCCGGCCCTTACAGCACCGGGTACATGGCCTCGCTCTATCCCGAGAGCGACCAGGTGAGCTCCTACTCGCGCCTCGAGACCGACCCGGGAGGCGAGAACGGGATCGTGATGTTCAAGTCGTGCTTTCCCAACTCGAACATGCTGGGCCCGTCGGAACCCGTGCCTCCCATCGGAAGCAACCCTCTGAGGGGGCAGGGGTGCTGGTCGGAAGACCACACGGTCGCTAACGCCAAGGGGATCTACATCGAGCTCAGGAACTACTTCGCCTCGCGCCCCGACAAGATCTTCGTCGCGATAGCCGCGCCTCCTCTCATGGCGGGCGACACGAACGAGGAATACGCCGCCAACGCGAGGGAGTTCAACGAGTGGTTGACAGGCGAATGGCTGGTGGGCTACTCCAGGCACAACGTCTTCGTCTTCGATTTTTACAACACTCTCACATCGAACGGCGGAGGCACGCGCATCGACGACCCAAACGTGAACGACCTCGGATGGATTGACGGCAACCACCACCGCTGGTACGGAGGCACGATCCAGCACATGAGAACGGTACCCCATGATTACCTCGCGTACTGGAGCGGCGACAGCCACCCGTCCGAGGCTGGCAACCTGAAGGCGACGGGCGAGTATGTCCCTCTCCTCAACATCGCCTATAACTGCTGGAACGGCGGCGGAGGCTGTCCGCGCTGGCCTTCGACCGTTCCCCTTCGCGTCCCGTCGGGAACAAAACCTCTCACCCTGGCGACCGATAATCAGGGCGACGACATCACCGTAAACTGGGACGCCTCGCTGTGCGCTTCGCCCGGTTATCACATCGTCTGGGGTTACGGGAGCGGCCTTGCCACCTGGCAGGTGGCGGAGGGAGTCTGTTCGCTGGGCGTTACAGGGCAGTACACATGGACGGGCGTACCCGATCCGTCCGGCGATCCGAGCCGCATGCTCTGGTTTGTCGTCGCCGGCGACGATGGCGCGGGGAACGAAGGCTCGTGGGGACTCACGTCGGCGGATGCAGAGAGGGGAGGAACGAATGCCAGCGGGACCTGCGGCTGCAATTCAAAGGTCCTCGCGGGCTCCTGCGACGCGCAGTAGGAAGGAAGGGACGGGACAGGCGCAGCCCTGAAAGGCTGCGCCTGAATTGAAAATTTTAAGTTGAAAATTGAAAAGTGAAAAATTGAGGAATTATTTCATTATTGAGCTTCAGCGCTTCAGCCTTCAGCACTTCAGCACTGGTAACAGCCATACGGCTGCGCCTGCATTTTAAATATCAAATTTTAAAGATTAAATTTTAAAATTGTGGAATCATTTCCTTATTAAACTTCAGCCTTCCGCCTTCAGCCTTCAGCTCTGGAGTCAGCCATCAGCCCGGCAAGCTGCGCTTGCATTGAACAATGAAAAATGAAAAAGTGTGGAATCATTTATCCTGTTAAAACTCCGCGTCGCGGCAAATGTCGATGTCTTTTCTAACGATTATATTGCGACCCTAAAAAGGTGCTTTGTTGAACATCCTTTCGAACTCGCCGACTGTGTTCAAAATGTTCTCGAACCTGGGCGGTGTCCCGAAGAACATTTCCCTGGCCATCTTCGCGTAGTCGTCTGCCCAGTACGCCATGTCGCTTTGTCCGGGAGACAGGCGCAAAGTACCCTGTTTGAGAGTGCCGTAATCCACCCAGGCTTGTCCGAAGTATATTTGGCGGTGTAGGGAGATTCGCTCGAAGAGGCCTGTGGCTTTGACAGCTTTATCCGCAACCCCTTTTTCGATGAGGCATGCCAGGTCGTAATAATGACGGGCGAGACGGCCTTTGCGCGGTTTGTCCGCGGGTCGAAAGGTTTCCTCATGAAGGAGCATGGCTTTTTCCCAAAATGTTCGTTCCGGGGCGACTGCCCGAAGAGTGAACTCGCTCGATGATCGCCAATCCTGAAATACCTCCGCAACATAAGGAACGATTGTAATAACCTCTGTTGGTTCAGTGTCGGAACGGGCGCCAAGCTCTATCTTTATTTGAGGCTGCAGGTAACCGGTCCCCGAGGCGAACAAACCCGGGTATCGGAGCAACAATGTCTGCCCGTCGGGATCGTTCGAGTCTGCGGTCAGCTCCCACTGCATGGTTTCAGGAATCGCCGTCCGGCATGCTTTTTCCATGGAGGGTTTGAGAGAATTCATGATCTGATCTTCGCAGGCATGTTTCAGGCGTTTCAGCCGCCTCTGACAGCCGGTGCGGGTGCCGGCCATCTCCGGACTTTTCGCGCCTTCGAAGCCAAGAAAGCTGCGGTCTATTACGATGTCTATATCTTCGGAGAATCGTTGAATGAGTTTCCAGCCTTTGGACAGGGACGTACCGCCCTTGAAGGTAAGATGCTGTCCCCAGCCCTTAAGTTCAAAAAGCCGGCGCAACGTCCAGCAGACCCAAAAGTCTTTCTCAATGCTTGAAGGCGGCAACCCAAGCTTATTGCCTGTTTCTTCGAAATATTGCCGTTGTTCACGAGGTGCAAGCCTGAGAATGCCGCTCACGGGTCAATCTTTCCCCGCGTTTACTTGCCGGATGACAGCGGCGACCCATGCAGGAGCATAGCGGATATCCTTCATTATCTCGGCGCGCTCCTTCGTATTCAGTCGTTGCCTGAGTGTCCGAATGACTCCGGGAGTCGTGCCGCTCTGTCCCAGATATCTCAGGGCCTGAATTATCAGACCGCTCGTTTTGCCGGCCGTTGCCATGTTTCGGGGAGTGGTCCGCTTCAGATGAATTTCCTGGTTGCCTATGCGAACATGCCGACACGGCCCGTCAGTGAGGAATACGATTTTCATGGGGACATGGTCCGACAGGCCAAGAAGATTGGCCGCGTAAGCTCCTGATGGCTGAAGACGAACGGCATCTCGTCCCGCCAAGGCGTTTGCCACCGCCTCCGGAGAAGGGGAAAGCGTGCCCATTTTCGGATGTGTAACCGGATACTCGTAAAGGCCTCTGGAAAGCCGCCGGATCGTTCCCTTGCGGGATAGCCTGGTCAATGTCATTCCGACAGCATAGCCGGTCCCCAGGTCCATGAAATGTTTTGGAGTAAAGACCCAACCCCTGCCATGACCATATATGCGGCTAAGTATTTTATGGTCAATAGATAGAAACATTCGCGACCTCGCCTTCTGTTAAATATAGTACCCATAATTATTAACAATGTCAAGCTGCACCCGGCAAGCTGCGCATTAAAGGAAAAGTGGAAAATGGAGGAATTAATTTCCTTATCAACCCCTCAGCCTTACGCCTTCAGCCTTCAGCCTGGCGTCAACAAGCCTGCCCGAAGGGCGTAAAGTGTTGTGCCAAAGACGACTTCATGTCGCGACAGGGCACATTCCCTGCCGGGGGAGTGTTCAGCGCAGCGAGTATGCGAGCGGAGCGCCTAAGAGGGGTAGAGGATCGCCCCCCTCTTTGGGAAGCGGAGCGTTCAGCCTTCAGCTCTTCAGCTCTGGTGTCAGTCTTCAACCAGTCCGACAGGACGCGTCTACTTGTAATACTTCCTTATTCTCTCCCTATCGCAGTCTTTGTCGTCTTTTTCCTTGTAATAGATCTCGATGAAATCGATCCTTCTCTGTTCTGGTAAATAGGCGTAAATGATCCTGATGCCGCTGCGGGCACCCTTTCCTTTCATGGCGGCGCATCTGAAATGCTTCACTTTGTACACTTCGGTCTTGAGCTTCAGGCCCGTAATTCGCATCACGAAAGGTTCATAACCTCTTGGATTGTCCCCAAGAACGCTCTTCAAAAGATCCAGGTCAGTTCGAAGACTTTTCCACTTTTTTAAAAGACGGCTGAACTCCCGCGAGAACTCCNNGAGAACTCCTTGGCTTCAGAAAAAGAGGTCAATCGTCACTCTTCCTTGTAATCCCTGACAGAATAGACGGGCGTCCTGTAGAAGACCAGCTCGTAATTGATGATCTCCTTGTCGCTTGAGCTTTTCCAGGGGGTATCTTCATGGGAATAGTCTGAGATCTTCGCCGCGTCCATGACGGAAAGACGGTTTACGACCCTGTCGATGACCTCCTTTTCCCTCGCGGAAAAGACCCTCAGGTCGGCTTCTACATTCGGCAGGTACTTTATTTGCCTCTTCCCGTGGTATTCGACCGCGATCTCCACGATCTCGTTTTTCGATTTCATCTCGGAGACGGCCCTCTCGAATTCGCACGGAGCCGGGCCGTAGGCGATCTTCCTGTAGTTCGCTCCCGTCAGCGGTTCCTCGTAAAGCTCGTAACAGTCGAAGTCGCAGAAGTAGAGCATCTTGTACAGCACCGTCTTGCCCACATTCGGCCTCGCCCCGCAGCTCGCGATGATGTACAGGATAAGCTGTTTGAATTTTTCCTTGTCGAAGGGGTACTTCGGCTCCCTGACCATCATCTCCTTCCGTGGGAGGCTGCGGGTTTCCGTCCCCAGGAGGTCGTCGGCGGATACCTGGAAGAATTCCGCCAGCCTTTTCAGCTCCCGGGACGTGACCTCCCTTCTGCCCGCCTCGATCTGCGAGACCGCCGGCCTGTGGATTCCCAGAAGCAGTGCCATCCTTTCCTGCGTGGCTCCGTTCTCTTCCCTCAGCTTCCGTAACCTGGCGCCCAGGTTTTCCGTCACTGTCTTCATCTTTTCCTCCGGGTAAGATGGTATGATATGTAAGATAATATGTCAAGAGAGGTAAGATAAAAATACTCTCTATCCCCCAAATGCATAATGCATGGCCTGACCCCGCTCGGTTCTATTCTGAGGAGTTCGCAAACTTGAAATCACAATTTGTGACTTCAAGTTGGGGCGGTCCATCTCCCGCGCTTGAAAGCCACTTCGAGAGGGAATACAATTGAAACCATGAAAAAGGCAAGAAATAAAGAGCGGGATATGAAGAAAAAAGCAGCCATGGTCCTTAAAAAAAGCGTTCAGCCGGCTAGTGGCAAAGTGTCAAGCGCATTCTATAAATCCATATCTACAATTCTTCATGCGGCTCGATCAAAGGCTTATCGTGCCGTCAATTATGCCATGGTCGAAGCGTACTGGAATGTCGGTAGAATGATCGTAGAGGAGGAACAACAGGGTCAAAAACGAGCCGGTTATGGCGACGCCCTGATCCGAGGCTTGTCTGAACGGTTGACAGGCGAGTTCGGTAAAGGGTTCTCTGAACAGAGTATGCGCAATTTCAGGCAGTTCTATCTTAGCTTTCCAATTTGCTCCACACTGCGGAGCGAATTGACTTGGTCACATTATAAATGCATTATTCGCGTTGAATCCCCCCAATCCCGCCAATGGTATATGAATGAAGCCGCCGGTCAGAATTGGAGCACAAGGGCGCTCGAGAGGCAGATAAGTTCACTTTGCTATGAACGGCTTATAATGAGCCGGAGTAAAAAACCTGTCCTGAAAGAGATGCGGGAAAAGACAGTCTCTCTTGCCGATAAGCCTGAGGATTTCATTAAGGACCCTTACGTCCTTGAATTCCTGGGTATGAAGGAATCATCAAGCTTCAGGGAATCAGATTTGGAGCGGTCGATAATCGCCAAGCTTCAAGCCTTTATGCTGGAGTTGGGGAAAGGATTCGCCTTCGTAGCCAGGCAACAGAGAATTTCGACGGAGACTTCAGATTTTTTCGTTGATCTTGTTTTCTACAATTACATCCTCAAATGCTTCGTTCTGATCGATCTCAAAACCGGGAAGCTGACACATCAGGACATAGGCCAGATGGATATGTATGTTCGCCTCTACGAAGACAAGTTTAAGGGCGAAAGCGACAATCCGACCATAGGGATCATCCTTTGCACCGAGAAGGACGAAACAGTGGTCAAATATTCCATGCTTAAGGAGAGCAAACAGCTCTTCGCCTCCAAATACAGGCTTTATCTCCCTAGCGAAAAGGAATTGATCGAAGAGATCGAACGCGAAAAGGTTGTGATCGTCAGGGAGCGGGAGGAGATATATGGCTTGTGATTTTCGTGGCGATCTCGCCTTTTTCCTTCAGCCTTCAGCACTGCCCGGAGGGCGAAAATGTTGTGCCCAAAGACGACTTCACGTCGCGGCAGGGCACATTCTCTGCCGGGGGAGTATTCAGTGCAGCGAGCTTGCGAGCGGAGCGCCTAAGAGGGGCAGAGGATCGCCCCCCTCTTTGGGAAGCGGAGCGTTCAGCCTTCAGCCCTTGTCAACTTGTTGACAAAGGACCTATAATAAAATCTTGTCAAAGGGGGCAGGAAAATGAAGAAGATAGCTGTGGTGCTAGTGGTGCAAAGGCGCAATCGGGAATGCAAATGACGGAGAAAAAAGCTCTTGTGCCGTTAGAAAGAATCGAATCCCAGATTTATCTCCTTCGCGGTCAAAAAGTCATGATCGATGCGGACTTGGCCTCTTTATACGGCGTGACGACAAAGCGGTTGAATGAACAGATCAAGCGAAACAAAACAAGATTTCCCGTTGACTTTGTGTTCCAGCTTACGGAAATGGAAAAGCAGGAGCTGGTCGCAAAATGCGACCACCTGTCCAGACTTAAATTTTCTCATGCTTTGCCTTATGCATTCACAGAACATGGGGCGATAATGGCTGCTTCCGTTCTAAATTCCGATATTGCCGTGGAAATGAGCATTTATGTTGTCCGCGCCTTTGTGCGACTTCGAAGGCTGCTCGCCACGCATGCCGATCTCGCCAGAAAAATCAATGCCCTTGAAAAGAAATATGACGATCAGTTCAAGATCGTATTTGAGGCAATCAGAGGGCTTATGATGCCACCTGAACCTAAGAAAAAAAGACGAATAGGCTTTTAGCTGCCTTCAGCCTGTTCGCAGGACACGCCTGCATTGAAAATTGAAAAGTGAAGATTGAAAAAGTGAGGTAGCCGCAGGTCTTTAGCCTGCGTTCCCTATTGACCCTTCAGCCTTCCGCCTTCAGTCATCAGCCTAGGTACTGCCTTCAGCCTTCCGCCTTCAGCCCAACATTAGCCCGAAGGGTGTGAAATGCCGTGCCCAGAGACAAATTCACTTTGCGGCAGGGCACATTCCCTGCCGGGGGAGTGTTCAGCGCAGCGAGTATGCGAGCGGAGCGCCTAAGAGAGGATAGGATAGCTCCTCTCTTTGGGAAGCGGAGCGTTCAGCCTTCAGCCCTTGTCAACTTGTTGACAAAGGACCTATAATAATATCTTGTCAAAGGGGGCAAGAAAATGAAGAAGATAGCTTTCTGTATCGCGCTTGGATTCATCGTCCTTTTTACTGGAAGTTTGGTGTGACGCGGTTTCCCTTCTTTAAGTTGAATTATTATCTCTTCAAGAATATGGTATGTTAACAAAAATATCTGCAATATTGAGGATTATGTTGGGAGGAGCGAAATGAATACCAAGAGGGCTGCATCTAATATTATGGTAAACCAATGGCACGCTTTTATAATTATTTTATCCATTTTAGTTTTTCCTGTCATTGCCAATGCTCAAACTGCCGGCTTTTCATGGGGAGATAATGGTTACGGCCAGCTAGGGGATGGAACTGAAGCTGATGAGAGCAATGGTTTTTTCAATGTAAAGAATATACCTGGATTAGTTTTCGATCTAAATGATGTTATTGCGGTGGCAGCAGGAAGCTCTTACTCACTGGCTTTAAAAAGTGATGGTACAGTGTGGTCATGGGGCGATAATTCACAAGGACAATTAGGTGTCGGATCAACTATTTCCAAATTGACTCCAGTTCAAGTGGCTGGGCTTGATAATATAATCGCAATATCATGTGGCTATTACCATGCTCTCGCTTTAAAAAGTGATGGTACGGTATGGGCATGGGGCAATAATAGTTCGGGACAGCTTGGAGATGGGAGTTTTGAGAACCATATGGTTCGCGTTCAATCAATGATTTCAAATGTGGTAGCAATAGCGTGTGGTGCTGGTCATTCCCTTGCTTTGACTAGTGATGGGAAAGTATGGGCATGGGGATATAATGGTGACGGCCAGCTTGGTGATGGTAGTTATAATGATAGTTCTGTCCCAGTTCAAGTGCTTTACCTGACGGGAATAACGGCCATTGTATGCGGATCGGAGCACTCACTTGCCCTAAAGAATAATGGTACTATTTGGGTGTGGGGAGCAAATAGCGATGGGCAACTTGGAAATGGCACTACTGAGAATTTCCCTTTTCCTATAAGTTTGCAGAATATTTTAAACGTGGATTCCATCTATGCGGGCGGTAACAGATCTTACGCGGTCAAAAGCGATGGAACTGTATGGGCTTTTGGTAGTGGGTCGCTGGGGGATGGCACGCAAGAAAATAGACTTAGTCCAATCCAGATCACCAGCTTAACTGGAGTAGTTGCAATAGCAGCTGGAGGTGTCCATACCATTGCCTTAAAAAGCGACGGAACGGTCTGGAGCTGGGGATATAACGAATATGGTAGCTTGGGAGATGGAACATATGAGTCGAGGTTGCTTCCTGTACAAGTGCTTAATATAGAGAATGTCGCTGCAATTGCCACGGGATCAGGGCACTCTCTTGCAATATATAGTTGCGTAACTCCTATCCCTTCGCTAATAGATCAAATCAACAACATTGACGGCTGCGGCCAAATGACCATCTACTTCACTCCGGGAACCCCCGCTACTCGACATGATTTATATGCGGACGGTGTATTAATAAAAAGCAACATTGAAAGCCCTTCCGAGTTCAATGCTGCTGATTCTTGGACTCATGAATATGTCATAAGGACAACAATGATGGCAGATAACTGCTTCATTGATTCAGCGCCTTATTCGATTGCCTGCCCGAGCTATCCATCCAGGCCAATCATCACTAATATCCTGGATGTTGATCAAAACAGTATGAGCGGCATACAAATATTCTATATTGAAAGCACACCGACAGAACGGCATGATCTATACATGGATGGCACTATTCTCCAACCAGGCTTTGTTTCCGGAAGCGTGGTACAGCCTGGGGATATGAGAATGCACGCATATTCTGTGAGAGCTGTGAATGGAAGTTGCCATAACGATTCATCAATGATGCTGGCAAAAGATATTGTAATGGCGGCTCTACCTGACATGGGTTCAGCGGGAGCTTGGGGTCACAATCTGAACGGACAACTTGGCGACGGCACCTATGTCAACAAGAATCAAGCCATTGTTCCGCAAAACATGTCAAATATTTCTGCCATTGCAGGGGGTTCTTCCCATTCTTTAGCCTTAAAGAAAAATGGAACGGTATGGGCTTGGGGAGATAATTATTATGGGCAGCTTGGTAACGGAACTACAATAAGTAGCAACTTACCAATTCAGACAATCAACATTTCAGGAGTATCCGCAATAAGCTGTGGCAGCGTGCATTCGCTTGCTCTCAAAAGCAACGGAAGCATATGGGCATGGGGAGCCAATTCTAGTGGGCAACTTGGAGATAGAACAACAATAAACAGATCTATTCCAGTATCAGTATCTGATATTGACAATGTCGTTGCAGTAGCAGCCGGGTCTGCTCATTCTCTTGCTTTAAAAAACGACGGCACTGTATGGGCATGGGGACATAATATTAACGGCCAGCTTGGAGATGACACTACTTATAATAGAAATTATCCCGGAAAAGTGAAATATCTCGCAGACATTGTAGCTATAACTGCGGGGGCAAGCCACTCCCTGGCATTAAAAAGTGATGGCACGGTATGGGCATGGGGATATAATAGTACCGGCCAGCTTGGTGATGGAACCACAACACAAAGACAAACGGCAGTCCAAGTCTTGAACTTGACAAGTATTGTTGCGATCGCGGCTGGCGGCAGCCATTCTCTTGCGCTAAAAGGAGATGGAACAGTATGGACATGGGGATCAAATGATTCTGGGCAGCTAGGTAACAACGAGCCGATCGCTGAGAGTCATGTTCCAATTCAAGTTCCTTATCTAACTGATATAATCAATATCTCTTCAGGAAATCAACACGTCTTGGCGTTAACAAATGATGGCCATATCTGGGCATGGGGGGATAATAGTGCCGGCCAGCTTGGTGATGGCTCATATATTGACCGTCCGTCCCCTGTTCAATCTATTATTAATAGCGTATCTTCAATTGCTGGTGGTGGTGCTCATTCATTGGCAACATTTATTCCCCAAACTCCAATGCCGCCAGTGATAGACTCTATCAACGACAATATTTGCGGCGGGTTATCCTTGGCATTTACCGCAGGTTCTCCTTCAACCAGGCACGACCTTTATATCGACGGAGTGGCCGCTATAAGTGGTGTGTTGAGTCCGTTATCATACACGCCAAACGATAGTGCCAGTCATAGTTATGTTATAAGGGCAGTAAACATGGCAGAGGAGTATTATGCGGATTCTGCTCCGTACGTGTTTTCCGATGAAAATTATGGTCCTTCACAACCTGTGATATCTTCAGTTATGGACGTGGATCCGACTGCAATGAGCGGTATTTTACTTTCATACAATGGAGGATCGCCTGCCACGCGTCATGACCTTTACATAGACGGCGTTCTATATCAGGAGGATTACGTATCGGGGGGTCTATACCAACCTGGAGATACAAAGATCCACTCGTTCGTTATAAAAGCAGTCAATCCTACTTGTTCAAAAGATTCTGCGGCTGTGTTCGGAAAGGATTATGTGCGGGCTATCCCTTCCATAGCAGGACAGGCTGTTTCCTGGGGAAACAATGGTCACGGACAACTAGGGGATGGAACTACAACTCAAAGAACATCTCCCGTGCAAGTGCTGAATTCTGCAGAAGTTGTTCAATTGTCAGGTGGGGCTCTTCATTCGCTGGCATTATTGAGTGACGGTACTATTCGAGCGTGGGGATATAATTCCCAGGGACAGCTAGGTGATAACACAACCACACAAAGAACAACACCAGTGCAAGTACAAAATCTTACAGAAATTGTTCAAGTATCGGGGGGTGATTCTCATTCATTGGCATTACGAGTAGATGGCTCAGTATGGGCGTGGGGGTATAATGGCTATGGTCAGCTGGGAGATGGGATGACAACACAGAGAAAAACCCCTGTCCAGGTCTTAAATTTGACCAACATTGTGGAGATCTCTGCCGGCGATTTGCATTCGCTTGCGCTGAAAAGTGATGGAACCGTATGGGCATGGGGCAATAATAGTTCGGGACAGCTTGGAGATGGGACAACAACGCTAAAGACAACGCCGGTACAAGTCATTAATCTGAGTGGAATTCTGTCGATCGAGGCTGGGTCTTCTCATTCTCTTGCTGTAAAAAACGACGGATCTGCATGGGCGTGGGGGATTAATAGCAATGGCCAGCTCGGTGATGGAACCACAACACAAAGGCAATCACCCGTTCAAGTATTAAATCTGACAGAAACGGTTCAAGTGTCGGGAGGGTCTTCTCATTCACTGGCGTTGCTTAGCGATGGAACTGTTCGAGCTTGGGGTAATAATAACAGCGGCCAGCTTGGTGATAATACTACCACGCAAAGAACGATTCCTGTCCTTGTATTAAATCTTACTGGAGTTATATCAATCGTGGCGGGTAATTCTCCACATTCTCTTGCGCTTAAAGGCGATGGAACTCTGTGGGCATGGGGGAATAATAGCAACGGCCAGCTTGGCGATGGAACTACAACACAAAGACGAATATGCGTACAAACCACCAGTTTAGCCAACTTTAATTCAATAGCCGCTGGCAACTACCATTCATTAGCAATATTCAGCTGTGGGACAATGATCGCGCCTGTCATAACTGAAATTACAGATACAGATCCCTGCGGGGGAATGACTATCACTTTTACATCCGGAACGCCAGCCATTAGGCACGACCTTTATGTCGATGGTGTTCTTGCGCAAAGTGGGGTAGTAAGCCCGCTAAGTTATAACCCTGGCGACGTCACTGAGCACAGTTATGTGATTCAGGCATTTAATCCTTCGGCTAGTTGCATTTCCAATTCACCGCCATTTTTGTTCACGGACAGCAATTACTATATTTCGCAAGCGCCTGTTATAACTAGCGCACTGGATGTTGATGGGGGAAGTTTAAGCGGGATACAAATAATCTATTTCTCTGGAGCGCCTGCCGGACAGCATGATCTTTATATGGACGGAAATTTAGTTCAAGAAAATTACATCTCAGGAGTGACTTATCTTCCCGGGGACAGCAATGTTCACACATACATTGTGAGAGCGATAAATGGACCGTGCACTAAAGATTCTTCAGCAGCATATGCCAAGGATTTCAGGCGCGGCATACCCTCGAGCTATGGAAAAATTGCTGTCTGGGGAGATGACTATTATGGGCAGTTGGGGCGCGGGTCCTACTATGGAAGAACGAACATTCCTTCTCAGGTCTTGAACATTTCAGACGCCGCAGTTGTTACAGGTGGTGAGTCTCACTCTCTGGCCCTGCGGCATGACGGGACAGTATGGTCATGGGGTTACAACGGGGATGGCGAACTTGGAAACAGTACAAATACAAATAGCCATACGCCTGTTCAAACAACGGGGTTGTCAAATATTGTTTCGGTGGCATCTGGAGCATACCATTCTCTGGCTCTCTTGCAGGATGGTACTGTTAAATCATGGGGATACAATTATTATGGGCAACTGGGAAATGGAACCGTTTTGAACACAAATAATCCAGTTGATGTGGCCGGGATGGCGGATATTGTTGCCATAGCTGCCGGGGGCTCGCATTCACTCGCACTTAAAAACAACGGTACTGTATGGGCATGGGGCTGCAATGGAAACGGCCAGCTTGGAGATGGAACTACAACAACAAAAAACACCCCCGTTCAAGTATTGAATCTAACTGAAATTGTGGCCATAGCCGCTGGATATTCCCACTCGATGGCTTTAAAGAACGACGGGACATTATGGACTTGGGGCTATAACGCATATGGTCAGTTGGGCAACGGCACAACCACCCAGGCAAGCACGCCGGTTCAAGTGTCAACTCTGACTGAAGTGAAAGCGATCAGCGCAGGCTTGTATCACTCCCTGGCTTTAAGAAGCAACGGCACTGTGTGGGCATGGGGATTCAATTACTACGGACAGCTTGGAAATGGAACAACAGTCAATAAAACTACGGCTGTGCAGGTTACCGGATCGGCAGATATTTCATCGATAGGTGGGGGCGGATATCACTCGCTGGCAATAAAGAATGACGGTACGGTATACGCTTGGGGATATAACGGCGACGGGGAATTGGGTGATGGTACTTTTATCAATAGAAATCTTGCTGTTCAGATTTCCAGCTTAGCTAATGCCATTCAAGTATCAGGAGGAACTTTCCATTCGCTTGCGATTGTTGAGTGTCTTTTTACAACTGACCCTGTCATCCAAAGTATCACGGACAACGACTCCTGCCAGCAAAACGGGATGACGATAACATTTGCATTTGGAAGCCCGGCGACGAGTCATGAACTTTACAAAGATGGAGTCCTCGCCCAAAGTGGTGTGAGTAGCCCTCTGAATTACAGCCCGGGCGATTCGGACAACCACAATTACGCGATCAGGGCGGTTAATTCCGCGACAGGCTGCTATAAAGATTCCATTGGAGTGATTGCTGCCGATGCCAATGGAACGCCAAGCCAGCCGGTCATCGATATGATTGTCGACAATGATCCGACCCTCCTCAGTGGTATCACATTGACCTTCTCTCCTGGCTCTCCCGCGATTCAACACGATCTTTACAAGGACGGCCTGCTTGCGCAAAGCAATTATGCCTCCGGGGCTACCTACTTGCCGGGTGATAGCGATCCGCATGGCTATGTCATCAAAGCGGTTAACGGGACCTGTTGGATTGATTCCCCCCCAATGTCGGGCACCGATGCTTTTTCTGCTTCCGTGCCTCCTGAAATAGCGACCGGAACATCGCAAAGCGATGCGCAGATGTGGTCTGAAGATAAAAGTACACAAAGTTGGCCGCTGGAAGCAACCGGGACCGGCTATAAGCTTTACCGTGGCATTCTTGAGGATCTACAGTATCTTCTGACCGCCGACAACGATTCCTGTATCAGGTATGAAGGTGGAAATACTTCGATCGAACTGTCAACGGATGACCCGCAAGCTTTACCCGGAAGACTCTATTGGTATCTGGTGACAGCGACCAACGGTGCAGGAGAGGGCCCTTCAGGAAATGGAAGAATTGTTAATTCTCCCGGCAACTGTCCATAAAGAGCAAGGGGATATTTTAGTGAGGGCTCAGGCCCACTCATGGCTCCCTGTCCCGTCCCCCCTCGCCAAAGCGAAAGCCCAAGGGCGGAGGGAATTTAATGATGTTAAGCTGTGATAAAATAAGAATGCTGGGATATTAACGACATTTAGTATTCCAGAAAGGAGGCGATATTAATGCCTGAATTAACTTCAACCTTCTTTGGTTTAGTCATAGCATTTTTTCTCCCAGGCCTGACATTAATTTTTGGTTTCACCTCATGGATGAAGTCAACAGATAAAGGAGTATTGCTAACTTTCTGTTCAACAAACAATAGTAGTTATAGCACATTGTTCTTACTAATATCATTCGCAGTTACCGCAGGGTTGCTTTTAGCTGGACTTCGCTGGGCTTTATTTGAGGAATTGATTCTAAGAAAATATAAGCTTCAGAAAGATGATTTTAAAAATATTGATAAGGATAACCGATTAGCAGCTTTTCGGGCTACAGTTGATGAAACTTATCGTTACCATCAATTTTGGGGAAATATGGTATTTGCGGTATTGCCATTTTTATTGTCGATCGTTTGTCAAGATTTTCATAATATGGAAATTCGGGTAATTACTTTCAAAATTGCTTTAGTTGTACTCGTTGAGGCATTATTTATGGTAATTAGCCCACATTTGGCACCAAATTAGTGATATAAGAAACAAGCAAGGGGAAGATATCCTCCTCGCGGTTATTATACCTGAATTCGAGTTCTTTGAGATAAAGCGGGAACCTTTCGGGAGAGACTCCGTGGTGCTTGATGATCCTCTCCTTAGCCCAGCTCCAGAAGCCTTCCATTCCGTTGATAGAGACCTTTCCGCGAGCGAACCTTCTGGAGTGATCTACTGAAAGATGCCTATAACCGCAGAACATCAGGCTGTCGTAAGCGCCATACTTGTCGGTGTAAACGATGCTACCCCGACGGACTTTTTTAACGGCCAGAGACATTAGAGTTATCGAGGTAACATTTGGAACTACCTGGACGAATGCACGGCCGTTTCTTTCAAGGATCCCGAACACCGGAACTTTGCCTGCAGCACCCCTCCCGCGCTTACCCTTGCGTCTTCCACCGAAGTAGGACTCATCCATCTCGACCTCCCGGCCGAGAAGAACCTCACCATCCTCCGCTTGGCTCATAATGGCCAAACGGAGGATGGTGACAGCCCTGTACGTAGTCTTGTATGGCAGACCTGCTTGTTTGGCGATCTTTCTGGTTGACAACTCCAGCTCGAACAATTTCACTACCCTGAGCCAATCTGTGCAAGAGATGTTGCTACGATTCAGCCATCTGCCGGCGAACTCCGAGAAAGTATATTTGCACTTGCTGCACCGTCTTCGACCTTCAGCTAATTTGTATAGTTTTCTGCATGAACAACGAGGGCAAATTCTTTGATGGTTTTTGAGGCTTTTTTTCAGCAGGTATCTTCTTGCTCGCTCTTCTGCCGAAACTAGCTTCTCATAAGCTTTGAGCTCCATTGCACCATTATACCTCCGGTGCCAGAGATGACCCAATTACC
>MTKZ01016511.1_pt1 | contig 18215 bp, 18 predicted proteins | sample 1042781 | NCBI WGS metagenome assembly MTKZ01 (sample SAMN06212207, study PRJNA360539) | anaerobic digester metagenome | biome: Wastewater treatment plant; material: sludge; isolation source: anaerobic digester fed with sludge from wastewater treatment plant | place: Denmark: WWTP Viborg ... | reverse complement strand
CAAGCGCGTGGCCGATGCCCTGATGGCCTCTTACGACAGCCTTTACCTGGCCATGGAGGAGGCAGCCATCAGCGGTGCCGAAGCCCTGGCCGACTCGGATCTCACAGAAGAAGATGTGAAGATCTTAGAGAGCCTCTCCCGGGATAATGTCAAGCTGCCCTCCGTGGAGATCAGCGGCTATGTGGACATTACCTCTCCCGCTCCGGATGGGGTTGAGGTGGTCAAGAAGGCGCTAAAGCAGGCCCGGCGAATCAAGGATAAAAGCGGCACAGTGGCCATCACCTATATAGGAGCACCTCGATACCGCATTCATGTAACGGCGCCGGATTACAAGAGTGCCGAGTCTGTTCTCAAGAAATCTGCCCAGGCTGTGGTCAAATNNGGACCACATGGTGGAGGAGCTGAAAGCAGAGAAGATCATGGAGATTTTCTCGCCCCATTTTCCGCCCCAGGTCATGGTCAATACCGACGGCACCATCCGGCAGGTCCGAAATGAGATCTATGCCTACCGGGGAAAGGATGGCGAGCCCGACCTGCTCATTCTCATCGGCGACTACCAGAGCGCTACCAATGAGGGGCATTACGAGCTTTGTGACATATTCCTGGACATAGCAGAGAGCTATCATGTTCAGAGAATTTATGCATTGGGAGGCTACGGAACCGGCCAGTTCGTGGAAAAGCAGGCGGTCATGGGAGCGGCCAACAGTCTACCCCTGGTGGAGGAGATGAAAGAGAAGGGGGTCCTCTTTCAGGAGAATGAGCCGGGAGGGGGCATAATCGGCGTTTCAGGGCTCTTGCTGGGCATGGGGGCCTTGCGGGGGATGGATGCAGTCTGCCTTATGGGGGTCACCTCCGGCTATCTGGTTGATCCCAAGGCCGCCTCGGAGGTTTTGCGCATTTTGTGCCTCATCCTGGGCATTGAGGTCAGCATCCAGGCTCTGGAAGAGAGAGCCAAGGAGATGGAGAAGATCATAGGCAAGCTGCAGGAGATGGAGAGGGCTCAGGGACCTTATGAGGCGGGCGGGGATGAGGATCTCAGATACATCGGATAGCCTTAGAAACCACGCCCGCCAGCTGCTCTCATCAGCGCTTGCTGCCGGAGCGGAGGAGGCAGAGGTTTACGGCATTTCTTCTCTGTCATTCGATATCGACCTGCGCCGGGCTCAGGTGGAGCTGGCCAGCCGAAGCCTGCACCGCGGCCTGGGACTGAGGGCGGTNNGTTCAATCCGCCCGGGCCCGCGGTCCGGATCCCGCCTGGCGGGGCCTTCCCCGGCCGGAAAGGGTAACCCAACCGGAGAACACCTTCGATCCCCGGCTGGCGGAGATGGGGCCGGAGGAGTGTCTGGAGCTGGCCAAAAGCCTGGTGGCCGGCTGCTCCGAGGTGGCCGGGGCAGAGGCGGTCTCGGGTGGGCTGGCCTGCGCCAGCGGCACGAATTTTATTATCAACTCCCGGGATCTGGAACTGGAGGAGAGGGGGACAGTCATGCAGGCCTCTCTGGAGGCCATTGCCCGGGGGGCGGACGTGGCCACCGGAAGCGATTTTCATATCTCGCGACGCTTGGCCTCCTCTCTGGAAGAGGTGGGACAAAGCGCCGCAGAGATGGCCCGCTCCTCTCTGGGCGGGCAAAAGGCGGAAAGCGGGATATTCGATGTTCTACTCCGGCCCCAGGCGGCGGCGGAGCTGCTCGAGTATACCCTTATTCCCGCTCTGCTGGCGGACAGCGTCCAGAAGGGCCGATCGGTGCTTGCCGGGAGGATAGGAGAGAGCATAGCCTCGGAGAGGCTGGTCATAGCCGATGACGGGCTTGTCTCCGGAGGAATAGACAGCTCCGCCTTTGACGGCGAGGGCGTACCATCCCGGCGCACGGTTTTGATAGAAGATGGCACTCTAAAGGCCTATCTTTATGACAGCTATACCGCAGGAAAAGAGGGTGTCCATTCCACAGGCAATGCCGTACGCAGCGGGTATACCGCCTTACCCCGGGTGGGAGCGAGGAATTTCATCCTCAGCTCGGCGGATAGTCAGAATCTCCTGGAGGAGACAGGAGGATTTATGGTTTCAGGGCTCATTGGAGCTCATACCGCCAATGCCATCTCCGGGGACTTCTCGGTGGAGGCCAGAAATGCCTTTGCCATCTCACCGGGACAAGAGGCCCGGCCCATCAGGTCCCTGATGCTGGCCGGAAATATCTTCGAGCTGCTCCGGGAGATTGAGGTGGGAAGAGATGTGCGCTCCGTAGGCTCTATCGTCACCCCCACGGTGAAGCTGCGAATGAAGGTAGTTGGAAGCTAAGCTAAAGGTGATTTTATGGTGGTTATAGGAGGGCCTGCCTCCCAGCTTCTTGCTGGCCGGGTGGCGGCAAGTTTAAACGAAAATCTTGCTCTTTGCGATTACAGGACATTTCCGGATGGGGAGTCGTACTCCCAGATTCAGAGCGAGCTCGATGACAATATAATCATAATTCAGTCCACGCCCACGGATAAGGACCTGGTCTATCTTTTGCAGCTTCTGGATATCTGCCAGGAGCGGCCTATCAAGCTGGTCATACCCTACTTCGGCTATGCCCGTCAGGACAAGATCTTCCAGCCGGGTGAGCCCATGACCGCCCGTGCCGTGGCCACGGCTCTTAATCCCTTCCTCAAGGAGGGCAGCGTATTTCTGATCAACATCCATGCGCCGTCCATAATGATCCATTTCCACTGCCCGGCGGAGAGTCTGGACGCTACGCCCCTCTTGGCAGAGCGGATTGCGGACATGGGCCTGCATGATCCCGTGGTCATATCCCCGGACAAGGGAGCGATGAACATGGCCCGGACTGCGGCCAGGGCGTTGGGATCCGATTGCGACTTTTTGCAGAAGACCCGCCTCTCCGGTACTGAGGTCTCCATGGCTCCCCAGGAGGTGGCGGTGGCAGGGCGGGATGTGGTCATATTCGACGACATGATCGCCACCGGCGGGACCATGGCCACGGCCATCACCATGCTGCGCCGGCAGGGAGCGAAGCGGGTCTATCTGGCCGCGGTGCATCCGGTATTGACCGGATCGGCGGTGCTGAGGCTCTACCGCTCCGGGGTAGAGGGGGTCCTGGCCACGGATACATTGGACAAGGCAGTGAGCACGGTATCGGTAGCGCCGTTGATAGCGAAGGCGATCAGGCCCTGATGGATCAGGCCTTCCTTATCTAATTTCGTCAGGAAAAACGATGCTATCCGGGCCTGCGGTCCAGGCAGGATGCTTTCTCCCATGCCTTCTCCCATAAGAAAAAGGCCCGGGACATCGGTTATATCCGGAATAATTCCAGATTAAACGATGATCGATCTGCGCTCCATGTCCAGGGGGTGCAGACCGATGAAATCGATGCGGTCATCGACCCTGCCGTCAAGCGGGCCCAGATCGACTATCATTATCCTGTCCTGGTCATGTTTTACAATCTCGGTCAATGCTGCCATCAGCTCGATCTTTCCTTTTTCGGAGAGATTGCACCGGAATACAGAATAATGGATGGGATCTCCAAAGCCCTTCATTGTCTTATGGACTGTGTGCAGGCGCTTTGCATCCATGATATCATAGCTGACAATATAACTTTTAATTTCGCCCATATCAATCGACCTCTTATCTGGTCAGGAAGGGTGGATATTCCCGGATCTCTCCTGAGATAGTCCGGGCCAGAAGCCTGGATTGAACTTCAAGGACCCTCCTGTAGCTGACCTTGTAGCCGAAGATGGGATGGATGATCTCCGCTGCCATGCGACGCTCATAGCCTGTCAGGACCGCCTTCTTGCCGCCGGCAGTCAAGGTCACTCCGGCAGGAGTTTTGATAAAGTCCTTTTTGGAGATCTCCTCATTATTGAACAGGTTTATGGCCACTGAATCGGCTATGATCGAGCGATACTCCTCCATCATGTCCAGGGCCAGAGCCGGCCTGCCGTATCTGGGGCGATGATAGAATCCGAGATAAGGATCAAAGCCCACGGCAAGCAGGGTGACGAAGAGTTCCTTGACCAGCACGCCATAAAGGTAAGAGAGAACGGCGTTTATGGGATCTTTAGGAGGTCTCCTGTTCCGGTCCTTAAAAGAGAAGTCCCGGCCTCCTTCCTTGAGCATGCCGGCAAAATTGGAGAAATAGCATTCTGCAGCAGCTCCTTCAATGCCCAGGAGGCTCATGGAGTTGGATGCTCTTTGTGCTCCAGCAGCCAATTCCGCCAGGAGCTTGAGCGGGTTTGTTCCGGAATTGGGATTGTTTCGGCGCAAAAGGGTCCGGCAGTTTTTGATCTTGCCTGCCACGACCTTCCGGGCAATAGCCAGGGATCTCTCTGGATTTGCAGCGCACTGGAATTGCTGCATCCTCAGCTCAACATTTTTATGAGTCATTCCCAGGCAGATTCCCTGGAACCAGCCTGCGTGGGTGTAGTGAATGACGGGCACGCCCCTCTGCATAAGCTCGACCATGGCTGGGGTGGTTATCTCCACGCCTCCATAGAGGCAGAGCTGGGAGATCTCCCTCAATCTTGCCTCGCTCTGCTTTCCCTCTCGGGACCAGATTTCCAGGATATCCTCCTTTTTTCTCACCGTATTTCCCTGGCCCACCACGTAGACGGGCAGGGCATCATCCCGAGCGGGAAGAAGCTTTCTTATTTTGCCGGAAGCAGGCGATTTTTCAGAGCCGCCGGGGGGTTCATTCTCATCTGCCTCATGTGCAATGGGCTCGTCTATCCGGTCCGGGTCCGGGTCCAGACCTGGCTCAAGGCGCTCCGATTGCAAGCCCTGCAGCAGGGTGATCTCATCGGGCAGGCAGATCCCGGCCAGGGAGCAGCGCACGCATTTTGGGCTCTGGATTAGAGGAGGGGGCATCTGGCCATGATCGGCCAGGCTTGTCATCTGCCCGATGAGCTCACGGGTACGCTGGATGAGGGCTTCATCAAAAGCAATGGTCACCTTCTTCTTTGATTTAACAAAGTAGATCACTCCCCCACGGCAGGTGAAGCCGTTCTCCATGAGCACCAATCCCTGAGCGCAGAGCTGAACTCTCTCCGGCTCATAGGCACCTTCCGGGATGGCGGGGGCTTCGCCTCTTTTATAGTCCACAGGGGTGACCTGGCGGCCGTCGCCCTCCAGAAGATCGATACGGCAGGTGATGCCTGCACCGGAGAGGTAAACCGATCGGGCGTGAAATGTCTCCAGGTTATCGGAAACCTTTCCTGAGCCTGCATCCACGCGCCGGTGCTGGAATCTGCCGTCTACAGTATCGGCGCTGTCCAGGAATTCTCCCTGCACCCATTCGATATAGCAGAGACGGGGACAGTAGGCGAACTCATTGAGCATACGGGCGGGGATCAGCTCCGGAGAGCTCTGGATGGAAGCTTGGGCATTGGAGGCCATTATATCACCATAATGGGTTTAGTATTCATGATTAATAAAGATATTTATTAGTAGATGACAACTATTGAAAAAATGTATTCGAATGTCACTGACCTAATTTGGCTTCATATATTGAAAATAATAGAAAAAAGAAATTGCAATAGATTTGATTCCTTTAATGCTGACTTGGCGGATCAATTTAAGAGATGACCGAGTTAGTAGACTTCATCGTGAGTTCCTATGGCTTCCAGCAGGATGATCTCTTCTTGGGTATCTCTATCCTTTGCGAACTCAAAGACGATTCGATATTCAAAATCAACTTTGCAGGCCCAAGAACCCGCCAAATTCCCTTTCAATTTATGAGTATGAAGACTCGGATGATATGCATCCTGGGAGAGCTGCTTGAGCGCAGCAGTGATCTTATCTTCAAGGTCAGGTCTGCGCTTTATTGAACGGCTAAAGGCTCTCTTAAAGCCGGGGCTCCAGACGAGTGTTTTCAATCTTTCAGATCCTTCATCAGGTCTTCAAAACTACCTCGCTTGACTTCGCCTCTGCTAAATGCTTCTCTTGCCTCCAGGACCTCGGCCAGCAGTTCCGCCCGGCGCTTCTCTTGGATGCGTTTGTTAATTAGGTTGACCAGCATGGCTTGATCATCCAGAGGCATGGTCTCCACAGCATCGATTAGATCCTGAAAGCTCATCGACTGGGCGCTCGCGCTCATCAGATTCACCTGCCTTCTTCTTTTTATTGCTATCAAAGCATTTAACCTTTGAGTCTGCTTTCTCCGCTTCAATGGGGCCACGACTTTTCAGCCGTGGAAATGACCAAAGACCTTAACCTTCTCGGGCAGGCCAAAAAGCTTCAATGGGGCCACGACTTTTCAGCCGTGGAAATGTCCGAGGAATGACCAGAATGCAATGCAATGCGGCTGGCTTCAATGGGGCCACGACTTTTCAGCCGTGGAAATAGAGATGGTGAGGTCGGCTATCTCGTCGATGCCTATGCTTCAATGGGGCCACGACTTTTCAGCCGTGGAAATGCTACCTGATTTGGCCATATCCCGGAGGTAGTTCATGGCTTCAATGGGGCCACGACTTTTCAGCCGTGGAAATAGCATGTCTTGGATGGCTTCGCCGTTCGCGGCTTTCTCGGCTTCAATGGGGCCACGACTTTTCAGCCGTGGAAATATCAACTATGTCAACATGCCGGCCTGGAAAAGTGCAGCTTCAATGGGGCCACGACTTTTCAGCCGTGGAAATTGCAAAGTCCACATCCCCGTCAGCGATGGAGGCAAATGTGGCTTCAATGGGGCCACGACTTTTCAGCCGTGGAAATGCAGGAGATGTGGTTAAAGATGGCTGTAAATATAGATGCAGCTTCAATGGGGCCACGACTTTTCAGCCGTGGAAATGAAAGAGTTCAATGCAAAAACCTCGTCCCAGAGAACTGCTTCAATGGGGCCACGACTTTTCAGCCGTGGAAATCGGGCAGGGATGTGGTGGAAGACCTCAGCTTAGATCTGCTTCAATGGGGCCACGACTTTTCAGCCGTGGAAATAGCGACCGCCCCGTGCTCCACTCTTTAGGCACCGCGCTTCAATGGGGCCGCGACTTTTCAGCCGTGGAAATACCACTTTACAACATCGGTATCTTCTCCTGATTTTGGCTTCAATGGGGCCACGACTTTTCAGCCGTGGAAATATTGCCGATACGGATGCGGTGCTGGAGACTGGTGTAGTGGCTTCAATGGGGCCACGACTTTTCAGCCGTGGAAATTCGATGAAGGCATCGATGGAAGATAGACCGGACTTCTCGCTTCAATGGGGCCACGACTTTTCAGCCGTGGAAATAGTGATGGAGATGACCATGGAGGCGAGGGATATAATCATGGCTTCAATGGGGCCACGACTTTTCAGCCGTGGAAATGCCACATCTGCGGCGTACTGGTGCGGGCTCATCGGTCTGCTTCAATGGGGCCACGACTTTTCAGCCGTGGAAATGCGGATTGGCCTCTGGGAGGTCATCAGGGGCTCTCGTTGCTTCAATGGGGCCACGACTTTTCAGCCGTGGAAATGCAGCCGAATGCGTGTCTCTATTGACAGAATGGCAGATGGGCTTCAATGGGGCCACGACTTTTCAGCCGTGGAAATGACAGTGATTATCTCCAGCCAGGCGGACAGATCATCGCTTCAATGGGGCCACGACTTTTCAGCCGTGGAAATCCCTCATGGCCCAAATAACGGACATCGCAGAATTCACGCTTCAATGGGGCCACGACTTTTCAGCCGTGGAAATTTTCGACTTAGGATTTAATTCAGCCTAAATTCTGCACGCTTCAATGGGGCCACGACTTTTCAGCCGTGGAAATCAGAAAGTTACAGGGCTATTCGATGGCAAGCTGAAGATTGACGGGCTTCAATGGGGCCACGACTTTTCAGCCGTGGAAATTTGCCGTAAAACCCGGCCATGGTAGGCCGAACCATCAGCTTCAATGGGGCCACGACTTTTCAGCCGTGGAAATTGAGGTTGTCCGCGGACACCCAGCAGTGGCGATTGATGCTTCAATGGGGCCACGACTTTTCAGCCGTGGAAATAGAGCGGCGGCCAGGTTGACCAGGAAAGCTCGGTCATGCTTCAATGGGGCCACGACTTTTCAGCCGTGGAAATGCTATCATGGCGTCGTCCTCCGCTACGACACCACGCTTCAATGGGGCCACGACTTTTCAGCCGTGGAAATAGTAGCCCGGTAGAAATCTGCCGTTGCTGTCCCTGGGCTTCAATGGGGCCACGACTTTTCAGCCGTGGAAATTTGATCAGATCCTCAGGGTCCTTGAAGTTCTGCTCGGGCTTCAATGGGGCCACGACTTTTCAGCCGTGGAAATGGCGCTGAACCTCTACATTTCCGCCATCAAGCGTGGCGCTTCAATGGGGCCACGACTTTTGAGCCGTGGAAATGTCGAGCCCTGCCTGGCTTATCCGTCTCTGGCATATAGCTTCAATGGGGCCACGACTTTTCAGCCGTGGAAATCTCCGCTGTCCAGGGCAAATGCGGTGTAGATGTGGTATGCTTCAATGGGGCCACGACTTTTCAGCCGTGGAAATGCTATGAAGAGGCTTGGGCAATGTATGACCTGGCCGATGCTTCAATGGGGCCACGACTTTTCAGCCGTGGAAATTCTCGTCAGTGACAGCCAGGATGCAGCCAGGCTGGAGGCGCTTCAATGGGGCCACGACTTTTCAGCCGTGGAAATTGGATGCTTCGACGGTGAGTGACGCGCCGCCTTGGTCGCTTCAATGGGGCCACGACTTTTCAGCCGTGGAAATACCGTCACAAGAAGCGCCAGCAGCAGCAGGAACAACGCTGGATGCTTCGACGGTGAGTGACGCGCCGCCTTGGTCGCTTCAATGGGGCCACGACTTTTCAGCCGTGGAAATANNCAGCCGTGGAAATGATGAGACCATTCTTCTCCCAGCGGGAATGCCTCCGAGGCTTCAATGGGGCCACGACTTTTCAGCCGTGGAAATGGCGGCCATTTTTGGCCCTCTATTGGTATCGAAAAATGGTCCGTTTTCGAGAGGTTCAGCAAATATGCCGCCGTCCTATTCTATGCGCCAACGTCTTCACAGGAGTATTCGCAATTGAGAAACGCTTCGAGCGCTTCCCGGCCCTCCCGGAACCACATAACCTCTCGAAGAATGAGTCAATCAATTATTTAGCTTTCGGATGAGTGATTGGAAAGTCTATATCTGGTGGAGAGCCCGCGCGCGGTGTTACGCGCGGAAGGGGTGACGGGGCTCCCCTCAGCGCCGGGGAGGCTTGGATACCTGTCTCATCCTTAAGCACATCGGGGAAAGCTTGCGGAGACGGGCCTGGAGGCGGGAGAGAGCTTACCTGCAAGAGCTGCGGCTGAGAGAAGCTGGGGAGAAGGGTCAGGGCTGCTCCGGGACGAAGAGGCCGAGACCGAAATAAGACTAAAGATAGCATCCTAGCTATCTAAGTCAATCGCTTTCAGCTGCAAAAAGACCAACTCCATAGAAACGACCACCTCCAATGCAAATTGGCCCAGAGATTTGCACAGGATTCTTATTTTCATCTCGCCACTGAATCCTAACATGGTATTTTGATAGGTGCTTAAGATGCTGAGGTACTCGATACCTGTCCGCTAATTCAGTGCCTGCCCAAAATCCAGTCTTTCGCCATTCTAGCGTTACGTTATCTGCAAGCTCCTTTGGGAATCCTGCTTGAGTAATAGCCTTCCTCAGAAGGCTATCAATGCGATTATCGAGTCGTGTCAATAGACGCTTCTGTTCATCCGCATCTATATGGCGCTTCAATCGCTTACGTAAATGAGCAGGATCATCATAGCCAGGCAGTATCACAGGAGTAACAGTAGACCATGACGCAGCAGATCTGGTGTAGTACTGAACCACCTTCTCATTTGAGGGAACCGGAGAGAGCATAGAGACGGACTCTTTCCTTTTTTCATTGACCAAATCTTGGCCTGATAGAGCCCTTCGAGCCCAGCTTATTCTTGAATCCCCGACATCGGCAAAAGAAGTGATGAGGACTCGCCGGATGTTGCCTACCACGCGAGTTTTGCCATCTCTCCGAGACTCAATGCTTGGAAGTGGCAAGTAGGCAAACCGTTTAGGTCCGACCGGAATATGCCCTTCAGCATTTTTCGATTCTCCATGACCAAGAACGAATGTATTGATATCGAACTTGGACCAACCAGCACTCTCAGCTGCAAGGCTGGTCGCATGGCGCATCATACCTGAGACTACAGATAACATCTGAATCGTCTCAAATGCTCGAAAACCACTTGCATCTGGCTTCAGCAAGGAGAACGCAGCCACTTCCCGAGGCATTGGATCGGTTGTCTGCCGGTACTCAGCTCTTGTGTATGCAGACAAAGGTGATGGAGGAACAAAGCCATTTGAATCCAAACGTCCTAGGAAACGTTCATGTCGCAGAAGTAGAGCGTCGAGCGTGCCACTAACAGGCATGCGCAAGCCTCGGCCAATGATATCTTTCGAAGGCATCCATCTCTTGCCTGCGAGTTCATTTGCTTTTTCTTCAGATAATATTGTGCCTTCGGCCACAACCATATCCACGCCCCAGCCTAATGCAACGATGCTTTTAGCTACTTCAGACAGCTTATTAATATTATCTCTGATATTGTCATTGACTGTATCCGAAAGAGGCCAGAGATAATGAACCGCAAAACTGTCGAGCAGGAGTATTGGTCGAACGTTTTTCATTGTTCTATGTGTTGCAGGATTAGCGTCTCCGGAATTTGAGTAATTACCTCTGCACCAAGCATTTGCCACTATATCCATAGAATTATTAGGAACCGAGAGACAATATCCTGGCGCGAGGTATGGTGTGGAAATCTGCTCAGGTGCAATTATAGTTGGAGCCGGCTGCTGTTCAAGCCATCTTAAAGCTGGATCAATAATATCCATGCATTGCCTAGCTGCTGCTGCAGCAACCACCGACTGAAACGCACGCAGCGGCGACGGTGGCCATTCATTCTTTCTGCCATCCGCTAATCCATGAAAAGCGGAATCTAGAAAGCGAAACGATATGCAAAAATATGATGACATAATCCCTATCACCATAAGGCCATTTAGGNNACGATGTTGCAGCCTTGACGGAGGTAGCTTTCAGGCGTCGCCGTAAACGCAATCAATGCAAGGCCGAGAACATATCTGCGCAATGCCAGCGTTTTCTCTTCGTCGTTGCCCACTTTGCGCAAACGGAGCGCAGCAAGGTGAAGGGAAGCATCTCGGCGAATGCCACCGTCAGCGATCACACCACCGTGAGTTCCGGTAGATAGTGCATTCAGCCATCCACGGGCAGAGTATGCTTTTTTCTCTTTGTCGCCTTCATAATCGGGGATGTTTCCAGCTGCGATATGATCTACGGGAGGAATGTATGTGGCCGATCGCGTAAGTGACCGCACATTAAACGCACGAATGGTAGATGATACCAGACGAGGCAACTTTGCCTGAGTATCGCGAGAATCCCATGCACCGAAAACGATAGATGTAGGTGCAAGCCTGGCCATCGGTTCATCATTGCCGTTCTGAATTTCAAGAAATGCATTCCTAAGTTCATCTTTAAGACCGGAACAGCGGAATATGGCGTCTCCAGCACGATGGCCGGCCTCAAGGAGATTTATCCTTTTATCGCCTGCCAACACAGTGAACTGAGGTATTAGCTTGGCATACTCTCCTTTCATGAATATGGGTTCTATCCTGTTCGCCTGGCTGCCCACGCTATCTACCAGGCAGACGTTTGTTCCGTCCTCGAACGCGTCTATATTATATCCTCCGTTAAAGGCTCCATCCTGACTAGCGGCAAAGGTGGCAGGAAATATTATGCCATCTTTGCCTTCCACTGGCATCAAATATTCCCTGATCACAAGAGCGCTCGGCCCATTGTCGTTTAGCCATGCATCGTATTTTTCCAACAGCGTATCGTTTGACATTCCTATACCCTCTATCATATTCGGTTCTTATTCAAACCTGCCTCGCGGGAAGAAAGCTCTTAAGATATTTGGTGCGATAAAGAAGCTGAAATTCAATGCTTCTAAAATCCCTCATTCCAAGCAAGCCACATGCAGCCACAGATGCCACTTCAGGGATCAACGGGGTAAACCAAAGAGAATACTTGTAGCAATTCCTTGCTTCATCAAATGACGGTCGAAAGCGCTGCAATCCGATAAAAGCAAGAAATTCAATAAATGGCCTAATCTGGACATGGATTCCCAGTGGATCGAAGCTGAATCCGACATCTAGATCCGAACCGACGCCGCCGAGGTCGGAGTCAAAATTGAAAGGAACTTCATCGCTACTCTTGGTCCAGAAAAGCAACTCTTCATGCGGAATTTCATTTAGATCAAATTCTGTAACAAGTCGCTTCATGTTGCTTGCTATGTCCAAGACAGATTGCTGACCTGCCCAAGTCTTGAAAGCATTGCCACCAGATCTTTCATCGAGAAACCAGTCTATTCTTAGATCAAAGGGTTCATGAATGAGTATTGGTGCTGTTCGCCTCATTTCCTTAAGTTGCTTCTTTTCCGCTTCAAAGTTAGTAGATTTTGAAATCTCCTTTCGAGGCGTTCTTGACAAATACTCTAGACGCTTAAGCTCCATCTCACTCATAGTATTTGTAATATGACATTTGGCCAGAGCATCTATTAGTTCGACAACATTTATGTCTTGGATCACTTCTGCTGTTTTTATGAGAAAGCCCATTCCATCTTTATTAAAGAATCCTTCTGAGCCATCCCATAATTTATCCGCCAGTTCAAGCAATCCGCAACATGCGAAAAACTGGCCTGGATTGGTCGGATCAACACTAAGACGAATCGCAGGTTCCTGCTTCGCTATCATCATTGAGCCTCCGTTGCAGTGATCCCTGAACTTTTTGCGGTCTTTCCTGTATCGTTTGATTGTGATGCCAGAGCATCAGCCGCACGCACCAATGATTCGAGGTAAGCCAAACCCCACCTGCCATACTTTCGCTGGAGTCTTCCAAAGCGACGAGGCACTTCGCAGGCGATTTTATTAGATTCTATGTCAGTGTAATTGTGATCGAACGCTTCCACTGGAGCAAAAAGAGGCCTTGCCCGACCATGATGCGCAGCAATAAGGTGGAGAACAAGTTCTTGCATCTCAGGCTCCAATTCCTGGAACTCTGAGAGATTCACCACATCGATGAGCGATCCAAATTCGTGACGGAAATTACCGAGATCAACAGGGCGCATCCTTTCCCCAGACTTAGCCAGCACTTCCTGGGGGTATTCAAAATTGCCAATGGAACGCTGCCAAATCTTCCGATTTTTCCCAGAATCATGCCAGCGTGCGGCAAGTACAATCGCTGAAGCCTCGGTCTGATCCAGCCTGAGCTTAGCTACTATTTTTCCTGCAAATACCTCAGCCAATTGACTGTGATTCTCAAGTGTTTGTCTCTGGCGAGCGCTTTTCGAACCATCATCGTCCGCAGATCGAGGTCGTACATACCAGTACCAGTAACGTCTAGCAGATATCTCCTCTGCCCCNNCTGCCTCAGGGTCAATATCGATGGTTCGGATCAGCCGCATATCATTGGGCGGTTCGTCGACATCCCATATTCGGCAGCGCAAAGTTGCGTTTGCTGGATCTGTCCATCGATCTGATACATCGTAATTAGCACGCCTGATTTCCGCGAATTCAGCATTGCCATCGAGGAAGCCCTTATTATCAAGCCCTCCTGCACCTGGTGGCAACAGCACAGTACGATTTGAGAGATAATCCACTGGCTTTTTCTGTTTGCTCTCATCCACAAGCTGATGCAGGGAGAGCACCCTAATACTGCCATCAGATTCCATAATCCAGGAATTTAGCTTCGGGCATCGTTTAGCGATCTTCTCCAGATTTCCGAATACCCGATCAGTACGGTCTTGGAGCATCTCATGAGGTTTGATTGGGTAGTCTTCAATCAATTCCTCAGGCTTATATTTCTCAATCAGATCGTTCGTGAGCAAAGCAACTTCATCACGCCATGCAATATGAGTCACCGGGGATTCCCAATCAGCAATACCATGCAGCCAGTCCGCCACTGCCGGACGGCCTGGCAGATCTTTTCGAACAGATGTCAGCGCCCAGGCATCGAAGAGTATATCGCTTGTGGGGAGAATGACCGGTGGAGGCGTGAACGCTTCCTTCCTTTCAGCAACTGGGAGACTATTCAAAGCTGCTGGGCTGGCGTCATATCGCTGATCATCACGTCTCGAAAGCTTTTGCAGAAGCGATAAAGTCCTAATGCAGGCTTGATTGAACGGCGAATCTTCTTTGGCCTTATTTTTAGATTTTTTCTTGGTATCCTCTGCATTCTTATTGCCTGGTTCGGCCTCTATTGATTCCGAATTCGTGGCCTTTGACGTCGCTATATTCTGAAAATTGGCATGAATTATATCTATTTGTGAGTCGCTCTTTCCAAAGCGGTTCACACGACCGAACCGCTGTGCCATGCTTTCAAATGGCGTCAAATCGCATACAAGATGATCTCCTGAGATGTTGACTCCAACCTCACCAGCAGATGTACAAACAAGGTATACTGTACCAGTCCTAGGTTCACCCTTTTCTTGTTTGTCTTCGGCAATAGGCATGAAGCGAGCGAAGACGGGATCATTTATTGCTAAAGCATCGCGCTCCAAACCACGCAAGGTCCCCGTCAGAGTTTGGACCTGGTCATGCAATCCTTCTTTATTTAGTTGTTCTACAATTTTGAATACATTTTCAACTGAGCGAGCATAAATGAGGATCGCCTGGTTGCTGCCTCTATGATTCAATGCGCAATTAGCGATCTCTTTTGCAATTTCTTTCTCGTCGTTTATTGGATGAAGAATAATTCCCTTTTTTGCTTCAATGCGTTTTCTTGCTTCGGGGTGCTTGCGATCACGATCTGTAAATAGAGGTAACTCAGAGTCCCCATCACTACGTGCCGTTGCCGTCATTTCCATTATTCGAAGCTTCATGAAATCTTTGCAGCGCTCTTGCTCCTTTGTAATTGCTTCAATAAGCTTCTGAAAAGCAGGCTCCAGATGGGCTTCATCGTGTACTAGAAGCGTATCTTGACCGAGAAATCCGGCATGAAGTGGACGAGACTTGAATCCACGTCCATAACCGGAGAAAAGCAAACGGCTGCCTATCATATCAACTGTACCAACGACTACCGCCGGTCTCGAAGGATCAGTTCTTCATTCGGCATTATCTGCCATCTGGCCTCTCAGCGTACTAATGGCCAGCGGATTATCTGATTCCAAAGCTCCCAGGGATTGTAGAGCATCCTTTACTCCTTTGAGTCTGATCTTTCTGCCGAGAGCCTCCCTCATTTTTACCGCTTCATGGGTGGATTGGTCTACGACAGTTCTGCGGTTGACCACGTAAACCAACCGCCGAGGAAAATCATAATGAGTTCCCTGGCTGGCATGATGCGCCAATGCCAATAGCCACACGGCAATAACAGCGGTTTTTCCCAATCCCGTGGGGATGTCACAGGTTGATCTAAATCGCTTCTGAACGAATTCATCGAATAGTTTCTCCTGCCAGGGGAAGGGCGATTGAGAATCTTCAAGGCCAGTCAATGCTTTGAAGCATTCATTGAATTCAATATCAGGCATAAGAAATATCCCTCCTGAAATCTACCGCCTCCAGCGTCCTCATTGGCAGGCAGTACACCAGCCGCCGGGGCGTGGCCGCTCGCATATCCGGCCCGGCAAAGCGCCTGCGCCACAGCCACCCCAGGACCACCGCATCGGTCTTGCCCAGGCCGGTGGGGATGTCGATCAACTCCGGCAGCTCCTCACCCAGGGCCAGCCTGACTTGAAAAGGATAGGGATCGTGTCCTTCCCCTCTTTTTTCGTCCCGTGTGGCTGCCTTGAAAAACGCTCTAAATTCCTCACTTGCAGATTCTTCCCCCGCCAATTGCACTGCCTCCGCCTCAAGCGCTCCCCCCGGCGTGTTTCGGCCCTCCGGGAAAAGCAGAAGAGGGATTGGACTGCCTGAAGATAAAGCTATTCTGTGCAGGGCGAAACTGCACGACCGCCGCCGTCGGAGACATGGCCATGGCCATCCCTAAATCCAGGCCAATGTCGTCTTCAAGATGGACACTGATAGCGCATATCCGTGACTGGGCTCCCAAGAGTCTATTCAAAGAATGAAATAGAAAGGTTGAAATTGTATTAGGCTCATAGTTGGTTCAGGTAGCATGAAGGTGGGGGATCATGAGATCAGCATTAGCAGCATTGTTTATCATCGGGGCAGCAGTGATCTATTCGGCTTTTAGCCTGGCGAGCTGTGACTCTGTAACCATCGCAGGCTCAGCAAAACCTGTAACCGGAGGACTTAACATCGACGCCAGAGGCATGGAGGCCAGGATAGCGGAGCTGAGGCAGGGCGCTGAATCGTTTAATAGCTCGGCAAAAGACGAGGATGGCGAGTTCATCAGCAGCGGAAATGTGAGGGCTCTTTCTCCCGGCGCAAGGCTGGAAAGCTTCGTATCCATCAATCTGCCCTCCAATAATTCCTCAGACCAGAACAGTTCGCTTCTTAACTTTACAGCTGCAAACTCCACTGCTCTGAATTCAACGCCGCTCAATGCTTCTGCCGGAAATCTTTCCGCCTCCGAGGAAAGCAGCCTCGCATCGACTAATGCAACCTCATTCGAAATCGGAAACCTTTCCCGAAGCATAAAGGCCAGCTCACAGAGACAGGGTGCCAGCTCTCAGGCCAGCGCCAAGGGCTTTTACAACTCTACATCATCCCGGCAGGGTATGGGATCGAGTTTGATCCAGTCGAGCATGTCCCTGAAAGGAGATTTCGATGTAGAGAGGTCGTCCAGTATCCAGGATAGGGAATTTTAAGCCGGCTTCTACAAGGGAGACCATTATTGCTGCAAGTTGCCTGGGCTGTAGAGAGATGGAACCAATCCCCCAGATGACGTCGCCGATCTCTTTGATCTGCGAGATAGGATATTGCGGGCAATGTCGCTGCTGATCGGAGAGAGCTTATAAACCAGTTAGCACAATAATATGCTGATGAAACTAAAGGCCATTATTCGGGGCGATAAAGTCCACGAAGTAGGCTACAGGTTCTTCCTCTTCACCAAGTCCATGGAATTGGGCTGCCAGGGATTCTTTGCCAGAAATCAATCCGATGGCATAAAGCAGCTTGTTCTGGCTTTTGTAGAAGGCGACGGGGAGCAACTGGCAGAGTTCAAGGAGTTTGTCCTGGCGACAAAGCCAGAAGGCTCGAATGTCGAAGGCATCGCTTTTGAGGATTACAGCGGCACGATCATGGCCAATGATACTTTTATGCATTATTTCATTGCGGACCAACTCAATAAAGGGATATCTGCCCTGCTGCGCCAGCAAGCAAGACGGGATGCTGGAGAAGCGAGACAAGATGCTTGAGAATCATCATGAGACTGGTTCTAAGCTGGAAGAGGCACGATCGGATATAGTCCTGGAGACAAAGACCTCCAAGAAGAGACAGCCAGATGTAAATCATGAGGCCGTTGGCCGACAAGTCGGCGGAAAAGCATTAACCGAACTTGGAGCTCCTAAAAGAGGCGGAAGCCGTCTTCGGCAAGCCGGTCTCACTCGCGCTCCAGCCTCAGCCCCTGATTGTCCACTTTTGTCTCAATGGCTATCTCCAATCCCATCTTCTTCAGGAGATCCGCCACCTCCTCGCGGCTTTTTTCGGTGACAATGGCAATGGAGGGGCCCACCGAGCTCATGCCCACAAACTCCAGGCCGCTCTCTCGCAAGAGGCTCATGTAGCGATAGATCTCAAAGCCGTGGTGCTCGACCTCCGCCCTCTTCGATCCCCGAAACTCTATCTCCCAGATGATATCCCCGATCTTCGAGAGGTCCGACCTCTCCAGGGCCGGGATCATGTCCATCAGCAGGAGGTAGGCTTTCAGCTCCCGGTCCTGATAATCCAGGTTTCTGGCCCGGTTCATGAGCAGATCGAACTCAGAGCGGCCGGCAGATGAGACGGTCGTGGGCGGTATGGCCACGAATACGTTCTTTTTTTCCGCAAAGCTGTGCCGGTAGACCAGCGAAAGCTCATCCCCGGTTATGGCCATGCCACCGTAAGAAGCCGCAGCCGGGCCAACCCCGGTTTCAAAGCCGTTCACCACCCGTCCGTCATCCGTCTCCTCCACATAGTTGTGCCCCAGCAGGAGCCGGATCTGCTCGGCACTGAGAGGCCCGCCCAGGGCGGCGTTCATGGCATGGCCCAGGGCTAAAAGAACCGATCCGGTCGATCCCAGGCCCACGTGCTTCTTCTCGTGATCCTTTACC
>MTKZ01048650.1_pt1 | contig 18222 bp, 16 predicted proteins | sample 1042781 | NCBI WGS metagenome assembly MTKZ01 (sample SAMN06212207, study PRJNA360539) | anaerobic digester metagenome | biome: Wastewater treatment plant; material: sludge; isolation source: anaerobic digester fed with sludge from wastewater treatment plant | place: Denmark: WWTP Viborg ... | reverse complement strand
AACGCCCTGACGCTGCTCATCCCGAAGATCTACGGCATTCCGGCGATTATCAACGTGGACGGCCCGGACTGGGAGCGGCAGAAGTGGGGGCGCTTCGCGAGCTGGTTCCTGAAGAAGTCGGAAAAGGTGGCGGTGGACCTGGCCAACGTCGTGATCGCCGACTCGCGGGCGGTTCAGGACTACTACAGGCGCAACTACAACGCGGACACGACGTTCATTGCCTACGGCGCGGACATCCCCTCCGAGCGCCCGGGCAACGGCACGCTCGAGAAGTTCGGGCTGAAGGATCGCGACTACTTCCTGTTCGTGGGCCGGCTGGTTCCGGAGAACTGCGCGGACCATCTGGTGCGGGCGTTCGAGAAGCTGAAGACGGACAAGAAGTGCGTGGTTGTGGGCGACGCGCCTTACGCCGAGAGCTACATCGCGTCGTTGAAGGCGACGGACAATCCGAACGTGATCTTCACGGGGTATGTGTTCGGCGACGGCTACCGCGAGCTTGGCAGCCACGCGTACGTTCACTGTCTCACGAGCGAGGTGGGCGGCACGCATCCGGCGCTCGTCGAGGCGATGGCGTTCGGCAACTGCGTTATCGTGAACGACATCCCGACAAACCTCGAGACGATAGGCGACGCGGGGATATCGTACAAAGGGCGCGAAGGCGCGGAGTCGCTTGCTGAAGCGCTGCAGTGGACGCTCGACCATCCCGAGGAGGTAGAAGCGTTGCGCGGCAAGGCGCGCGAGCGGGTGCGGACCGAGTACTCGTGGGACGTGATCACGGGCCGGTACGAGGAGCTGTTCGGGCGGCTCGTCAAGGGCAGCTGAGCGCTCGCGCGGCGATCCGCCTCTCTTCTTTCACTCGAAACGAGGTGATCTGTGAGATACCTGATTGCGACGGCGGTTCTTCTCGGGTCTTGCACAATGGCGGCGGCAGCCGGCGGCGCTCCGGCAAAGAGCGCCGGCCCGGTTCAGACCGCGCGCCTTTCGGGCGGGCAGGAGGTGAAGATGGACTTCGGCTTCGAGATTCCGGCCGAATATGCCCGGAGGGCGGCTGAGGGCATCGAACGCTGCCGGAAGGGCAAGGCGACGGTAAAGGTCGTGGATGCCGCCGGAGAGCCCGTCGCCGGAGCAAGGGTCAGGGCGCGTCAGACCTCGCACGATTTCCTGTTCGGCTGCGCGTTTCCATCGTGGGACATCTCGAAGAAAGAGCCAAACCCGCAGGACTGGGCGAAGTTCGAGAAGCACTTCGTGAAGCTGTTCAACTACGCGACGACGGAGAACATGCTGAAGTGGCGGTATCTGGAGCGCACGGAGGGCAGTCCGGACTACACGATGGCCGACAACTTTGTGGCGTGGTGTCGGAAGCACGGCATCAGGATCAAGGGGCATACGCTCGTGTGGGGCACGAGCAATGGCGGATTCCCGGACTGGCTGCAGAAGTACCCGCCGGAAGAGATTGCGCGGAAGACCGAGAAGCGGGTCCGGGAAATGGTCGCCCGCTACAAGGGGAAGATCGACATCTGGGACGTGATCAACGAGCCGCTGCATTTGCGCTGGTTCGAGGAGAAGATGGGCGCGGACTACGAGGTCAGGGCGCTGAAGTGGGCCCAGGAGGCGAACCCGGACGCGCTTCTGCTGGTCAACGAGTTCGGAAGTCAGTGGGGGGAGGCGGACGCATTCTCGAAGCACGCAAGCGATCTCATTGCCAGAGGAGCCCCAATCGGCGCCATCGGCGAACAGCATCACGAACCGCCGCGCATCGCAACGCCACAACAGGTTTTCGCGATGCTGGACAAGTTGGGCGAGGCGCGCAGGGACATCCATCTGACGGAGATCATCATGCCCTCGAACGGCGCGCAGGTGGAGTCGGAGCTTATGAAAGGCAACTGGACTCCGGAGACGCAGGGCCGGTACTACCGCTATCTCTATACCCTCGCCTTCAGCCACCCGCAGGTCCGGGCGATTACGCTGTGGGCGATGTGGGACGGGTCGTCGTGGTTCGATCAGGGCGGTATCATATCGAAGGACTGGACGCTGAAGCCGGCCTACCGGGAGCTGGACTCGCTGATCAACAGGGAATGGCGGACAAATGCATCGGGCAGGACGTCGCCAACAGGCGAGTTCGATTTCCGGGGCTTTAAGGGCGAGTACAGAATCGAAGTCTCCGAGGGCGGCAGGACGGCCAAGGGCACCCTGCGGATCGGGGATGCCGAGGGCGGGGAGGTGACGGTACGGCTGAAGTGACGGCCGCAGGCAGCGCGCCAGCGCAACAGCCTGGCATCGGGACATACAACGAGCGCTCGCTGCACGCGGCAATCCGTCAGTGGTATCTGCAGCCGGGCGATGTTGCCGAAGCCGGCGTGGCGGGTTTCGTCGCGGACATTTTGCGGGACGGCCTGATCATCGAGATTCAGACGCGCAACCTGGGCGCGATGAAGGCGAAGCTGCGGGCGCTGCTGGAAGGCTACAGGCTGCGCGTGGTGTATCCGATTGCCGTGGAGCGCTGGATCGCGCATATCACGACGGATGGCGAGTTGGTCCGGCGGCGACGGTCGCCGAAACACGGCGGTTGGTTCGATGTCTTCGACGAGCTCGTCTCGATATCGCCTAATGTCTGTCACCCGGGCTTCGCGCTGGAAGTGCTTCTGACGCGCGAGGAGGAGATTCGCTGCCGGGACGGCAAGGGAAGCTGGCGGCGCCAGGGAACGAGCATTCTGGACCGCAGGCTTCTGGAGGTGGTTGACAGAAGGCTGTTTGAGACGCCGGACGATTTCGCGCGGCTTCTGCCGGAAAGCCTGCCGCGGCAGTTCACATGCCGGGACATTGCGGCGGCGGCTGGCGTCTCGCGCAAGCTGGGTCAGAAGGCGGCCTACTGCCTGCGGAAGATGGGGGCGCTGACGCTTGCTCCGCGCACGGGCCGCGAGTATGTCTATGAGCGGGCCGAGTCACCTGACCCGCCGACGCAGGAGTAATCAGTTGCGATGGTGAAGAAATGGTGGCAGTTACGCAGGGTCGCCATCCTGCCGGAGAAAACAGATCTATGAACCCAACCTCACGCTCTCAGCGCAGCCCCTGGCTGTTCATTCCCACCCTGTACTTCATGCAGGGGCTGCCCGTGATCGTCGTCCAGCAACTCTCGACGGCGATGTACGAGAAGCTCGGCGTGCCCATTCTGGCTAACACTGTCTGGACCAGCCTCATTGCGTGGCCGTGGGTGGTGAAGATGTTCTGGGGCCCCGTGGTTGACTTCAACTCCACGAAGCGGAACTGGATTGTTGTCACGCAGGCGATCATCACTGCAATGCTCGGCCTGCTGGTATTCGGGCTTCACCTGCCGAACTTCTTCGCGTTCACCCTGGCAGCCCTTCTCGCCATCGCCTTCCTCTCGGCCACGCACGACATCGCCGCGGACGGGTACTATCTCCTCGCACTTGATAAGGAGAAGCAGGCGTTTTTCGTCGGCATCCGCTCAACCGCGTTCCGGCTGGCCACCTGGTTCGTCATGGGGCTCCTGGTGATTATCGCCGGGATGCTTGAGAAGAAACACTCAGAGACATTTGCGTGGACTATCGCGCTCGGAGTCGGCGCGGGCAGCTACGGGTTGTTCTTCCTCTACAACCTTTGGGCTCTGCCGCGTCCTGTTGCCGACGTGAACCGGCAGGCCATCCGACCCCTCAGGCTGATACTGGACCTGGGCCAGGTCTTTGTGATGATCGTGGGGGTAGCGGTCTTCCTTCGGCTGTTCTGGCACGCCCTCGGCGCGGTAATCACGATGGTCCGGCATCAGCCGTGGAGCACATTCGAGGACCGTTTTGGAAGCGCAATCTACGGTGTTGCCAGGCTTCCCTACGCCGGCCAACTGGCTGCGGCCGTGGCAGTTGTTGCCCTTGCCCTGTTGAGCACCCGCATCCTGTTCAAGCGCACTGGCATGGCCCCGGCCATGGCCACCTTCTTCACGCAGCGCAAGATCGTGCCGATTCTGCTCTTTATCTTCCTCTACCGGTTCAGCGAAGTGATGGTGGCTAAGATGGCCCCCCTGTTCCTGTTGACCGAAGAAGCTAAAGGAGGAATGGCCATCTCGACCACGACGTTCGGCCTGATCAACGGGGTCGTTGGTGTCGGCGCCCTGCTTGTCGGGGGTATCGTCGGCGGATTCGTTGTGGCGAAGTGGGGCCTCAAGAAGACACTGTGGCCGCTGGCGCTGTGCATGCATCTTCCGATCCTGATGTACGTCTGGGCCGCTTTTGCGCGCCCTGAGGTCTGGGCGCTCGCGGGAGTGGTCACGGTTGACATGCTGTCGTACGGCTTCGGACTGGCAGCTTATCTGGTGTTCATGATGCAGGTCTCGCAGACCACAAAGGACTACCAGACGTCACACTACGCCATAGCGACAGGCTTGATGGCTCTCGGGGCAATGGCCGCCGGCATCGCGTGCGGCTACCTGCAACAGGCACTTGGTTTTGCCCACTTCTTCGTGGCCGCTTCGATTCTCACCATACCCGGAACGCTGGTGCTGCTGTTCATCCCGATGTACGACAACACGCCGGACGATGAGGCGCCGAAAGACACGCTGGAAGAGGCGGCAGCTACCGAGTCTTAGCTGCTGAGCGCGAAGCGCAAACGCCACACGGCGAGCATCGCCGCTGACAGAGCGAGTCCGGGGAGCATGGGCTCGAGTGCGAGAGGGTAGCTCCCGCCGCGCAGGGCGCCGGCGATGAGCCAGGCGACGGACGCAGCCGACCCGGCGGCCATGCAGCCGAGGCACCAGGCGCGCGGCATGCGCTCCTTCGAGAAGTAGCTGTCGAGCACGGGCACGAGCAGGCCGGGCACGCAGGCGCTGCCGATGGAATACCAGAGGCTGACCACGCTCGGTATCGCCAGCGCCAGCGCGGCGGCGAGGGCTCCCGTGGCGGCAAGCCCCCATCGCGTGTAGCTCTTCACGCTGTCTTCGGAGGTCTCCGCGCGCGCCCGCCACACGACATCGCGCCCCAGCGTGACAGCCCCCAGAAACGTGTACGACAGCACGGTGCTCATAACGGTGGCGAGGATTCCGACGAAGAACAGGCCCTTGAGCCCGGAGGGCAGGATGGCTTCGGCGAGCGCAAGATAGCTCATCTTGGGGTCGGCAAGATCGGGTAGAGCAGCGCGCGCGTAGAGCCCGGCGGTTGTCGTGAGGAAGTCGAACACGAACCAGAACAGGATGGAGACGAGGATCCCGTTGCGGGCTACCCGCCCGGACTTCGCCGCATAGCAGCGCTGATGGAAACCCGGGTCAACGAGCGTCCACATTGCGATGAGGAACCAGACCAGAATGAACTGCCAGTTGTTGCCCCCCGACGGCTGAAAGTGCCCGGCGGGCAGATGCGAGGTGAGGAACGAAAGCCCCCCGTAGCGCATCACCGCCATCGGCACGATGAGCCCGAACCCGAGGAACATGAGAGCGAACTGAAACACGTTGACGCGGATGTCGGTGCGCAGGCCGCCGTTCGCGACATAGAACGTGGACAGAACGGCTCCGAGCACGACGCACACCCACAGAGGCCATCCGGTCACCATCTGACCGAGCACGCCGAGGATGAGGACGTACGGCGCCGGGCTCACCATCACGAAGACCATGAGCGACCCGAGGATGGCGGGGGCCCGTCCGTAGTGCAGGGCGAGCCGGTCGGGAATGGTGTAGAGCGCCGCGGCGCGGACTCTGGGCGCGAGGAAGATGGCGAAGATCAGGGCGAAGACGTAGTAAGGCAGGCCGAACACAACCCAGTTCGCGACGCCGTACGTGTATGAGAACTCGCCGACGCCGAGGATTCCGCCGTACCAGGTCGCGACGAGCGTCGCGACCAGCGCGGGCAGAGTGACGGCCCGGCCAGCGATGAGGTAATCCTCGGTCTCACTGCCGCGGGAGTGATAGATGCCCATTCCGATGGCGACAGTAAAGACGAGATAGCCGGCCACGATTGCCAGGTCGGCCGGCGACAGGTGAATCAAGCCCGCGCTACCGGAGCGAAGACCGGGGCGTCGCGCGCCGCGCGCCCCACGCAGACCAGAACAGGGGCTTTGCTCACCACGATGGACGCGGGACCTCCCAATGCGGCGTTGCTGATGCTCTCGCGCTTACCCATCTCGAGCGGCTCATCTTCGAGAGGATACTGAAGCCCGCTGAGCGTGACCCGCGCCTGCCCGAACAGCGGGAGAACCGAGATTCGCCGTCCGCGCCTGGCCTCGAAGCTCCAGCGTCCATCCAGAAGGAAGACATCCTCGATGGAAGTATGAAACGTTATGCTGAGGCGGCCGCGGTACTTAAGCAGAAGAGAGATGTTGCTGAGGCTGTGGTCCACCCTTCGCCCGAGTCCGCCCGCGACGGAGACATTGCGTGCGCCCCGCCCGGCGAGAAGGCAGAGCGCCTTGTCGAGATCGGTGAACTCCTGATCGGGCGCCGGGACCCACTCGGCGGCGGACAGGGCCCCGCGGGTGATCGGGCTGACGCTGTCGAAATCGCCGAAGACGGCGGCGGGCATTACGCCCAGACGGCGGACGGTGTTTGCCCCACCATCCACGCAGCAAATCTGGGACGCCTCAGCAGCCAGCGCCGCCCAGATGCGGCGGCCGGGAGGCGCGCCGTTCGCGACGAGAAGGATTCTGCCGGAGGGCTGGGACATGTCTGCACGCAAGGGAGTGGTGGGCCCACCCGGATTCGAACCAGGGACCAAGCGGTTATGAGCCGCCCGCTCTACCGCTGAGCTATGGGCCCGCGCGAGAAGGATTGTAGCACGAACCCCCGGACACGGGCAACACGCTTGCCCGGGCCGGAGGCAACGAAACGGGACGCAGGGCTTCCTGCGTCCCGTTTGGCAATCATCGCCGGGGCGGCCGCTCAGTCGGGGTCGAGCCGTCTCCCGCTGATCTCGTAGGCGGAGATCATCCACTTCGACCCCACCAGTTCGAACGTGTAGCGCTCGTACTGAACGCTTCCGAAGATCCCCGAGTCGCGCAGCTCGTGCTTCGCATAGACCATCACCTCGCCGGGCCGGACGGGCAGGACGCGCTGGATTTCGAACCGGCGCGTTCCCTCATCCTCCATCGTGTCGCGCATCCGCGACAGGAACTCGCGATCCTGCACCCAGTACAGGTACTCGCCCTCCTGATAGAGACGGATGGGCAAATCCCTGTCGAGGTGATCGCCGATCAGCTCGAGATCGTCCTTCAGCCAGGCATCACGGATGTCCCGGGCGGCATCCTCCACTTCGTCTCTGTCGCGGCGGTATCCCGGCCACGGCTCGGCGCTCGAAGAGGACTCCTGATAGTCGCTGGTTGACACCGTCTCCACCCGGTAAGTGGTGGATGCAGGCCGATAGACGACGACCACGCTGCTTCCGTAGTAAGGATCGTACACGTAGTCGTTGTACCCCCAGTAGAAGTAGCTGCTGGTCCGGTACGGCCAGTACTGATACACCGGATACGGCACGTACCGGTTGCGAGTGACGACGCGCACCGGCGGGCAGTGGCCGGCGTACTGGCGCCAGAACTCTCTCTTGGGATGCCGGTGCGACCGGGAGCGGTCCCAGAGCTGGGTGTAACGCTCGAACGCCCGCGGCGGGTCGGCGCTGCGATAGCTGGTGATATGATCCGGGATCTTGATATCCCCGGGCTGCGATGGGTGCTTGTTGCGCAGCCACTGGTTGAACTCGGAGCGCCGCGGCTCAGGGACGGTGCGATCGATGACCGTGAACCTGCCCGGAGCGGGATTGTTTGCGGCAGGCGGGCGCGCCTGGCCGCCGGGGCGGTTGTTGAAGCTGTTGCCCTGCTCCCGCCGCACATCGGGCACGGGCTCGGGGCGCGGCTGCGACGGCTGTTCGACAGCGGGCGGTCTGGGAACCGACGGGTTCTCACGCACGCCGCCCTGATTCAGCCGGTTCGCGGGTGGCTGCGGACCAACGGTTCCATTCTCCACGGACGGACGCCGGGGCGTGATGATTATCGGCTCGTCTGCCGGCTCGGGGCTGCGAGGAGGCGCGGGGCGCGTCTGCTCGGGTCTGCGCACAGGCTCGGTCCGGTTGGCGGGCGGCTCGTTTCTGGGAGCCGGCTGCTCAGCGCGGACGGGAGCAGGCTCCCGGACGGCAGGCTGCTGCGGCGCGGGCTCTTCGCGGCGCACGGTTGGCTCGCGAGGCTCTGTGCGTGAGGGCGGAGTTGACGGAGTCCGGCCGGACGGCGCGGGTTCGCGCTCGCGAACAGTGGGCGCCTGCGGCTGCGGGTCGGCCCTGCGCTCGGGAGCGCGGGCAGGCTCAGGGCCGCGGGTGCGATCGGACGGCGAGGAATCACGCTCGCGGGCTGTGGGTGCAGGAGCCGGGTCCTGGCGGCGCTCAGGCGCGGGACGGCTCGGGCTCTCGGACGGCGAGGAATCACGCTCGCGGGCTGTGGGCGGAGGAGCCGGGTCCTGGCGGCGCTCAGGCGCGGCCTCGGGACGGCTCGGGGACGGCGCGCGGCCGGACGGAGCGGAGTCACGCTCGCGGGCTGTCGGTGCAGGAGCCGGGTCCTGGCGGCGCTCAGGCGCGGGGCGGCTCGGGCTCTGGGACGGCGAGGAGTCACGCTCGCGGCTGCCGGAGCGGTCAGGCGCCGCGGACGGCGCCGAGCCGCGCTCTGGCTCGCGAGCGGGCCGGTCCTGCCGCCACTGGCCCGTCACAGGCACAGCAGCCATCAGGCCCACAAGAACGGGCAAAGTGATCAGAAGCGCTAATCTTCGCATTTGAGACACCTCCCCAGACAACAGGCAATACCAGGGCAGATCACGCTCGAACCGCTCGGCGGCGGCTCCCGGAGTCACCACCCTTATGAGCGGGGGACTCTCACGGCCCCAAACCCTCTGTCAATTAGACGCAGAACGGGGCTGGCGGGTTGCATTTGAGGCGGAAGGGGAGTTTCGCCGCGCAATTACACTGATAACCATCTGCTCAAGCTGCAGATCGGCCTGCGCGTACGCCATGATCAGCCAGCGCGCGCGGTTCACCGCATCCACCGCGCGGGCGAGGGCAGAGGCTGTCCAGCCGGCCGGAAGCGGCCGCGCGAGCCGCGACTGCCACTCGGCCATCACGGCGTCGAGCACCCATGCCAGAGCCTGCCGTTCGCTTGCCCCGTCCTCGCCCGGCAGATGCTTGCGCGCCCGCCCCGCCAGAGAACTCAACTCGGACGCCAGCCTGAGCGCGGCGCGCATGTCAGCCGCCAGCAGCGCATCCGTCCAGTCACGCACCTCCGCCAGTATCTGCAGCAGATCCTGGTTGCCCGACAGGCGGATGGCCCGCCCGGGCGCTCCGGCCGCATAATCCGCCAGCCTGCCCGCCCCGGCTTCATCCACGCCTCTGGCTGCCAGGAACTCCCTGATCCGCTCTCGAGGAACGCCTTTGAGCGGAATCTCGATGCTGCGTGAGCGTATGGTCGCGAGGACAGACCTGGCCGACGGCGCGAGCAGAAGAAGCAGCAGGCGCACGGGGGCATCTTCCAGAACCTTAAGAATCGCGTTCGCCGCCTGCTCGTTCAGCGTTTCGGCGCGCTCCACGATAAAAATGCGGCGCGGCCCGATGTTGGGAGCAAGGCTGGCGATGTAGCGCAGCTCCCGCATCTGCCCGATGGTGGTCTCTTCTTTGGGAGGAGCGACTCGAAGCACATCCGGATGCGTGCCCGCCCTGGAAAGCTCGCACGAGCGGCACTCGCCGCACGCCCGGCCATCGTCGAGCGGCGCCAGGCAGACGAGATCGGCGGCAAGGGCGAGCGCGAATGTCGTCTTCCCCACCCCGTCCTGGCCCGTTACGAGCAGGGCGTGCGCGAGGCGCCCGTCCGCCGCCATGCCGCGAACGGTCTCCAGAGCCCGCTCGTGGCCGAGCAGGCCGCCACCGTCACCAGCGCTCAAAGGACTCCACGTCCATAACGAACGCCACCGCCCCGCCCACGGTCACCTTCACCGGCGCTTCGATCATTCCCGGCGTCGGCAGCACCTCCGGCGGCGGCACGCTCACATACTGCTCGCGCGCCTGCGAGTTGTCGCGGATGATGGCGAGAGCCTCATCGAGGCGTTCGTCCTCGATTCCGAGCAGCAGCGTAACGTTGCCGTCGCGCAAAAACCCGCCCGTGCTGGCAATCTTCGTATAGAACACACCCGACGAAGAAAGCGCATCGGTCACCGCCTTGCGATCGCGCTCCTGGATTATGGCAATCAAAAGCTTCATGGTAATCACTCCCTGTCAGTCAGGCGCCGCCCGGCGTCAGGTATTGCAGCGCGCGCCAGAACGGGCAGGCCAAAGGGCCTCCTCCAGCACCGCCGCCACTCTGGCGGTCACATCCTCCACCGCCCCGGCGGCGCTCACAACGCGAATCCGCTCCGGCTCGCGGGCGGCCTGATCGAGAAACCCCCGCCGCACGGCCTCGTGGAACGCAAGCTTTTCCGCCTCCATGCGGTTGCGGGACTGCTGGCGGGCAAGCCCCTCAGCAGGCTCAAGGTCGAGAACGATGGTGAGATCGGGGTGGAGATTGTCAACAGCGAACTCCACGCTGCCGCGCACGAAGTCGAGATCGAGGCCGCGGGCAAAGCCCTGATACGCGATGGTGGAGTCGTAAAACCGGTCGCACACGACGGTTTCGCCCCTTGCGAGCCTCGGGCGGATGACAGTATCCACGTGCTGGGCGCGGGCGGCAAGCATCAGCAGCAGCTCCGCGCGAGCCACGGGCGGGTCGTCCTCAGTATGCAGAATCAGATCGCGGATGCGCTCCGCCAGCGGCCCTCCGCCCGGCTCGCGGGTCACGTATACGGTGTGTCCACGCTGCTGCAGCCATTCGACCGCCCTCCCGATCTGGGTGGATTTTCCGGCGCCCTCCACCCCCTCGAAGGTGATGAACAGCCCGGGGCCGCAGGCGCCGGTCACGGTTTCGTGATCCTGACCCTTCGAAACGGTTCGCTCCCGACGCTGGATGACACGAGTTCGTGCATCTCCGCGAGCTGATGCTGCAGCCGCCGGATGTAGCTTGTCTGCGGCAGGAGTTCGACCGGTTCGCTGGTCTGCATAACCCGCTCGATAGCCTCCTCGGCCTCCCGAAGCGCGGCGTCGTCGCTGCCGGACGGGCCCGAGTTGAAAATCTCGCGGACGGTGTTGGCGATCTGCGTGTAGGTGTTGCTCTTCACGATGAACGTGCCCACCGTCTGCCTCTGCGCCTCGCGCAGGCGGGGAGGCTCGCGCCGGAAGTGCGCTTTGAGCGCAATGACCGCGTCCGCGTCCTGGGAGTCGTTGGTGATGAACGCAGGGACGCGCAGCTCGCGGATGGCCCGCTCGAGCCGGTTGCGGCTGACGCCGTACGGGAAGATGCGCACGGTGGCGGGCATCTTTTTGTGCGGACGCGGGCGGTCGAACGCCCCCGAGTCTTCGAAGTCGCGCTCGGAACGCATGTCGCCGTCCGCCTGCTGCACGACCTCGACATCGCCCTGCGGGTTCCGGATGCGAATCTCCGGGCGAGGGGTGACGCCGCGCAGGAACGCGTCCACAACCTTGCTCACGTCGTGATGGATGGCGAGCTTATCCATCTCCATAATCTCGATGAGGACATCGAAGGTGGGCGGGGCTTTGCGCTCGAGGACGGTCTTCTGGGTCCCGCGCCTGCGCGCTTCTTCGTCCGAAAGCGTGACGGCCTGTATACCGCCGATCAGGTCGGAGAGGGTCGGGTTCGAAAGCAGGTTCTCGAGCGAGTTGCCGTGCGCCGTGGCGACGAGCTGGACGCCGCGCTCGGCGATGGTGCGGGCGGCGTAGGCATCGGCCTCGACGCCGATCTCGTCAATGACGACGCACTCGGGCATATGATTCTCGACGGCCTCGATCATCACCGCGTGCTGCATCTCAGGGAGCGCGACCTGCATCCGGCGCGCGCGGCCAATGGCGGGATGCGGAACGTCGCCGTCTCCCCCGATCTCGTTGGAGGTGTCAACGATGACGACGCGCTTCTGGAACTCGTCGCTGAGGACGCGGGCCACCTCGCGAAGCTTGGTGGTCTTGCCGACGCCCGGGCGCCCGAGGAGCAGGAAGCTCTTTCCGCTCTCGACGACGTCGCGGATGATATCTATGGTGCCGTAAACGGCGCGGCCCACCCTGCAGGTCAGCCCGATGACCCTGCCCTGCCTGTTGCGGATGGCGGAGATGCGGTGCAGGGTTCGTTCGATTCCGGCGCGGTTGTCCTTGCCGAACTGCCCGATCTGCTGCACCACGGTTTCGAGCTGCTCCATGGTGACAGGGTCTTCGCTCAGATCGGCGACGCGCCCGGCAAAGCGGGCCTCCGGCGGGCGTCCAAGATCGAGCACCACTTCGAACAGGTCGGGAAGGTCGGGCTGTTCGGACAGCGCTTCGCGAACAGGCGAAGGCATAACAGCCACAAGCTGGTCAAGATCGCTGGTGACCTCGAGCTGCTTGCCGAAGTAGCGCTCAAGCTGGCTCTGGTGTTCGGGCCTCGCGCTCTCCCGGTCTTCGACCTCGATATCTTTGTCCGCAGTTGCCGTTTTCTTCTTGCTCATGGCTTGAGTCGCCGGTGACACCGGCATGATACACGATTATGGCGCGGCCGTGGGAAGCGCCCGGGCGCAGAGGGCGAGCCCGGCCATCACAATAGGGGCCGTTTCGGCCCTGAGAACCCTCTGCCCGAGGCTCACGGTCTGGAAGCCGCCGCGCACCCAGAGCGCCGCCTCCGGGGCCGACAGCCCACCCTCGGGACCGGTCGCCAGCACGCAGGGGTCCGAACCCTCGACGATAGCCGAGGCGGGAACGGCGGCTTCTTCCTCCCACGCAAGATAGCGCAGAGGGGGCAGAGCGCTCTGCAAGAAAGCCTCGATATCTTTCCAGATTCGAACGTCCGGAATGGTGAACGCCCCGCACTGGCGCGCCGCAGCGCGCAGGATAGCACGGTAGCGCGCCTGCTTTGCTTCGTCCGCCCGGACGCGGGCCACCCCGCGCTCGAACGGCACAATGTGGAAGCGGCAGACGCCCATCTCCGTGCATTTCTGCAGGACGAGGTCCATCCGGTCTCCCTTGAGCGGGCCGATGGCGATTTCGACGCCCCTCAGCGCCAGATCGGGGTTCGGCACGGCGCGCAGCAGACGCGCGGATGCGCTTCTTTTTGAGCAGCTTTCGAGACGGGCGAGCCACCCATTGCCAGCCCCGTCCAGAACGCCCACCGGATCTCCGGGGTTCTTGCGCAGCACGCGGGACAGATGCCCGGCCTGCGCTTCATCGAGGTGCGCGACGCCCTCCGTGATGCCCTGCGGTTCGGCGAAGACGCGGGTGAGCCCCCGGAACAGCCCAAGCGCCTCCGCGTCCGTGATGCGGCTCAGGTCCTCCGGCAGATGATCGCCCGCCATTCCCCCGACTCTCTCACTTCTAGAATCTCGAATCTCAGTTCTTCCAGCGCGCGCGTCACCTCGTCAAGGCGGCTGTCAATAACACCCGAGCAGGCAAGCCACGCGTCCGGCCGCAGCGCCTGGCGCACGCGCGGGGCAAGGGCGATGATGACATCCGCGACGATGTTCATAACCGCCGCATCGAACGGCCCTTCGCCCTCCGGGGGGCCATCTTCCAAGACAAAGCGCACCCTGTCTCCCACGCCGTTGAGTCGTATGTTCAGCAGCGCGTTCTCCTCGGCCGAAGAGTCCACCTCGACGGCGAGAACCGCCGCGGCGCCAAGCTTCGCCGCGGCGACGGAGAGGATGGCGCTTCCGGCGCCGGCATCGAGCACGGCAAGCCCGGCCGGCGGCATCTCCGACAGGACTTCGAGCATCATACGCGTGGTGGGATGGTGCCCGGTGCCAAACGCCATGCCGGGGTCAATAATCAGGTCCACAAGCGAGCGATCATCCGCAACCTCTCCCCACGGTGGGCGAATATGGAACCTGCCCGCGGTGACGGGCTGGAAGAACTCGCGGTAGGCAAGCAGCCAGCCGTTGTCCTCCACAGGGCGGACCGTGATCTCAACGGGTGAGGCCGACACCTCGGAAGGGAGCGCATCCAGACGGGATCTGAGGAGTAGAAGCCGGTCTTCCACCCGGTCGTCGGCGGGCAGCCAGCCCGTGACACAGAGATGGTCTCCGGAGAGGCTCGCGCCCCCGCACAGGTCTGAAACAAGGTCGGCGACTAGTTCCTGAGCCAGAGGTCCGGCGCTCACTTCGATCTCGGCCCACCTCATGGCAGCAACCCCGTTTCGGGGAGCGTGGCGGAGTGATCTGAGAGGCGGGACGACGTGCGCACCTAGAAGATGCTGTCCTTGAGCTTCTCGAAGAAGCCACGGTCGTCGTCCAGGTTTTCGCCGCGAAGCTCAGCAAACTTGAGCAGCGCTTCTCTCTGCTCGCCCGTCAGGTCGCGCGGGACCACGACACTGGCGCGGACGTGGAGGTCGCCCTTTCCGTGCCCGTCCACCGACGGCATGCCGCACCCCTTGATGCGGAACACTTCGCCGTGCTGGGTTCCCGCGGGGATCTCGAGCTCCTTTTCGCCCCAGATGGTCTCGATCTTGATGCGCGTTCCGAGCGCCGCCTGCGCCATTCCGACTGGCGCCTCGCAACGCAGAGTCTCGCCCTGACGGTGGAAGCGTTCGTGGGGCTTGATGTGAAAAATGATGTAGAGGTCGCCGGGCATTCCGCCCTTCGGGCCGGAGTTGCCCTTTTCGGCGACGCGCATCCGCATGCCGGTGTCCACCCCCGGCACGACCTTGACCTTCACCTGCTCAGTGGCGCGCATGCGGCCCTGTCCGCTGCAGCGCGGGCAGGGGTGGCGAATGATGGTTCCTTCGCCGCCGCAGACGCTGCACGGGGTAACCGTCGCGAACGATCCGAGTATGGTATTCTGCTGGCGGCGGACCTGCCCCGAGCCCCGGCACGTGGAGCAGGCCTCGGGTGTGGTGCCGGGCTGCGCGCCCGACCCGCCGCAGGATTCGCACGAAGCAAGCCTGTTGACGCGGATGCTCTTCTCGACGCCGGTGGCGGCCTCCTCGAGCGTCAGTTCGATATCGTAGCGCAAGTCATCGCCGCGGACCGGCCCCGGCCGCCTGTCCGAGTGGCTTCCTGCCCCGAAGAAGGCTTCGAACAGGTCGCTGAACCCGCCGAAATCCTGCGCATAAGCGCCGCCGCCCGCGCCCGCTCCCCGTAGGCCTTCCGCGCCGTAACGGTCGTAAACCTGGCGCTTGCCGTCGTCGCGCAGCACTTCGTATGCTTCGTTGAGGTCTTTGAACCTCTCGGCGGATTCCGGGTCATCGGGGTTGACGTCAGGATGCAGTTTGCGGGCGAGCTTGCGGTACGCCCGCTTTATCTCTTCGGGCCCGGCGGTGCGTGGCACACCGAGAATTTCGTAGTAGTCCCTGTCAGCAGCCATTGTCTTGTTGCGGCGACGCCTTCCCGGCCCTCAGGCGGCGCGGCGGGCTATGCCTGCGCAGCGCCGGAAGCCTCGGGCTCTTCGAAGGGCTCCTCGAACGGCACTTCGGCCTCTTCGCCCGGGGTCTCCTCCGGAACGGGTCCGGCCTCGGCTTCGTCCGCGGCAGATCCGGCGGCCTCGGCCTGCGGCTCTTCGGGCTGCGAGGCGTCGCCGGCGGCGGAGTCCGCGGCCTGGTAGAGCGCCGTGCTGAGCCTGTACACGTCCGCGGAGAGCGCGTCAATGGCGGCGCGGACGGCGGCCATGTCGGTCGAGTCCCTCAGGGAGCGCAAGTTTGCAACCTTTTCCTGTACAGAGTTGACCAGAGCCTCGTCCACTCGCCGCGCAGCGTCCCGCGCGGTTCTCTCCGCATTATAGACGAGCGTGTCGGCCTTGTTGCGAAGCTCCTGGATATCGCGGCGCTTCTGGTCTTCAGCGCGGCGGCTTTCGGCCTCGGCGACCATTCGGGCAATCTCTTCTTTCGAGAGCGAGGCCGTCGAGGTGATAGTAATCGCCTGCTTGTTTCCCGTGGCGGTGTCCTTCGCCGACACGTGGACGATGCCGTTCACGTCAATGTCGAAGGTGACCTCGATTTTGGGGATTCCGCGCGGCGCCGGAGGTATGCCCGTAAGCTGGAAACGCCCGAGCGACTTGTTGTCGGCGGCCATCGGCCGTTCGCCCTGCAGAGTATGGATGTCCACCGTGCCCTGATTGTCGGCGGCGGTGGTAAAAACTTTCGACTGGCTCGTCGGGATGGTGGTGTTGCGGTCAATGAGCGGCGTGAAGACGCCGCCGAGCGTCTCGATGCCGAGGGACAGCGGGGTGACATCGAGGAGCACGACATCGCGCACCTCTCCGCCCAGCACCCCGCCCTGTATCGCGGCCCCCAGAGCGACGACCTCGTCGGGATTGATGCCGCGATGCGGGTCCTGCCCGAACAGCCGTTTCGCAAGCTCCTGCACGGCCGGCATCCGCGTGGAGCCCCCGACAAGAAGCACGCGATCCAGATCCTTCGCCTCCAGACGCGCATCGGCCAGCGCCTGTTTGGTCGGGCCCACCATGCGGTCCACCAGGCTTGCGGTCAGCTCTTCGAACTTCGCGCGGGTGAGGCTCAGGTCGAGGTGCGCGGGCCCCTCCGGAGTGACGGATATGAAGGGGAGGCTGATGCTCGTGGTGACGACGGCGCTAAGCTCCATTTTCGCCTTCTCAGCCGCTTCCCTCAGCCGCTGAAGCGCCATCTTGTCGGCGCGCAGGTCGAGCCCCGTCTGGTTCTTGAACTCGCCCGCCATCCAGTCCACGACCGCCTCGTCCCAGTCGTCGCCGCCCAGGCGCGTGTCGCCGTTGGTGGCCTTGACCTCGAAGACCCCATCGCCGAGTTCGAGAATGGAGACGTCGAACGTGCCGCCGCCGAGGTCCCACACAAGAACTGTGTGCGCATCGGTCTGATCGAGACCGTACGCAAGCGCCGCCGCGGTCGGCTCGTTGATGATCCGCACGACCTCGAGCCCGGCAATGGCGCCGGCATCCTTGGTAGCCTGTCTCTGCGAATCGGAAAAATAGGCCGGAACGGTGATGACGGTCTTCTCGACCCTCTCGCCCAGATAGGCCTGCGCGTCGTCCCGGAGCTTGGAGAGTATCTGAGCGGAGATCTCCTGCGGCGAATAATCCTTGCCGTCAATCGTCACCCGATGATCGGTGCCGATCTCCCGCTTGATGCTTGAAACGGTGCGGTCGGGGTTGGTGATGGCCTGGCGTTTGGCAAGTTGCCCCACAAGGCGCTCGCCGTTCTTTGAGATGCCGACGACCGAAGGACAGAGGCGGCTGCCGTCAGCGAGCGGGATAACGACGGGCTCCCCACCCTCGACGACCGCGACTACGGAGTTGGTGGTACCCAGGTCAATGCCGAGAATTTTCGCCATGTGATGTGTTTGCCGCCCGGCTTAGTCGTCTGTCCGTCTGGTCTCTTCGGCTCCCAGATAATAGTGGATTTTCTCGGCCTTCACTTCGTCGAGCGCGACAGTGAGGACGTTTGTACTGGACCGGGGCAGGAGTGGCTCGGCGCCATCGCGGAGCTGTTTGGCTCGCTTTGCGGCGAGAACCACCATTGCGTAGCGGTAGTTCTGGTCGGGAAGCTCGAGCACGGGGTTCTCCGCGGGCGCAGGCGCCGGTTCTTCGGCGGCCGGTTCTTCAGCGGCCGATTCCGCGGTGGCCGATTCTTCAGCGGCCGGTTCTGCGCCGACCGCCTCTGCGGCGGCCGGTTCTTCAGCGGCCGGTTCTGCGCCGACCGCCTCTGCGGCAGCCGTTTCTTCGGCGACCGCTTCCGCGGCAGCCGTTTCTTCGGCGACCGCTTCCGCGGCAGCCGTTTCTTCGGCGACCGCTTCTGCCGGAGCCGTCTCTTCGGCGACCGTCTCTTCAGGGACCGCTTCTTCCCCGGCCTGGACCTGGGTAACGATCTCTTCCTTGCTTTCGGAGCTTTTCTTTCTGGTTGCCATTCACTCTCCCGCGGAACTCAAACAAAAGCGGCTGGCGCGCACAGGGCAGCAACGCCAGCCGCGTTTCTACCGGATGGCATTATATCCGCGGGCCCGCCCGCATGCCAACGTCCGGGTGCGCGTCTTGATCATGGCGAACGGTTGTACGGCATGATTTGTGGAGGTGTTTGTTGAAGTTTCCTTTTGGCGATAGCCGAAGGGAGATTCAACAGGATGTGCGACAGCCGGAAGCGACAGATCGAGGAGTTGACGGAGCAGTTTCGTAAGCTGCTGGAGGAGAAGTATCCCGAGAAGGGTTCCACTCTGGCGCGGAT
>MTKZ01006539.1_pt1 | contig 18225 bp, 10 predicted proteins | sample 1042781 | NCBI WGS metagenome assembly MTKZ01 (sample SAMN06212207, study PRJNA360539) | anaerobic digester metagenome | biome: Wastewater treatment plant; material: sludge; isolation source: anaerobic digester fed with sludge from wastewater treatment plant | place: Denmark: WWTP Viborg ... | reverse complement strand
AGCAAGGGACCAACCCAAACGATGTCCTTACCAAAGGACTGATGCCCGGAATGAATGAAGTGGGGAAAAAATTCAGCCGTAACGAAGTCTTTGTGCCGGACCTGCTAATGGCGGCCAAAGCGATGACGTCCGGTATGGACCAGCTTAAACCGCATTTTGAATCCGGAGCCGCCAAGCGGCGCGGTGTGTTTATTGTCGGTACCGTCAAAGGCGACTTGCACGATATCGGCAAGAATCTGGTGCGGATGATGATGGAAGGCGCCGGGTATGAGGTGATTGATTTGGGCGTCGATGTCAGCCCGCAGGCTTTCCTTGAAAAGGTGGAAGAACGGCCTGGGAGCATGGTCGGATTAAGTGCGCTGCTGACGACCACCATGGTGAACATGGAAGAAACCACCCGTCTCGTCAAATCGAAGTTCCCGGAGACTATTGTTGTTGTAGGCGGCGCTCCGCTCACGCAGGAGTTTTGTGACAAAATCGGTGCTGACGCATATTCACCGGACCCGCAGGGCATTATTGAATGGCTTGACACGAAAGTTGCCTGACGGCAGTCCGGATGCCGAGTTCATGGAACGCGTTGCCGCGGGCCGAGACTTGAAGCCTGTTTGCGTATTCCAGGCCGGCGATACGGTCGTTTATTGCCGCATCCAGGGTTTTCAGACTGATGACGCCGCGTGCCGTTCCCGGGGGAGCGGTGTCGAAAATGTGAGCGTGCCACAACGTGGTCGTGCTCCGGGATAAAATGACCGGGACGGATCTCATGGCGTGCCTGTAACATAAGGGCATCCTGGGTTGTATGATGGCCATGTGCAATTCAGGCACGTTCATGATGGTGCGGGTTATCCCAAAAGGAGCGGAAGGTTTCGGAGAAGAGCATGAACGGGCGTGCTGAATGCAGCGATGAAAAATTAATGCGGTTACTGTGTCAGGGTGAACAGGAAGCCCTTGTCCAACTGGTGGAACGCTACCAGAACGACGTCTTCCGGTTTTGCCTCCATTACCTGGGTGACATGGAATCCGCCCGTGAAATTGCGCAGGAAACGTTTTTGCGCGTTTATACCGCCCGCGAACGCTTTGATGACACGCGCGTGTTTCGGCCGTGGATGTTGTGTATTGCCCGGAATATGTGCCTCAACATCCTGAAACGCAGAAAAATCATTCCCATGGAAAGCCTGGATGCCCTCGAAATGAATGAGGCGGGCGAGGTCAGGCCATCGGCTAAAGCTTCGACAGGGAATCCGTTCGAGGGGATTGTTTCCGATGAGCGCAAAAATCTTCTGTTGAACATTTTAAACAAACTGGCGCCGGAAGTCCGGGAAGTACTGGTCATGCGTTATTTCGAACAAATGTCTTCCCGTGAAATCGCGGAAGTGCTTGAAACGACCGAGGGCGCCGTGCGAACACGGATTCATCGCGCCCTGAACCAACTACGACACGCCTGTGAGACACGATTGGATATTCGGTGAAGAAGGCCGCGCCACATATCGCCGGAGATGTCCTGCTGGGATTTCTCGAAGGCGTCCTCGACAAGAACCTGCAGGGCGAGGTACAAAAATGTGCGCACAAGGACAGACTCTTGCGGGAAGCCTTGGATGGGTTGCGGTCTCAAGAACGGGAACTCATTGAACTGGGAAACCTTTTGCGGGTATCCACGCCTGGTATCCATATCGGCGACTCGGTTTTGCGCGCAATCAAGAAACCGGATATCATGCATGGTTCCCTGGCACATGAACTTACCGAACTGGGCGGCTGTGTAAGAGACGGAATACCCCGGGTTGAAATAATGTCCCCTGTCAGGGCTGCGTTACAAGAGAATGACCTGGTTACCTCCTCGCCCCTGGAGTCGGACCTGGTGTCCCTGGGCGAGATACTACGGACCCGTGTCCCGGAGGTGAACTTCGTCCCTCATGTGACCGGCGCTCTGGACAGGTTGGATTTGTCGGGAAAAGGCTTTAGTACCGCGTCAGGCCAGACAAAATCAGCCCGAAGCCGCCGTTCTTCCCTGACCTGGCCATTGATTGGACTTGCTGCGGGGCTCCTGTTGTGCCTGGGTTTCCTCGTGCTTTCCATGATGCCGGTTGATACGGGCGGCGTCAAAGTTGCACAGCATGAAACAGCGCGTATACCTGTGACTCCGGACAAACGCCGGGAAGTTTCATCCGCTCCGACTGTCGAAGAAAAAACGGTTTCTCCGGAGAAACCACCTTCCGACAAGGAATCGTTGTTATCGCTGCTGGCGCGGCCGGCCCCATCAATGGAGCCTTTGCCTTCGCGGGACGGGAAAGCGGCGTCCCGCACGGCCTTCACAGTAGAAGAGGTCCTGGCGGCCAAAAGAAAATCACTGGAAAGCGGGGCGGGCGCCGCGGCCATACTCGCGAAATGGGGGACTCTCGATCCGGATGATGTACGGCGCCTGCTCGAAGCGGAATCTTTGACGACCGCACAACTCGCCGGAATGAGCCGGTTCCTGACTGCCGGAGAGGCAGTGGAATTGTTGAAAGAAGCGGTGGAGCGGAATCCCGAGGATGCGGGCGTACGCTTCGTGCTCGCCATGCAATTGATGGATGATCCGGCCGCTTCCGAGGAGACCCTCGAACATTTGGCCGTGCTCAAGGAGCAGGAGCCCGCAAATGCGCTGCTTTACTACATGGACGCGAAACTCCGCTTCTCAGTGGGGGATTATGCGAATGGACTCTCCTTGCTGGAGTCGGCGGCTCATCTGCAGGCGGGCAACGCCCATGGTGTGACCAATGCCCAGTATCATAACGCCGCCCTCGAAACCGGCGGCATTCCGGCGGACCTCGCCGGGACGGTGGCCGCCTTTTATGCCGGAACAGACGAGTACGCCGCAGTTTCTCAATTGAAGACGGATCTCCTCGCCCATGGGGCTGTCTTGGAAGCGGAGGGCAATTATGAGGACGCGCTTTCAGTATACAAGAGTGTGGGGGAAATGGGGCGCCAGGTCAGCCGGGGCGCGGCCTATACTAATGAATACCTGGCGGGATTGGATACGCAGATGGACGCCGTCGAGGCGATGAACGCATTGGCGGAACTTGTTGAGATTCCGGGCTGCCTGCAGACGATTCAGGAGGCCTACGATATCTTTGTGCAAGGTCTGGACCTTTTCCTCGAATATTCCAGTCTTCTGGCCGATGTCACCCGTATTGAAGACCACGAGGCGATAAGGGACGCGGTGGGCGGCATCCTTCAAACCGGCGACATTGCATATCTCCAAAATATAGATATGTAACCGCCCTCCGCCCAAGGGTTTGTTTAGTTGCTTCCGGGGGATACCCAAAATACAATGGACTTTTTGCCGAAAACCATGGTAAAATGAAGGCAGTCAGGTTAAGAAATTTGTTGCAGTAATACTGCGTAAAGACCCGGGAAGTTCAACCAAGAAGGAGATTCAGCAATGGATGATGAAGGCGTACTGGCTATTTTCTTTTTCATGTTCTTTTTTATGATTATGATGATTGCGGCGACATCCTGAGGATGTCCTGAATTTATGGCTGGCTGGTAATCGAAGCCCATAGGGATCTCATCGATTCCGCAAGGAGACGGTTGCCTGCGGGCGTGGGATGGCCGTCCAGTTCAAAGTACAAGGCCGGATCGTCCTGCCGTTTTCGGAAGGCGTCCGTGAATTCAAAAAACCGCAACCCGGCCAGGGTTGCCGCACGGTGTGGGCTTTCGTCCATGGCGTTGGTGGTGAGCAGCCAATCAGGCATATTGTATCCGACCCGTCCCATATTCATGAGGGCGGGTCGGTTTACATAGGGGCCTTCCGGGATGCAAATCACCACCGTATCGCTGCCGTATTCTTCCGCAACTTGCTTGATACGCCGTAAGTGGCCCGCAGTGCGTTCAATGCAGGTCTGCGTCCAGGCGTCCTCCACATCCATGGTGAGTATGTAGAAGTCTGGATTTTGCATGGCAAGGTCTATCATGTAAGGGTTCAGGTTTCCGCTTGTATACGCGGTCTTGACTTCCTCGTCAAAGGCGTCGAAGCGGGTCCGTTGTTCCTGCGTCATCTTCTCCAGGAAGGATTGGGCCGTGTTTGCCGTCCAGCGGCGGTTGTCTTCGGCGTTGCTGACCTGCTTCGGCATTTCTTCTTGGCTGCGGCCGCTATATTCCCGTTCCCGGCGCAAATCGCGCATGTAAAGCGTAAAACTCGGATAGAGCCTGCGCACCAGGTCCCAGAAAGAGCGTGTCTTCAAGGTGGCGGTTTCCTCCCCGGCGGCCCGGATATCGTTGCCCTGAAGCAGGCAGACCAGCACAAGGTCGGGCCGGAGCAAGGGGATGGCTTTTTCCGCCAGTTCCGAATAGAAGGGCGGCCCTACGCCCGGTTTGCCCAGGTTCAGGATTTCAACGTTATGCCCCGCTTCGCGCAATTGTCCCTCCAGAATACGCATCCAGGTGTTTTCGATGTCCACGCCCCAACCGTAGGTGTAGGAATCGCCGATCGCGAGCACACGGAAGGCATCACCCCGTTCCCGGGGCAATTCCCGGTCCCGGATGCCGATGGCGTTGATATAGACGGAATAACGGAAATCCGCCGATTCATACTGTTGTTCGGAGAAGGGGGGGAAAATGAGTTCCAAGGTCTCCGGCAAGCCGGGCGGGCGCCGTAGTGCGCCGAAGATGCGGTCTGCGAGCAAACTTACCAGTACCACGAAGATAATCGAACCCGCAAAAAGGGCCAGGTTTTTCAAGACAGCATTTCCGGATTTCATTTGTCCCTTTCATTGTAACGTTTCAGTCATTGATCTCTTCTCTGCAGTCCTCTGTGCTTTCTGCGTTAAAAAGAAAACAAACGCAGAGACGCGGAGGTTCGCAGAGAATTTAGGAGGTATTCTAGTGTTTTTTGAATACCACATACCGCGTCATCAGGTAATTCGAGGCCATGCCGGCCAGTATCCCGATGGAGGCTGCGATTTGTGGAAATTGCAGTGTAAATGGCCAGAAGTGCAGGATAACCAAAACCGTGCCGTAATTCGCGGCCGCGCCGATGGAACTGGTCGCGATGAACCCGAACAATTGGGGCAGCCAATGTTTTTCCCGGGCGTAGGCGAAGGGAAACCGGCGGTTCAGCACAAAGTTGGACAGCATGGCGATGAAAATGGCGGCGGCCACGGCCGCCCGTACGGGCATGGAAAACAACACCAGCAGGGTCAATGCGGCCAGGTTGACGAAAGCGCCCGATAAGCCTACCAGGCTAAACTCCAGGAAACGCATCCAATCCCCGAATTTGTATTCCGCCAGTCGGCGTAGATGCTCCAGATACAGCAGTTGTTCCCGAAGAGAGAGTTTGCTTTCCCCTTTGAAGCGCTGGCTGAAATAAATGGGAATTTCGGCGACATTGTGGCACTCACATTTTACCAGAAGTTCCAGGGCGATTTTATAACCCACTGGATTCATGGGCGGAGCGCCGTTCAGCAGGGACCGGGGTAGGGCGAAAAAGCCGCTCATCGGGTCTTTCAACCGCGTGAAGGGCCGTGCCAGCAGCGTGGCCGCCTTGCTGTTAATCCAGCGCAGTATTCCCCAGGCCTCTTCCGTGGATCCCCCTTCGACATACCGGGAACCCAGCACAAAATCAGCCCCGTCCCGCAGGCGGCGCAGCATTTCTGGGATAGTTTCGGGCGGGTGGCTGAGGTCCGCATCCATCACCAGCAGAGCCTCGTTGCGCGCGTGACGGAACCCGTCCAGCACCGCCGCGCTCAACCCCCGGTTCTCCTTGCGTACAATCAGCCGGACCCAGTCCCGGCCCAGGTCGGCCACCACCGTCTCCGTGCCGTCCCGGCTGTCATCGTCCATAATGAGCATTTCGAGGGCAAGATGATGCTCCGTACGGACTCGTTCCACCCGTTCCACCAACGCGGGCAGATTCGCGGCTTCCTTATACGTGGGTACAATGACGGAAACCGAAGGCAGTTCAGTCGGCAAGGCGCCCATGTGTGCTATCCCTTTCTACTCGCCAACAGTCTAAAGGGTAGGGCCAGGCGTTCGCAAGTGCGCGATAAAAAGAAAACGCAATGCAGAGGCGCAGAGAACGCAGAAAAGAAAAGGAGTTTATCATGGCTGTTTTCTCAGCCTCCTCCACCGTTTCTGCGTTGCGTTTCTTGTGCGGTTGAACCACCCTGCAAAAATAGGTTGTAGCCTCGTATGTAGTATATCATACTATTTTAATTGTTGCTTAAAATAAAACGAATGGTTCTTATCAACAAGGACAGCACCGTAATACATGGAAAGGGCTCGGTATGGGCATATGCAAAGTAACGGTTGGATTTTACTTGGTCATGCTTATGTTTCTTGTCGTGTGTGGTATAGGGAGCGCCTTTGGCCAGGAGGGCGAAGGCGAAGAACCCGAACAGACCGTGACCGTGTCCAATGTGAAGACCGAACCGCAGGAAACGTGTCTCAAGGTTACTTATGATCTTGCCACCAGTGACGATGAACCTGTGTATATCTCCGGACGGTTCTCCACGGACGGCGGTGAAACCTATACGGGATACATCAACACCGTCACCGGCGATGTGAACAAGGACGTGGCGCCGGGTACGGGCTGCTGCTTTGTGTGGAACTTCGCCAAGGACGGTGTTACCAGCGCCATTGAACAGGTATGCGTGGAGGTGCAAGGGGGAATGCATCCAGGCATGGAACGCGAATTCGGCGGCATTATCTGCTGCTGGATCCCGGCGGGCAGTTTTAAAATGGGGCGGTACCCCGGCGAGCAGGAAAGTACCTCAATGGGGGAGGAACCCCTGCATGAGGTCACCTTCGCCGAGGGGTTCTGGATATCCAAGTACGAAATCACGCAGGGTCAATGGCAGGCCGTCATGGGGAACAATCCCGCGTCGATGCACGGTGTGGGTGTTAACTACCCCGTGTATAACGTATCCTGGGAAGATATCCGGGGAACGAACGGTTTTTTGGAAAAGTTCAACGCCGCCCATCCGGGCCACGGCATCCGGTTGCCCTCGGAGGCGGAGTGGGAATATGCCTGCCGCGCAGGTACGACTACGCGCTTTTACTGGGGCGATGATTCAGACTACACAGCGTGCAATGATTATGCCTGGTCTCTGCAAAATAATACGCCCGGCGGGGCAAAGGAGACGGGCTTGAAACTGCCCAATGCCTGGGGACTGCACGACATGTCGGGCAACGTGTGGGAGTGGTGCGAGGATGACTGGCATGGTTCTTATAGGGGGGCGCCTGATGACGGTAGCGCCTGGGTGGTTTCCCCGAGGTCGTCCTATCGCGTGTCGCGCGGCGCCTCCTGGTTCGACGGCTTTTGGGATCTCCGCCTGGCAAAGCGCTTCTTTATTTATCCGCAGGGCAGGGGCTTCTTCAATGGGTTCCGTGTGGTTGTTCCCGCATCGTTCAGCAAATCAACTCCCGGTGTCATGATGGCTGTCGCTTGGATGCCGCCACAAAAAACAATGTAGAGCGTGCCGGACCATGTCATTCCGGTTTTTTTCTTGATGAGGCACGAGTCAAGAATAAGGCAGGAATCCAGAAGACTTCCAACGTCTGTGCGTTAGGCCACTGGATTCCCGCCTTCGCGGGAATCCAGTGGCATCTGGCTTTTCGTGGTGGTTCCGGCGTATGAGTACGGTCCGCAGGGTCGCGGACGACCGTTTTACAGGTGGTCGGTAGAAACCTACGGTGGATGTGAGCTCCGGCTTTATGCTCCGGCAAAGCTAAGCATCATTATGTGTCAGTGAAGCGGTCCTGGCTGTCTACCGCGGAAGATAGAACACGGTGAGTTCATCTGGGGAAATCGCCTGTTCAGGAAGGATGCCGGTTGCATTCGGGCCTGCGGCGGGGGCGCTGCGGGTTTCAAGAAGGAGGGGGTCCCGCCCAAAGCGTACCTTTCCGTAGACGAGGTTTTGCTTCACATCATGAAAGAAGGGCGCGGCTTCGCCGTTGACACGGACCTGGCCCGGAGCGGCGCCGCCCGCATCCAGCACGACCCAGTCTTCAAGGCCTTCCGGGCCCTGAAGCAGCAGGGAGCGTGTGCCGGAGGCGGCGTCCCATGTTTCCGCAAGACGTTTCCCGCCCCATAGGTGAAGGGGGGACGCGTCCCGCGCGGGGCGCAGATAGAACAGGCGGGTCTGATAAGAACGCAAGGGCACGGCTTCAAAGGGCGTTTGTTCCGCCTGCGCTGGATTCCTGACGACGCTTCGTTGATGAACATCGTAATAGAACATAGGTCCGGCGGCTTGCAACCGCGCGGCCGGTTCATTGGGAACCGCCAACGAACAAACCGCTTCGGCATCCGTCATGTTAGCCACTACCACAAGGGCGTCGTTCCAGGTCCGGTTGTGGTACAGGGCGGCATAGGTGCCAGGAGTGGTGGTAGCCAGAGAACCGATAAATTCCGTCTCATACATGCCGAAATAATATTGGGCCAGATTGTAGGTTTTGACGAATAGGGGTTCGTTGGCGTCGACGCCGGAGGCATAGGGGAACTTTCCGGGCCAGAGCCGCCAGTCCAGGTAACTGTATTGCCCGCCGCCGGTGAGCAGGTCGAAGGCATAGGCTGTCTGTACGGCGCACCGGGTGCTTTCACTGTCTCCCGCCCACAGGCAGCCCTGGGCGTACATGTTTTCATAGGAACCAAAAGTATCCCGGAACTCCTCGACGGAAGGAAAGGTGTATCCTTCGCCGAAAAGATGGCTGTCGAAGGGGGCGATTACGGGAAGTACGAAGGCATGGCTGCTGTGATCAATCAACACGGCGTGTGGGCATCCCTCTTTGAGCGCCTGCCGCCGCCGCCAGTTCATCTCGTGCAGTTCGATGAGACAGTCATAGACTTGCTGGGGATGGTCGTGTTCCTTCCACAAGGTGCAGTTCTCGTAGGCCAAATTATCGTCAATGTACATGCCGTCCACGGGATAGCGTTCCAGCATGCGCCTGTCGCAGTCTATTCGATAGTCGGCGAGGCCGTTGGGCGAGGCGAGACAGGTGGCCAGGGTATCGCAAAAACCGTCCATCGTCGCCTTGTATTGGCCGCCGTAGTTGAATCCCTGCCAGCGCGTCCATTGTCCGAGCGCGACCATCTTGGCGACAACCGGGTCATGACGGTACTGCAGGTCGGCGTTGGCGGTCCAGATGAACAGCATACCGGCGTCATGTACGGTTTTCAACACCCGGTCCAATTCTCCGGCGGGCGGCCTCGGTTCGCCGGGAGGGCCCAGGCGGTGCATCTGGAACAGGGAGTAGCCGAGCCTGGCGGCGGCCCGGATTTCCTCGTCTGACGGATAGGGTGATTTCCCGTCGCCCACCCAGATAAACATGCGCAGGTCGTGCCGGCGCGGGTGGGGGAGACGGTTGGGGGCCACCGCCAGGCCGGTCCGGAAAGTGAAGGCCTCTCCGGCACGCAGGGTATAGGGCATTCCTTCCGGTTCCGCATGAATAAGGTGTTGGCGCAACACTAAGGCGCACATGCCGTCTTCGCCGGTATTCACAAGGACCTCTGCGGTATCCAGGGTCGCAGGCGACCGGTAAAAATCGCCCATGTCGGTGAACAGGGCCAGGGCCGCCATCTTACTATAGGCCTCCAGGCAGGAAGTGGGCGTATTCATGCGCGCGGTTTCCCCGGGATTTGGAAGGGCGCCCTGAAAACAATCCAGGCCGTTGGTGTCGCGGCGTTTGTGAAGATAGTGGGTAAAGCGGCCGAAGGCGTTGATCTCATGGCGGAGTCCCCGGCGCAACACGATGTCTGTCTCCGGTGTTACCGTGATTTCGGATACCAGCACCCCGTCACTGTAAATGGTGGTGCGTATGACGCATGGAAGTTCCGGAACCCACAGGCATTTTGTTTCCAGAACTACCCGAGCGGGGCCATTCTCAAGGAGTCGCGTGCTGCCATCGGTGACCTTGGCCAGGTTGGCCGTATCGAGCCACAGGGCGGCAGGCTCGCGGAGGGTTACTACCGTTTTATCTTCCCGTGTCGCTTCCAGTCCGGAAACGGCGCCGCTGGCACGGTCCACCGTGTAACGGAACACCGGCCCTGTCACTACGACGGTGGTATCCGTCACCATACAGGAAATGTCTTCCGGCGGCAGGGGTTCTCTCAGCACCTGCGCGACCGTCTTGCTGACAGGTTGGATATCCGCTGCGGCGGTAAAAACCTGCGCCAGGCACAGGAATACCATTAAGGTTTGCATGCCCTGTCTCCTTTTACCCGCTCCAGTTTCCAGACATCCGGTTCCATATTGTTCCCGGCGACTATCCACAGCGCGTTCCGGAACACGAACACGCTGGCGGCATGCCGGGGATTCCAGGGTGTGCCGGATACTTCTTTCCAGTTCACCCCATCCTCGGAATACCAGACGTCGTTGCGATTCTCCTGGTTCCAGCCTTCCATCACCCACATTTTGCCATCGAACACCGCGACATCGTGGTACTGACGGGGCATCCACGGAGCATTCCGCGTATGACATTCCCAGTGCACGCCATCGGTGGAACTCCATACATCGTTATAAAACAGGCGTTCGGGCGTGTCCGGCGTGTCATAGGTGCCGCCGCCGAGAATCCATATCCGGTCTTTGAACACGACACTGCCGCCGATCATACCCCTGGGGGGCCAGTGTTGTCCCTCGGGCGTCACGCGGTTCCAGTGAATGCCGTCCGCTGAATTCCAGATGTCCTCATAAAAGCGTTCTTCCGCCGGGGCATGTTGCGGCAGGGTCTGGCCGCCCATCACCCAGAGTTTATCCCGGAAGGAAACGGTGTAATGAAGAATCCTCGGCCCCCAGGGAACGGGCTGGTCTTTATTGACATGGGTCCAGTTTATGCCGTCCTCGGAATTCCAGACATCGTTCTGATAATGCCCCTGGATGGGGTCGCCGCCCACAATCCACATACGATCTTGATGGACGACATAGCCAGCGGTATGGCGCCCTTCCCACTCCGTATTCGGCTCAAACTCAGGAGTGCCGAAGGTGTTGGGCCGTTCCAGCCTCCAGGCCGCGCCGTCTTCGGAACTCCAGACATCGTTTACACAATCCAGGGGGAAATAGGTTTCGTTGCGAGAGTTCCACCCGCCGATCAGCCACATCCTTTCCTTGTACACCAGCGCTCCGGCCCCGTCCCGGGGTGCGAAGGGCGCCGTCATGGTGACGTTTGTCCAGCGATACGCATCCTCGGATGGTTGTTGTTCTGCATGTTCTTCTGTGCTGCCGAAAACGGCATAGAACAACAGAAAAAAGCAAACGAACAAGAAGCGGCCTGGGCTGGAGGTGTACGGAACACCCTCGCCACTCCTGCTTCGAAAATTGGTCCTCATTTTCGTGGTTTCAGGGTGAGCCATAGGCTCATGGCAACTCGTTCCCAAATTCCATTTGGGAACGCAAGGAATGCGGGGGATGGCCGGAAGTGAGACTTCAAGAGCAAGCCCGTTCCCAAGTCCAACTTGGGAACGAGAGGAATTAAACCGGTGGGCGTAGGGAACGTACGTGGGTAGTCGGCCCGCTTTCCGCCATCGGGGCGGCATTATCTGTATAGGAAGGTTCATGGAGTGCCTTTCTAGGTTCAGATAGATTGTTACCCATGAGCGCCTTCATATTCAATTATGGCCCTCCCCGATGTTCTCCCGGGAAAGCCGGTTCCGTTTGTCCGGGGCGTCGAAATGAATTTCACTGCAGGGGCAATAGAAGTGTGCCGCTGTACCCGAGGGGCAGATACGCGGTATCGGCATCAAAGCGGACCGATACGGGGGATCCCATGACGGGAGACAGGGAAAGCAGTGTCGGCGGCGAGGCGGCAAAGTCGAGATGTGCCACCGCCGCGCCTGATACGGAAAGATAGGTCTGCTTGTTCTTCACCCCGAGAAGGGAGCACCAAACTTCCTGGCCAAGGTCAAGATGACCGAGCCTGGTAAACGCTCCCGCTCTCGACAGGCTCACCGCGCCCAAGGTGTACCCTTGCGCGGAGACAGGGGGAACCGGGGCTGCGATTCTATCGGCATCGGCGGATTCGGATGCCAGTGGTCCATAGACATCCTCGTAGGGAAGAATATCATAGGCATACCCCAGGTATCCGATGAAGTTCTTGTCCGCCTTGATGTCGCCGTAGGAAAAGGGCAGGAGGAAAGAATCGGCCAGTTTAAACGCGTTGCGTTGAAGTGAACCGCTCCTCAACAGCGTTACCTGTCGCCCGTCATCGGCGTATTGGGTATCCTTGAGCACAAGCGTGGCGTTTTCAGCTACGCGATGCATAAATATCCCCGGAACATTGATGGCGTCGCTCATCTTCAGTGTGGCTGGATTTAACAGGCGCAGGTAATACGCGCAGACGGAACGTTGGCTGGCGTCCAGACCGCGTGACTCTGATGTGGTGATGTAAATCAAGCCCTCGGCCGCATCCACGGCTTGTACGGTTTCGAATCCGAGGCCGATATAGGAAGGATTTGCTTCGCTTGTCAGGTCCAGGACGGCAAGACCTTCCCAAGGGACGATGTCGCCGAAAAGAACGGGGAATTTGCTGCCAGACCCGCGCAAGACAAGGTAATTACCGGCAAGGAAAGCGGCCGAACCTTGCGAACCATAATAGCGGTAGTAAGGCATGGACTTGGCGGTCTTATCCACAAGCATCCCCCCCTCATAGTACCAGGGGCCCCCCCACCAGCCGCCATACCAGGGCTGGAGATCGACAGCCCATTTTTGGAGGGATACCGGGTTGAAGGGGTTGCTGAAATCAATAAGGTGGACTTGGTAATAGGCTTTGTACTCCGGCTCATATTCGTACACGGAGGAGACGATTACCACGGCGTTGTCCCAGGCCAGGGTCGCCGTGACACTCTGCACCGGCAGGGCCAGGGAACCGCCCGTTTCGCCCGAACGAGTCATGGCGCGCAGCAGCAGGTCGCCGGAATTATAGCGGGAGATCACCTCCACCGCCCAACCGTTGGCCAAGGGGGCAATGTCCGCCACATTTTCCGCCAGAGATATGGTGTTTACCACCGATGGTGCGGCAAGATTGGCTGCGTCAATTACGGCAAGCTGTTCCTGGGTTACCGAATAGTACAGATCCGAATACGCAAAGGAACGCAGGGCGCTTCCCTGCAGGTCCACATACCCCTGCGGTTCGAGCGTGTCCCGGGTATACGAGATGAACTGTAGGCGGTCATAGCCGCCGCTGCCCGTGTTCCAGCCGGAGAAGGGAACCAGAAGGATGTCGTCGAACACGGAAAAGGCCTTGACATCGCTGTAGGCGGAGGACCAGGACCAGCCCTCGCCGAAACTTTCATAATCGAGGCGCAGCGGCGCTGCGGGGTTGCTGACATCAAAGAGGCTGACCATCACCCGCTGGCCTCCCTGGTCATCCACACCCAGCGCGATGAGCCGGTCGCCCCTGGGCTCGATATGCGTGGACCATCCGGGAATTTCCAGTTCACCCAGTACTTGCGGATTAACCGGGTCGGACAGGTCCACAATAAAAAGGGGATCTTTGGTCAAATACGTGACGATATAGGCTTTAGGGCCGTCAAAGCGCGTGGCGAATACGCTCTCGCCCGAGGCGCTTTGAAGGGTGGTCTGGCCCAGTTGCGCCATCGTGTCCGGGTTGGTCAGGTCAAAGGTGGTGATATAGGGGTTACGTTCCGGCCATCCCGTGTTGGTTACCACGCGCAACACGCCGTTCCAGGCGTCCATCTTAAAGCGGTCAGCCATCTGTCCCGGCGCGGCCGCCGTCGCGCGCACAACAATGTCCCCGGCGGGATCGTTTATATCCACATAGGTAATGAGGCTGTTGTTGGTTTCGTACTCCTGGGTTACGCTGAAGATAGCGAAATTGGTGGCCTGTATAAGATTGCCGTATCCGTCAAATTCAACGGTGTCCGCAATATGAACGTCTCCGGGGTCGGTGGTGTCCACACTGACCGCCCAGGTGGTTCCATACGATTTCGTCACCTTCGCCGTATCAATCACTTGCTCCCCCATGACCGCGTCATACCAGCTGTATTCGCTGCAGACGGCATAGACAATGTCGCCCACCAGGCGGCTGTCCACCAGGTCGCCCTCAAAATCAAACACGTTTTCCTGCACTACATTCGCGGGATCGGAAATATTGAATAAATACAGTTTGGAGCCATACTCTACGCGGAACTTGTTCTCTTCAAAGGATACGTCCTGGGCGTAACTGACCAGCACATAGGCCCGGTCGCCCAGCAGGTACAGGTCGCGGGGATACCCGACGGTGGGCGTCTGGGAAAGCAGCGTTTCCCCGTCCAAATCCACAATGGACAAACCGCGATACTGATTTAGGATGAACAAAAGATTTTCATCGCGCCGAATAACGTCCGGCTCCACCAGTTCCCTCGTTTTCCCTTCTCCATCTACCGCAGCCTCCCCCTCAGGTTCACTTTCATACTCCGGGAACATGTCCCAACGGTAATTGTTTCCAGGGGCGGCGCTTAAGAACTCCGGGGTGCCTTCTTCTCCTTCCTCGGGTTCGCCTTCTCGAGGTTCTGCCTCAACGGGCGGTTCCCCTTCGGCAGGTTCGCCTTCGGCGGGCTCCCCTTCGACAAATTCTCCCTCAGGACAAGGCTCGCCTTCAAGGGCGCTTTCTCCCTCGGCAGTAATTTCGCCCTCGCCTTCAGGTTCTCCTTCGTTACCGGGTTTGTCCCACGGGCAGCCGCTGGCAACAAGCAGCACTAGAATCGTAATGAACACGAACTGGAACGTTGTCTTCATGGAAGGGCCCTTTCTCACATATTCATGAACGTGGTTGTATTTTACACAAATCATCATACCCCTATTATACACCTAACGATGAAAAGCATTACGGTTCCATCTGCAGGTTAAATGCGCTATAACGATACGGTTCCCGGCCCCGAGAAACGGGTGCCTGGTTTTCAAGATAGCGTATCGATAACGATAAGAGGACTTACAGCGGAAACCAAGCCAGAAACCGGTTACAGCACTTCCATTGCCCACGGGATTCCGGTCTTTTTCTTGACTCGAACCTCATCAAGAAAAAACCGGAATAACACGCGTTGGTGTCTGTTAGGCACCTCAACTTCTTGTTTTTGTAGTGGCTATGAGCCGATCATTTCCTAATTTCCGTCGAAATATCTAATAGAACTATGTTGCATACCCATTGAGACCCATTATGTGCATCCTGCCATTATTCCAGGTAAAACGCGAACAGGGATGCCTGCTCCAGTTGAAATGCCAGCCTTATGGTCTTGTCTTTCAGCGTGTTCAAGGGATAGGCCCAGGTCACCGACTGGGCAATCGTGTCGGCAGTTATTGGGCTGCAGTCGGCATAGTTGAATCCTTGAAGAGGCGATCCGGTATCGTCCCGTATTTCCATGCGGAGCATGCCGCCTTCGGCATTCACATTTACCAGAAGGGTTTCGGCATGGAAGCGCAGGGGCGGGGTTACCAGTTCGCCGGGCGCGTCTGACGCGGTACGGGCGACATAGTGGTCCTGTTTCATCTTGACCAGACCGATCTGCCGTTCCTCGAAGCGGTTTACCTTGTGTCCTCGGGCGTAACCTCCGTAATAGAGATACACTTCATCCCCAACGGGCAGTTGCTCGTCAATCCAAGCGTGGGCATGGTCCCAGGCGCCTTGTTGCGGGTCCGGTTGGAAAAAAGGCTCCGGGTCGCGGGTCCAGGTCTCGCCGTCCCGGCTCCAGGCAAGGGTGGTATATCCCACGCCGTAAGCCTCCGGCGGGTCGGGCGGGGTGTCGGCCTTGAGATCATCCCGCAAAACTTTTACCATGCCGAGGGTAAGCCCGCCCCGTTGCAGATATCCGTCCAGGGCGTAAAATTGCAGTCCCCCTTCGTCAACCGTGTAATCCGGCACCAGCACATAATGCGGTTCGGTCCACTGGAGCAGGTCCGTGCTGAAACTGTGCATGGTGATGCGCCGGTCGCCTTCCCAGGTGTCGCCGCCGCGATACACGGAGACCGTGGCCACGTACCGGTCGCGTAGGGTGTCGAAAAAGAGGCCCGTAATATCGTGGTTGTGCAGAATGACGGGCTCCTCGGACACAGGTGTGAAGGTCAGCCCGTCGGGGGAGGTCGCCAGCATCAGCCCGCCGCTATGCCACCACGCAAAGGTATAGCGTTTCGACGGGTCGGCGCATGCAGGACCCCGGTCCACGACACTCGCGCCGAACTGAATGGGCCCCGGATTGGGCAGCACACGCGCAGGACGTTCCCAGTGGATGCCGTCCGCCGATTCCATGTACCCGATATGGGAGGTGGTCTGGGAAAGGTCGTCACTCCGATGCCCGTACCAGATGCGGAAACGCCCCGTCTCCGGGTCCTGCAGGATGGTCATATAGGGTTGGAAACAACCGTCCTCCTTGCCGGTGACAATCGGATTCGGGAGGGCGGCGTCCCGCGTAGGAACCTGCACGACACGGGACAAGTTGCTGCTGGAGGCGATGAGGTAGTCATCCAGAAACAGATGGGGACCCGGAGGAAGTTCCAAGGGTTCTCTGGGCGCAGCGCGGTAAATCAGAGCGTTAGCGCTGGACAGGGGGATTTCCTCGGCGGACAGGGCATACAAATTCTTTTCGCCGGTACAGCAAAGGCACCACAACAGTATAATGACGGTTGTTTTTTTCATACAGGGTTCCTATGGGGCATTTTTGTGAGGTCAATGTGCGTTAGGTTTCCGCCAGCAGCGGATTTATTTTATCGAATAGTATACTACTCTGAACGCCAAATGATGGAGGAATCGGGATGGGATTTCAGGGCCTGCCGCATTACCGTTTTCCAAATGGGTTGGTGGCGGTTCCAAGGCGTATAATGTGCGGCATTACAAATCATAGGCAAGCGCCATGGCCGTACATACTATTGAATCTAATGTACGTTTTTAGGTAGGCGTACCTTCCCAGGTGCGCCATGGAACAATACCATAGACTGTTTTATCACACACTGGCGCACTTGGGAAAGTACGCCTACAAGAGGTAACCCATTATGTTGGCATATACACAGACGGCCTTTATGCGCACCTTATCTTTCTTGACCTTGTTATTCGTTTCGGTCTTAGCTCCGTTCCTTGTGGTTGTCAGGGTTGAAGCGCAAGAGTCCCCGTCGGTGCTTCCGGCGGAAGCCATAACGCTTACGCTCTTTCCCATTCGGGGGGAACTGGCGGTGCAGTTGGCCGTGCCTGAAAGTACCGCAGCAAAGGCTGTCGTTGTGCTTCAAAAAGTCGGTGCGGCGGAAACATTGGTTGCGGGGGAAGCGTCCGTGGACGCTTCTCGCACGGCGTCCTGTACCCTGGACATCTCTGGGTTTCCGGCGGATGCGTATGAGGCCAGGGTGACTCTCCTTGATGAACAGGGCGCCCCGATATTCCTGGGCAACCAGGGCTTTGAAATCCCGGAACGGCCCGCCTGGCTGGGTTCCAGGGAAGGCCTGTGCGAAGGATTGCCGCCGGGTTGGGCGCCCATTCAGGCGGAAGGCAATGCCGTGCGCCCCTGGGGCCGGGAATATCGTTTCGACGGTCTGCCGGGACCGGTGGCGGTGACGGCCGCCGGAAGCGCGGTATTGACCGGGCCGATACGTTTCGTGGCGCAGGCGGGCGGCGTCCCACTGACCTGGACGCCGGCGGAGACACGGGTGGAAAAAGTCAATGACGGCATCATCAAGGCGACAACCCGCGCCGAATCTGAAGTGTGCAGTCTGTCGGCCACGATAACCGTGGAATTCGATGGAATGATCCGTTCCGACTGGCAACTCATTCCCAAGGGCAGCGTTACCCTTGACTACCTGGGCATTGAAATTCCTTTCGCTTCACAGCACGCCCGCTACCTCTACAGCTTTCCGGGCAGTTGGGGCAATGCGTATAACGCGGGTGCCGCACCCGGGGAACCCAAAGACATGGAATTCCGGCCGTTCATTTGGCTGGGCGACGAAGAACGGGGGTTCTGCTGGTTCTCCGAGTCGGACCGTAACTTTTCCGTTGCGGAACCCAACCAGGTAACCCAGATTGTGCCGGGCCCGGAGGAAACATTGCTGCGCGTTAACATGATTACCACACCGACGGTGCTGGATGCACCGTTGGACTATACCTTCGGTTTTCAGGCAACACCCGTGCGCGATAATCCCGCGGACGTCTGGGACTTCCGCATCTGCCATCACGGCAACTACGGTATTGAAGACAAACCCTATAACCTGAATTCAAACGTGGTGTATCCGGCCAAGGCCAGTATCAATCCGGTCGAAGGCACGGTGGAGGCCTGGGTCCGGGTCGCCT
>MTKZ01005773.1_pt1 | contig 18225 bp, 15 predicted proteins | sample 1042781 | NCBI WGS metagenome assembly MTKZ01 (sample SAMN06212207, study PRJNA360539) | anaerobic digester metagenome | biome: Wastewater treatment plant; material: sludge; isolation source: anaerobic digester fed with sludge from wastewater treatment plant | place: Denmark: WWTP Viborg ... | reverse complement strand
GCCGAAGCGGTGAGGCTGGCCAACGACAGCCCCTATGGGCTGTCCGGGTCGTTGTGGACCGGCGACGTCGGCCGGGCCATGCGGGTGGCGCGAGCGATCCGCACCGGCGTGCTGTCGGTCAACTCCAACTCGTCGGTCCGCTACGAGGCACCCTTCGGCGGCTTCAAGCAGTCGGGCATGGGCCGCGAGCTCGGCATGGCCGCGCTCGACCACTACACCGAATCGAAGATGGTCTTCTTCTCCGAACGCTGAGGCCGGGCCTGTCCCGCTGACGCGACGCACCGCCCCTGCGTGGCGCTGCCCTCAGCTTGCGGTGGGCGACGAACTCAGACCACAGTGATGTGGTTCTGCGAAGGCCAAGGAGCACGCCACATGAGCACTGAATCCACACCGAAGCGTCGCCCCTCGCTGCGCCGCTGCGCCGGCTGGGCCACGGTGGCGCTGTTGGCCGGCGGCACGCTGGTGGCATGTGGGGACGAGGATCCAAACCTGGAGGATCCCGCCGCCCAGGTGGTCTACACCGGCGACAGGACCAACTCGATCGGCACGCCGAGCACGTTTGCCACCACGACGGTGGTCGTCAGCACCACCTTCTTCTTCCCCGACAACGAACTGGGACCGGAGGAGGGCGGCACCGCCCCCGGCGACGCCACGGCCACGCCCGACCCCGCCGTTGAGGGAAACTCGCCCTAACGCCGGCGCTGCGGCACGGTTCCAACGGTGTCGAGGCTCGAGTGTCAAGCGGTGGTGATGATTGAGCGGTCATGAGCGTCCAGCCGTGCTGAGGCATCTGCCGTTGCTGTCACCGGTTCCGCGGCACCAGCGCGGCCACCTTGTCGTGCCCGCAGCCTTCAGCGCCGACGAATGCGACCGAATCGTGTCGCTTTGCGAGCCGGAGCCCGCCGAGCGCGCCACCCTGGAAGGCGTGGAGCATGTCGGGACCACCCGATCGTCGTCGGTGAGCTGGCTGCCCGCCGACGAGGACACCTGGTGGATCTACGACCGCTTGGGCGAGCTGGCGGTCGACGCAAACGAGCACTGGGGCTTCGAACTGGTCGGCTTCGAGGAGGAGCTGCAATACACCCGCTACGACGGGCCTGGCGACCACTACGCCTGGCACCGGGACGGGCTGGACGGGGCGGTGTCCACCCGCAAGCTGTCGATCGTGGTGCAGCTCACCCCGCCCGAGCACTACGAGGGTGGAGCGCTCGAGTTTCCCGACCTCGGGGATCAGCACGACCCGTTCTTCGGCGTCACCGACGGGCCGCACCGCTCGGCGGCCGCCGAGGAGTTCAGCCAGCTGGGCACCGCCGTGATGTTCCGCGCCTTCGAATACCACCGGGTGACCCCGCTGAACTCCGGGCGGCGCCGCTCGCTGGTGGCCTGGGTGGCTGGACCCCCGTTCCGCTGATCGCCCCGCTCAGCCCTCCGGCTCTGCCCCTCGCTCAATCCCGGGTCATGGCCAGCGTGACCACCCAGGCATCAACGCCGTGGTCACCGGACGCGTGATCGGGCTGAAGCACCAGCCGGGTGCCGCCGGGCCGAAGCCCCTCGAGGTTATCGACGAACCAGCTCGCCAGATCGTTCGAAGCCAGGTCGAGCGCGCGAGCGTTGCAGCCATCCCACATGGACCCCTCGATCGACTCGGCATCCAGATCGACCGCGTCGATCATCACCATCCCGGTGGCGCCGGCGCTGAAGGGCGCCCCGCTGCCCGTCACCAGGTCGAGCGCCCCGCCACCGGCTCGGGCCGCACGGCGCAGGTCGGGCCAGGTCCACGACGGTCGGCGACCGGCCCACAGCACCGAGATGTCGGCGCGCAGTGTGTCGTTGGGCCCGACCAAGCCGTTCCCCCAGCCGGCGTTGCCGTAGGCCAGCGCCGGGGGGATCAGCATCGACCGCCGACCATCGACGGCCATGCCCTCGATGCCGGTCCGCAGGCCCACGATCAGCCGCTGATCGTCCCTGGCAACGATCAGCGGACCGTCTGCGCTGGGGGAGGGGACCGGGGTGTGCTCGTCGGCCACCTCGAGGTCGACATCGAGGGCCAGGCACGTGGCCTCGTCGACGGGCGCACCGCGGCCGACCACCTCCGACAGCATCGTCAACGAACCCGCAGACCTCGGGGCCCGGGAACGCTTCAAGCCGCCGGCGGCGTCGGCGGATTCGGCGGCATGAGCCGCACCGGCCTGGGGTTGAGGCTCGCTTTCCAGCGCCGAGTTGCAGCCGGTGAGCAACACGGCCAGCACCAGCGGACCGAGGCCGGCCAGACGCGTGGCGTAGGTCCAAGCGGCCCGGGAACTGCGAGCGCCAGTGGCCCGGGAGCGCCGGGCAACGGGAGCCGCCATCGAACGCCGGGGACGTGGGGTCACGAAGGCAGACATTACCGGGGCCTGCCGCCGAGCGGTCCCGTGCTGTCGGCGCTCTCAGGTCGTGTGCGCCGCCACAAAGTCGACCGTGCGCTCGAAGGCCAACTTCCCATCATCAACATCGAGGTCGAACTGGTACTCGTGGCCCAACTTCGGCCGGTGTGAGGCCGGGAAGAACAGGGTGTCGACGTCGACACCGAGTTCGGTGAGACGCTTCGCCAACGGCTTGGACTGCACGTCGGTCAGGGGGTCGCCGTTCCCACCGCTGATGAAGGTGGCGGGGAAATCTCCGGTGACGTGGTTCAACGTCGACATCTGAGCGGCGGCGTCCGAACGGGCAACGTCCCGCACCCCGGTGTAGGCCCACAGCGACTCCTCGATGCCCCAGCCGATGACGCCAGGAGCGCTGCTCAGAGCGTTCAGGTCGTAGATGCCGCAGTTGAGGATGACCCCGGCGAGCTGGTTCGCTTTGAGCGAGGGGACGATGCCGAGCTCATCCGCATACGCCGGCCTGGTGATCGCCGTCGCCAACTGGCTGGTCAGCTGCGCCCCGGCCGAGTCGCCGGCCAGAACGATCGAGCCGGGCTCCACCCGGAGCCGCTCGGCATGGGCGAGCAGGTGGGCGTGGGCCTCGTTGAGCTGCCGCACCGCAGTGGGATAGGTCGCTTCGGGGCCCAAGGAGTAGTCGAGCGAGACGACCGTGTAGCCACGGGACGCCAGCAGCCGGTAGTAGCCGGAGAAGTCGGACTTGCGTCCGGAGATCCATGCGCCACCGTGGGTCCAGATCACCGTGGGCAGGGCGCCTTCCGCAGCGGCCGGGAAGTACACGTCCAGACGTGCCTGGGGGTCGTCGGCCCGGTAGGCCTCGTCGGTGATCGAATCGACGCCGTCGGGCGCGTGCCGCTCGAGTGCAGCCGTCACCTTGGCGGAGTCTCGGTTGAAGATCCACCGAATGATCCGAGTGCCGGGCCACGGGCTGAGCGTAAAGAACAGGGTGGGTGCTTCAATCGCGGCCGTGACCCCGAGCCCCCACGCCCATCGCCTCGACCTCGGGCGGGGCGATGTATCCGATGGGTGGTCGTCCGTCCCGACCACACCATCGAGCGGCTCCGCATCGTGTGGGTGCATCAGGTTCATCGTATCGGGTGCGCTGCGCCACCAACCGTTCGTCGACCGAGGGGAGGAAGGGCGCCGACGGCGCCGCAAACCGGCCTCCCTGAACGGGGCATCAGCATTCACGGGGTGCCGGTCCGGGGCTGGCAAACTGTGCACCCCCACGATCGGGCTTTCCCGATCGGATCATCCCTCGGTCGAGGGCGACCAGCGCGGAGGTGAGCGATGAGCGACGACAACTCGGACTCCTACTTCGTGCCCGCTCCCGGCGAGGCCGGCGGCTCGCCAAAGCCTCCACCGGGCGAGGAGGCCCCCGACGCGCCATCCGGGCCCGCCGCCCCGCCGCCTCGCCCCGGCCCCGGCCAGGGCGCAGGTCGTACACCGGTAGCCCCCGGCCCCCCGGCAGCCCCCATCCCCCCGGCAGCGTCGTCGCCGCCTCGACAGGTGTACGTCCCCGAGCAACAGGCGGCCGCACCTTCGCAGGCGCCCCCGGAACGGCCCTCCGCGCCCGCCCCACCGGCGGCGTCGTCGTCGCCTCGACAGGTATACGTGCCCGAGCAACAGGCGGCCGCACCTTCGCAGGCGCCCCCCGAACGGCCCGCCTCCGCAGGCCCGCCGACCACGGTGGCACCGATTCCCGCTGTCGCCCCCAAGGCCCGTCGCCCCCGTCGACCACGACGCAGCCGCCCACGTTTTCGTCTTCCCAAGAAGCGCTGGCTGATCGTGGCCATCCCGCTGCTGTTGATCGTCGGCTTCGTCGGCTACCTGTACAGCCTCTTCGCCGGCATCGACCGTATCGACCTCACCGGCACGTTGACCCCGCAGGCCGGGCAGGGGGTCAACTACCTGATCGCCGGGTCCGACAAGCGCGCCGACGGCTCGGTCAGTGGCGAACGGGCCGACACACTCATCGTGATGCGGGTCAGCGACGGCGTGCCCAAGATGATGTCGGTCCCCCGGGACCTGTGGGTGCCGATCGCCGGCACCGACGGGTCGGCGAAGGTCAACGCCGCCTACAACGGCGGCCCCCAGCGGCTGGTCGCCACCGTGCAGGACGCCCTCGACATCCCGATTCATCACTACGTCGAGGTGGACTTCGTCACCTTCGGCTCGCTGGTCGACGCCGTCGGTGGCGTCGAGATCGACTTCCCCAACCCGGTGTTCGACCCGGGCAGCGGCCTGTCGGTCGAGCAGGCCGGACCGACGACGCTCGACGGCGAACAGGCGCTGGCCTACGTGCGCTCGCGGCAGTACACCGAGGTGATCGACGGGCAGCCCCAGAAGGATCCGACCGCCGACATCGGTCGCCAGCTACGCCAGCAGAACTTCATGAAGGCCGTGATGGGCAAGGTGGGGGCCACCCGCAACCCGATCGGGCTGACCAGGGTGGCCCGGGCCTTGGGCAAGGACCTGAAGATCGACGACGACCTCACCGCCTTTGGCGCACTGGGGTTGGCCCGGGGGTTGGCGGGCACCAGCCCGGAATCGCTGGTGCTGCCGACCGAGCCCGGGCGTGAAGGCGCCCAGCAGGTGCTGTACGTGAAGCGCGAGGCGGCGGTGCCGATCCTCGATCAGTTCCGCTAGCGGCCGCAGCGACGTCGCGGTCTCGATCCCGTTCCATGGCGGCCTGTCGGGCGTGCCACCTGCGCACGACCGCCTCGTTGATCATGGCGGCCCGATCATCAATCACCGTGCCAAACGCTCGTCACATTCAAGAGAAGCGTTGATGCTGAGCCGCTCGGATACACCTCAAACACGCGAAACACCCAGCAATTTCGTTCAGAAGTTACAGATGCGGTGAATCCACCGCGTCACAGAGGAGCCCTTATGGAATGGTGCTCCGCACGAGAGGACCAAAGCCATGAGATCACCCATAGGCAACCCTCTATTCAAACGCCCACCCGCACCTCAGGGGCCCTTCGAGACGGCGGGATTCACCAAGATTCTGCTGAGCGACGCAACGATTGTCGCCAATGGTGGCGAGGCACGCCTGTGGCCGGGCCTCGACGTGAGCAAGTGGGACCGGCTCCATTTCACCGTCGGCGCGGACGCCCGCGGGATTCCGAACTTGCAGGTTCGGGTGCTGTTCAGTGTTCCTGTTCCGGGAATGCACTGCGGCGGAATCCTCACCAGCAGCACTGTGTGGATCGAGGGGGGTGGTGTCCCGCTCGAGTTCGAGCACGCAACGCCAGCCAGCGGCGGAACTGGGTTCACCATGAGCGTTCCGGTCGTGGCGCCCGTCCTCTACGACGTCATCCTCCGCAACCAGGGAAGTGCGCCGCTCGAGAAGGTGCACGTGGCGCTCTTCGCACAGGAGATCTAACCCCCCGTCGTTGCAGCAGAGCGCGTCACCCAGGCCGGGTCAGTGATGCCTGCTGCGAATCGGGCGTGACGCCTGGCTCCGGCGGCGGTCATGCCCAATGGTCGCCGCGTCGCCACTCAACTGCGGCCGTTCCCCGTGTGCCTCAGGGAAGCAGGAGCCGCTGCGCCTCGGTGAGCCGAGTGGCGACCACGCGACGCAAGCCCTCAGCACAGGCGTCCATGTCGCTGGTGAGGTGCTCGTGCAAAAACCGCACGGTGATCACACCCACTTGGGCGGCAGCGAAATCGCGGTCTCGATCCCGTTTCATGGCGGCCTGTCGGGCGTGCCACCTGCGCCCGTCAACCTCGGTGATCATGGCTGCATAGTCGACATAGGCATCGACCATGCCCTCGATCGCGCCGAGGCTGGGGAGCGGGTGCTGCCGAACGAAATGCTCGATGCCGGCTCGACGCAAGAGCTCGCCGAGCAGTTGTTCGAGCACAGACTGTGCCAGGTTCTCCCCGCCGGTGTGTTCGTCGAGAAGGTTGCAGAGCAACCCGCTGCCCGGTCGGCGGGAACCGCCGGTTCGAAGCAGCGCCTCACCCACCTGGGTGTAGGAGGCATGGCGGTTGAAGTGGGCACCCTCCAGAACGGCGCCGAGGCGGGCGCGGCGGTACTCGCCGGCAAGATCGACGATCGTCCGCGCCGGGTTCGTCACCATGAGACTGCTCTGCGACGCCTGGTCGACGGGGTCCAGATGCCGGCTCCGGTGAATAATGACGCCTGCCGGCGTCCGCACGGTCCGCTCGTGGGGCACCGTCACGGTGGGGGGACAGGGCTCCACCGCCTCGAGCCTCCACAGGTATCCAGCCGAGCCGTGCGACGCCACCGACCCGGGGCCCGCAAACAGGTGAGCCGCCCAGAGGCCTTGAAGCCGGGTGACCGGGGCTCCGGGCACCCGGTAGACGCCTCGGTGCAGGCGGATCAGGCGGCCCCGTTCGACCGAGCGGTGCACCATCTTGGCCCCAATCCCGGAGTCGAGGAGCTGTTGGCGGGACATGGTGCCCGCCTGGCGCTCGCCCAGCTCTGCAATCACCACGTCGATGCCTGCCATGCGGGCACGGTACGAGCGGGAGCCGGGTCTGTCGCCGGGGAGCGCGACCCGCTCCGGCCGACCTACCGGGTTGAGCCAGTGGCCCGACACCCACCCGGGCCCCCACTTTCACCCAACTTGGGTGGACTTTGGGTCAACTGGTGACACAAAGTCCACCCAAGATCGTCGCTCGGCCGTTTGGGTGGAGCTGACGCCATGGGCGGAGGCGAGCTCCGTGGGCGCCTACGCTGTGGGGGAGGCGGGCCGACGGTGCCCTCCCAGGAAAGGCGAGCCCCCATGGCCGATTGCCCGAACCCGGACGGATCCAGCGCACGCAGGACCAAGTTCGATGCCCCGCCACCGATGTGCATCGACGTCGAGAAGGCCTACCACGCCGAGATCGTCACCTCGAAGGGCACGATGTTCGTGCAGCTGCTTCCCAAGCGTGCGCCCAAGACGGTGAACAACTTCGTGTTCCTCGCCCGCTACCACTACTTCGACGGCATCATCTTCCACCGGATCATCAAGGACTTCGTGATCCAGGGTGGCGACCCCGAAGGAACCGGCCGCGGCGGTCCCGGCTACCGCTTCCCCGACGAGCTGCCCAAGCCCGGCGAATACCAGCTGGGTTCGCTGGTGATGGCCAACGCCGGCCCCGACACCAACGGCAGCCAGTTCTTCGTCGTGTCCGGCCCCAGCGGCATCAACCTGCCGCCCAACTACGCACTGTTCGGCAAGGTGCTCGATGGGCTGGACGTGCTCGCCGAGATCCAGTCGGTCGAGACCGGCCGCGGCGATCGCCCCAAAACCGACGTCGTCATCGAGTCGGTCACGATCACAGAAGGCTGACGCCCCGGAGCAAACCGCTCCAAAAGCACACGAAACGAACCCGGGGTGGTCCACCGCCCCGGGTTCGTTGCTGTTCGGCCATCCTGTGTACCGTGCCGTGATGACCTCCCTGTCCCCCCGCAGGCTCGGCCCCCGTCGGTTGCTGATCGCCGGTGGGGCGGCCGTGACGGCGCTCGCAGCCGCCCGGGCCCTGCGCGCCAAAAAGCGGGACACGGAAGCCTCAGCGCAGCAACCCACGCCCACATCGAAGAAGTTCTCGTCGTCGCTGGCCCGCAACGCCGGCCTGGCCCGGGTGGGCGCAACCGGCGGAGCCCACATGGCGGTGGCCAGGGTGCGCTCGATCGGCGCCGACGAGGAACGCACCGCCGAGCTGCGCGCCGGCGCCGAGCTGCGCACCGCCGAGGCGGTGGCCGAGACCCTGGGAAACATGAAGGGCGCCCTGATGAAGCTGGGCCAGATGGCCAGCTATCTGGAAGCGGGCCTTCCCGAACCGATGCGGGAGGCGCTGGTGCAGCTTCAGGCCGACGCCCCACCGATGGCGCCCGAGCTGGCAGCCGAGGTGATCGCCGCCGAGCTGGGAGCGCCGCCCGAGCAGGTGTTTGCCAGCTGGGAGCCCCGCCCGATCGCCGCCGCAAGCATCGGCCAGGTGCACCGGGCCACCACCAAGGACGGCACCCAGGTGGCGGTCAAGGTGCAGTACCCGGGGGTCGACGACGCCATCCGCCACGACCTGCAGACCTCCAACGTCGTGTTCTCCGCCATGGGCATGATGTTTCCCGGCATGGACCCCAAGCCGATCGTCGCCGAGCTGCGCGAGCGCCTGGGGGAGGAGCTCGACTACGTCAACGAGGCCGCCAACCAGCGGCGCTTCGCCGACTACTTCGAAGGACACCCGGCGATCCACGTGCCCCGGGTGCTCGAGGAGTACTCCACCGCCCGGGTGCTGACCAGCGAATACGTCGTCGGCGACCGCTGGCCGGCGCTGCTCGAGGCCTCCCAGGAGGAGCGCAACCTGGCCGGAGAAGCGATCTTTCGCTACGTGTTCAGCTCGATCTACGGGCTGGGAACCTTCAACGGCGATCCTCACCCGGGCAACTACCTGGTGCAGGGGCCGGGACGCCTCTCGTTCCTCGACTACGGCCTGGTGAAGCACTTCGACACCGAGACCGTGGCCGACTTTGAATCGCTGATCGTGGCGATGGTGCTCCAGCGTGATCCCGACAAGTTCCGCGCCGAGGTGGAACGCATTGGCTTGTTACCGGCGGGCGCCCCGTTCTCCACCGAGGACGTCGTCGGCTACTTCGGCCACTTCTACGACCACATCATGGAGGACCGGGAGGTGACGATCGAGCCCGAGTGGTCCGAGGAGGCGGTGCGCCGCTACTTCGACCTGAGCGGGCCGTACGCCTCGATCATGAAGATGGCCAACCTGCCCGGCGACTGGGTGATCGTCCAGCGGATCAACCTGGGGCTCTACGCGCTGCTCGGCGAGCTGCGGGCCACCGCCAACTGGCGTCGCATCTCCGAGGAGCTGTGGCCGAGCGTGCTCGGACCGCCGTCGACGCCGATGGGCGAGGCGATCGCCGCCTGGGAGGTGGCCAGCGGGAAGACGAGAGGTCCGAAGGCGACCAGTCCGGACCTCGGCCTACCGGAGCCTGGCCGTCCAGAAGCCGGCCGACCCGGCCCCAGTCACCCGGGCGTCAGCCGTCGGGGGCAGTCGGCGGGCTGAGTTCGGCTGCGGCGGTCCGCAGGTGGTGCGCCACCAGCTCGGCGACGGCCGTGTGATCGGGCAGATCCGGGCGGGGAGGGGTGCTCCAGGGTTCCATCGAGATCCAGACCTCGGTGCCGCTGCTGCCGTCCGGTGTCAGCGCGGCCCGCCCCTGGAGCGACATGATCAGCGTGACCGTCGGGCCGTCGACGAACTCGACCAGCGCCTCGACCAGGCCGGAGGACGGGTCGAGAAAGGTGACGTCGCCCACCCGATGAGCGGCGTCGACCAGCCACAGCATGGTCTCCTCCCACGGGGCGGCCACCAGGACGCTGCCGTCCGATGCCCACGCCGCTGCTCTGCCCGCAGAAACATCGGCATTGGGATCCGGCTCGGCCTCGGCGGGACCAGGCGGGGTGGGAGCGTCGGCGCTGTCCCGGCGAGCCTTGGTGCCCCGCGACGGCCCGGCGCGCTCATCGCTCCCGGACCGCTTTGCCCGACGTCGGGACCTGGGAGCCGCGGGCAACGCGCTGAGCACCGCCCAGGCGTTGATCAGGCGCACCGCCCGGGCAGAGGTGTCCTGGCCTGGGTTGACGTCGGGGTGGTGGCGACCGATCTGGGCCCGAAACGCGGCCCGGATCTCCTCCGAGCTCGCTGCGGCATCCACCCCGAGTGCGGCGCGCGCCTCGGCGGGGGTCATCGCCGGTGTCATCGTGTGCACGCCTCGGTCACACCGGCACGGTAGCGACTCCCGATGTTGCGGGGCGATCGGACACACTGGGGTGCCGAGCGCACGCTCCAGTACCCTCCATCGGTCCACTCACACCATGCACCCCTACCCTCACCCAACGTCGAGGCGGCGATGAAACGATTCGAAGACCTGTTCGAGGAGCTCGGGGCCAAGGTGGCCGCCGACGACCCGACGTCGGGCACGGTGGCGGCGGTGCAGGCCGGCCCCCACGAGGTTGGGAAGAAGCTGGTGGAGGAGGCGGCCGAGGTGTGGATGGCCGCCGAACACGAGGGCCGGGAGCGCACGGCCGAGGAGATCTCTCAGTTGCTGTACCACATTCAGGTGATGATGCTGGCGTGCGACCTCAGCCTGGAGGACGTCTATGCCCACCTCTGAGCAGGCCCCCACCGGTCAGGCCCCCACCGGTCAGGCCACCACCGATCCCCACAGTGCCGAGGACGCGACCGCCGACCACGTGAGCCGGCCCCCGATGGTGAAGGTGGCGCTGCCCAACAAGGGTGCCCTCGCCGAGGAGGCCGCCGCGCTGATGGAGGAGGCCGGCTACCGCATCGGCCGCTCTGGCAAGGCGCTGCGGGTCATCGACCGGGCCGAGTCGGTCGAGTTCCTGTTTCTGCGCCCGCGCGACATCGCCATCTACGTCGGCAGCGGGGTGATCGACCTGGGCATCACCGGGCGCGACCTGACCACCGACAGCGGAGCGCCGGTCGACGAGGTGCTCGCTCTGGGTTTTGGCCAGGCCGAGTTTCGCCTGGCCGCACCGGTGGGCTCCGGGTTTGCGCTGACAAACGGATGTCGCATCGCCACCTCCTACGACGGCCTTCTCGGCCGGTACCTGGCCGAGCGGGGCGTCGAAGCGGAGGTGATCCACCTGGACGGCGCCGTCGAGCTGGCGCCCAGCCTGGGCGTGGCCGATGCGGTCGCCGACGTGGTGCAGTCCGGCCGCACCTTGGCCGAGGCCGGCCTGGAGGTGGTCGGTGAGCAGCTGCTGGCCTCCGAGGCCGTGCTGATCGCCCGCAGCGGCCGCCAACTCGACGCCGCCGACCGGGTGATGATCGAACGGGTGCGGGGCGTCGTGGTGGCCGCCAGCTACCTGATGGTCGAGTACGACCTGCCCGAGCATCTGGTGGCCCAGGCCACCGCCGTCGCCCCCGGCATGGAGGGCCTGACCGTGGCCCCCCTCGCCCGGGAGGGCTGGGTGGCGATCCGGGTGATGGTGGCGAAGTCTGACGCCAACCGGGTGATGGACGAGTTGGCCGCCCTCGGGGCCAAGGCGATCCTGGCGAGCGATCTCCGGACGTGTCGGTTGTAGTTGGTCCGGGCGAGGACGAGGGGCACGGAGGCCCTGAACCGCTTCGCTAAGTTCCTGGCCTCCGCACCCCTCGTCCTCGCCCTTCGTCGTTCCGCAAGCCCGTCGCTCGCTCTCGCTCGCCGGTCGCCATGGCAGGGAGAGCGGCGGTGGTTAACGGGGTCAGCCTGGGGTTTGGGTTGGCCTTTCTGTCAGGTCGGTGCAGCTTCGCAGGGCGTTCCACTCGTTCATCAACGCCTGGTACGGGCGTTCGTCCTCGGGGGTCAGCACCGGCTGGGCCTGGTCGTTGATGACGGCGGGGCGCCACCGGTAGTCGTCGACACGCCGGCCGGTGACGGTCACTTCGAGGATGCCGCTGTGGCTGGCGGCCGGCGTGCTCGCCGGGAACAGGAAGTTGCCCAGTCCGTAGCTGACCAACGCCGAGCCGAGGTATCCGGCCGCCGCCACCCGGTGCTGGTGTCCGCCGACCACGATGTCGGCGCCCGCCTCGACCAGCTTGGGGGCCAGCTCTAGCTGGACGTCCTCGGGACAGGGCACGTACTGCTCGCCCCAGTGGATGAACACGACGACCGTGTCCGCCTGCTCCCGAGCGGCCTTGACTGCATCGACCAGGGCATCGACCCGCTTGGCCGACGACACCCCTGGCCGGTCCCCGACGGCGCTCCAGCGGTCAACCAAACTGGAGTCGATCACCTCGGTGGTGCCCAACAGGGCGATGCGCTGGCCCTTCACCTCGAAGAGGCGGGGTGCAAGGGCAGCCGCCTCGTCGCGGCCGATACCCACGACGGGAAACCCGTCGTCCTCGATCGCGTCGAGCGTTTGGGCGAGCCCGTCGCTTCCAAAGTCGATCGCATGGTTGTTGGCCATCGTCACCGCGTCGACGCCGGCCGAGCGCAGCGCATCGAACACCCGGGGGCCGGTGGAGAACGTGAACTGCTTGTCCTCCGGGGTGGCTGGGCCGGTGGTGATGGCGGTCTCCAGGTTGAGGAACGCCAGGTCGGCCTCGCCGAGTTGCACGGTGATCGGACCGAACACCGAGGTTGGGTCCTCCTTGAGCCGGGCGATGCTGGGCCCCTCGATGGCGGTGTCGCCGCCGAACGCGATCGTCACCGGCTCGCCCGAGCCCAGGTCCTCGGCGGACGGGCGCGGTGCGGGCCCGTCGCCCGCCGCGGAGCTGGAACCGCCGCACGCCGCGCCGACGAATAGCACCGCAGCGACCGACAGCCCGGCCAGGGGCGGCCGCACCGCTTCTGCCCGACTCACCCGAACCAGGCGGCGAGCAGCTTGGCCAGCGGCTCGACGTCCGCCACCGCCATCAGCTCGCGAGCCGAGTGCATCGACAGCTGCGGCGCACCCAGGTCGACGACGCCCACCCCGAGCGAAGCGGCCAGCGTGGGTCCGATCGTCGAACCGCACGGCAGATCACCCCGATGCGAGTAGGTCTGCAGCGCCACCCCGGCCCGCTCGGCGGCCAGGCGGGCGTGGGCGATCGTGCGGGCATCGGATGCGTAGCGCTGGTTGGAGTTGACCTTCAGCGCCGGGCCGCCACCTGGGGTGATCGGGTGCCCCGGCTCGTGGCGATCCGGATAGTTGGGGTGGGTGGCGTGGGCCATGTCGACCGAGGCGATCACCGAGGTTGCCAGCGCCCGCTGAATCGCCCGGTCGTCGCCACCGGCGGCCCGGATCGAGCCCTCGAGCAACCCCACGATGAGCGCCGAGGCGGCGCCCACGCCGCTGGTCGAGCCCACCTCCTCGTGGTCGGCGAGCACGAGTACGGGCACGATCGAGAGCTCCAGATCGGCCGGGTCCCGCCCGGCGGCCTCGATGAGCGCCGTCGTGCCGGCCCAGGACGAACACAGGTTGTCCAGGCGGGGCGCCGCCAGCAGTTCGTCGGCCTGACCCAGTCGAGCCGGCGGGGTGAGGTCGTGGGTCATCAGGTCCCACGACAACACGTCGTCACCGTCGACGCCGAGCTCGTCGGCGATCCAGGCTCGAAACTCGCCTGGACTGGAATGGCCGATGCCCCACACCGGCGTCAGGTGCTGCTGTTTGTTGAGCTGAAGGCCATCGGACGAGATGTCCCGGTCGAGGTGGATCGCCAGCTGCGGCACCCGCAGCAGCGGTCGGTCCCAACGGACGTGACGAAGCTGGACGGCAGGGCGGCGCTCGGGGCGGGCGGAGCGACCGACCCCGGCATCGTACGCCCCAACGGACGCTTCGGTCCTCTCGGCGATGCCATCGCCGGAGTGCGATGCGCGTAGCGCCACCCGGCCGGACAGGCCCAGGTCGCGATCGAGCCAGCTGTTTAGAAGCGCCCCGCCGTAGACCTCCACGCCCAGCTGGCGCCACCCGGCCACTGAGCGGTCCGGCTGGGGGCGGACCCGCAGGTTGGGGCTGTCGGTGTGGGCACCGACCACCCGCAACGGTGCGTCGGCGGGTTGGCCCCGGCGGCACCAGGCGACGACCAGCCCCTCGCTGCGGACGACGACCGGGCCGTCACCGGGCAGATCGTCACCGGGGGAGCGCTCGTCGAAGCCGGCCTGGACCAATCGGCGGGTGACCTCGTCGGCTGCGTGATAGGGCGAAGGCGACGCGGAGATCAGGTTGCACAGGTCGTCGGTCGGGTCGACCGAGTGCCCCGAGGTCCGATCGGAAGGCTGTCCGGACCCTTGATCGTCGACGCGGCGGTCCGGGTCGACGGCGCGCCGCTGCGGGGAGGTCATTGGATCAGCCTGCCGGGGTGGGTTCGGCGGTCGCCGCATCGGTCAGGCCGGTGCAACCCCGCAGCTCGTTCCAGCTGGCCAGCAGGTTCTGGGCCTCTTGGCCTTCGGCGGGGATCGGCTGGTTGGCGCCGTTGATGCGGGCGGGTACCCACTCGTAGCCGTCGATGCGCCGCCCGGTGGCGGTGACCTTCAGCACGCCCGAGCGGCTGCCCAGCTCGGAGTTGGCCCGGAACAGGAAGTTGCCTAGGCCGTAGCCGACGAACGCTGCCCCGGAATAGCCGGCGGACAGCACGCGGTGCTGGTGGCCACCGACGACGATGTCGGCACCGGCGTCGATCAGCTGCGGGGTGAGCGTCGTCTGGGCCTCGTTGGGACAGGTTTCGGTCTCGGTCCCCCAATGAAGGAAGACGATCAGGGTGTCCACCTTGGGGCGGGTGGCCTCGACGGTCTCCACCATTTTGTCCACCCGTTTGGCCGACGCCAGCCCGGCGTGATCGGAGGTGGCCGTCCAGCTGTCGATGAACGAGCCGTCGAGCACCTGAGTGGCGCTGATCACGCCGATGCGCTGGCCGTTCACCTCGGCGATGTGCGGGGCGTAGGCCTCGTTCTCGTTGGCGCCCATGCCGATGATCGGCAGGTCGGTCTCGTCGCGCACCTGTAGCGACTCGGCGAAACCGGCCTCGCCGTAGTCCATGCCGTGGTTGTTGGCCATCGAGACCACGTCGATGCCCGCGGCGGCGATGGCCGTCAACGCCTCGGGCCCGGTCGAGAAGGTGAACTGCTTGCCCACCGGCGAGCCGCCACCCTTGGTGACGGCCGTCTCCAGGTTGGCGATGGTGAGGTCGGCGTCGGACAGGATGTTGCTGACCGGGCCGAAGACCGAGTTGGGGTCCGCATCGAGCCGGGAGGCGGTCGCCCCCTCGAAGTTCATGTCGCCGGCGAAAGCGATGGTCACCGGCTTGCCGTCGCCCAACACGGGGTCGCGGCCGTCGTCGGCCTCGGTGGTGGTCGCTTCGGCAGCGCCATCCCCACCGTCGGCCGGGGCCTGAGCCTCCTCGCCGGCCTTGGGGGCGTCGGCCCCGTCCGAGGCCGCCTTTGCGGCGGGAGCACGGGTGGCGACGTCGGCCGACGTCGTCCCGCCGCAGGCGCCGAGCGCCAGGGCGGAGAAGACGGTGAGGACGAGGGCCACGCAAGGGCTGCGAAGGGGCCGGGAGGGCCCGGTGCGAGCGATCGACATGCCCGAACTCTACCGACTGGCCCGATGACGGACGCGGCGGGGAAACCTGCAGACTTGCTGGACGACGGACGCGTCGGGGAAACCTGCAGACTTGCTGGACGACTGACGCGTTGGGGAAACCTGCCGACTGGCCCGCCGACCGACGCGGCGGGGAACGCTGCCGAGCGAGCCGACCGGGGATGCGGTGGCCAGATCCCTGGAGCGAACCCGTGGGCGCTGCGGGCACACCTCCAACGTCAACCGCTCAACCCAAATGAGTGGAGGACGGCGCGATGCGTGGTTAATGTGGGTGAGCCGGGCCAGCGTTGTCTCGAGCCGCCCAACTCCTTTTGGAAGGCTCCCGATGGAACGACGCTTGATCAACCCGACCCGTGCGCCACGGCGCCCGACCGACCCGCACCCGACCGACCCGGCCCCGAACGTCAAGGCGGCGGCCGAGCACGGGCTGTATGCCCCCGCCTACGAACACGACGCCTGTGGCGTCAGCTTCGTGGTCGACCTGCACGGCCGCCGCTCCCACCGGCTGGTGCAGCAGGCATTGACCTCACTGTGCAACCTGGAACACCGGGGTGCCACCGGCGCCGAGGAGAACTCGGGCGACGGCGCGGGCATCCTCGTCGGCGTCCCCGACCGCTTTCTGCGATCGGTCGTCGGCACCGAGCTCCCCCCGGCCGGCCACTACGCAGCCGGGATCGGGTTCCTGCCTCGCGACGACGGTGACGCCAGGGCGGTCACCGACGCGATCGAGGATCTGGTCCTCGACGAGGGCCTGTGCACCATCGCCTGGCGCGACGTGCCGGTCGACCCCTCGATGCTGGGCAGCTGGGCGCTGGACGCCATGCCGCGCTTCGTCATGTTGATCGTGGCCGACCCCGAGGACCGTCCCGGCGGACGCCGCAGCGGCATCGACCTGGACCGGGCCGCCTATCCACTGCGCAAGCGGATCGAACACGAGCTGGGCCAGGACGTGGGCGGAGAAACGGTCGAAGGAGTGGGCGTGGACGGGGGCGAAACGGCCTATTTTGCCAGCCTGTCCTCGCGCACGATCGTCTACAAGGGCATGTTGACCACCCCGCAGCTGGGGGCGTTCTTCGCCGACCTCACCGACGAGCGCTTCGAGTCCTCGCTGGCGCTGGTGCACAGCCGGTTCTCGACCAACACCTTTCCGTCCTGGCCGCTGGCCCACCCGTACCGCTACATCGCCCACAACGGTGAGATCAACACGGTGCAGGGCAACCAGAACTGGATGCGGGCCCGGGAGGCGATGCTGTCGACCGACCTGATCGAGGGCGACCTCGACCGGCTGTTTCCCATCTGCACACCCGGCGCCTCCGATACCGCCCGCTTCGACGAGGCCCTCGAGCTGCTGCACCTGGGCGGCTACAGCCTGCCCCACGCCGTGCTGATGATGATCCCCGAGGCGTGGGAGAACCACACATCGATGGACCCTGCGCTGCGGGCGTTCTACGAGTACCACAGCTGCCTGATGGAGCCCTGGGACGGGCCGGCGTCGATCACCTTCACCGACGGCACGATCGTCGGCGCCGTGCTCGACCGCAACGGCCTTCGGCCCAGCCGCTACTGGGTGACCGACGACGGGCTGGTGGTGATGGCCTCCGAGGTGGGCACCCTGGAGATCCCGACCGAGCGAATCGTGCGCAAGGGCCGCCTGCAGCCCGGTCGCATGTTTCTGATCGACACCGATGCCGGTCGCATCATCGAGGACTCGGAGATCAAGGCCCAGCTGGCCGCCGCCCACCCCTACCAGCGCTGGCTGGACGACGGGCTGATCGACCTGGAGGCCCTGCCGGCCAAGCCGCACTTCACCGAGCCGGCCCTCGACACGCTGCGCGCCCAGCAGGTGTTTGGCTACACCCTCGAGGAGATCCGCATCCTGTTGACCCCGATGGCCCGCGACGGCAAGGAGGCCCTGGGCTCGATGGGCACCGACACGCCGATCGCCGTGCTGTCCGATCGGCCACGACTGCTCTTCGACTACTTCACCCAGCTGTTCGCTCAGGTGACCAACCCGCCGCTCGATGCCATCCGCGAGGAGCTGGTGACCAGCTTGGGCAAGGTGTTCGGGCCCGAGGGCAACATCTTGGACCTGGACCCGGCCGACGCCGAGCTGATCGAGGTGCCCTACCCGGTGCTGAACAACGACCAGCTGCGCCAGCTGCGCGACCTGGACGACACCCGGCCCCACGGCTTCCAGAGCCGGGTGCTGTACACCCACTTCGGGGTGGCCGCCGGCGGGGCCGGCCTGGCCGCCGACCTGGAGCGCCTGCGGAGCGAGGTGTCCGCCGCCATCGAGGAGGGGGTGAACGTCGTCATCCTGTCCGACCGGTTCTCCACCGAGGACCGGGCCCCGATCCCCATGCTGTTGGCCACCTCGGCGGTGCACCACCACCTGGTGCGAACCAAGGCCCGCACCCGGGTGGGCCTGATCGTCGAGAGCGGCGAGTGCCGCGAGGTGCACCACTTCGCCACGCTGATCGGCTACGGCGCCGCGGCGGTCAACCCTTACACCGCCTTCGACACGATCGAGAACCTGGTCGCCGAAGGTCGCCTGGGCGACGTCAGCTTTGAGCAAGCGGTCGCCAACTACGTGCGGGCCGCGGGCCAGGGCATCCTCAAGGTGATGTCGAAGATGGGCATCTCGACGGTGGCGTCCTACACCGGCGCCCAGATCTTCGAGGCGATCGGCCTTGGCCACGAGCTGGTCGACGAGTACTTCACCGGCACGGTCAGCCGCCTGGGCGGCATCGGCCTGG